>BNJU01001568.1_pt1 | contig 82748 bp, 110 predicted proteins | sample 8539281 | NCBI WGS metagenome assembly BNJU01 (sample SAMD00202456, study PRJDB9452) | human saliva metagenome | isolation source: human saliva | place: Japan | reverse complement strand
GCAACTGCACTAATAAGAACAGCAGCAAAGCATAGCTATACCCTGCTCTGTGAAAACATGCGGGTTTCGCCTGCCACCTCTACCTTTGATTTGATATTCCTCAGCAGTTAATTGGAACATAAACTGACACAGGAAATCTATCAATGTTCTTTGCTTGCTCATTTGGGCGTCCTGTGGTAACCTGATACAATCTGGCGAGGTCGCTATCTATCGTACCTGCCTGCCCCTAAAGTGTGTAGCAAATCAGACTCTGTATTTCCCTATTGTCCAACCATAACACGTGCTTTATCTACCATAATGCCTCCATTCCTTAGTTCATTTGCGATTATGGCACCTAATTATGTCTTATCTATTTTTGAATTTTCCAGCCTACCGGCCTTCAAAACATGTCTTTTAATTCTGATTTTTATCTTGCTAAAGTGACGCTCACTACCTTTTTGCATTGCTCTTAGGCTGCCATAGTGCTTCGCAATGCGCCTCTGAGCATAACGCAAAAACGGGCTGATGCCCGATATCGCACCTTGCTAAAAAGACTGTCTATCAGAGGTCCTGCTGCTCTTTCAAGCTTCGTAGTGCCAAGCTCTTCTTCCAAGCATCCTTGATGAGATGCTCTATATACGTAAAACCTCATTTCTGTCTATAATACCTGTCATGAGAAATCTTTGCTTATTTTAACCTGCCAGCTTCGGATACTGTATGAGTTAAACTTGGCAACGTCTTTAGCCCGTATAGGTTTCCATTCCCAGATGTGCAATTAACACATTTGACTCATCTTTCTTCTTACTCAATATGTTGAGGTATTCCACATCCACATAGTTGTCTATCCAGTATGAGCTCTTTTCAGCCTTTTCTACAATTTCCACCATAGAGCTGAACGCATCCTATCTATGCAGACCGTTAGATTTTCTGTTTCACCTCTTTTTGTTGTGGCTATATGGTCAAAGCTTCTTCAACTTCTTATCTGTTTACAATTGCTTCCTTTAACTCAACTCTATCAGGAACGAGCAAACATTTCATTATTTGATATAAAAAGCTTGCGCATTTCTACAGCTCTCGTATAGTTTATACTTGCTTTAGTTGCCACGCTCCTTTCGCACAGAACTGACAAAGCGTGCATTCTGTTCTGTAAACATAAGAAGATATCTTCTACCACACAGAACCATTTTCATTTTGAGATTGACATTTTGGCACCTCAAAATCTCACTATTCTTCTTTTGACGGCTGAGCAAGGAAATCTTCAAATCTTTCCAGCATTCCCTACTTTCTCCTGCCTATTTAAATATTTAGTTTCTACCTGATAAAAGCACGCTTAGAGGTCACTATCAAGCATTACCTGCCTACCCCTAAATGTATCAAATCATACTCTGTATTTCTTTAGCCATGAACTATGACAATTTTTATCCTCTGCCATATAAATACCTCCATACTTGAAATCACAAAATGTCACCTCAAGTCTGATATAATGACAACCATCATCCAGACTGTTCTTATCCGCTTCTGTCTGAATCCACTTCTCCCCCATCGCCTCTACCGAAGCAATAAGTTCTTCAAGATGGACAAAGCCTCTCACTGGCACTATCTCTTTCTGGAGCTTTTGTCAAAGTCGAAATATGCACGATCAGTCTAAAATATCTCTACTATTATAGAGGCATGAGCGCATACCGCAATGACATTTCAGCAAAGAGGTCATTAGAAAGGAAAGAGGAGAATGCGTAGCTTCTAATTTACCTATCCCGACAGACAGGATTTACCTCTACAAACGATATATCATCAGTCCATCGATAATACCACACTCGAAATCCATATTTTTCAGCTATCCGAATACTACTTTTTGTTCAGGTACATTCAATCACTACCTGTTTACCTGAGTTCTGAGCTTTATCATCACCTGATGTCAAGCATAGATGCAATCCTAGCCCCAAAGGAAGGTTCTAAAACCCATCAATCTCGACACTCTCTGATCGTAATCATGATAATCTACATATCCGATGATCGTTATCTTTTTCAACTGCGTATATCAATGGTGTCTCGAAAGACCGGATCGAAGAGAATTGCTCGGTCTGCTCTTTTGTGTAGTAAAGTTGCTTCGAGATATTACGATACTCAGATTCGACGAAAAAGTTTGTAAAGCGGTTCCATCACTGACTGTCATTTTTCTAATTCTTATATTCATTCATGCTCACAACTTCTAATCTACCATTCTCTATTTTCACACGGCCTCCCACCATAAAGACAGGCTAACCTATGCTGTCTTATTGCCTTCGGTCAATAGTATCGCTCACTCGCTCAATTCAACAACTCCCTTTCAGACCTATCTTACTTTTAGTATCAAACAGTATCGCCTCAGAGTTTTCGTACCAGATTTTACATCGCTACGACCACTGATTTTCAACGGTTTCTGCGACAGAAATACATTTGTTACTCTATTCGAGCTCTATCGTTCCGGGAAGTTGCTATGACGATATCCTTACAGTACCCTGTTGCTCCCCTGACCTCATTGATTATCCTGCTTACTACCTTCTGAAGTACTGCCCAAAGGGATCTCTGCTGGCTTCGGCTGTCATACAGTCGTTGTCTCCCTGCTCCTGAGTGCAATGGCATGGTCGTAGGTTCTTTCATCACCCATTACGCCTACTGAACGCATATTGGTGAAGTAGCAAAGTACTGACCGATAGACTTGTCCAGGCCTGCATTGACTATCTCTTCTCTGTGGGTGCATCTGCATCCTGAACTATCTTAACCTTCTCTGCAGTTACCTCTCCTATTGTTCTTATGCAGGCCGGGACCTGGGGAATGGCTGACGGAATACAAAGGGCGCTCAGGTATGCCAAGTTCAAGGCCTACCTATACCTCATCCTTGAAAAAAGATTGCAGAAAGCGGCTCAATAATTTCCTTAAAGTCCACATGGTCAGGAAGTCACGCCTACATTGTGGTGAGACTTGATGACTACAGACTCACCGCCACCACCGCTCTCTACTACATCCAGGGTAGATGGTTCCTGACTAGATGATCAACTGTTCCGATTTTCTTAGCCTCTTCTTCAGATACTCGGATGAACTCCTCACCTATTATCTTACACGCTTGCCTCGAGGCTCAGTAACTCCCTGCAAGCTTATCGTAGAATCTCTACTGTGCATTTACTCTGATAAAGTTCAGCTCACTAGCGCATCACTTAGCCCAAATACAGCCTCTACCTCATCTCCTTCATTTTTGCAAGTAAAGCCATGGTCTACAAATACGCAGGTAGTACTTTCCTACCGCCTTGATAGAAGAACTGCTGACAGATGAATCAACGCCACCTGATAGTGCACAGCACCTTTTCCTCTCCTACTCTCTTTGATTTCCTTTTACTGTTTTCCACAAATGCAGACATCTTCCAGTCGCCGATACAGCCACAGATATTATGAAACTTGAAAGTTGAAAGCATTTCTTTTGCCGTACTCCGTATGGAGAACTTCAAGGTGGAACTGGATACCATAAAAGCCCTGCATCTACATTTTCAATGGGACTGCATTGGCTTGTAGATGCGGTGTGGGCAATAGACTTGAATCCATCTCAAGCTTTGATATATAGTCAAAATGAGCCATCCACACTATCGACTTCTCAGGGATTCCTGAGCTTTGAAGAAGTGTCAAGAAAGGTCTGTCTTTCCATATTCTCTATGCTACTGCCTTTTTCAACCTTACCACCAAACTCTCGCTCATAAACTGGCACCATAGCAAAAGACCAAAGCACAGGGATACCAAGCTTGAAATAACTCCACTCTCCACAGGTAGTAACATTTTTCCTCGTATACAGCTGCTAGGGCCTCCTGTAAGTAGATCCCCTTAGGGTTCATTTCCTTTTTATCTTAGATAATTCTGTCTTGTAGAATATATTTCACAATAAACATTGGCTTCACTCTTCTTTGCAGCCAGCTGGTTTGTACTGTCCTAAAATCGATTACTACAACTATTCTCACTATGGCTCCTTTCGAGGTGGTTATTAAAATCTATAAAATATAACATAAAACCTACATTATTCAGTGTAATAAAGCAAATACCTGATGATTAATGTAACGTCTTATCATCTTAATTACATATAGATGCAAGCAGCATATCCGGTGCCTTACATATAGCGCTAATGTGATGGCTTGTGGATTATTTTATTCTCCGCCTATTGTTTTGCCGCTTGCATACCTGTTCTTCTATACAATTAAGTCTAATCGTGTAACTTTTGCACTCATTATTTCTTGTAATAAGCATTAATAAAATTCCCAATTTCAAATCACAGTTATACCGCAAATTATGGCGTCAACTTTCAGAAAGGCACCTATGCAGGTAAAGCCTCGTAAATATCAGCCTTGCGACTTATCTCCCAAAAGTGCATGTCATATTCATAACCGCCACCTGGTCTATAACCTCCATATTGTAGCGGTTGCTGTATAGGGCGATGGTTCCGACCGCCCTGGTCTACCTTGCCAAGTTCCGCGGTCTGGAAGGGCATTGTTGTCCTTCATTATCTTTCTGATGGTATATCCTTACTCAGCAGAAACCTCATTGCTACCCCTCTTACCGAGCCTGTATATTTGTTAAATACAATACCTTTACCAAAAACTAAAGCCGTATTCTTCTTCTCATTTTACTCCCAGGAGTAGTTTTGGATCAAAGTACTTGCCACATCTGATGAAAACATCGTAGAGATTTGCAAGAGCTCTTCTAAGATCAAGCTCGTTGTACTCTCCTAAGATTCATAAACCTCACCACTACATTTTCAAAAGAATCTTGATTCCATACCTGTGGCACCTACAGCGCCTATTTCTTCTTTGTCTGCAAGAAATGAGCAGGCTGTCTTAGAAGGTGCAGGTGCATCAGAAAATAGCTTTAGAAAGTATAGCACATACCCTGTCATCCTGTCCATAGCCATTATCATACTGCTGTCAAGGCCATAGTGCTAACCTTTCCTGCAGGAACTATTTTCAAGGTCTGCGAAATAAAATCCTCTTCTTCTATTCCTTACTTGTCCTTTAATATCTCTCAGAATATTAGCTTTTACAGCCTCTTTTTCTTACTCCCCTTAAGAGACATCTTCCAAACATTACATTGAGTCTTCTCCCTCAACCACCTTGGACGCTGTCTTTTGCATCTGGTCGCAGCAGAAAGATGGATGAGCAAGTCTGTATGCGATAACAGGACCTTCTTCTTCCTCACCGATACAGATATTTTCGGTTTTCCATCTTCCTTTACAACTACCGTGAATTGCAAGAGGAAGTGTTGCCCACTGATATTTCTTGATTCCGCAGTAATAATGTATCAAGCATTGCAATTTCAGTATCCTCATAAAGAAATTTACCTGCTTGGCATCTATCTAGGTGAGTCTATATGGGCTGAGAGATATTAAGGCCCTCCGCCATAGGCTTCTTGCCGATAACAAAGTGCAATTGCCCTACCCATATTTGACATATGAGACCTTGTCGCCTGCTTTTAACTTTTTCTTCTTTCCAATGAAGTCAACAAGATTCTTATATCACTGTTTTCTGCCTGTCTGATTGACTCATCCACACATTCTCTCTCTGTTTTGCAATCGAGATGAACTGTCTGTAGTCTCACTAAGTGCAAAAAGCAGGCGTCAAGTGCCTTCTTATCGTACTTTTCCCATGCGCTCTGCCTTATCTCCTTAGCCTTCTTCTGCCTTCTTATCCGTCTTCTTATCCGTCTTCTTTTCTGCCTTCTTTACTGCCATTTTTGTCTCCTTTCAATCCTCTTATATTAGCAAAGAGCTGGATTTTACACTTTTCTTTCAATTTTGCTCCCATAGCCTTTCGCGGGCTATGCCATTAATCCATCTTGCAATTATCCTAAAATATGCTATATTGTTGGAGAAAGTACCTGTGAACAGGTTTACTCCCTGAAAGTTGGTGCTGATGTCCTAAGGATGCACCTATCTTGTATGTCGGACAAGATAAAATCTTACTTTTTCTTAAGGTAAGTAAGAATGTTTATAAGCAGAACTCCGAAGGACATCAGCAGTGCTAATATCCCAGAAAAATCGTAACTGATTTCATAATCTGTCATCACATCCCTCCCTTCGTATAGTTATGCTTAGGGTTTTTATTTTCTACAGATACTCTCGAGGAATATTCTACCACTCTGTTTTCATTCTTTCAACACGGTTTTTATTCAAATATAATATTAACTGAATTTCTATAAATAAAAAGGACTGTGCTTTCACACAGACTATCAGACATCTATGTCAACAAAGAAAATCTTTCGTACAACATAAAAGACCGCTATTTCTAGCGGTCCTGATTAATATGCATAACTAGTATTATCTAAGCAATGAAAAGAACACCCTGAGTAGACTGGTTAGCCTGTGCAAAGCATTGACTGTCCTGCCTGAGCAAGAATGTTATTCTTACTGAAGTTAACCATTTCTGTAGGAACATCTGTATCACGGATACGTGACTCAGCTGACTGTGTATTCTCAGATACGTTGTCAAGGTTGAGTACTGTATGCTCAAGACGGTTCTGAAGAGCACCAAGGTCTGATCTCTGATCAGAAACAACTTTAATTGCTCCTGGAATGCCTCGATAGCAGACTCTGCTCCATCCTGAGTTGTAAGATCCTGATCAGTGCACCAATTGTGGCTGCATCCATATTACCGATGCTGATTTCAATTGTCTGATCCTTAAGAGCACCTACGTGGATCTTCTTGTCAGTAAACTCACCATCGAGAAGGTTCTGTGTATTGAACGCTGTTGTATCTTTGATACGGTCAATTTCAGATGTAAGAGCTGTTACTTCCTTCTGGATTGCGCCTCTGTCGTCCTCAGTATTGGTATCGTTCAGCGCCTGAACTGCGAGCTCATTCATTCTCTGAAGTATAGAGTGTGTCTCGTTAAGAGCACCTTCTGCTACCTGGATAAGTGATATGCCATCCTGTGCGTTAGCTGAAGATCTGTTAAGACCTCTAACCTGGCTTCTCATCTTCTCAGATATTGAAAGACCTCTTTGCATCATCTCTTTGCTCTGTTGATCTTGTAACCTGATGAAAGCTTCTCTGAGACTTTGCCTGTAATGAGCTTGTGATACCAAGCTGTCTGTTTGAGTTCATTGCTGTAGATTGTGCTGTACTACCATAATAATTTTTCCTCCTTGAATTAACTATCGGCTTCCTTGCTACTATTTTTTATTATTTTGTAAGTGAGGCTTCAACTAGGCTCCGGCCGTAAGCTCTGTATTCTCTTCCTCACATAATATATATCGGCGGTGGAATCCAAAAACTTAATAGATAACTATATTTTTAAAAATATTTGTAAAATCCTTTTACTGCAATAAATCATCTATTATTCTATACTTTTTATTGGGGTGTTTCAGCATTTGTGAATACCCTTCTTTTTATAATTCTAACATGCAGTTACAATTCTTGCAATATGCTATTTAAAAATTTCTAAAAATTTCGTATTTTTGTAGCAGATGTAACATAAAAAGTGTGTGCTCCTACACACTTCGCTTGCTGCAACAGTGCCGTAAAAGCAAATTCCCCTCTATGAGCTGTGCATCCCTCGGAGAGTTTTTGTTTGACAGGTAATTTCGGAGAAATTTCCTGTCAAAATAAAAAGACCATATCTCTAGCGGCCTTTCTCATTATGCGTACCTTAAGATTATCTAAGCAATGAAAGTACACCCTGTGTGAACTGGTTAGCCTGTGCAAGCATTGACTGTCCTGCCTGAGCAAGAATGTTATTCTTACTGAAAGTTAACCATTTCTGTGGAACATCTGTATCACGAGATACGTGACTCAGGCTGCCTGTGTATTCTCAGATACGTTGTCAAGGTTGAGTACTGTATGCTCAAGACGGTTCTGAAGAGCACCAGGTCTGATCTCTGATCAGAAACAACTAATTGCTCCCTGGAATGCCTCGATAGCAGACTCTGCTCCATCCTGAGTTGTAAGATCCTGATCAGTGCACCAATTGTGGCTGCATCCATCATACCGATGCTGATTTCAATTGTCTGATCATAAGAGCACCTACGTGGATCTTCTTGTCAGTAAACTCACCATCGAGAAGGTTCTGTGTGTGAACGCTGTTGTATCTTTGATACGGTCAATTTCAGATGTAGAGCTGTTACTTCCTTCTGGATTGCGCCTCTGTCGTCCTCAGTATTGGTATCGTTCGCTGCCTGAACTGCGAGCTCGTTCATTCTCTGAAGTATAGAGTGTGTCTCGTTAAGAGCACCTTCTGCTACCTGGATAAGTGATATACCATCCTGTGACGTTAGCTGAAGATCTGTTAAGACCTCTAACCTGGCTTCTCATCTTCTCAGATATTGAAAGACCTCTTTGCATCATCTCTTTGCTCTGTTGATCTTGTAACCTGATAAGCTTCTCTGAAGACTTTGCCTGTAATGAGCTTGTGATACCAAACTGTCTGTTTGAGTTCATTGCTGTAGAGTGTGCTGTACTACCATAATAATTTTTCCTCCTTGAATTTGTATTCAGCTTCCTTGCTGAATAGTTAATATAATATAGTTATAAAACTTTTTGGCCTCTCTTTTAAGGCCGTACACTCCTTTGGATTAGCCTTAAGTTTTACCTTCACAATATATATCGACATCGTTTTCAAAAACTTTAGTATTTTATAATTATGTCCACGAAATATGTTGTGCCATCCGCTACCGTTCATATTGCTGTAGTATTTTTGTGACTGCATTGCTGTTTAGGTTATAGCTTCGAATCTTGTCCTTACCTTTAGAAACCTTAAAATCGAACTTAATCTGGTTTCTTCTTTCGGAAGCTTCTATCTCCACTCCCTTATCTACAAGTGTTCTGATTGAATTCTGAAGCTTCTCTATCTTATCTCTATAGGCCTCAAGTTCTCCTTAATCATTTCCCTTACTCTGTTATAAGTAAGTTCAAAGCCTTCATCAAGCTTATTTATCTCTTCAATCAACTCACTTTTTTTGTTTATAAGATTGTCAAAGTTCTCTTCATCAAATTCCTCTTTTGCTAAGCAGGGTTTCCTGTGCCTTTAGTAGTTCAAGCACCTCTTCAAGTTTCTTTCCTTCTTTAACCAGAGAATCAGCCATAAGTTCTAGTAATTTCCCACTTCTGTATTCATTATGAATTCTTTGCTTCATTACTTCTACCCATACATCCCTCATTCTCTTATATCCTCAAAGGGCTTCATTAAACTTATCTGCATCCTTTCTGATGTTAGCCATGAGCAGGTTTCTTAATATGCGCTGATAAATGATATCAAAATCCTTAGCTACCTTATATTTGAAGTCCAGAGGTTCCTTGAAGCTCCCATATAATGTTCTGCGCTTTAATCAGGTTATTGTTTGCCTTCTCTGAGTTCTTCTCCTCAATACCGGCCATTGCCAGTTGCAAAACTTGATAGCTCCATTGTAGAGCATAAAGTGTAAGTTCAGCAGGCGTAGCTGTGTTTATTGATGCTCCCTGATAAAGACTAGGCTGCGTTTGTCATCGTACTCCCCTCAAATGTATGTCTGTTACTAATTACAAAGTATATATCGGATAAAAGCAAACTTTACTTTAGATGCTTTAAAAATTTAATTTGCGAAATAATATTTTTACCATTTGTGTTTTTATATATTAAAAATCACGAATACGAATATAACCATTTACCTTACAGTAGCTTCGCCCTCTTTTGCATTCAAAAAGAGATACCATAATCATGATATCTCTTCGTAATCTTTTTATTATCTTTCAAGCATACTCTGAAGCTTGCTGCTCTGAGCATTCATAGGTGGCCATAGTTTTTCCATGCGACGAACTGCTTGTAGTACTTGTCTTCCATCTTATTTAGCTTGTCTTCAAGTGTGGTATATTCTTTCTTGTATGTGGTAAGCTGTACCATCTCTTTATCGTTGTAGAAGGTCATGTAGCTGATGAAGGCTGGTACCCTTCATTGCATCTGTCATCTTATCATAAAGATTTTTCATTATTCCCTGAAGAGCCTCTGCTGTTTCAGCTGGATTCTCTGTAAGAACCTTCTTTAGCTTGTCTTCCTTTGCAGAATATACTCGTCCTCAGAATCTCCAAATATATGAAACAGTCCCTTTTCTTTATAATCAGAAGAGGTCCCATAACTCCAAAAGCTTGCAGAGGCTGTACTTGGTTTCCGCCTTCACCGTTTGAATCAACTCCAACCTTTGCAGAGGTCTGCATAGCTTCCCTCATACCACATTGAGTACATTGCCAAGCTTCTCATCTCTTCTAAGAGGAATCCTTTATCTTCTTTTCCCAGTTCTCAACATCCTTTTCAGACATATCCTTCTTCTGGTCAGCTGTAAGAGAATATCCTCTTGAAGAGCCTGCATAGTAGAGCTCATTCATCTCTTTTTAAAGAGAGTTATACTCTTTAATAAAAGCCCTTGAAGTTGTTATATACTGAGTCTACGTCAGTAGTAGCACTTACTGAAACACTCTTTCCAGCATCACCTAAGTCATAGTCAGCAGTGAGTTCCTGACACGGTTATATTAAGACCGTTAATGGTGTTGGTGTTTGTAGCTGTCTCGTACTCAGTACCGTCTACCCTAAAGATAGCATTCTTTGCATCTAGCTTGGTAACTCCTGAACCTGAAAAGACCGAGTTTTCAAGTCCACTTGTCAGGCTCACATCGTTTTTAGACTCCTTAATCTCAAAAGCATTGGCTAGTAGCTCTCTTTTTGAAGATAAGTAAATTCTCTGTTTGCTTGGTATCAAGACTTGCATGTAATAAGCCTTCTTAGCTGCATTAGGAAGTCTCCAACTGTGGTATCACCGTTTACCTCTAAGGTATGCTCCTTATCGCCTACCTTGAATGTAATCTCCTCACCAAGCTCAGAATCCATTGTCTGTAAGCACTGAATCCTTACTGAAATCTTTCAATATCTGTTACCTTTGCACAGTTACGCTCTGGGATGTAGCCACCTGCTTAACCTGTATCTTATATACTCGTCAGAAGCAGATGGTTCACCAGTAACTATAACTACACCTTCATTTGTGCTTGAAGTCTTCTTGGTTGTATAAGCACTTGAGAATCTAGCGCAGATATCTTATTGGTATAAAGAGAATAAAAGCTTGGTATTAAGCTCTTTCCACTTTTCCTGTTTCCATTCAAGCTTGGTCTTCTTTCCCTCAACCTTGTTTAACCTGGTTCTCTGCGCATCCATAGTCTTCTTGATCATAGCATCAGTATCCGTGCCAGAGTTAATTCCTGAAAAGTCTTATTGGCATATCAATTCCTCCTTACCTTTTTCGTCAACAACTATACCTGCCAAATCATCTTATTCTCTCAAGTATACCATTGTGTTTTATCAGGCGGAATCTCTTTGATTAGTTCTCTGGTTATCTCATCATATACCTTTATGCAAATCTTCCCAGTTTCCTTGTTATACGAAAAAGACTAACCTTCTGTAACCGTTTGACTGCTTAATCCTCTCATTCGCCTGGTCAATTGCGCTCTTTATGCGGTTCTCATCTTCTGAGTCCAGCAATCCCGTTTTCGTTTCCCTGGTTGTCAGTCTGTCCAACATAACCGTTCTTGGCACGACCGGTAATAGCTACGTCGATGTCAAGTTTAGTCTCTCTCACTTTTTGCGGGGTAGCTAATATTGCCGTTTAGTTCGATGCCAGACTGACTTACAGCATTAGGCATCACTTTAAAGACTCATTTGTTCACCTCCATCATAGCTTAAATCATACAATCCTTTGCATGTTGAAATAGTTTTCGAACATAGAATACGCTTTCTATAAGTCTTATCAGCAGTATCAGGGTAAACTTAACCCCTCCTGTATTTTATTCGAAAAATTTTGTTTATATCCTTCATACCCTTCTCTGGAAAGCATCGGGAAAGCCTCTCTATTAGACTCCTGTATCTGCTCGAACAGTTCTTTTCTATATATCGCAACGCTCTTAGGAGCCTTGATGCCGACTTTTTACCTGTTCTCCCTTTTACTTCAGGATGAGTAAGCTCAATGTCATTTCCGATAATGACACTTTCACGGGTTTTCCTTGATAAAGCTAACATTCCTATTCCTCCTCTTACTTATTTTCTCTGCCTTCATTTTTCTGAACTGATTCGTAGATGCTAAACTTAATAGGATAGTCCTCGTTGTTACTATAACCTGTATTCCCTTGCGGTTTACAGGATTGATAAAATATAGAGCCCTGAAGTTAGCTGAGTTGTCTTGCTAAGGGTCCTCACTTGGAATAGTAATAGTTAAAAAATGTAACAAGCTCTTCATCCTTAAATTCTCCGAGTGGCTTAAGAGCTCATCTTCAACAACAGGCTCATATACTGCAGTAACTAGTATATGGGTTGATTACAGGAAGAACAAAGCTCTGCCATATCAAGTGACTGGAACCAGGAAATAGAGGCCCTCAGACCCTTTTTCAATGTCATAAATAAGTGTCCAGCGTTTCATATCCTCAAGCCCATAATCCCGTTGTCAAATGTAAGGATTTTCTCATCTTCGATATCAACTTCTCCAAAAAATCTTGTCTTTACAACATGTTTTCCACCTCTTTCATTTTAGGTTATATTGTTAATGTTTATCTTAAAAAGTCCAATAATGAATTCTGCTACCTTTGCACCTGCCTGAAGAGATGCATTGTATATTACATTCTGTGCATTAAAGTTAATAATAGTCTCAGCAAGATCCGCATTCTCATTATTTGACATAAGGTCGGTAAAAATCATCAGTTTGACCGAAGTCTCTCTTCCGTAAGGTCAAGTCTTGCATCATGACTACCAAGGTCTGCATAGCCTTATTTACTACATCCTGATAATCTCTTATACTATTAATCGACTTGAAAATCTCTCCTGCATAACCCTTTTTCTTAAGGGTAAGCTCTGTGTTCATTGCCTCCTTAAAACTGCTTAAGGCTTGCGAGTCATTCTCGTCTGTAGTATTGCCTATTACCTTGTCTACCTCTTTGATTTTACTTTCTAGCAGATTCACATCCTCAATGCTTGTAAGAAATTCCGTCAAGCTCTCTGCCAAGGTCCTGAGTAAGTGCATCCTTTTGCCTGAGTATTTATCTGAAGCCTCTGGTTGAAAACTTACCTCGTACTCTATATCCTGGTCTTCCTTTTGTAGTTGATTATCTTGCTTTCATCTTCTGTAAGATTACCATCTGCATCAAAAGGGTTGCTGTGCAGTCAAAATAGTGTTCAGGACGAACATCCTTGATCTGGAATTCAGTTTATTATACACTACATTGAAGCTTTTTGCACTCTTAAGATTTTCATAAGCTTCATCAGAAAGAATAAAGCTCTCCTGTGTCAGCTATGAACTTTGCTCCTGTCTCAGGCTTTTCATAAGCTTTTGAATCTTTAGGGGTGAGTACCTCTCCGTTTTCATTTGTGGATGTTATATCAATGCTATCCTCATTGCCATCGGCATCCTTCACTGTAAGCTTTGGAAAATCATCTGAGGCAGCGTCAAGGTTCTTGTATGAAAGCCTTATGTAATTTACTGCCATATTCTCTGCGTGTTCGGTGAAATCATTGGCTCCGCCAGGCTCATAGTCCTTAAGGGAGAATCCGCCGTAAGTCCTAAGGTTGTTTTTGATGGATGTCTTATCAAACTCTTCAGTAATTGTATACTGCTTGCTCTTATCATTTTCAAGGTATGTAAGGCTTGTATCCGTCTTATACCCCGTAAACACATATCTTCCGGCGTAGTTAGCATCTCCTTCTTGGTATACCTGCTGTCTGTACTGCGCCATTGTCTTCATTATACTTGCACGGTTCTCAGCGGTAAGGCTGTCCTGGGAGCCCTGAGTGGCAAGGCCATGAAGTGTCCTGCAGATGTCTGTCACCTGAGTAAGCGCACTTTCAGTTACCTCCAGCCAGCTCTTTGCATCCGGAACATTCTTCTTATAATACTGCCTTATCTCAGTAAGATTGTTACGAAGCTTTAGTGCCCTGACTGCCACAACCGGATCATCAGAAGGACGCTGTATCTTCTTTCCTGTCTGATACTGTTCCTCTATACCCATAAGATTGAGCTTGTTAGTATTTATATTAGCCAGAGTATTGTTGGTCATTATCTGGTTGGTAACTCTCATCATAGCCTTAAGTCCTTTCTATATCACTATCACTTTGAAATTAAACTGCCATTTCATTAATCAACTTATTATATTTCGTTCATTACTGTAATTACTTTAGTAGAAAGATTATAACAATTTCTAAATTTAACCAAATCCATAGCTTCTTCATCACTGTCAACGCCTGAAATAGAGAGCCTTTGGTTATTTATTGCTTTAACCATCATATCCTGATTTTTTGCAAATGTTTCTGCTGTCTTTGCGCCTACACCTATATCAGATGTAAGTGACTGGTAGAATTCCTCAGGCTTACCATGGTCAAACATGGTTCTATCCTCTGAAGGCTCTCAAAGTTTCTTCATTACATCTGTATTCTCTATACCCTCAGATATCGTGCTTCTGCTGCGACAATAAAACTTGGATTCTCCTTAAATGTCCTTGTTACGGAGATAATTATGGGCAACCAGTCTGTAGTATGTCTCGTCATCTGATAGAAACTCTGTTATCTCATTGCCTCTTCATCCTCAGTTCCAGGCACCTTGAACTTGTAGTTCTCACCTGTGGTCTTGTCAATACCATTAAAGAAGTCTTCTCCCTGATTGCCGTCAAGGTCCACGCCTGTCTTATGTACCTCATTAAATTCTTTGGAGAACTTTCTTACAAAAGGTATTTAACTGGTCCAGGTAATAAAGAATTCACTTAAAAATTAACCTGCTCGCCTATCTTTGCCACCACCTTTGAGTCCTCGCTTATGTCCTTAGTGATAGGCTTATCTTCTTTAGCTTAAAAATATATTTATATTTATCTTTTCCTGTGTCTTCGTCTTTTTCAATCTTTACGTCAAAAGCCTGTATATTCATACTCTTCTGCGCTAACTGTATACGTCCTCTAGGGAGGAAGTTCATTTCCTCGATGCTGTTGATGTTGGTAGTCTTCAAGAGTAATCTCTGTATCGCCCTCTGAAGCCTCTTTTACGTGACATCTAAGAGACGCCATATTGTTGCCGTCACGCATTTCAAAGAGGCACCAAGCTTACCGCCAGGTGGCTGTTATGTACGCTAAATCCCTGACCGTCTGACCAGGTCACATCATACAGACCCTCTACGTCGTTTATATTGCTAATATAATCTCTTGGCACTACATCAAGCTTGTTGGCTCTGTAGTTATTTACAAGATAACCGCCATTTATCTTAACTGTATAATGAGTAACTCCCGAGCTTTCCATCAAAGAGCCTCACCTATTTTCTCCTCCTTAACACTTACGCTTATAAGCTCGAAAGTTTGTCCACAAGGAGGTTTCTCTGGTCACGAAGGTCGTTTGCAAAAGCCTCCGCTTACCTCTACCATATTTATCTGCTTGGTGAGCGTTGCAATCTGGTCTCCGTGTGAGTTAATGGTATCTACAGTATTTTTAATAGCAAAGTTAACTTCATTCTGAGTGTTTTTTAAGTTCTCAGATACATTGTTAAAATATTCGGTAAGTGCATAGGCCTGGTTTACCATCTGCGCCCTTGCAGACTTACTTGTAGGATTTTTTTCAACCTCTGACATACCATTGAATAGATTCTTAAAGTTGGTATTGAAGCCACCTTCCTTTATTTCATTTAAGAAATTTTGGATGTTGTTTAAGTAATAAGACCTTGTTTCACTATTCTCCGTTAACTGTATTGGCAGAGCGGTATTTTAAGTCATAATACTCATCTCTTACCTGTGAAATCTTATCAGCAGTAACACCTGTTCCTACCATACCATAGCGCTGTGCGATGGCAATAGGATCCTTTGCCTGACGGTTAACCTGCTGGCGGCTGTATCCTTCTGTCCTTGTGTTAGTTATATTGTGCGCAGTTGTATTGAGCGCAGCCTGATAGGTATGAAGTCCTGACGTACCTATATCCAATCCAAAAAATGTTGATGGCATATATATATCTCCTATTTGTTCACGAATAGGCCTTAACCAAGTCTGGTTACAACGTGCTCAAGCATCTCATCTATAACAATAATATACCCGGATCTTTGCATTAAAGGCCTGTTGAAATTTAATCATATGTGTAAGCTCTTCATCTGAAGAGGTTCCAAGCACCTGCTGCCTCTGGTTGTCCACACTCTGGGTTGTGGTTTCCTGGCTCTTAGCCATAGCTTTAAGGGTGTGGCCTGTATTGGCTACCTCAGAAGTAAAAGCTGTATAATACTCCATAAAAGTATTCTTCGTAAGTGTATTTGGATTTAATACAGCAAATTTTTCATCCCATACTTTGTTTAGCTTTGCGGCTATATCCATACTATAATCGCCTGTGTTGGTGTTATAGCTTAAAGGTATGAGAGAAACATTTTCCCTTATCTGCTTATTTACCTCAATTTCTCCCATAGAGAACATCGAGTACTCAGAGCCCTCATAGTTTGGATCATAGTCCTCACTGTTGTAGAGCATTACCTTCTTGCCGTCCATCTCCACATCAAGCTCTTTATAACGAGGCGTGCTCTTTCTATCAAAGAGTGCATTACCCGGTGTTTTAGTTTTATCTGCACTCACTGGTGCATTCTTAGCATCGAGGATGGATACCTTGTACCTTCCCGTAGGATTGCCTAGGGCATCTTTCTCCTCTATCTTATAGTCTTCGAGGTCTGAAATATCGATATTAGAATTTCATCACCCTCAAGTACCTTGCCCTCTGAATTCTTCCACCGGAACTCCTCCGTCTGTCCAGGTTGCAGTAAGGTTTAGGTGCAAGTATGTCATTTATCATATTGGTAAGACCGTGGATTAACTGGTCAAACTGAGCCTCTGTATTGGTTAAAGAGAAGGCGCTACTGTGTTGTTGTAGTTAACCTTTGCCTGCTCAAAAGGCTCTCATCACTCTATATAATGCTCGTCATCTTCGCCCTCTTCATAGTCCTCAGGCTTTGGCTGTACAGGAATGTCTGTATATCTTCCCTGCCTGCCCCTTGCAAGAAGAAGGCCCTTAAAGTGAGCCTATATCTGTATCTCTCTGCTGATGTTGGAGGAAGTCAAAGTTAAATACTTCTCTTGGTTCCTTATCATCATTTATATCAAAGTTCCATACAGGAGTGTGTAATTTAAGTTCATCATCGGTAGTCTTAAGGCCTATCTCATTTACCCCGAATTCGGTTACAAACTGTGTTCCCTCTACTGTAACAAGTACAGAGCCATCTTTGACTTCTTTGTAGCTAACCTTCACGTAGCTTCCAAGTTCATCAAGCAGCTTGTTTCTCTCATCTCTGTAGTCGTTTGCTGACTGACCGATGACCTCTTCCTTGCGGACTTCATCATTTATCTGGTCAAGCCTTACTCCAATCTCATTGATACGCTTCACGTTGCTTTCTATCTTAAGATTGATATCCTGTCTTAGGCTTTTAAGCTGAGTAGTAATGGTATGACAACGCTCGATAAAAGTTCCCGCTGTCTCAACCAAAGAAGTTCTTGCGACCACGCTCTCAGGCTCTTTCTGAAGTTCCTGAACCGATTTCCAGAGGTCTTGCATCGAGCTCTGGAAGGTAGTACCTTGAAGTTCGCCAAAAAGATTCTCTACTTCTGTCACAATTTCTGCCTGTGCATTGTAGAATCCCTGTCTTCCGCTCTCTCTTCTAAAAGAATCATCTAAGAATCTGTCTCTTAGCTGTCTGATTTTGTCTACGATAGAGCCATAAAGCCGGTCTGGTCCATATATCTAAGTGTTGCTGTTCTCTCGTATTCCTTATCAACAGTAAGCACCTGCTGGCGTACATAGCCCTTAGTATCAACGTTGGTTAAGTTGTGTGCAGTCGCGTTAAGCGAATTCTGGGCTGTGTTAAGACCCGAAACTCCACGCCAAAGCTTGTCATTAAACTCATATTATATCTCCCTGCTGTAATTAACTCTTAGCATCAAACATCCGCTTTTTCACCCTGAAGTTCTACTTCTGAGGATGTATTATACTGTCCTACTCCCGGAGAGGTCCTCATGCTCTGAAGCAGATTCATATCAAAATCAATCATTTCGAGCGACTGCTTTATAAGCATCTGATTTCTCTCATTAAGCATAGCTAGAAGGCTAATAGTGCTTTTAAGCTTATCGTGTATCACCTAAGCTCCTGCTGCTCTCTTTCCTGCCCTCTTATCAGATTAATGATGGAAAGGAAGTTTGAGTTCACTTTCCTTCTTATTCATAACTACGCCTATATTACGAATGACCTCCTGTCTTTTCTTTTCCAGTTTGCTGATTCTGCTCACTAAAGCCTGCTCTTCCTCAGTAATGCTGGTTAAAGACTGGAGGTCATTTTTTACAATTATTCGGGTTTTTTTCTCAGCGAGAGGAATGATTTCACTGTAAATCCTTTCCTCTTCGCCTAGGACCATGATTAGTTCTTCAATTAAGCTCGCCATAGTTCCTCCGATTATTTATTTGCCATCTTCTATTCTAAAAACGTCCCTCTAGAAGTTTATCAGCTATATCTCTTGCAGAAACAGAGTAAGTACCGTTCTCAATTGCAGACTTAAGCTGTGCAACCTTGTCAGTACGGACATCAGAAGCAGAATTCACCGCTGTCCTTGCTACCTGAAATGTCTTAGCTGCATCAGAGATTTCAACTGTGTCACTGCCTCTCTCAGTCTTAGCCACGGCCTCAGGCTTTCTTGCCTTGCTAACATTGTAAGCGTTTGAAATCTGTCCAAAATTATCTACTCTCATAACATCACCTTCCATTAATCTGTTTTTGGTTTTGGATATAAATTAACCGATAAATAAATCTCTAACCAAGTTCAATTAGTATCTCTGATTTATTTATCGGCAAAAATATCATTACTTTAGTCTTTTTCTTTTTAAAAATCACAAAAATGAAAAATTTTTTACTTTGTTTTGCAAGACCCCGGATAATCCAAGGTAGCAAAATAATCAGCAGGTGTTTCAGCCCTTCTTATAAGTTTAACTCCCCCCGCCTCTGTCCTTAAAAGCTCTGCCGATCTGAGCCTTCCATTGTAGTTGTAGCCCATTGCAAATCCGTGGGCTCCTGTATCGTGGATGACCAGATAGTCTTCCATATCAATATGAGGAAGCATCCTGTCTACAGCAAACTTGTCATTGTTCTCACAGAGAGACCCGGTCACATCATACTTAAACTCTTCCTTCTCATCTTCCTTACCAAGCACCGTTATATGATGATAAGCCCCATACATAGCCGGCCTCATAAGGTTTGCCGCACAGGCATCTACACCTATATACTCTTTGTAGATATGCTTCTCGTGTATTGCCTTAGTTACAAGATGTCCGTATGGAGCAAGCATAAATCTACCAAGCTCAGTGAATATGCTCACATCTCCCATTCCATTTGGCACCAGGATTTCTTCAAAGGCTTTTTTTACTCCCTCACCTATAACAAAGATATCATTTGGCTCCTGTTCAGGTCTGTAAGGCACTCCCACTCCTCCTGATAGATTAATAAAGCCAATATGAACATCACATTTTTCCTTAAGCTCTACAGCCAGCTTAAAAAGCTCTGTTGCAAGCATAGGGTAATAGTCATTGGTTACTGTGTTACTTACAAGGAATGAATGTATGCCAAATTCCTTTACACCAAGCTCTTTAAGACGGGTAAATGCCTCAAACATCTGTGCTTTGGTCATACCATACTTTGCGTCATTTGGGTTATCCATAATGTCATTGCTTACCTTAAATACTCCACCGGATTGTAACGGCGAGCTTATTTTTCTCAGGTATGCCCTGCACAGTCCTTTTAAGAAGTCTATATGTGTTATATCGTCAAGATTGATGATAGCCCCAAGCTCTCTTGCCTTTACATATTCTTCTGCAGGGGTAACATTTGACGAAAACATGATATTTTCTCCTGTTATTCCACAGGCCTCACTCATCATAAGTTCTGCAAGAGATGAACAATCTGTTCCATGACCCTCATCTTTTAGAATATCTAAAATATATGGATTAGGAGTAGCCTTTACTGCAAAATATTCCTTAAAAGCCCTTATTCCAGCTAAAAAGCTTTTTAGATTTCTCGCATTTTCCCTAATCCCCTTTTCATCATAGATGTGGAAAGGAGTAGGGTAGGTCTTTACTATTTCCTTTACCTCATCTAAGGTTACAAATGGTATTTTTTTCATAAAAACCTCCATATCAGTATACTTGTATACAATATCCATATGATATTATAACAAATAGACTTTGTCAATCTTTCTATACAGCCTCCTTCTTTTCCTTAGTAGTTGATATAAACACTAATACACAGCCTACGACTGAAATTATGGAACCTACCACAAGCATTCCGTTTGTACCAAGAATATCTATAAGCGCTCCACCAAGAAGAGAAGCAAAAACTATTCCAAGGGTGTTTGACATAGTCATATAAGCCTGTCCCTTAACTCTATCGCATTCCTCTACAGCGTGGTTTGCATAATAGACCGTAGCAACTACAAAGGTCGCAAAGCCAAACAACTGACAGGCCTGTACAAAGTAAAGACTCATCACATTAGGCACAATAAGAGTGAAAATTATCTTAAGCATAATGCCGACACTACCAACCCTTACCCAGGTGCTGCTGTCTCTCTTTGTGACAAGGAAAGCAAAGCCAAACATAACAGGTATTTCAAATACTGCAGCCAGAGCAAGGCATACACCCATATTGGTATGAGTTCCACCCTTTAGCATAACAATCTGGTATAAAAATGTATTAATAAGGTTATGCCCCACATAGGCACAAACAGCTCCTACTAAGAATATAGCAAGTTTAGGGTACTTTGCTAAGAAAGGCTTCGTCTCATAAGTCCTTTCCTCCACAGATTCCTGATGCCTTTTTGCTTTCTTAAAAGGAAAGAAAATAGTACCTGCAAGCAGAATAGATGCCGATATCATAGTAGCAATAGGAACTATGCTTAGGTCATCATCTTTTACAAAGGCTCCCATCGAGTTCACAAGTACCGCATAAAGCAAGGAAGCTGTTCCTCTGGCAACTCCGTAATTAATCTCCTTCCCCTGGTTCATCATTTCCATAGCAAGAGAGTTGGTAAGAGGCACCATTAGCTGCATAATAGCGATAAGTGCGCCAAATACTATGCCTGCCACTAAGAAGAGATGGTTGCCAAGCGCCAAAAGCACCCCCGCCAAAACAAGCTGCAGCCCCGCAATCATCGTAAGCAGAGTTTTAACCGACTTACTCTTTTCCTTATCCGCATAGGCAGATATCATAGCTTGCAATACAGCGGATATTACACAGCCCAGTCCTGAAATTATACCAACTTCTGTATTGGTAAATTTCTTTGCAAGTAAAAAAACTGAAGTGTACCCCATAAGGGGAGCGTACATTGCCCTCATGCCGACCTGAACAAAGATATAATTCAGTGTAAGATTCTTCTTTTCTTTCATTGTGTACCTGAATCCTTATTATTTATTTTCCCCAACAATCCGAGCATTCCCTAAAAGCATTCACAATCTTCTCATTACAATGTCAAATGTTAACAACCATCATTCTATGATGCGCCATCGCATAATAACTCCTATGACTCTGCAAAACACATGATAAAACAAAAAGCGCGATTATCAATTCTTAATTTTTAAATTTACTCTATGTATTTTTAGGAAATTTCCTGCCCATTTTTCAGCCCTTTACATAAAAAGTTGATAAATTGCGCATCAATCTTCTTTTACAAAACTTCTTAAAAGGCCTCTCCTCTTTCTTCAAAGTTCTTAAATATACCGTAGCTTGCGGCAGCAGGGCTCATTATGCAGGATTTACCCTTATGCGTTATCTTCTTTGCAAGCTTAACTGCTTCCTCGAGATTGTCCACAAGATGAAGCCTATCCGAATTGTTTAGCTCCATATAGCCCATCTTTATTTCTTCCCTAATCCTTGCCCCGGTAGTCTCCATAAGAATAATATTTGGTACTTTAGACTTCTCAAGGTATTTTATAAGAGGCTCGTAGTCTATTCCTCTGTCCATGCCTCCTATTATGATAGTATCAGTATCACTTATGGTGTTCATCGCTTCTATCGCTGTCTCAGGGATTGTGGAGATGGAATCGTCATAGAACTTTATCCCGTCTACATTCCCCACAAATTCAAGGCGATGTGGGAGAGGTTTATACGTCCTTAGCGCAGCCTCAAAGCCTTCTATACTTATGCCAAGGTCCGTGCAGACAGCGAAGGCTACGGCTATGTCAAAGAAATTGTGAAAGCCTCTTAAGGCTATTTCATGCTCTTTTATACCAAAGGTAAATGTTTTGTGGGATATGAAATCTCCTTCTACAAATGTAGTAACATGCTCGTCATTTTCAAACTTCTTGTCATCTCTATTAAAGTCATAAACCACGGTTACCTTGGACTTAACCTCGCCTTTCTTTGGTATAACCCCTGTTCCACAGTAGAGCCTGTCCCCTCTTTTTGATTCTTATATATATTTTTCTTTGAAGCCCTGTACTTTTCAAAGCTTCCATAGTGGTCAAGGTGTTCAGGGAAGACATTTAGATATACACCGATATGAGGAGAATACTTACCGTATTCAAGCTGATGGCAGGAAAGTTCAAATACTACCTTTGTATCATCCTTTATCGCGTCTATGAGTCCAAAGGCAGGTATACCTATATTTCCAACCAAAAACTGTATCAAAAGCCGTTTTTCCTTTAGTTCGTGGTAGATGAGGGGTTGTGGTAGTGCTCTTTCCCTTTGTGCCTGTCACTCCTATGGTCTGGTCTCCATAGACCTTTAGGAAATACTGAGCCTGAGAAGTTATCAGGGCTTTATATTCATAAAAAGGCTTAGGAAGGACTACTCCGGGACTCTTAAAGACTATATCGAACTCGTCTAAGTGAGACAAATAGTCCTCTCCTGTTATTGTACTTATATCGAAGTTCTTACTTCCTGCTTTAGTGACTATATCCCTTGCTTCCTGAGTATTTGATATCATTCTGATCTGCAATGGCAATTTCACTCACTCCTCCTGCCCTTGCCACTACCTCAAGATTTAGCTTTCCTTCTCTTCAAAAGCCCAGAATGAGTACCTTTTTCCCTGATATCTCTTCTCTTAATTCTTTAATAAGTTTATTTTCCATTTTTGCCTCTTTACCTGCTAATTATACATGTCTTTTTACTGTTTCAATATTAGTACACTTTTAATTTCTAAGTTGTAGGGTTAATGTGTTGTTTGACATACTAAGTCACGCCTTCGCTGATAATATACCAGTTAATCGATTGCCAAAAATATAAGCGCATAATGTTTCGCTCCAGTTGACAAAGTGACGCCTTCACTAATAAATGTCCAGACTCGCTCCGGTTTTTCTGTAAGATGCTGTTATAATATGGCTTTGTTGACGAAAAACCTAATGCGCTCGCTTAGGCATTATTAGTTCCGGCTGACTGTGAACCAATAATGTCATCCACCATTGCTAATTGTGAAGCACAAAATCAGAGCGGAGTCAATGCCTCCCCTAGCATTATCAGCTCCGGCTGTTTAATTGATGAATGATTACAAACAAACACATCAGCCACATAGGGGAGGTGGGGGTGGATGTCTTTAATTTGGTATTCTAGTTATTTTTGTATAAAGCTAAGGTGCCAGCTACGAATGATAAATTCTAAGCGAGCGCATTAGGCGGAGCGAAGCGGATGCCGGAGCGAGTCTGAAATGTTATCATTCGGGCGTCACTAGTTGGTTATAAAACCCTACAAATTATAACTCATAAATCTGCGGTATCAGCTTCGAATGATAAATTCTAAGCGAGCGCATTAGGCGGAGCGAAGCGGATGCCGGAGCGAGTCTGAAATGTTATCATTCGGAGCGTCACTTAGTCGATTCATATAGCCCTACTAATCAGCATCAGACAAAATTTAAGGCACCTGCCTTAATTTTATTAAAACAGATGCCTTATATAACAACCACCTATCAACATCTATAGGCTTATGTTAGCACTGGAGCCGTCATTTTTCAAGCTTAAACCGGTATAAAAATCAAATTAAAGCAAGCCGCCTATAGCTACAAAAAGAGGCGCAAATACAACTGCAACTATAGTCATAAGCTTAATAAGAATATTGATTGAAGGACCTGAGGTATCTTTGAAAGGATCTCCCACTGTATCACCTACTACTGCTGCCTTGTGTGGCTCACTTCCCTTTCCTCCAAAATGTCCCTCTTCTATATATTTCTTAGCATTATCCCAAGCACCGCCGGCATTACTCATCATGATTGCAAGAAGCACACCTGATGAAAGGGCTCCTGCAAGCATACCACCTAGAGCCTCAGTTCCCATAACTATACCCACAGCAAGAGGAGCCGCTATAGCCATAAGTCCCGGAAGTATCATCTCTTTAAGTGCAGCCTTGGTAGATATATCTACACACTTTGCATAATCAGGCTTAGACTTGCCCTCCATTATGCCCTTATCCTCTCTAAACTGCCTTCTTACTTCCTCTATCATATCATTTGCAGCCCTGCCCACAGAGTTCATGGTCATAGCTGAGAAGAGGAAAGGAAGCATAGCTCCTATAAAGAGGCCTGCTATCACAAGCGGATCAAGGAGGCTTATTGAATCAAGCTTTGCCACCTGTGAATAGGAAGCAAAGAGAGCAAGAGCTGTAAGTGCCGCTGATCCAATGGCAAAGCCTTTACCTATAGCAGCTGTGGTATTGCCTACAGCATCAAGTTTGTCTGTTATCTCTCTTACCTCGTGAGGAAGCTCACATATTTCTGCTATACCGCCCGCATTATCAGAAACAGGACCGTAGCGTCTACCGCAACTGTCATAGCTGTGGTCGAGAGCATACCTACTGCTGCAAGCGCAATACCGTAAAGTCCTGCAAAAGCATTGGCAACAAGGATACCTGCTGCAACGCAGATAATAGGCCAAAGTGTAGACATCATACCTACGCCAAGTCCTGATATAATTGTAGTAGCTGAGCCTGTCTGTGACTGCTCTGCTATCTTTTTAACATGCTTATAATCTCCTGAGGTATACACCTCTGTCAGCTTTCCTATGGCTATACCTACTATAAGTCCCGCTATTATAGCAATGGCAGGATTGTAGGTATTAAGGAGCATCTTGCTCATTACAAATGAAGCAACGATAACTATGATACCGCTCACATAGGTTCCTGCATTAAGTGCTGACGCAGGGTTGCCCCCTTCTTTACCTCTTACGAACATAATGCCAAGGATTGAGGCGATTATGCCTATAGCTGAAAGAAGTAATGGGAATAGTGAGCCCATATAAGGGTCAAGAGCAAATTCTGCTCCTATCTGTGGTGTAATCTTTGGAATAACTACAGCTAAGGTAATAGCTGAAATGATTGAGCCTACATAGGATTCAAAAAGGTCTGAGCCCATTCCTGCCACGTCACCTACATTGTCGCCTACGTTGTCCGCAATAACTGCAGGATTTCTTGGATCATCCTCAGGGATACCTGCTTCTACCTTACCTACAAGGTCTGCTCCAACGTCTGCTGCCTTGGTATAGATGCCACCGCCTACTCGTCCAAAAAGTGCCATGGAAGAGGCACCAAGTCCGAAGCCTGTGATTACATCTGCTGCATCCACTCCCATTGCCACAAAGATAACTCCAAGTCCACAGAGTCCAAGACCTGTTACACAAAGTCCCATAACAGCACCTGAACGGAAGGCTACCTTAAGAGCCTTAACCATACCGCCGTCTTTTGCTGCGTTGGCAGTTCTTACATTTCCTTTTGTTGCTACTGTCATACCAAAGTAGCCTGCAAGCACTGAAAGCAGTGCACCTATCACATAAAGTACGGCTGTAACCCAGCTGTTAAGCAGCACACCGATTAGCACAAAAAGTACAACTACAACGACCACCATAGTTTTGTACTCTCGTTTGAGAAAGGCCATAGCTCCCTCGTGGATGTAGCCGGATATTTCCTTCATCCTATCCGTTCCACTGTCCAGGCCTCCTATCCATTTTGCCAGACCAAAGGCAAAAACAAGTGCAATCGCCGCGCAAATTGGTACTGAAATTGCTAAAGTTCCCATTCACATACCCTCCTCATTATTAGTTAAGATGCTAATTATCTCCGTTTAGCTTTTAAATTTTTAGTATGTTTTTAGATAAAAAGCAAGCTTTTTAGTTATTTATACCAAAAATTATAAATAACGCCGAATAAAAATGTTAATCTTTTAACAATTCATAGGGAATTGCAAATCAAACTCAAATGTTTATCAATTTTTTTCTATCTATTTTTTTCGCTAACACTGTTTTATAGGTCACTCTTTTTGATATGTTACACGTATTTACTGCTACATTTTTAGGTTTAGTTTTCAGTAAATTATTCATATGAGGATGTTTTATATGCGATTTGGAATTTTCGGGTAATTTCATATTGAGCAAAAAGTAAAAGCAGGGTAAAATAATTTACCCTGCTATACACACTTCAATGATTTCAGCCTATTTATGCAAGCTTTTCACTTATATCCGTCTTAAAGAACTGCTTCATGGCAGCCTCAAGATAATAGGTATCCTTTACACCGCCGCTCTCATAAGGAGAATGCATAGCCCACTGTGCCATGCCTATGTCTACCGCATTGAGCGATACCTGAGTGTTGGATATGTTGCCAAGGGTAGAGCCTCCTGCCGCATCTGAACGGTTGACAAAGGTCTGAACAGGCACCTTTGCCTCAGCGCAGATTTCTCTAAATACCGCTCCCGATACTGCATCTGTGGTATATTTCTGGTTAGCGTTGTACTTGATAACCACTCCCTTGTTAACAACAGGCCTGTTGCAAGGGTCAGCCTTTTCTGTATAGTTTGGATGTACAGAATGGGCATTGTCCGCTGACACCATAAAGCTCCTAGCCACAGCCTGATGATAACTTTCCTCATCCCCGCCAAGAGCCTTGTTCACACGGACAAGCACATCCTTTAAGAAGGTGGATGCCGCACCCTGCTTGGTTCCTGAGCCTACCTCTTCATTGTCAAATACGCAGTGCACTATTATATTATTCTTGTTCTTTGCTTCTACAATGCTTTCAGCTCCTGCAAATACACACTGGAGATCATCAAGCCTGCCTGCCGCTATGAATTCATTTTTAGCTCCCCAAAGTGTACCCTTTACCCTGTTTGATAAGAAAAGATCGGTATCAAGTATATCTTCCTTAGCAATGCCGAGTTCTTTTGCAACTATATCATAAAGGGTGACATTTGAGCCAATCTCGGCAAATACAGGCTGGGTATCATTTTGAGCATTGTACTTATATCCCTCATTTGCCTCACGGTTCATGTGAATAGCAAGATTAGGCATCATAACAATATCTCTATCTATATGAAGAAGCCTCTCCTCAATCTTCTTGCCATTCTTTACCATTACTCTGCCTGCAACTCCAAGAGGTCTGTCAAACCAAGGTGCCATAAGCATCCCACCGTATTTTTCTACATTTAATTTCACAAAGTTCTTTTCTACATTTATCTCTGCATTAGCCTTTATCTTAAATGTAGGAGAATCGCTGTGCGCTGAGGTTATATTAAAGCCCTTAAAGTCTGCTTTTGGTACTCTAAATGCTATAATGGCAGAGTTATTTCTTGTTACATAGTAATCTCCGCCTTTAACCACATCAAATTTGTCTTTCTCGCAAAGTCTCTTAAACCCTGCCTTCTCATACATTTTAGACAAAGCATTTACTACATAGAACGGACTTGGGTTGCTGTCCAAAAAAATCAATCAGCCTTCTAGAGGCTTCTACATATTTATCCATAATCATTTCCTTTCCTTTGATATGACTTTATATAGTATTTTATCAGAACCTTTTTGACCTTCAATACTTTAAATCTTGAAAAAGCATTCTACATTGTTATACTTAACTATAGGTTTAAATAATGATAGATAGTGTGGTAGATTATATGAAAAAGAAAACTTTGTTATGTCTGTCTCTCATTTTTTGCGTTCTCCTTTCCACTACGTCTTGTTCACGTAATGTAGCAAGACCTATAGTAGATGAGGCTGAGATAGAATTGTGGACTTATCCTGTCGGTGATTGGGGTAATGAAGAGACTGTAACCAAGCTTATTAATGATTTTACTGCATCTCACCCTGAAATCAAGGTAAAAGTAAAGTACTTATTCTACAATACAGGTGACAGAGAGATAGAAGAGGCTATAAGATACGGAAGAACCCCGGATATTGTACTTGAGGGGCCCGAAAGGCTTGTAGCCAACTGGGGTGCGAGAGGTCTTATGGTCGACCTCAGTGATATGTATACTGACGCCTCAAAAGACATCTATGATAACGTCGCTTACGCCTGTCGTTCTAATGATGGAAAGTACTACGAATACCCTCTCTGCGTTGTAACACACTGTATGGCAATAAACAAACGTATTTTTGCAGAGGCAAATGCACTCCAATATGTCAATCTTACAGATTACAGTTGGACAACGGAGAACTTTTTTAAGGCTATAAATGCTATATATAATTCAGGCCACGATGATGTCCTAAGCATTTACTGCGCAAGCCAGAGCGGAGACCAGGGATACACGTGCACTTGTTACCAATCTTTATGATGGTTCCTTTACAGATAAAACGCACAGGCAGTATACCATCAACTCTGCAAATAACATTAAGGCCCTTACAGAGCTTACTTCCCTGTAACGGCGTTAACATCGACCCTCAGCTGGATAGCCTTGGTGAAAATGCAAGATTCCGTCAGGGTGAGCTTGCCATGAGCATTTGCTGGAATCCCTCTATGCAGCTTGATTCCAGCGTGTCAACAGATAGTAAGGTTAATACAGATGATGAAATCATACCTATGAAGTTCCCATCTCCAAATGGTATATCAAAGCTTTCAAGCGGAATATGGAGTTGGCATCTTCAACAACAAAGACGAAAAATAAGATAAGGGCATCTAAAATCTTTATTGACTATATGGCAAAATGAGTCCAAGCGGTGTAAGAAAAGCCGTGAAAAGCAAGCCATGCTTTTTCCAGTTCACAAAAGAGCTTAGGGACCTTTATGATAATACTGATATTGGTGAGAAAAATGCATATGTTTTTGACTGATTTTATGCCTTCAATGGAGATTATTATCAAGTCACTCCCAGTTGGACAAAAGGTACGCTCCCTTTGGAGCAGTGCTCTTCAGTCTATTGCAAGAAATGATATAAAAGGTTCTTACCAAATGCAATACCGACGCCAATACAGTAGCTAAAAGATGTTAATTTACAAATAGATGACCTTCATTGATTTATTATAAAACATCGGTCTTCATCAGCTGATTAGACCGGATGTTTTTTCATTATTATCATTTCCACATATTATAGTTCCTGCTCTTCCCTTGATTCCAAGGAGAACTTTGTCCATTGATGTGATTATAGCTCTTTTGCCTTTTCCTGTAGCAACGAATTCGACTGCCGCCTCTATCTTAGCAGAGTCAAGACCCGGCTCGAAGTTGCCCTCTTCCATATACTTTCTTGCCTCATCTGATAGTAATCTCCGATAGTAGCATCTCATCAGGGCTTCCCTTATGGACAATCAGGTTATCCTTGTTGGTAAGGAATATAATTTCATCAGCGCTAAAGCATTTCTCCAAGCCTGTGCCGCAGTAAAATCCTTTTCTATAATAGCACTTGCACCCTTTAGGGCAGTTCCCTGCTGCATAACCGGAATACCACCGCCACCACAGGCTATAACCACCTGGTCAGCCTCAGAAAGAGTCCTGATAGCATCTGTTTCAGTAGATGTCAATAGGGGCGTGGTGAAGAATAACTCTTCTAAATCCTTTTCCTCTTCTACCACAAAAGTTACCCTTTGTTTTATCTCTGCATCAGCCTCCTCACGGTTCATATACCTGCCTATCACCTTGGTAGGATTGGTAAATACCTTATCAAAAGGGTCAACTCTTACCTGAGTTATAATGGTGCATACTGTCTTGTATATACCTCTGTTAAGCAGCTCTTCTCTGATACTATTTTGCAAAGTCATAGCAATATAGCCCTGGCTTAGAGCGCCACGAGACCGACATAGGAGCAACCGAAAACTCGGCTCAAGCCTTGAATACTCAGTCATTGCCGTATGAAGCATTCCTATCTGCTCCCCGTTACTATGTGTAACTACAACCCTGTAGCCGGCTTCCACAATCTCAGCTATCCTCTCCGCAGCAAGCCTTACATGTTCCTTCTGTTTTGGAATTGTTTTCCCAAATGCATTTCTTCCAAGTGCCACAACAACCAATTTCTTCTCGTTATCCATAGTCCCTCCAACTGATGACTAATCTATATTATAAGGCTTCGTGTGCCAAATCATTTGACAACGTTTTAAATATCCGGCATATACTAAGCCTGGTGAAGGCTGTTACTTTTAAGTCTTGGTAATACCTTCATAAGGGCTGTAAGTACAACAAACAAAATGATACTGTCAAGAGGTATCATGATGACGTTCTTTACAAGCCTTACAGGGAGTAACTCCATAAGTGCCTTTCCTCTTTCAAATGCCATAAGGTAGGTCCCCATACCCGCATTGATAAATATCTTAACCAAGCTCTGTGCAAATACTATTCTCATAAAACTGACAGGCTTTTATAAAGCACTGCACCGAATATTATCCCTGCAAATACAGCCATAGCGGTATAAGCCAAGTTAAATGTGCCGCTTGGCTTGATTATAAACTTTACCACATCCATAACTCCGCCGTAGATGGCGCCAACCACAGGTCCAAAGGCAAAGTCTACTATGCGGTTTGGTATCCAGGCATAAGTAACCTAAATGGACCAAAATCCAATGGAAGCAAAGCATGCCAAGGATGATGCTTAGAGCTCCCAAAAAGCCCGCAAAAGAATAACGGTATGCAGATTTTTAAACTCTCTCGCTGATTCTCCAAAAGTCTTTGGCAGGGCAAGGGTTTCCTTCACCAGATTGGCAGGAAAATTCACAGTTCCCTGAAGCTCTGATACAATGCGGCAAGGTTTGCAGTTTTTCTTTTTCGTTCATTTTAACCTCCTTTGCAGTTTATCCTTACTACAAAAAGGTCCGGTACTTCTCTAATGTAACAGCGGGATGCGGAAATTTCACCGCGGGACTTCCCCTTCGTTCCGTCAGCAACTCCCCGTCTGATGGACACTTTACGCTAAATTTCCTACTCTGCTTTGTGAATTTACTTGTAACTACTAAAGTATAGAATAGAACCTATTGCCTGTCAAGATGGGACTGTAAGTGAAAGAAAGATTTATTTTAAAACCAAAAAAGCCCCTACCCGACAGCTTTCTGTCAAACAAGGACCTCTTTAGTGCGTCTTCAGGGGCTCGAACCCTGGACACCCTGATTAAAGTCAGGTGCTCTACCAGCTGAGCTAAAGACGCGCACGCTTTTGTTGAACGCAAGGGAACGTATATACTCAAATTTCACAGATAAAATGCAAGAAAAATAAACTAAAAATATTGCACTATTTTATTGTCTTAAATAATTGTTTTTATTGTGCATTATGCATAAGGTTATACTTGTAAACCATCAGCTCGTACGTGGCTTGCAGTTGAGGTTATTACAAGACAATTTATCTGCAGCAATCTGACATCTCTATTGTAATTTTACCTTACTTTGGATTTAAAAGAACTGCCAGCAGTAATCTATACCTACGGCTGACAGTTGATTTTAGTAACGCTCTTTTATTTACTTTTTAATTCTTTCTCTTTTAACTGCTTGTCCATTTCTTCATTTTTTCTTGCTTCTCTAAATATCATATCGTGGTAGATGAAGTCAACTATCGCAGCAAAAGGTATGGAAAGCAGTATGCCTGCAACTCCAAAAACCCTTCCGCCAATTACAATAGATACAAGTATCCATACCCCCGGCACTCCAAGGCTTCCACCAAAGAGCTTTGGCTTAAGGACGTAGCCGTCTATGGTCTGAAGTATAATAGTAAATATGATGAACCACAGTGCTTGAAGAGGATTAACAAGCACAAGAATGAAGCCTCCAAGTATACCTCCAACTATAGGGCCAAATGTCGGTGCCAGGTTGGTTACTCCCACAAGAACGGAAATCAGCACAGAATAAGGTATGCCTGCTACAGACATAAATATAAAGTTTGCTACTCCTACTATCACACCATCAATTATATCAAAGGCAATGTATCTTATAAGTATGCTGTTGCACCTTTCCCAGAATCCTGCGAAAGCCTTGTATCTGTCTGCTTTCATAAGACGCTTTAACAGCCTGTCAAAGCTGCCCTTAAGTCTTTCTTTATCAGCCAGAAAATATATGGCAAGAAACATTGCTATAAATAAATCAAAAATTGCCTTGCTTATACTTAGGGATGTAGTTACTATTCCGTTAAAGTTCTCAGGTATCTTCTTCCCCACTACATTTAATATATCATCACTGAATCTGGTTATACCGCTTATGTCTATTCCTCTTGTTGCAGCTTCCACACTTGCAGCCTGTAAGAATCCCTGAAGTGACCTTATGTACTCATCCATCATTTGCTAAACAGTGTTTTTAATACTAACTGACAATCTGCGGGTATAAGCGCAAACATATAGGAGAATAATAACAAGAGCTATTCCAACTAAAGTGCTATGGTTACCGAAAAGCTTCTTCCTCGTGTGTTCATTTTTACATTTGCAAATACAGTCCTCTGCAAAAAGTAACAAAGGGGATCAATGACGCAAAGCTATAATAAGTCCTGTAATTAAGTGGGCTTAGCACCTTATATACAACCATAGTCCATTAAAGATATCGGAAACATTTGAAAGCAGAAAATATAAAATCACTGCAGAAACAGGTAGCTAAAGTATATACAACCCACCTTTTTCCAGTAAATCCTTGTTAAATTTCATAAAGCCTCCCAGGATATTTATAAAATGATGTGTGTTAAAAGTATTTGCTACTATATCATGATATCATAATTAATAACCAAAAACCATAGTGAAAGTTTTAATTTTTCCTACTTTAACTTTACAGTTTTTCTTTATATCATCTACAATGGAGAAATACCACAAAGAGGAGGATATGAAAATGAAATTGAATAAAATCATTAAACCACTTGCGACCACTCTCCCACTCACTCTTTCGCTCACAGCCTGCAGTGCTTCTTCGGTAGGCACTCCTATTAAGCTTATAGAGGACAATTACCGTGTTACCTATCAAATCTTTGTCTCATCCTTCTATGACAGCAATGGAGACGGCATAGGAGATTTAGAGGGCATTAGGAAAAAGCTCGACTACATCAACGACGGAAAGGCCGATAAAGGTGATTCCCTCCTTGCAAATGAAATCTGGCTCACCCCTGTTTCGCCTTCACTTTCCTACCATAAGTATGATGTTATGGACTATAAGAACATAGATAAGGATTTTGGTACTCTTGAGGACTTCAAGGCTCTTCTTGATGACTGTCACAAGAGAAATATCAAGGTGATTTTCGATTTGGTTATGAACCATTCCTCCTCAGAACACCCTTGGTTTGTAGAGGCCGTAAACTACATAAAAGGCCTTAAAAAAGGCGAGGAACCCGACTTTAATGCCTGCCCTTATGCAAATTATTATAACTTTACAAGAAAACAGCAGGAGGGCTATGCTCTATAGAGGAACAGACTGGTACTACGAGGCTAGATTCAGCCCTAAAATGCCTGACTTTAACCTTGAAAATGAAGCCGTTAGAAATGAGTTTAAAGATATCTTCAAATTCTGGCTTGATCTCGGTGTAGATGGTTTCAGGCTGGATGCAGTTACCTACTATGTAACAGGAAGCATTACAAAGAATACGGAAATTCTTACACGGCTCAATAAAACAGTCAAGGAAATTAAGCCTGATGCCTATATAGTTGGTGAAGCCTGGTCAACAGAGAGCGAGTACGGAGCTTATTATAAGAGTGGTGTTGACAGCTTCTTTGACTTTGACTTCTCAGGAAGTGATGGCGTTATTGCCAACATGCTTAAGGTTCTATCCTGCAAGCGGCTTTGCAGAGAGGATGATTAGAGAGGATGAGCTTTTTCGGGCAATAATCCACATTATGTAAATGCACCATTTTATACAAACCACGATATACCCCGTTCTGCAGGGCTACTACTCCAGGAGAGAAGGGTGGATATGATTAAGCTTGCAGGGGCAATGAATCTGCTTATGAGTGGCAATGCCTTCATATACTACGGAAAGAGCTTGCATGAAAGGCTCCGGGCGTGACGAGAACAAAAGGGCTCCAATGCAGTGGACAAAGGATGCAAATGCTGTGGGTATGTGTAAGGGGCCTAAGGACATGGAAGACTTTGAAATGATGTATGGCAGTCTTGAAGACCAGAAAGATGATGAGACATCCATTTACAATTATTTTAAGAAAGCAATTAAGCTAAGGCATAGTTTACCCTGTAATAGCAGAGGAAAGACTGCTCTCTATGATGGCTTTGAAAATGCAAATCCTGATATGGTTTCAGTCTTTACGAGAAGTATGGCCGATAAGAGCTATGAACCTCTTCTCATTGTAATCAACACCTCGGAAAATGATGTAAGCCAGAAACTTGGAGAGGACTACACAAAGCTTGAATCCTTCCTTGTAACCGACGATAAAGAGGTAACAATAAAGGATGGAACGCTTAACATCCCATCCTTTGGTATAGCCATACTTACACGTTAATTTTATTTAGTGCCTGTTTAACGGCATTGCCTAGTATTATGGATATCACAATCTTTCCTAAGTCAAAAGGTATGAACGGATATACGCAGTAGCCAAGTGCCTGTGTGAAGTTTATACCTTTTGTATTTACTACCGTAAACCAGATTGTTCCAAAAAGGTAGCAGACTAAAAGTCCCAAAACAAGACCTATTATCTGTATATATATCTTCTTAATTCCAGCTTTTTCTATGAAGAGTCCGCCTATAAATGCCATAAATATGAATCCGATTATATAGCCTCCTGTCGGTCCGAATAAGGCAGTTCCCCCACTTTTGCCCTACCAAATACAGGAAGTCAACAAGACCAAGAGTACATAGATGAGTACTGCAAGTGCCCCCTTCTTTGCTCCAAGCACATAGGAGCAGAGGCAGACTGCAATAATCTGTAAAGAAATAGGAACCGGTCCTATCGGTATCTGCCAAGGCCCAAGTACACAGCAAATAGTAGCCATTATACCTATGAGGGTAAAGGCTCTTTACATCCATTCCCTGTTTAACTCTTTGCATTTTTCATTTGATGGCATAATTTTTCTCCTTAAAAATATCCGAATTAACATAAACCTTATAGTTAATTCGGATACTATCTCATCTTTTTATGTGTAAAACCTTTTTATTGTATAAAGTTGACAATCTTGTCTGAAAACTTCATAAAAAGCTCTGACTTCTCGTCTGACTTGCTCTTATCCTTCACCTTTTCAAGGCTTTCCACAAAGTCAACCACAAGAGGTCTGCTGTAGTTACCTGACCAGTGGCCTCTGATGGGTGGCTCTCCTCCTACCTTTCCCTCAGGAAATGCTCCTCAAACTTCTTTACCTTGCTCCAAGGTCCTAAGAAATAGCTGCCTCCGTTTGCCGAAAGCATAAGAGACCATATTTTTCAGTCTCAACAAGACGGTCAAATACAGCGACAGGCTTTGCATCATCATATCCACCACAGTCACGCTTCCTATGGTAGGATTTCATTACCGCCCTCTCCGCCTGAAGCTCCTGCTCTTGCGTAATTCCCTGAGCAGCCCTGTCCCTTCTCCTTATTTCCCTTATTACAAGACCTATGCCCGCTCTATAGGTTTCAGGAATACTCTCCATTCCTGCTTCTCCAGAATCATATATCTTCTGCTTATAGTCCTCTAAATCATAATCAGTAATTCCTGCATCTTTTAATATACTCTTGTGCTTCTCCTTGCCCAAATCCCTTAAGCATAGCAGCGGCCTCTTCACGCATGGCATAGATGAAACCCCTGCTGTTTGCTCCAATCAGCCTGTAGTAAGGAGAAATATCCTTTTTTATAGCGAGAGACAGCTGTTCTATAGGCGAATAAGGCTTGTCCTCTTCAGAACCCACTGTCTTGAGGCTGATGCTATAGAAAAAATAGCCTCAGGCATATTACCGCCTATACAAAGGCTCATTACCTTTCTTCCGCTAAGGATGATGTTATTAACCTTTTCCTTAATCTCAGCAGGGATTTCTTCCCAATACGGTGATTCATTGCTTAGCTTCACACTCTCAAATTCTATCTTTTCTTTCTTTAAAAGTGACAGATTTCCTCTCCTCTATATCACTAACTCCAACAAGTATGAAAAGGTTCTGCTTTAATATATTTCTTATTTCAACTAAATAATCGTCTTTCTTCATCGCCTTGTTTCCTTTCGCATAAATTCATTCCAAAAGAAATACCAAAAATTCTCTGTGAAAATCCCAATCAATTTTGTGCTTTTGACACCTCTATCCTAAGATATTATCATATTTTGAAATAGATTTTGACTCCACTTATTCTACTCTTATCAAGTCCTTAACTATCTCACCGGCTATAATAAGCCCCAGGGCAGGTGGCACAAAAGGAAACCTTCCGAGTACAACTTCCTCCCCTCTTCAAACTGCGGTTTTATGGGCTCCTCCTTAGAATACACTACCTTTAGCTTCTCTACCCCTCTTTTCTTAGCTCTCTTCTCATAACTCTGGCAAGTGGGCAGACGCTGGTTTTATATATATCTGAAACCTGAAAGGCTGTGAGGGTCAAGCTTGTTTCCTGCTCCCTAGCTAGAAATAATAGGAACTCCCGCCTCTTTTGCCTTAAGGATGAGCTCTATCTTGCCTGTAACTGTGTCTGTGCATCTACCACATAGTCATATTCCCTAAAAGTCAAAAGTATCAGACGTCTCAGGCAGAAAGAAGCATTTATATTTTTTGATAATTAAATTTTTATTTATATCCTTAAGCCTCTCTTCAAGCACGTCTACCTTGTTCTTTCCAACAGTGCTGTGAAGAGCTATCAATTGACGGTTAATATTACTTAGTAGCAACTATCTTTATCAACTATGTCTATAGCACCAATCCCTGCTCTTACAAGTCCCTCACAAACAAAGCCGCCTACTCCGCCTACTCCAAACACTGCAACTCTTTTCTCTGCCAGTTTCTCTACTGAGGCTTTGCCAAGGAGCAGGGCTGTTCGTTCAAACTGGTTCTCCTCCATACTCTCCCTTTCTAACTTCTTTTATCTCCCTGTTACCTTGTCCCAAAGAGTCGCTTTTCTCTGGCTGTCCGCATTTACTCCAAGTGCCTCGGCTATCGCAAAGGCAAATTCCATGCTTGTTGCAGGTCCTCTGGAAGTGATAATATTGCCATCCCTTACCACAAGCTCTTCCTTAAAGCTTCCTCCTTCTATCTTCTCGCCAACTCCCGGATAAGCTGTAAATCTCCTGCCTTCAAGGACTCCTGCCCTCTCAAGGACTATCGGGGCTGCGCAAATGGCTGCGACAATCTTGCCGGCCTTATTCATCTCATTTACAAGGCTAATTACCTTGCTGTCATCTCTAAGGTTGGTTGCTCCAGGCAGTCCTCCCGGAAGAATGATGGCATTGTAGTACTCAGCTTTTATTTCCTCCAACAGCTTATCAGCCTTTATTACTATGCCATGAGAACCTGTAACCTCTGCACCCTTTCCAACTATATCGCACTCAATCTCCAGTCTCCTAAGCATATCAACTACTGTGAGTCCCTCTACCTCTTCAAATCCATTCATACATATAACTGCTGTTTTCACAAAGTACCATCCTTTCTGTTAATATTGTGATTGCTTATTTTCCCAAGAAGCCACCGTTTATCCATGTTGCGTCTTGCTAAGGATAATTAGCAGTCCTTCCAATAAGTTATATTGTGGTCTCTTAATAAGGTCCCGCAACCTAAAACAAAATCTCTATATACATCTTGCAATCTGCCACAAATTCGCTGTCTATGTAGAGACCGTATTCAAGGTTTACAAAAGATATTTTTTTTACCTTTTTTGACATCCAGTTTTTTTGTATCTGTTTCAATTAAAAATGTACCATAAGGGGTTTTTATAATAGCCTTCAGTATTTTCTCCCTCAGTAAAAAGTCAGGGTGCTCCTTACCTCACCTGATTTGGCCATTTCAAGGAAATTATTATCAAACTTTAGCTACTACCTTGTTTATGGCATCATCATCAGTTTTTCTTCATATTTTTATAAAATGCCTGTCATTTATCAGACTGTAGAGTGCGAGGGCAGAAACTCTGAATTCTTCCACCCGGACTCTGTGTCCTGATATGATGACAGGCTGACCTTCACCTTTTTATTCATCTATTTTTCCATATCTCCTAAGTGCCAGACTGATAAGCTCTTCAACGAGGGCTTTCTTGTCAATTCCTGCTCCTTCCAGAGCATAGGATACATGCTTTGATTGCAGTAAAGCCGGAAGAGTATTTTATCTCATTAAACACAACTTCATTGGTATCCTTTTCAGGAAGAAATCTACCCTTGAAGGCCGTATCCGTCAAGAGCCTTAAATATTTTTAACGCATGACCCTTCTTATCTCCTCTGTCTTTCCCTCAGGAAGAGTTGGAGAAATCACTGTCTTTGACTCAGCATTGTTGTACTTTGCATCAAAGTCATAGAACTCAGCGTGACCAGTATCTCACCTAACCCGCTTGCCTTTGCATCCTAGCCCTCAAGAACAGCACATTCAAGCTCTCTTCCCACTATAGTCTCTTCAACAAGATTTTTCTGTCATGTTTCTCTGTCAGGTCAGAGCCTTCTTGAAACCCCTCCTGTCAGATGCCTTGCTAACTCCCTTTGAAGAGCCTGCGTTTGATGGCTTTACAAAAGTAAGGATATGGATAAGCCTTCTCTATTTTTTCTACTACCTTATCCATATCGGAGTGCTCATTCCTGTACACAGGCACAAAAGCAGGGCCTGTCTTATTCCTGTAGTATGTACTACCTCTTTAGTATACCACTTATCCATACCTACAGCAGATGCTATAACACCACAGCCTACATAAGGGATGCCTGCCATTTCAAAAAGTCCCTGTATCGTGCCATCTTCCCCGTATAGTCCATGAAGAACAGGGAAAACCACATCCAGAGCAAGTTTTTCTACCTTACCATCTTCATTAAATACAAGTAAAGCCTTGTCCTTTGTATCAGGAGAGATAACCGCCTTTACCTTACTTTCTTTCCAAGCACCGCTTTTAACCGCCTCTACATCAGGCACCAGGAGCCACTCACCCTCTTTACTTATTACAATAATCTTAACATCATATTTATCTGTATCAATTGCTTCTATTACGCTTGCTCCACTTACAAGAGAAACCTCATGTTCACTTGAGCGTCCACCTATTATTACTGCCAGTCTCTTTTCATGTCTACTTCTTTTTCCTTTCCGCCTTTATTTCAAGAGCTTACCTTTTCAACCTGATTGGTAATGTGCTTTCTAATAAGCTGCTCTTGCCTCAGATGGATTGTTACCCTCTATGTAACGGATAATGTCGCTGTGTTCTTTGATTAGCCCCTCATATACACCCTTGTTCTTAAGGTATTCTATCCTGTATCTGTACATCCTCTCTGAGAGGTTGCCCACAAGCTGAATCAGACGCTTATTGCCGGTAGCTGAAAATATAAGATTGTGAAATGCCACATCCTTTTCAGCCATTTCAGAAATACTTCCCGTCTTTGTAGCCTCCACAAAGGCTCTTGCCGCCTTCTTTATGTTAAAGATATCCTCCTCGCTTCTTCTTGCGCAGGCAAGCTCAACCGCAAGCTCCTCAAGGGCGCATCTCACCTCAAGTACATCCTGCAGGTCCTCTTCGGTTATGTCACTTACCGAGGCACCTCTTCTAGGTATTACCTTCGCAAGTCCTTCTATTTCAAGCATGTGAATTGCTTCTCTTACCGGAGTTCTGCTTACTCCTAGCTTCTTTGTTAGCTTAACCTCCATCAGCCTTTCACCCGGCTTTAACTCACCCATAAGAATCTGCCTTCTAAAGGGTGCGAAAAAACAACATCTCTTAAAGGAAGTTCAGACTCATTTAACATATATTTATCCATAAATCTCCTTTTACTCTATGCCCTGACACATTGTAACCTCTACAAGTTCAAAAGCCCCTATCTCACTTAGCCTTTTCCCCGCCATTACCGCCTTCTCTTCATTTTTCAAATATTCCAAATACTGTGGGTACTTCCTGTCATCATGAGAATACAGCCCCACTTTTCAACTAATAATTTCTTTATTTCATCAATTATTCCATAGTCTTTTTAATAGTTACATCCTCAAGCACATTTCCTAAAAGCTTAACTATATACCTTAAATCCTCTTTACCAAGGGAGTCAGTTAGTTTCTTTATATTAGGATGAACCACTTCCGTCAAGCTGTCAAAGGCTTCATACACTTTCTTAGTAGACACCGAAACATTAGGCTTTACTATAACGAGGCTACATTCAGGGAAGGCAGGTAGTGCCGTTAACTTCTCACCAATCCCCTCCGCAAGTGCGATTCCTCCCTTTATAAGAAAGGGAACATCAGCTCCAAGCCTTACTCCAAGCTCTTCAAGCCTTTCACTCTTGAGTCCCAGTTCAAAAAGTCTGTTCATCCCTCTTAGAGCAGCAGAAGCATCTGCACTTCCACCTCCCATGCCTGCTGCTATGGGAAGGTGCTTTTCTATGCGGGCACTTACTCCTGTATCAATCCCGTATTCCTCTTTAATTAACTTTATTGCCTTGTATACAATATTGCCTTCACCGGTAGGGAGATCTTCTACATCTGTAGTAAGGACTATCTCATCCTTCCCCTCAAGCTTACTTAGAGTAATCACATCATAAATGTCTACAGTCTGCATTACCATACTTACATCGTGGTAACCGTCTTCCCTCCGCCAAAAGTACATCAAAGGCTTAGGTTTTATCTTGCCATAGGCCTTTTCATAAACTCTATCCATAATCCTCTTTCTTAAAAATACTCTACACTCAGGTAGACCCTACCAAAGGCAAACTTCCTTGTATAAGTTCACACCTCTAGTAATAATTTCATATTACATAAAAAAGGACACTCTAAACTGAGTGCCCTTTCATCAAAGTGCACATTGTTTTTATTTCTTAAATATGCCCTTTACCTTATCTATGAACTTTTTCTTCTCAGGAGCCTTGTCAAGACCTGTTCTAAGTCCTTTAACCCCTGTTATGTATATACCTGATACCATTGCCTTAACTTCCTTCTTCACAGGGATTGTGTTAAATACCTTAGGGTCGCACATAAGGCTCATTACCTTAGGTCCAACCTTTGCCTTAACTACAGGTACCTTTGAGAGTCTGGAAGCTTTGGCGCCTGATCCACAACTATTTGAAATCCGGCTGCAGTTATCTTCATCATCTTTTTATCTATAATCAACATCGAAACAGCCTGCTCCATCTCTCTCATCTGTTCGCTTTCATGGCGCCTGCTTGTCCTGAAGCTTCTTCGCGTACCTCGATAAAAAGTACAAACCTACCAATAGTGCAATGATTATAACGGCTGTTATAATGTATGGAATATACGCTGACATCTAAAACCTCCCAAACCTTCTGTTGCTTTTTATAAAACTTGAAAATCTGTAATATTATACCATATAAAAATTGCAAATACAAACATTTTTGTGAGAGGATATTTTACTTTTTAAGTAAAAGTAGTTTTTCAACTTAAATGCAACATAATTGTTGCACTTACTTTGACAGGTGCCTCTGTTGCATTTACATTGAAACCCTTCTTGTACAGGGTTTTTCAATCAAGTATTGCTGATTTCCTCAGAAATCCTTCTACCATTTCAAGAGAAATACAAAAGCATTCAATTGTCAAAATACCTAATTCCTGTGACTGCAATGACTATAATGGATTCAATGTTAAACATGTATGCGGTTCCAAAGATTGTAATAAAAAATCGCAGTCATTTCGTTGTAATATTATCAATATTAAATTCTACCTTGGTTATTAAATCTAACCTCTACCTTAAACAAATCACCATCTATCACAATCTCAAGTTTCCCACCCATCAGATTTGCAAGGCTTTTGGCTATGGAAAAGCTGATCCACTTCCCTCAGTATTTCTAGACCTGTCGCCCCTTACAAAGCGTTCCATAAGCTCCTCTCCTGTTATATTCAGCTTTTCCTTTGAAATATTCTTAAATGATATTGTTATTGTTTCGTCATTTTGGGTAAGATCTATATACACCCTTGTGTCAGGCTGTGCGTATTTTACTACATTGCCAAGGATATTATCAAAAACTCTGAAAAGATGATTTGCATCTGCCTTTATAAAAACTGTTTCAGAAGGCTTGGTAACTATCCCTGTAAGCCCTGCTTTTTCAAATTTATTCTGATACTCTCCGTATACCTGTTCAAGCATTAGTCCTGCATCTACTTCTGCAATATCCAGCTTTATATTACCTGAAGAGGCCTTGGAGGCTTCAAGGAGGTCAGTTATCAGCTTTTTAAGCCTTTCCGACTGTCTGTCAAGTACCTCGATATAGCCCTTAACAGGCTCCGTTTCTATATTCTCTTTCTTTAACAGATCTGTATAGTTTATGATTGAAATAAGCGAGTCTTTATATCATGTGAAACATTAGTAATCAATTCAGTCTTAAATCTCTCACTCTTCATCCTTCCATTTACTGCATTTTTCAAGTCCTGTACCTATTTCATTCAGTCCTTCTGCCAATATCTTTAAGTCACCTTTATATCCAGCGGTATTTAGCTTATAATCGAGATTTCCTGCAATTATTTTTCTGCTCTGCAGTTTCAATTTCCTTTACACCCATCATAACCTTGTAAGATTACTATAAAAGCAAATATATTTACTAAAAACAACAGAAACAGCAAGGCACTTGTTGCTTCTGTTCCAAAGCAGGTTAAACATCAATAATATGACAAACTCTGCTCCTGCAAACATTCCAAAATACAGAGTTGCTTTCTTAGTAACACCTGAATTTCTTATAGCTTTTCCTATACCTCTAAAAATATATCTAAAAAAATCTAATTATAAGCATATTCTTAAATAAAGTCTTATCTTTTTAGATTAATGCTGCATTAAGAAAAATGACAGTATGAAAAATAATACACCACAAGCATAATTAAGCAGGCAATATTATTAGAGCCAAAAAGCTTCTCTACCGTTAATTCTTGTGAGTTGACATCTCTAAGGTAACTGAAAAACATTAAATATAGCAGGCAGATTATATCAAACGGCCAGTCAGAGGTCGGGAATTTTATCAGTTCACTACTTCCCCTCTTATGTCCAAGGGCGGCAAAAATAAACACTATGTCAACAAGATATAAGATTCCAAGTGCTTGTTCCAATAAGCACAACTGCATACCTTAAATTAATCAAAGCCTCCAGCTAACGAGGTATATTAGCTTTGCCTCACCGTATATCCCTGTCCCAAACCACTTTAATAAACCTCAGTTCGGATGGGTTTATCTCTATTTTCTCTCTTAAATGCCTTATATGGACATCAACCGCACCTTCACTTCCATAGGGTTCTTCACCCCACACCTTGCGGTATATGGTTTCAGGCGAAAATACCCTGCCTTTTTCAAGCATAAGCATCTTAGGATTTCAAATTCCTTAGGTGTAGAGGTCTGCCACTTCCCCATCCACCTGTACTTCCTTTGCATTATCATCAGTACAAGTCCATTTATGGCAAGAACTTTATCATCAGACTTTTCAGGCTGTCACTCAAACCTACATATCTCCTAATTTGCGACTTAGCTCTGGCTATTAGCTCAATAGGATTGAAGGGCTTTGTTACATAATCATCAGCCCCTATGCAAGCCTACACCTGTATCCACATCTTCACTTTTTGCAGTGAGCATAATTACCGGAATTATGCTGTCTTCCCTAAGTTTTCTAACCGCCTCTATCCCGTCCATCACAGGCATCATCACATCCATAATTATTAAATGGTTTCTTCCTTTTGCACAATGTCCAGTGCTTCCCTGCCATTTTTCTGCCGTGAATACCTTATATCCTTCTGTTTCCAGATAAATTTTTAATGGGCTGCTGCTATGTCTTTTTCATCATCACAAACCAATATACTGTACATGCTTCCCCTGCCCTTCAGTTAAGTGTAATTCGAAAAATTAACTTTTATATTTTAACAATTGTTTAATTAGATTATAACGGATAAGGTTTTAAGAATAAATGGGGTAAAACTTTAAGAATTGTTTAACCTCTTTCTGTACATCACTATAGTTATAACCTCTTTGCCTTAAACCTGTCTCTGTTTTTCTTTCTCTAGTGCAGGCTTCTCATCTTCTTTAATCATCATATTTATTTTATGTAAAAACATCTATAACCCCCTTAGCTACTATCGAGACTTTCTTCATCATCTTGTTTTATTCTAAATACTCAAGCCCTTTTAATGTAATTTCAGGTCTTGTAAGTTCTACTTTAGGATACAGGCAGTCTAATGAATTCCACACACTTACACCGCTTACGTACCCATTATTAACAAGCATTGCTATCAGTCTGCACCATTTAGGATAGTTCACCTTATGGCTTCACTTGAAATAAGTTCCTTTTCAAATTCTTCCACATCCATTGCTTTTTTGAGAATTTGAAGAATACGGTATATTTGGGTAAATTCTTCCATTATACTTCCTTTCTGCATGAAAAAAACACCCTTTGCAGGTGCTTTTTTTAATATTATTTTTGCATTATGCAAGCAGTTTTTCCTCCAAGCTGACATCAAGCCCGAACTCTTTCAAGTCCTGTTCCCTTATGTCTAATTCTGCCTTGATTATGTCAAGCATTTCATAATAAGCCAGTGCCTTGCCATCATAGAAAAGGTTGCTCTTATCCTTTTCCCACTCTCAACAGTTTCCTGTGCATTTTTCAAAAAGCCGACCAATTATATATTCAATTCCTTCTTTTGTGAGTTTCTCATTAGCCATCATAATCACCTCTCTTTTTAAGTTCTTCTATCCTATTATTGATAGATTCATTAAAGTTTCTTATCTCTTTTTTCCCAATGTTTCTTTTAGCCCTTCCTGCCTTAACATAGAATACTCATCCCACTCCGGAACATAGAACATATGGATTCTCTATGTATTCTTCATGCTCCTTAATCCTTTTTAGTTAAATTTCTGATAGCACGCTTTTAATGAAGCTGAACTTTGCTTTTGGTGCATCATTTTCTGCAAAAATTGTAAATTCATCTCTAACCCCTTGTTATTTTTGCATTATACCACTATGTTTAGTTCCTTCAAGTCTTTTACAAAACTAAAGCTTAAAAATAATAAGTGAAAGTGATGTAAATTTGACTCCAAAACTATTAAAACACTAAACCAGAGTAAAAGTAAATACCTTTCACAGTAAAAGCAATACTAAAAAAACCGTTGCAATTAACCTGAAAGATGTAGTTTTCAGATCTGTTTTGCTATACCCTTTTTTTCGACAAAAAGCAATAAAATCAAACCAAATTTGATTAAATTCAGTCTGATTTTATTGATATAATTTTATCATTTTATCTGGCAATAGTGTTGCATTTACTATTTTTATAAAGTGTTGCACTTACCTTGAAAATCTAGCCTTTTTAGTAAATAACCTCTCCTTCTCCTCCCTGCTTAACCTGTGCTTTATCTCCCATTCTCTCTTCATAGCACTGCTTTTTATCTTCAAAAGCTTTCTGTGTGCACAAAGGGTGCAGGGGGTGCGTCCTCTGGTGTATTTGGCTCCCTTGCCTAAGTTATGCTCTGCCAGCCTTTTTTTCTACATCTGTAGCAAAGCCTGTGTAGTAGGTATTATCAGCGCATCTTAAAATATATATGTGATATTTCATTCTCCGTCCTTCTTCCAAATAAATATTCTCAAAAGTAGAATAGCATTAAATGATATAGGTGTCAAAAAAGGACATCCATATTTAACAGATGTCCTAATATTAATATGCGGATTACTGCCAGCCTAAGAAGCCAAAAATTCCTGTAGACTGCAAGAACAATATTCCCATCATAAGAGGTGCTATATATCTTACCATAATTTCATACATTCTCTTTTTGTGGAAAGCCGCTCCGTTCTCAAGCATTTCTCCCTCTATCCAGCCGGGCTTAACCACCCAGCCTATAAAGATACAGGTTAAAAATGAAATGAGAGGCATAAGGAAGCTGTTACTGATATAATCTGCTATATCAAGAAGCTGTCCTGTAGAACCATTTGGAAGAGGAACCTCAAAGTAGAGAACGTTATATCCAAGGCAGATGATAACAGCTGTAACCACTGCAAATATTCCCACACCCATACATACCTTTTTCCTGCCTGCGTGGAAGATTTCCATACAGTTAGCAACCAGTGTTTCCATAATGGATATACAGGAGGTAAGTGTGCCAAATACAACCATTACAAAGAAAAAGTATACCTACAAATTTACCTGCTATGCCCATAGTGCAAAGACCTTAGGAAGTGAGATGAACATAAGGCTTGGACCTGAGCCCATTCCTTCCATTCCAAAGAAGACGAAAACCGCAGGGATTATCATCATTCCTGCAATAAGGGCAACACCTGTGTCAAATATTTCAATCTGAGTAATTGACTTTTCAAGATGAGTTTCCTTCTTCACATAGGAACCATAGGTTATCATAATTCCCATAGATACGCTCAGAGAGAAGAAGAGCTGACTCATTGCATCAAGTAGGATATTTAAGAACTTTGAAAGAGTAAGTCCTTTAAAATCAGGCCTTAGATAGACCACAAGACCGTCCATACCTGTTCTTGTAACTCCTGTGAGTCAGTATGCTTAAGTGTAAGTGAGAAGATTGCAATCCCGATGATGAGCAAAAGAAGCCCCGGCATTACAAACTTTGAAAACTGCTCAATTCCCTTCTCAACCCCTCTGTACACTATCCAAATGGTTACCAGCAGGAATATCAGCATAAATACAATAGGCAGAGTTTCGGAGGTAATAAAGCCCACAAAATATCCGTCTCCTGCGGTCTCAACTCCATCAGTAACCACATAATCAAAAAGATATTTGGTTATCCAGCCGCCAATCACCGAATAATATGTCATAATAAGAGCCGGTACTAAAAATGTAAGCTTGCCAAGGAAGCCCCACTTAGGAGAAATACTTCCAAAGGCCTGCAAGGCATTTTTCCTCGTTTTTCTTCCGATTGCGATATCCGTAGTAAGAAGTGTAAAGCCAAAGGTTAGTACTAACACCAAATAAATCAGAATAAATAGTCCGCCTCCGTCTTTTCTTTGCAAATAAGGAAATCTCCAGATATTTCCAACTCCTACAGCACTTCCGGCTGCTGCCAGAATAAAAGCCTAAGCTCCCTGTAAAACTACCTTTTTTCTTATCCATATATCTCCCTCTCTCATTTATTATTCAAACCTCTATAGCATACAGTTTTTAAGAATATTTCCAGTACTTAGCTATGACAAAATGGAATAGCAGTTAAATATAAATGTTATCCTCACTATTTTTTCTATGTGACACTTAATTTAATCTCTAAGGATGCATATAATAAAGAAAAAAGTGTGTCTCTTTATTGACAATAATTGTTAAGTTTGATACAATATAACTATATATGATTTTTGCATTACATATTTAATCTTATCTACTTTTGTAACTCCTTTAATTACTGCAATTTGCAGTTTTATATCTAAATTATAACTTACATGAGTTTGGGAGGAATTAAAATGAAGCTCAAAAAAACAAAATGTTATTTCTTATTGGTATCCCTATTTTTCTGGTTATTATAATCCTGACTGCTGTTTCTTATACATATTCAAGGTCCTTGCTAATTAGCGAGAGCAGGGATACAATGCTTGCTTATACCCAGAAATATGCTTCTGACATAGAAACTATTATTTTGAGCAAAAAACTTATGTAGATGTATCCATTTGCTAATGTTTCAAAAAGGCAGGAAAGGGGAGCATTGCTCTTAGATAATATAACCGATATGGCCAAGCAAATTACAGGAATTGCTGATTTTTATGTAGCTTTTGATGATAAAACTTATCTAAGCGGTTTAGGATTAGTGCCCGATGCCAGCTTTGATCCTACTTCACGTGCTTGGTACAAAGCTGTAATGGGAACTGATAAAACCTATGTCTCTGATCCATATGTAGCTTTTACCGGAAAACTTGTAATGGCAATCAGCCACGGCGTATCATATAACGGTAAGGCTGTAGGTGTACTTGGTGCAGATATTGCAATGGATGAATTTCAAGATTTAATCAAATCAATTAAATATGGAGAATATGGAAAGGCTTTTCTGGTAAATAAATCAGGCAAATACATTATAGATGATAAGTATACTCTAGATGATAATGTTTTCAAAAGTAGAGAACGGACAGCTTGCTGAACTGGCAAATAAAAATCAGTTCCGGACAGTTGGATTTTTATCCGCCAAGGTAGAAGGAGTAAGCCGTTTTCTACGCTGTATGCCCTATTAAGGACTCAGACTGGGTTGTTGTGTTGGAAGCTCCTGAAAGTGAAGTAATTAGTGCTTCAACAGATTTAGCTTTTTCATCTCATTATCGGTATTGTTTCTATCCTCCTGTTATTAGTAATTATTTACCTAATTGCTAATTCAGTATCAAACCAATCATCAGATTGAGCGAATGCATTCAGGGTATGGTAGAATATGACTTTTACTCTTTCAGACACATCTCCATCAGTTATTTACTCTAAAAAATAAAAGATGAAATAGGCATAATTTCAAGAGCGCTTGTGACCGTCAAACAAACAATACAGGGTATAATGATCCCAAATTACAGATATTGCCAATCAGGGTTTCTGCCTCCTCTGAAGAACTCACTGCTTCAAGCGAACACTCTGCTGACATTTCTAAAAACTCTTACAAATACTGTTGAAGAGATATCAAAAGGCGTTGTAATGCAGGCAGAGGATATGCAAAAAGGTGCTGAAGCTATGCAGGTTATGGATAATGCACTAACCTCAAATGAGTCAATAATTAAATCCCTTAATTCAACCATAGAAGAGGTTTCATCGGCTAAGGAGCAGGGACTGACTACAATACTTAAGTTAATCAATGCAACTAAAGAACTTGGAACTTCTTCACAGAATGTCCATGATGTTATCTTAGATACAAACGAAAGGGCATTACAAATTTCAACTGCAAGTAATATGATTAAGTCTATTTCTGACCAGACCAATCTCCTTGCTCTCAATGCCGCTATCGAAGCTGCCAGAGCAGGTGAAGCCGGCAAGGGTTTTGCTGTAGTTGCCGAAGAAATCAGAAAACTCGCTGAACAATCCAATCAATTTACCGAAGAAATTCAGGAGATAGTACAGGGTCTTACCGCAAAAGTGTCTGAAACAGTCGATATAATGGAAGTTGTTGGCAATACTGTAGCCGAGCAGAATAACAAGGTAAATGAAACCCAGGAGATATTCAATTTAATTTCATCTGAATTAGATAAAAATATGAGCGAAATGAATAACTTGAATAGTTCAGTGAAGAAACTTGAAGTTACCAAAGAGTCTCTTGTAGGCATAATTGAAAACCTTTCAGCCCTATCTGAGGAAAATGCCGCAGCTGCTCAAGAGTCTTCAAGCCCTTAATTCCCAGCTTTATTCCTCACAGGAAGTTGCTTCTGCAAGTGCAAGCAGCAGAACTTGCTCAAGATATGATTGAAATGATAAATAAATTTAAGATTTAATCTCCTAACAATAACAGCCATACTGATTAACTCTCAGTATGGCCGTTATTTAGTTTAATTAAATTAAAGCTTTACATCTACATTGTTTCCAAGGTTTGGGGTAACAGAGTTCTCCATCATCTTAACCATACCTGCTCCCATAGCCTCATTGGTGTCCATATTCTGTTTCATTACAGCAGTACTAACTGCTGACATGGTCTTTGACATAGCCATATCTGTAGAAAGAGATGCTATGCTCATTGCTAATCCGTCCATATTAACCTCCTTGTTAATCTAAGTCTTAAGTACAAAGTGAATCCATTTACTCTGTAAGGGCATAGTAAAGACTCTTAACCATAACTCCTGTTGCACCTTCCTTAACATAGCCATAAGCCTTTTTCAACACTCGCTGTGCCGGCTATATCAACATGAATCCAAGGAATTTCCTTTGCGAGGAATGATCCTACAAAGAGTCCTGCAGTCATCATTCCACCCATTCTTCCTCCACTGTTTTTAAGGTCAGCAGTCTTAGAATCATTCATCTTCTTGTAATAGTCTGTGGCAGGCATCTTCCAAACCATTTCTCCGGCTCTCTCATTGCCTTCCACCAGCTTATTATAGAAGTCGTCATTGTTGGTTACAACGCCACTCACCTGCTCACCAAGAGCCATTACACAGGCTCCTGTTAAGGTCGCAAGGTCAATGAGCTTTGTTGCACCAAGGTTGTTTGTTGCATAGTAAACTGCATCGGCAAGTGTAAGCCTGCCCTCAGCATCTGTATTTACTATTTCAATAGTCTTTCCACTCATTGAACCTATGATATCGCCATTTCTGTAACCATCACCGGATATCATATTTTCGCAGGCTGCCACTACAGCAAATACATTTACCTTAGCCTTAAGAGCTGCGAGTGCATTCATTGCACCTATTACTGTACCTGCACCACCCATATCAGTATGCATGTCTACCATTCCTGTTGCAGGCTTAATGGCATAACCGCCGCTATCGTAGGTAAGTCCCTTTCCCACAAGGGCAATTCTCTCATCTGATTCAGGGTTATTGTAGTATTCCATAACTATGAGTTTTGGCTCCTTAGCACTCGCTCTGGCAACAGTTAAGAAGGCTTCCATTCCTATCTCTTCTATTTCCTTTTTGCCGTAAACGGTAACTTTTACACCCTTTGCCTCAAGTCTCTCTTTAGTTATATCGGCTAAAGTTTCAGGATAAATAACATTTCGCAGGCTGATTCACGAGGTCACGGGTTAAGAAAATGGACTCAATCAGCTTCTTAGCCTCATCTATACCCTTCTCAGCTCTGTGCTCCTTACCTGGAATCGGATTGTAGTTTACTATGAGTTCAGGTGTTTCCTTTTTCTCTGATTTGAATTTGTCAAACTTGTAAGTAGCGTGAAGCAGGCCCTCTGCTATAGCTTCTGCAAGCTTAGTTGCAAAAGATTGTTTTAACTTAGGTATGTTTAATTCTACCTCTGCTACCTTGTTCCTTAGCAAGACTTCAGCTACCTTGAAAAAAAGTCTTTCTAAGCATATCGAACTCGATATCTTCTTCCTTGCCAAGACCAATAAGAAGATTGCACTCAAATTTCTCATTCATTGAGAAATAAACTTCTTCAACCTTACCGGAAAAATACTTCTTTTTCAGCTAATGCCTTTACAAAATTCTGTATCCAGTCTGTCTTCAAATACGAGTTCTGCCTTAACTCCGCCTGTTTTTACAATATTAAATTTCATATATCCTCCTAAAAATTTGATTAAAAATCCGTAAACCTATTCTAACTCATAATCAAATAAAAAAACAAACTATTCATAAAATTTTCTTAAATAGATTAGGCTAAGTTTTTAAAGGTAAACTTCCATCTAAGATATACATATCGCACAGAGAAATTTTCTATTATAATTAGGGTACATTAATCCTATTAAACAAAAAAACAGCCGGAGCATTAAGCCCCCGACTTTACTTATCTTTCAAGCTGTCCCTTATAGTCCATTATCCCGCCTATATTTACCACCTTTTTAAATCCAAGCTTAGTAAGCCCTCGCTGCCATACGCTTGCTTCTGCACCGCTGTGGCAGTATACATAGATAGGCACGCTCTTGTCCTCAGACAGTTGTCTCTGCTTCCATAAATCTGCTAAGTGGAAGATTGATACTTCGCAATATGGCCTCCAACATACTCGTCCGCCTCTCTCGCATCAATGAGTATAGCCTTTTCCTCTGCCTGATAGTCCTTAAGTCCATCATTGATATCAGGACCGTTTAATAAATCAAATATTCCCATTTTTTCATCCTTTCACTCTATTCAATATTTTCAAATACATCTCAAGTCTGGAGTTCACATAACCCGCAAACAATTTCTCCATTGCTGAAAGACTATTTTTTTCATGATACTCATCAAACGCCTTATAGTATTTCATTCTGTCTGTAAATTTAATATCTATTGGCGGATATCCTGCCTTCATAAGCTCCAGATTGACTAAAAGCCTGCCTGTTCTTCCATTTCCATCTATAAAAGGATGTATTCCCTCAAACTCTATATGAAAACGAGCCAGCTTAGTTATTATATGCTCCTTATCATCCATAAAACTCTTTAGCAGTTCTTCCATCTTCGGCTCAATCATATAAGGCTGTACAGGTTCATGCTTAGCTCCCATTATACGAACCGGCACTCTTCTGTATACTCCTCTGTCATCCTTATTACCTACAAGCACAAGAAAATGAATCTGCTTAATAATACGCTCACTCAGTGGCTCATTTTGCTTAACCAGTTCACTTACAAACTCAAAGGCTTCTTTGTGTCCAACCGCTTCCATATGGTCTTTTAATGGCTTTCCATCTATTGTCAGACCTCTAAGTACCAAATCTGTTTCCCTTAAAGTAAGAGTATTCCCCTCTATAGCATTTGAGTTATAGGTATACTCTACGGTAAATTCTTCATTAAGTCTCTTTATTTCACCCTCTGTAAGCGGCCTTCTATTATCCAATTCTTTTTCTTTTTATCTATAAGTGTAAGTAAGCTTTCGTTTGATTTGTATCTCCCATCGATAGGTTTAACTGTATCAACAGGAAATTTCAAGTTTTTCCCTCTTTAATTGCTCCGGATATTTTCCCTTCTGCACACAAAACTCTGATTCTTCTGTCCGAAATTCCCCACTTAGCTGATGCTTCTTTTTACTGTCATAAACATAAGTATTCCTCTATCTTGGTATGATAGCACTTTATCGGAATAATGTCAAGTTTATCGGAATAATGTTGAATTTATTACTTACTTAAACTCTTTTTAATACATAACAATGTTCCACTTTTCCCACCAGCTTATCCCCTTCAAAAATCAAGCTCTATAACATAAGGCATCCGGTCTACAATTCTTAAAAATCATCAGCCAAACTCTTATCATAAAAAATTAAGTATCGTGCTAAGTGCGGTTCCATGTGTACCAACTACAACTTCCTTATCTATATTATCTCTTAAAATCTCAGTCAAGGCTCTCATGTTTCGCTTCTGCACCATAGCAATAGATTCTCCGCCTTCTTCGTGATAATTATGATCAGCCCAGCGTTTATGAAACATTCCATGATTGTTACCGTTTTCTCCTTTTCACGCTCTCTTAAATCTTCATCTGTTATTATGTCCTTACCAATCGGCAGAATCAGCAATGGTATCCATACTTCTTTTATACGGACTGGAATAAAATGCGTCTATATGTTTATCTTTTAAAAACTCAAATACGATGGCTGAGTCTCTTCTCCCCTCTCCCGTAAGTGGTCTTGTTCTGTCATCTTCCCAGGCATGTTCAGGCTGTGCATGGCGCACAAAATAAATTTTAGTCATATATATCTCCTCGTAATCAACTAGTTTCTTCTTAATCCAGTTTACCACCAATCTGTTAACTTTTCCATATTTTACAGAGTTTTTCATCCTGCAACTTTCGGAACTTTTCATCCTGCAATTTTCAGAACTTTCAGCTGCGACTTATGAAATAAAAATCCCCAAGACCACTGTACTACCTAACAAAAGTCTTGAGGGATTTCATTTCTTAATCATCAAACTCACTTACAATAGCAGATACTGTCTGCTTTGCATCACCGTAAATCATAACTGTATTTTCGTTTTGTAAAGAGTGGGAGTTCTCTATACCTGAGAAGCCTGTTCCCTTACCACGCTTAAGCACGAAGACTGTTCTAGCCTGATGTGCATTGATGATAGGGCATACCATAGATTGGGCTTCCCGGATCGTCAAGGGCTGCAGGGTTAACTACGTCATTGGCACCCATAACTATGGCTACATCTGTCATAGGCATCTGTGGGTTCATTTCATCCGCTGTCTTAAGCTTCTCATAAGGGATGTCAGCCTCTGCAAGAACATTCATGTGTCCGGGCATTCTTCCTGCAACAGGGTGGATGGCGAAAGTTTACTTCGCGCCATTATTCTCAAGCTTTTTCTGTAGTTCCTTAACTGCATGCTGAGCCTGCGCAACCGCCATACCGTAACCCGGTATAAATACTACATTCTTAGCTGCTTCCAAAGTATCATATACGCATCTTCTGTAGAAATAGCCTTCGCTTCCTACCGTCTCCACTTGCCCTTTACTTGCTCCATCCGCAAAAGCTGCCAAAGAGAAGGCTGTAGAAGCTTCTATTCATTGCCTTACATATGATAAGAGGTAAGGATGAGTCCTGATGTACCTACAAGACAGCCGGATACTACAAGCACTGTATTATTGATTGCAAAAGCCCTGCAAATCATGCGCTAAAGTCCTGACAGGGCATTAAGGAAAGAGATAATAACCGGCATATCTCCACCACCGATGCACACTACGAGGTAATACCTGCTATAAGATAGGCTGCAGTTACTAAAACTATGCCATAAAAGCCAAGTTCCACACCACAGAAAGCATACATAATTATGCCTGCTATACCAGCAATTACCAAGGCTCCGTTTAATAAATTCTTACCCGGAATAACTACCTGTTTCTTAAATAACTTGCCTGAAAGCTTGCCCCAGGCAACAACTGAACCTGTAAATGCAACCGCACCGATTGCTATTGTAAGTCCAAGGGTAATATCTGTAAATGCATCCGTCTTAGTGGCATCTGTAGACATATACTGAGCTATAGCTACAAGAAGAGATGAAAGACCACCAAATCCGTTAAAAAGAGCTACAAGCTCAGGCATGCCTGTCATTTCAACCTTCTTTGACCATACTGCTCCAATCACTCCACCTACAAGTATTGCTAATATTATATAAAAATATCCGTTCTGAAGAATATTATTATTCCAAGAACCAAGTACATCTTTTTCACACATTACGGTAATGGTTGCAATAAGCATACCAACCGCTGATAAAAAGTTTCCTTTTCTCGCTGTTTCTGCCTTACCTAGAAGCTTGATACCTCTGATAAAGAAGATGCAGGCTATCATATATGAAACCATTATTATGCTGTTCATTTAATCCTCCTTATTCTGCCTCATTATTTCTTTTTCTTAAACATACCAAGCATTCTGTCTGTTACCATATAACCGCCGATAACATTGATAGTTGCAAAAACTATAGCTAAGAATCCAAGTGCAGTACCTACAGGACCTTCTATATTGAGGGCTGTAACTGTAATAGCACCAACTATTGTAATACCTGAAATTGCATTAGTTCCTGACATAAGAGGTGTATGAAGCTGTGATGGCACCTTCGCAATAAGCTCAACACCGAGGAAACCTGCAATTACAAATACGAATATAAGCATTATCATAATCTGTATTTCCTTTCTTTATACAAATCTCTCGTGAATTATTTTTCCATTCTGAGTAAGGAGACAGCCCTTCATTATCTCATCTTCAAGATTAACAACGAGTTCATTCTTCTCCTTGTCGTGGAAATGAGTCAAAAATGCGCTGATATTACCTGAAAGCATAAGAGAAGCATCAAAGGCTACCTGTCTTTCAAGCAGGTCACCCGACATAATTGTAACTCCGTTTTCAGTAACTACATTCTCAAAAAGCTTAGAGCCTTCCACATTACCACCTGTTGAAACCGCCATGTCTACTACGATGGAACCGGGCTGCATACGGTCAAGCACATCCTTCTTAATAAGTACAGGAGCTTTCCTTCCAAATACCTTAGCTGTAGTAATAACTACATTCGCCTTCTCGCACACCTTCGCCTGTGCTTCCTGCTGCTTTGCTATCTGCTCAGGTGTAAGCTCTTTTGCATATCCTTGCTCAGTCTGTCCCATTTCACCGAGGTCAATCTTTACAAAGTTAGCACCAAGACTCCTTACTTGCTCCTCAACCACAGGCCTTGTATCAAAGGCATCTACCCTTGCACCAAGACGCTTAGCTGTTGCTATAGCCTGAAGTCCTGCAACTCCAACACCTATGATAAATACCTTAGCAGGAGAAATAGTTCCCGCAGGTGTCATCATCATAGGGAAGATCTTAGGAAGCTTAGCTGCGGCATTAAGTACCGCCACATAGCCTGCAAGAGAAGCCTGAGAGGACTGTACATCCATCTTCTGTGCAAGTGTGGTTCTTGGTATCATTTCAAGCGAAACCGCCTGTATACCCTCACTTGCAAATTTATTTAACAGCTCTTTTTCATTAAACGGATCTAAGTAGCTAAGATGCAGGGTATCCTTCTTTAAGCCCTCCGTACTTTCAGGTTTTAAGATACGCACAACAATCTCGCTGTCAGCATATCCCGCCTCATTGCTTGATACAATCTCTGCTCCCGCTTCCTTGTACGCTTCGTCTGAAAAACCTGATTTAATTCCTGCTCCGCTTACAACCTTGAATGAAAAATCCCATCCCTATAAGCTTTTTTATATCAGCGGGTACCATAGCCACTCTGGTTTCCAGAGCATCAGATTCTTTACAAATCAATACCTTCTTCATGTATATTGTCCTTTCTTAAAAGTTTTAGTTTTTCCTGTTGTCAGTATACAGTACACATTGTGCATTTTCAACCAAAAATTCTTTATTTTTGTATTGCAAGAAAAATTATATATCATTATTTTTATTTTAAAACTGCTAGCATATTGTATGTAAATAGCAGATTATTTGTGATATTTCACATATAGTATTGTCATTTTTCTTAACTCTACTATTATTATTGATGAAAAATCAGGATTAGCACGCTCTAACTTTTTCATATTAAGACTTTTCTACTGCAAAATTTTTATATCTGTAACAATCCTAAGCTCATAAGTTTTAGCATTTATGCTAGATTGTGAAGAATTTGGCAATATAATTAATCTTTTATTTTATAGTCTTTTGTTGTATAATTAAGCTAATGATATGTAGCAAACATCCATTTTAAGAAATATGTGGATTGCGAACAATTTCTAGAAATAATATAAACCATCAGGGGGATAAACACATGTTTTATAAAATTTAACTGTTTTTGCAGAAGGAAATACTGAATCAACCGAAATCTGTCTCTTTCAGGGAATAAGATTTAACAAGATAGGCTTTGCTGTCCTCTCAACAGAGCATATAAGACATGATTATCTCTTGCCTATGGATAGGTCTACCTACGATAACTTCCTTAAAAATGCTTGAAAAAATCAATAGCGGCATCTACCAACATTGTTGAAGTTACGGGGAAATGTATACAGAGTTGTTAAGGGAAGTTTCTTGAATGTAAAAGAGGCTAAGACAGCAAGCTTTTGGCATCAAGATATTGGATGAAAAATAATTATGAGATTTGAACTGGAAAGCAGGGCTCATCCTAAGGGCACTTAGCGAGAAATTATGCTCCCTAATGTATGTGATTTTTATAAGAGGAATTACGATTATCTGTCCAAATGGGAGCCAAATCTAAACGATAAGATTCCTTTCCTTAGAGGCAATGGAAATGTTTATGAAGGCTGATATGAAGAATATGCTCCTTGGAAGCAGTGTAAGATACTGGTTTTCTTTTAAGAACTCGCCTGAGAGGATAATTGGAGCGTTAATTTTCAGGATATAAAAAGAGGTGCTTTCAAATCCTGCCAGATAGGGCTATAAGATAGATGAGGATTTTTTTCAGGACATGGGCTAACCAAAGAAGCTGCTACACTGCGCTATCTCCTCCATGTTCACAGATGAAAAGCTGCACAGGGTAGAGGCTCTTATTGCAGTAGACAATCTTCCCTCAGTAAGACTTTCCGAAAGTCTTGGCTTTACAAAGGAGGGAGTTAGCAGGGAATTTGCCCTGATAAACGGAGACTGGAAGGACTGTTTTCAGTATTCCTTATTAGAGGGGAGTAAAAGGGACTGTCAAAGCAGATGTAAAAGCTTAGATAGTAGTTTTCATACATACACTTATCAAGCAGTATGCAGTCCCTTTTGAAGTATCGTTTGATTACGCTTAAACTGTACTTCTATCTCTTCTTTTTAACTTTCTTTCTGTCTCTTGATGCAACCTTTTTTTGTAATATGAAGTAATACACCTCATCCTTTGCATAAGGCTCAAGAGGCTCTATCTGAACTTCATTTTTGGATGAATCATAGCTTATATTTACCTTGAGCATACCTGAAGCAGAGGTCACATATGTATTGTTGCTATTTACTGTCCTTGGGTCAAGAGGGGTATTGAATCTCACCCTCCACACAAAGTTACCTGTCTTAAACTTAAGTGACTGTCTCACCGCCCTGGTCAAGCCCTGATGTAGACTCAATATCAAGATAATTTGCCATAAACCCTATCCTCCAATTCATAAAGTTTGACCGCATTCTTAAATGTTGCTTCTACGACTTCATCCATTGAAACTCCCAATATATCAGCTATTTCAGCTACTACATATTTTTATGTTTCCTGAATTATTCCTTTCTCCCCTAAAGGTACAGGGGAGAGAGTAAGGAGAGTCCGTTTCAAGCACTATGCTGATCAAACCGATTTTTTAACTGTTTCCTTTAGTTTTTCTTGGCATTCTTAAATGTAACTACATCCGCCTATTCCTATATAAAACCCTAGTTTTACAAATCTCTAAAGCCATCTCAGCCGAATAAGAATAACAATGGATAACTCCCTTTATTATAGCCGAAATCCTTTAGCAGATTGTAAGTATCCTCAGTCGCATCCCTGCTATGAATCACAACAGGCTTGTTTCAACCTCTTTTTAGCAAGTTCAGTTTGCTTCATAAACCAGTGTTTCTGCCTCTTTCTTACTTCTTCGTTTTTTTCTGCCTGCTTCTCTCTTCAAAGTAGTCAGACCGATTTCACCTATTGACACCACCTTTTTTTGCTCAGCAATCTCCCTAAGCCTCTTAAGTCCTCTTCGTCAACAGGTCTTTTTAGGCTGTCTACATCATCAGGATGTACTCCAACTGCATGCAAAAACTCTATCAAATTCCTCAGCCAGCTTTTAACTGAGTTTTCACTGGTCATAAAATCAGCTACCCAATATTGGTTATGTATGAAATGTCAGACGAGAGCAGGCTTTTCTATCAGCTCTTTTTCTATCCTCATCATACCAGTCATCATCATAGTGACGTAGAGTTTCAAATATTTTTATATTCCAAATTCGGTCTCCAATTTCTATTATCAGTCGTAGTTTTTATGGACACTCGCCCAAAAGCAGGCTTAAATCCTTGCCCATAGCATTTACATAGTCTTCATAGCCAAATTTGACATGGTTTAAGTTGGTATAACCTTTATCTCTAAGAAGATTAAAATGCTCTGACCGGATCTGTTGTATGATAACACATAAGAAATACCTACTGATCTTTATCGGCTCTTTTAGTTAAATAATCAAGCATTTTTACACCATTATCTGTAAAGGGCATATTTATGGCATTTCTATATGACCTGCCTCATAGTCCTGCCTCATCTCTAAGGTCAATTAGTATGTACTTTTTCCATCTTTTAATTCCTGTATTAGCTCATCCGCACCAAGTACAATATTGTAAAGGGCTTAGCCTCAAATATGAAGCTTTAATATAAAAATCAAAGACGACATTAGTAGAATAGTAAGTATAACTATGATAATAACAGGCTTCTTGGTCTTACTCATTAGAGTCTCTCTTTCAATCCGTTATTCTAAATTCTTTTGCAGGCTTTAGCGTTGTCAGAAATAATCACGTCCAGTTACTTCACACTCTGTAGTATCATGATAGGATATCGCTAAGGCAGGCAAATTCCTTAAGTGTAAGAGTCTCTCCTCTTATCAGAGGATTTTGCTTCATACCAAGGATTTCCTGCATCTTAAGTATGGCCTCGGTAATTTTTTCCTTTGTAAAATCAAGCTCAGCTGAGTTGGTAAGCCCATTTTGCAGCGTTTTCCTTCTCTGTGCAAAGGAGGCTTTAATTAACTTAAACATCAGCTCCTCATCCTTCACCTCTACAGGCGGTTTTTCGTGGCATTTAAGATTGACTACCGCACTACCTACATTGGGGCGGGGCATAAAGCAGTTTTGCGGTACGAAGGCCGCTATATAAGGCACGGAATAGTACTGAACCGCAAGCGAAAGCGCCCCATAATCCTTATTCCCGGGTACTGCCTGCATCCTTCTTGCCACCTCTTCCTGCATCATAAGAGTCATATCCGTAACAGGAACCCTCTTTTCAAGTAAGGTCATAATTATAGGAGTTGTTATGTAGTAAGGAAGATTTGATACCACCTTGATAGGCTTGCCACCGTTTTTCTCCTCCACAAGGGTTGCTATATCCACCTTTAAGATATCCTCGTTTATCACCTCTACATTGTCATAAGCTGAGAGAGTATCTTTTAGAATTTTAATTAGCTTCCTGTCTATCTCTACCGCTATTACCTGCCTTGCGGCCTCGCAGAGATACTGGGTTACAGTACCTATGCCGGGACCAATCTCAAGCACCAGGTCATCCTTTCCTATGTCAGCCGCATCCACTATCTTTTCAAGTACATGGGTGTCTATAAGAAAGTTCTGACCGAATTTTTTCTGAAAGGTAAAATCATACTTTTTAAGTATTGCAATTGTATTTTGTGGCTGTCCTAAATCTGCCATTCAATCTCCTCTTTAGCGAATCTCTGCTCCACTTGGCATAGTATTTTCAGGTGTCATAAGTGAGAGATTGCCCTCTGCATCCTCCGCACAAAGAAGCATTCCCTGTGACAGTACTCCTGCAAGCTTTAGCTGGGTTTAAGATTGGTAGCACCATCACCTTTCTTGCCAAACCATATCCTCTGCCTTATAGTTCTTTCTGATTCCTGAAACTATCTGTAAGGTCTTGCTTCCTACCTTTACCTGTGAACAAAGTATTCTTTTGACTTTGGTACTTCTTCACATTTAATAATCTCTCCCTACCTGGAACTGGCACTTCATAAAGTCATCAAACTCTATCTCAGGCTTAGCTTCAAGGTCGATAGCCTCTGTACTTTCAGCCTTTGCCTCCCCTGCCGTAAAAGCTTATCAAGAGACTCCTTTACCTCTGCCTCATTTTATCTTTGCCTGCCCTTAAGCAGGTTGTTAATGCTGTCTCACTGCTCTTTACAAACTCTTCCCTCTGAGCCTTGCAACAATCTTCTCTGTCTCAGCAAGAACCTCTTTTACATCCTTTCTTGCAAAGAGCATCTCAGATTTTACTTTCTACCTTGGTTCCATTTCTTAATCAGACCCGAAACTTATCAAGCTCACCAAACTCACGAAGCTCATGAGTTAAATGCCTTAGCTATTTTCTCTGAAGTCTCAGGCATAAATGAATATAAAAAAGTGAAGCACCTATCATTATGCTCTCTGAAAGGTTGCTAAGCACCTCTTTTCAGGCGAGGCAGCTTATCCTCCTCCTTTAGCGAGTATCCAAGGCTCAGTCTCATCTATATACTTATTGCAACGCTTAAATAAGGTAAATATCTCAGAAATTGCATCAGCAGCACGGAGCTCCTTCATCTTGTCAACCACCTTTGTGGAGACAGTTTACGGCACTTTCCTTAAGCTCAGCATCAACAGGTTCTTCACTCCTGTAGACTCCAGTTCTCCAGTTAAAAGTACTTATTGCTCATTGCTATCGTTCTGCTTACCAGATTGCCAAGTGTATTAGCAAGGTCAGAGTTGTAGCGCTCAGCCATGAGCTCCCAAGTGATTACTCCGTCATTTTCATAAGGCATTTCGTGAAGTACGAAGTAGCGTACGGCATCTACTCCAAAGAGGTGGGCCATATCGTCCGCATAGATAACATTTCCCTTAGACTTACTCATCTTCTCCCCACCCTGTAAAAGCCAAGGATGGCCGAACACCTGCTTAGGAAGAGGTTCATCAAGAGCCATAAGGAAGATAGGCCAGTATATGGTATGGAAACGGATAATGTCCTTACCTATAAGATGTAAGTCCGCAGGCCAGTATTTCTTATAAAGGTCTCCATGGTTTCCATCTGCATCATAGCCAAGACCTGTGGTATAGTTTGAAAGGGCATCAAGCCACATATAGACTACATGCTTAGGGTCAAAATCCACAGGTATACCCCAGGTAAATGAGGTTCTTGACACACAGAGGTCCTGAAGTCCCGGTATAAGGAAGTTGTTCATCATCTCATTTTTCCTTGAGACCGGTCTTATAAAGTCAGGGTTATTGTTGATATGTTCAATAAGCCTGTCAGCATACTTGCTCATCTTAAAGAAGTAGGCCTCTTCCTCTGCAGGATGTACCTCTCCATGGCACTCAGGACATTTTCCCGTCCACAAGCTGTGCATTTGTATAAAAGGCTTCACACTCAGTACAGTACATTCCTTTATATGAACCCTTATGATATCACCTTTTATCATAAAAGCTTCTTAAAGATTTTTCTGCACCTGTCTCTCGTGGTCAGGATCTGTAGTACGGATGAAAGCGGTCGTAAGAGGTGTTGCAAAGGTCCCAAAGCCGTTTAACTCTGCTGCTACGCTATCTACAAATTCCTTAGGTGTCTGTCCTAGCTTTCATTGCTCTCGTCTCTATCTTCTGTCCGTGTTCATCTGTTCCTGTCTGAAACCCTTACATCATAGCCTTCTTTACGCTTAAATCTGGCTATTGCATCTGCAAGAATAATCTCGTAGGTATTGCCAATATGTGGCTTTCCTGAGGTATAAGCTATCGCTGTTGTAATATAATATGGTTTTTCTCTGACATTTTTCTCCTGTCTTTTTATAGGTTTGCCTTTTTAAGTCTACTTTCCTAATCGTCATTTTGTCAACTGTATCAATTTTTTCCTTTTCTTGTATCCAACCACTGAAAAGTGACTGATATAAGCCAGTAATATAACTCCAAATGTACCTCCTACCAAAAGCCGTGCCTTCATGTCTTTTTTATGCTCGGTTTCCCTGGTTATCACTGCTCTGACGTTACTTTTTATTTGCCAGTACTCGATCAATAGCCTGAAGCTTGATATCATTTTTCACCCATAGCGCAGCTCTTTGAGTGAAAGCTAAAACTTCCCTCTTTACCTCTTTTCTCTGTCCATTCATAATGAGGGTGGCATCCTCAGAGCACTCGCCTGTGACCTCTATCTCTGCTGTCTGAGGTTACAGCCCATCTCTGTGACTTATCAGACCCACCTGTGGTTTAACGGTGTCGACTATCATCTCTTTGGCATAGTTCTTTGATGTTGCCATTCTCATCGGTTACACTCTACAACTATTCTCACATTCCGTCAGAGTACCGGCACGGTATAGTTCCGCTCGCCTCTGAATCACTTGTTTCGGACTTTCCATTCACACTTATGTCTGCACACGTCACCGTAAATATACGATCTATCGACACTTTCCTCATTCATTAGATATCTCTTGCATGGAATCTCACTATAGCATTTGGGCTTTGTTTCTATCAGGCAGGTCATAAAGCTTAAAGTCTCCGTTATTGCCGTTAATATTTATATTTGCCACATAGTAAGATACATTTTCTATACCTTTCAGGTATGTCAGCAACTGAAGGAGTTTTTCTTTGGTGTAATTCTTTGAAATCTCCTCTAGGTATCGCTGTTATAAAAACCAACCAGATAGTTCTTTATCGTCTTCCATCCCAGCTAATCTCTGCCTTATCATCCACTACCTACCATGTATTCCTTCTACCAAGGGCTGCTTTCCACTGTCTTCATAAACTCTATACCTGCTAAATACCTGTCTCCCGATACATAGGGCAGGTAACTCCCATTAGTTTTTCAGCAGATGACCATTTTAGAAACTAAACTTTAAAAATAATAATATCCTGAGTTAGGTACTCTAACATTTATCTCTTCTTCTCCACTTGCACTGTACTCTTTAACTAACATTGACTCAGTCAGTCTCTGTTTTTAGTAGCATAATATACTGTATTGGCGTTTATGATCTGTCCACCCTGTAACAGAGAAGCTAACTAGTCACTATTGCAACTTGTCACACCTTCCTGTTCACTATCCTGTCTCCACAAAAAGAGTTCACTTTCAGCCTTCCCGTCTTCTGGGAGCTCCAAGTGAACTCCTTTTTATAAGGTAAAAGTGTAAATGTAAAAACACAAAGCAAAGAAAATAAATAATATAATCTTTCTTTTATTCATAGTTTTTATCAAACCACAAATCAGGGCGCGAAAACCTCTGCTTTCCATCGCAGATGCCACTCAGAGTTTCATCAGGTCCAGCCTCTTCCATAGGTGATGCCTGCATATACTCTCGTGCATTCTCCATAACAGGCTTAGACTCATCTGTCTTTGCCACTTCTCTGAAGCTGTCACCAAGTTTTCTTAGGACCTTCTTTCTGCGGCTTCTATCTCCTCTTTCTTTCCACTCACCAGTGCAAAGTTGAGGCATCTGCTTACACTAAATATATAGGCTTGCAAGATTCTTACCGACCCATCGAAGTCATCATCTAGAGTCTTTACAAGCAATTCCTTCACAAAGGAAAATTGCCTGTTTAATCTCATTTCTATATGTTTCCCTGTCACCTTCTGCAAGTGCCTCTTTTGCCAAAGCGAGATTTTTCTTCTATTATATCATATTATAACAATAATCTCGCTTTTTATTTGCAAGAAGTTATTCTTCTTGTAAATATTTTTACAGACTCGAGCTTTCAACTAAGCTACCTCAATTAACTCTGTAACAATGTAAGTATGGTAGTTAGGGCGCTCATTAGCCTGAGCAAGCACGCTGGTTCCCGCCTGTGAAAGCACCTTCTGCTGTGTAAATTCGGTCATTTCCTCAGCCATGTCGGTATCCACTATTCTTGAGAACGCACTAGTCATATCCTCTGTAGTCTCGTCAAGACTTAGTATAGCATGTTCAAGTCTGTTCTGGTATGCACCTAACTTTTTGCACGCTCAGCTGATACCATTGTGATAGCCTTTATCCACCATCTCTATAGCCTCAGCCTCTAAAGCTTGATCTTAATTGAGTTTGCTAAGTCCCAAAGTCTCTGTATCTATTCTGTCTATGCTTACATCAAAGCTCTCGCCCGTGTTAGCTCCCACCTGGAGTCATATAGCCTGCATCAAATACTGTAAGCTCAACCTCTCCACCCTTGTCATTCTCCGTGGTGTAGTCGTTTACCTTAAGCTCAAAGCTCAAAACTGTCTCTGTCCTTGATTACAACCTTGTCTCCCGTCCACATTTACTGTAGCTGTTTTTCTCAAAGCCTTCATCAAGTGTAACCTTAGCATCCTACCTCTTGGTGCAGGGTCTACCTTCCTGAAGTCCAAGTGCGAGCAGATAGCTTATCTGCATTATCCTCTGCAGATACTGTATTGCCGTCTTCATCCTTTGTAGCAGTTCCCTCTATCTTGATATCTATCTTAGCCTTGCTTCCGTACTCCTTGGTTACAAAGAGTAATTCTATCCCTTCATCAAGTAGCCTCTGCGGTGTAACCTCCATATACCTCTTCACCGTTTGCATCAGGGCCTCCACCATTTCCTGCGAGGCTTATTCCTGCTCTTTCAGCTCCTGTCCTTAGCTTATTTAATACAGTTTCTGCCGAATCACCCGGTTTGATGTCTACCACTTCGCCGTTAATGATGACTCTTCCCTGTACCTTAGAGTTCTCGCCAAAGTCTGCACCATTTACTGAACCGCCTGTATACACTGCCTTTTTAGGATCTTCCTCAACTGTCAGCTTATATTTCCCATCAGGTACTATTTCAGTAGAACGAATTACCTCAACACCTGTATTCTTTGTTACAGAGCGCCTTCCAACCTCTCCGTTAAGGAGGGTATTCTGGTTAAAATCCGTATCTGAGGATATCCTGTTTACCTCAGCAAGTAACTGATCCACTTCCTTCTGGATAGCATCTCTGTCATCACCTGAGAGGTATCGTTGGCAGACTGAACTGCTAGCTCTTTAACACGAACGAGTATGGCACTTACTTCATTAAGTGCCCCTCTGACTGTCTGAATAACTGAGATACCATCTGCTTGCGGTTCTGGGAAGCCCTCTCCAATGAATGAATCTGGGTACGCATTCTCTTTGATATAGAAAAGCCTGCTGCATCGTCTGCTGCGTGGTTTATCTTTTGGCCTGATGAAAAGCCTCTGGGTGCTTTTTATCAAGTCTTCTGTCAACTCTGCTAAGATTTGGTATTTGCTCTAAGTGCTGAAATATTATTGTTTATTCTCATTTTAAAAACCTCATTCTCTAGCCTCTGATACCAAGAACCTTAAGTAAATGTGTTGTACTCACCTTTGCAGTTCTATAAATATCAGCTGTTTTAACATTATCACTATATATATCGTCAGAATTTGTAATTTGTGAAGAGGAAGCGCTAAGATGATAAGAAATTTCACCGATTTCCATATCAAGGTCTGCAAGGGCGCTCTTAAGACGTCTTCACCAGCCTTTAGGTTGTCAAGGCTTTCCCTCGATTCAGTCTTAAAATACCCCATTACCCTTTCACTCTACTATTCTAAACTCTGAAGTCACTGTCTCATTGTCGGTGGTTAATATAATTCCTACCTTGCCCTTATCCACCTCAGCCTTACCCTTTCTTACTGTAAGAGAGAGGTCGCAAAGCTTATCCTCATCATAAATGAAAGGAATGTCATAGGTCTTAGTCTCTTCTCTTTTTACTGATAGAGTAATGGTCTTCTTAACTGCCATCAGTCCTTTAAGGCTGTCGTACCTCATTTCAGACGATTCCATCATCTTGGTAACCTTTTTGCTGAGGTGCATCAGTAACCGCCTTTTTCATTTTCTGCCACAAAACGGTCTCCGTCGAAACTCGTCATGAACTTCTCAGCAAGGTCATTTACCTCCCTCTCTCTCCCTCTAGTCATTTTCACGGACCACACCAAGGAGGCTCTTCTTCCCTTTGCTATGTCTGACTGGGCAAGCACATTTGAAAATGTAAGCTCAGCTCCCTCATCTATCAGTTTTTCTACATCAGTAGACTGTATTTCTCTAGCTATTTCTGCTTCCTTCTCTTTGTAATACTCTTCACCTACTTCACTAAGACTCTCCTTAAGCTCTCCTGCAAGAGCTTTTGCATAAGCTCCCTATCTATCTGATTGTCTATCTTGTCAGCTCCGCCGAGGATGTTGGTAAGCTCACCGAAATTATCATCTATTTTCTCATTAAAGCCTCCAAGCTTCCTCGTTCTTACAGCTGATAGCATATTTCTAAGCGTAAGGCTCTGATTGGTTAGACTCACACTTCCTACCGATGCATCATCACCCTTTTCAATCTGGTTAAGAAGGCGGTATATGTACATACGCCTCCCTTTCAGTCTCGCTTACTTCACCGCTTCTTTCGAGATTATATAGAGTATCTGCTGTACTTTTTCATCACTCGAATAACCTGTTCATTTATCTCCTTTTGCAGCCTTAAGAAGCTCTTCCATATCCATATCAAGCGGATTGGTGCCCTGATTTTTATGAGGCTTGCAACAGTAGCAGGCTTTAATTCCTTTAGCGCTGTCTCTGTAAGAACCGCAGCAGACTTCATCTTAGTAACAGACTCAACAGTTACCTCTGCCTTATTATAAGCTAAAAGCCTTACAGCCTTTCTGTTGGCGTCTGAAAGTTCCAAACCGTTATCCTTTAGAACCTCATCAATATTACCAAATGCCTTGCGGATATTGTCTCCAAGGTCAGACCTAATCTCTGTTGCACCCTTTTCATAAGCGAGTACCAGCCTCGTGATATGAAGCAAGTGTAATCTTGTCTCCTGCCTGAAGGTCTCGGATACAGCACCAATCTTATAGTCTCATGGCTGTATTCTTTCGTAATTGCATAAGAGCGGATAGACACCACGCTTCTTAAAAAGTTCTATCTGATTTGTGCTGTTTTCTATCTTTCCTGCTCTTTCAGGCGCATTACCAAGGGGCTTAGCTCCGTCTAGCAATCCCTTAAAATAGCTTTCCTCTTCTTTTCTAAGATTGTCAACAAGTCCCTTGAGGTCGGTCACATCTATTTTAATGCCTTTATTTAGCATATTTACTGCTGATTCCTCAGTAAGCATAAGCCTTATTTCTTCAAGGCTTCTTCTCTTTGTAACCTCGGTAATTGTTATCTCTGTAGTACGTCTGAAATAATTAACCACATAGCCTGCCTGCCTGTTGTTTGCAGCTACCAACTATGACATCAGGGTTGCCTTCCCTCAGAAAGGCCATTTGCAATCTTAGAAGCAAGGTTATTAACCTTTTTCACTTCTGGCTTCTTTTAAGTTCACTGAGACTTAGGGTACTTAGCTACACTGGCGGGAGTGATTTCCATTCCCTTGGTGAAAGAGCCACTTTTCGCTGCCTCAGGCTTTCACCATCTGCAGTTACTCCCTTACTCTTCAAGTAAGTTTACTGCCTGGTCTGATACCTTTTCCCAGGTTTCTTCATTCTCCGCATTTACACGAACCTCGCTGTAGGACTCCATATGCTCCATTTTGTAAATGTTTGCAATGGTCTCTGGTAAATCCGCCTCCACCATACGGCTTATGGTGAGCTCATTTATATTGATACCACCTCTTTTGCGAAAGTTCACCGTAGAAGAGAGTTTGTCCATATTCTCCTTGTTACTGCCATCCCAGAGTTTTCAAGCTGCTTTGCTAAGGTAGAATCGCCAATTGCAGAATAGGATATTTCCTTTTACTATCGTCCGCGACTTCACTAAGCTTTTCTGCCTGCTTAGCGAGGTTTTTCCCTGCGTATTTCTCTGTTTTGAACTATATTTTTCAATACTCTTCTTTACTAAGTCCGCATCGGAGTCCTGAGCGGATACTCCCTCGTCCTCAAGCTCCTTAATCACATCAGGGAGAAAGACTTTTGGCATTGTATTCAAGGGTTTCTACAGCTTTCTCAGTCTTTTTCCTTGAACTTGTTAAGCTCTCTGTCTTCTTCCTTAGCTTATTGACTGTATCATCCATATGTTAGAGTCTTTGTTCTTATGTTCTTATTGGATGCCTCTCCAGGCTTATCTTTTTCGTAAATAGGTTCCTGTACTTTTAACATCTTTATCGATATCTTTAAGTCCCTGTCTCGAGTACCTTTGTACCATCTTTTACACTGTTTATCTGCATAGACACCTCGTCATAATGTTAACCTATATTAACCGCAACACCTCTGATATGTCACTTTTGGCGGCAGCTCCCGCCACTGCATATCTTAGTTGTTCCACAATACCTATAACATTTATGTCGGCAAATCCATGTATTTTATTAAGCCTGATAATAAAGGGTGAATATAAAATTACCTCCTAAAAAGAAAAAGATAGCAACACAAAGGCATCTACATCACGTAATATGCGTGTATCGTTATCTTTTTCTATCGAGTACTCCAGAATGACATCCCCAAATGTCCAATTCCATTCCACTACGAAAGCCAGTCTCGTCTTCCTACTCTCTCCTGTCGACAGTATTATTCTAGCACCATTTGTGCATAATGTCAATAAAATATATTTAATTGACATAATAAATTTCCATATTTTGCACAATTTATAATTAGACCAATAATATGATACAAGTGTCACAAAGTATAAAAATTCGGATTGGGGCATGCTTGTAAGAAAATTCATCATCTTTTTGACACTCTACACCTTTATTCAGTATATTAGCACAAGTTTCTTTTAATAGTTCAACTATCTTGAAACATAGCATCAACAGAAACATACTCATACTCTGCTATGGTAATTCATTCCACCTGTACCAGATATTAGGACAAGGAAGTCGTAGTGTGAAAGCGAGCTCCGTCTAGTACCACCTCTGATTGGCTCACTCTTGGCTCAATTCCAAGCTCTATCATAGCCTTCTTAGCATTTTCCACAAGATGCATATTAGGCTCAACCATTTCTTTCATAGTTGTGGTAAGAATCTGTAATTGTAACATCTGCTGTACCCTCACCGTATTTTGCATTGATGAATTCTCCCACCTTTGCAAATAACACTTTTTAGCCTCAAACTTATCTGCACTTATGGTCACGGATAATATAATTTAACTTAGTTTTCTCAGTATTTCCTTCAATTTCAGTAATGTGGAAAAATCCCTCATAGCCCTCTGTGCAGTAAGGATCTTCATACAGGAAGCATAGCCTGAAATTCCATAGCTATTCTGATGGCATCCTTCATCTTCCACTTAGCAGAACCCTGGATGAATGGATACTCCGTTTATAACCACCTTCCGCTTTGCTGCGTTGAAGTTCTCGTATTCAAGTTCTCCAAGCCTTCCGCCATCGTATCAGGGCATAGTCAGCGCCGAATTTATCTACATCAAAGTACTTGGTTCCATTTCCTACCTCTTCATCAGGGTGAAGCTCTATTCTGATTTTACGATGCTCTCATTTCAGGATGCTCCTTAAAATAAGCCACCATACTGATAATCTCAGCTATACCCTGCCCTTATCATCAGCACCACAGTGTGGTTCCATCTGGTAACTCATAAGTGTCTCACCCTTAAATTCAGGAAGAGTAGGGAAGTCACTTTACCTATCATTACCACACCTAGTCCTTCATTTTAACACTATATCCCCGCCGTCATAGCTTTTCTATTTCACGAGACCTTATATTAGCGCCTGAGATAGCATCGCTTGTGCATCCATATGTGCAATAAATCCAAGCACAGGTAGTCTCATCTGTAGTAGCTGGAAGAGTCGCAAACACATATCATGGTCTAGAAAGCTCTACCTCGCTAAGTCCAAGCTCATTAAGCTCCTCCACCAAATATTTTGCAAGTTCGGCTGCTTGGCTGTACTTGGTACTTCCTCAACTCTCATCCTGTGACTGGGTATCAAATGATACATATTTTAAGAATCTCTCTTTAACTGTTTCTCATGGTCTTCTCCTTTTTCATACAATCTATAATAAGAGTAATTTTTATCAAATGTAAATACATCATAACCCTTTGTGCATTTGTACTGCATACAAAATACAATCTACAAAATCTAGGGTTTTTTTCTGCATAAGTTTCAATACCGAGCACAAGGATATCTTTCTCCCACCACATTTACATCAGAGATAAAATCGAGAATTGTTTCTGATATTGCCTTCTTATCAACTCCGTACACCCTTTTTAGCACATATACCACTTCGGCAATAACTTCAATTGTTACTATGATATCTTCACTCTCTTATAACCTCTGTAACCTCTAATGCCATATCCTCATTATCATTTTAAAATATATCTTAGAATAGCATTAGCATCAAGCATTACCATATTTTTCACCGCTTCCTCCTCCCAAAGCAGTCTCTTCTTTACTGCCCATAAAGAGGGATTTTGCATGTAATGCAAGTGATCCTCTGTGCAGACTCGGTTGTTCTCACTTTTTGGGACTATCTTCCATAAACTCATCCAGAATTGTAATTATCACTTTTTGATTTTTCTTTGCCTGTATCTTTTTCCAATGTCTGTACAGTATTACCATCATAATATCCATTTAGTGTAAGTCACAGAACCTCCTCCTTTCTTCTTTCGTCTTTCTCAATAACCAGCCTCGTTTTCTTACTTCAATTTTTATCTCCCTTAGCGGCCCTCTTCTTTGAGTTTGAATTTCGAGGTCTTGTAGCTGTCTCCATCAAATTCTACTTCTGTAGTCGCACTTACCTCCACAGCCACAGCTCTTACCTCATCATCAGCCGCAAGGCTTATTCCCTTAACTCCCCTGCCGCTCTTCTTCATTTCAACCACTTCATCAAGAAGATAGGATAGGCCTATTTTCTTCTTTGTAAGCATCATAGACTCTCAGGTCGTGAGAAAGTATCTCAGCACTTAGCACCCTTACACTAAGGAGCTCATCCCCGTCTTCTAGCTTGGTAGCAAGCATCACAGAGCGGTTGGTGTCAAATTCCACACCCGATACCAGCTTTACAAATCCCTTCTTAGTAGCAAAGAAAACCATTGATTCATAAAGCACTGCAAATGAGGTGTAGAGAATAATCTCTTCCTTACCCACCTTTGATATATTATGTACCAGAGTTCCCCTTATCTCTAAGCTCACCTTTGGTATATCCTTTACTTTCACCTGATGCATATTGCCACTTGCAGTAAATATGCAGAGCCTGTCTGTGTTTCTCATAAGTATCTGTGTCGGATACTCATTTAGAGCCTCTTCATTAGCCTTTGATATACCTGACACATCCACGCTCTTAGCATATCCGAAGCGGTCTATAAGCACATATACATCTTCTTCTTTTTACCTTCAACATAGACCTGCTTTTCTTCATTCAAAAAGCTCCGTCCTTCTAGGTCTGTCAAAGTTCTTAACATTTTGCCTTCAAATCGGTCTTTATCACCTTGTGAAGCTCTGCTTTTATCTGATAATATCTTGCTATACTCATCTATATTGTTCTTCAGGTTTTCCGCCTCAGAAGTAAGCTTTAAGACCTCAAGCCCAATGAGCCTGCTAAGAGGCATAGCAAGGATGGCATCAGCCTGTGCCTCAGTAAAGTCAAAGCTCTTTTGCCTCCTTCTTAGATGCCTCGGACTTGAAATTTAATCTCAGCTATATTGCCGTTTACAAGGCAGTCCTTTGCCTGCTTTATAGACTCAGAACCCCTTAAGCACCTCTATAATAAGGTCGATTACATCTACTGCCTTGATGAGGCCGTCTACGACCTCGGCTCTAGCCCTTGCCTTTTCCAGTAAATGAGTATATTCCTTGGTATACAGCTCCTCTTCAAAGCTAAGGAACTCCTCTAATATCCCCTTAAGAGAGAATATCTTAGGCTGCTTATCCCTTACTGCAAGCATATTTACGGAATATGTATCTTCCAAAGGAGTTTTCTTGAAAATGCCGTTAAGGAGATTGTCTACATTTCTCCTTCTTTTCCTCAACTACTATACGGACATCTGATGAGGACTCATCCCTCACATCTGCAATTTCGTCAAACACCTTATCCTTCATAAGGTTTACAAGGCTTTCCACAAGCCTTGACTTATTGCCGGTAGAAGTAAACGGAATCTCTGTAAATACTATATTTTTCTTTCCATTATCTCCGTCTTCAATTACATACTTTCCCTCTTACACGGAGCCTGCCCTCACCATTTTCATATATTCCTGCTATTTCATCTGCATTTGAAATTATTCCACCTGTTGGAAAATCAGGTCCCGGTATGTATTTCATTAACTTTTCAGTGGTAAGCTCAGGATTGTCAAGGAGGGCTATAGCCCCTTTATTATCTCTCCGGATTGTGAGGAGGTATATTGGTAGCCATACCTACAGCTATTCCTGTAGTTCCGTTGATTAGAAGAAACGGAGCTTGGCAGGAAAGGATAACAGGCTCTTTTTCTCTCTCGTCAAAGTTTGGTACAAAGTCAACAAGGTTTCTATCAAGTCCCTGTAAGCAGGTTCATAGCTCCTTTTGAAAGCCTTGCCTCAGTATAACGCATAGCAGCGCAGAGTCTCCGTCTATGGAGCCAAAGTTACCCATGTCCGTCAACCAGTGGCACTGACATAGACCATTCTTCAGCCATATGCACCAGGGCATCGTAGATGGAAGAAGTCATCATGTGGGTGGTATTTACCCATGGTATCTCACCGACTATACGGGCAGACTTTCTATGCTGCTTGTCAGGAGCGAGCCCAAGCTCATTCATTGCATAGAGGATTCTACGCTGAACAGGCTTAAGTCCGTCTCTTACATCAGGCAGGGCTCTTGATATAATTACGCTTACAGAATAATCTCTGTAGGAATTCTTCATTTCCTCAGAAAAGTCCTGAATAATAATGTTTTCTTCTGTTACCATACTTTCCACTTCCTATAAATCATCCAAAAATTTGTCCACAATTCTAATTGTTAAGCATTCTTTCTCATTGACTATAAACCGCCATTAGTTTCTATACATCCACCTTCGCATACTTTGCTTCATTCATTATGAACTCACGCCTTGGCGGTACCATGCTGCTCATAAGCAGGCTTGTAACCTCATCAGCCTCAACAGTATCACTTATATCTATCCTCGCAAGCGACCTGGTCTTTGGATTAAGGGTTGTCTCCCAAAGCTGACTCGCATCCATCTCATCCAAGTCCTTTTGTAGCGCTGTATCTCAAGAATCTTATGGTTTTTATTCTTCCTGAATTTCTAAGCTCATAGTCATTGAAGATATACTCTGACTTCTTCCTCTTCTTTCCCTGACTTAGACCCTCCCCTGCTTTAGCTTCAGGCTTTTTCTCCGACTCTAGCTGGAAGATATCAAGCTGTCCCCTTCCTCAAGCTTCTTCTCAGGCACACTGGTAGCCTCAGCACCGCTCTCCTCATAGTCAACCTTGTATAGAGGTGGAAGTCCTCTGTATATCTTGCCTTCTTTTATAAGATCAGGCATAAATCTATAGAAAAATGTAAGCAGGAGGGTACTTATATGAGCCCCGTCCACATCCGCATCAGTTAGAATGATAATCTTATCATAACGAAGCTTTTGATATGTCAAAATCATCTCCGATGCCACAGCCAAAGGTGGCTATCATCGACTTTATCTCATTATTTACAAGTATCTTTCTCAAGTGCAGCCTCTCTACATTTAATATCTTGCCTCGAAGCGGAAGCACAGCCCTGAGTTTTACGGTTTCTGCAGTCTCTACCGTACCTCCGCAAGAATCTCCCTCCACAAGATAAATCTCACATTCAATCAGCATTCTTTGATGAACAGGAAGCAAGCTTGCTCTTTACATCAAAGTCATTAAGGCTCTTAAGCACTAGCATTTCTGCCTTGTCACTTGCTGTTCTTGCACTGAGGACTTCTGTGCAAGGTCAAGAATAGACTTAAGCACCTCTATGTTTTTATCAAAATATCTGACTATTTCCTTTGAAACTACCTCTTCAACCGCAGTCTTGGCATCAGTATTGCCAAGCTTGGTCTTGGTCTGTCCTTCAAACTGAGGGTCGGGATGCTTAATGGAAATAATTGCAACTATGCTGTTACTGAATGTCCTTTTCCGTCAAAGATTATCATCCTTTCCCTTGAGGTAGCTAAGTTCTCTGCATACTGATTCATAACTCTTGTAAGTGCAGTCTTAAAGCCTGTCACGAGAGTTCCACCATCTATTACATTGATACGGTTACAGTAGGCATTTATCTGCTCCGAAAAACCGTTAGTATATTGAAATGCCACTTCAACCTCTATGTCACCTGACTCACCCTCTACATATACAACCTCGTCATTTATAACTTCTGCCTCACGATTGATGTATTTTACATAGCTTTTGATACCGTCTTTTTCCTCGTATGACTTCTCCTCACCTGTATTTTCGTCAACAAAGTTGATTTTAAGTCCCCTATTTAAAAAAGCTGTTTCTTTAAGCTTTTTCTTGATGATGTCAGCCTTAAATTCAACAGTTTCAAATATGGTATCGTCCGGATAAAAGGTTACGCTTGTCCTGTGTCTGACTTCCTGCAGGTAGCTACAGCAGAAGCTCTCCTTAACTAACTTTGTTACAGGATGTCCACCATTTTCATACTCATCTATGTAGACATTGCCATCTCTTCTGATTTCAACTATCATCTTGGTCGAAAGAGCATTTACAACAGAAGCACCTACTCCGTGAAGACCTCCAGATACCTTGTACTGCCCTCCCGAGAACCTTTCTGCCTGCGTGGAAAGAATGGTATACTACACGCTCAGTCGGTATCTTTCTTGGTTGGGTGAGTGTCTACAGGCACACCTCTTCCATAGTCCCTATGGTTATGCCACGTCACTTTCTAAGTGTAATCATCAATCTGTGAGCAAAAGCCTGCAAGATGCTCATCTATACCATTGTCAAGGATTTCCCATATAAGGTGGTGAAGACCTCTTGACCCTGTACTTCCTATATACATGCCCGGGCGTTTTCTAACAGCCTCAAGTCCTTCCAGTACTACTATCTGACTTCCATCATAATTTCCATTCATAACTCTCATCCTATCTTAAGTCCAATATATACTCCCGCAATACTGCAGGTTACAGACAATATTATATAACTTCCTGCAAGCAGTAGGTTTCCTTTCAATCGGGCTAAAGGTTTTCAGTGAAAATGTTGAAATGTGGTGAGCCCTCCATAAAACCCTGTCTTTTAGAAGCATTAACTTCAAAGGAGACATTCCTGTCTCTATCCGCATAGGATACAACTGCACCTATGATTATGGCTCCGATTATATTGGTAAAAAGTGTATTTACCGGATAATTTGTTGCTTTATAGGAATTATGGACAGCAGATACCTAAGTACTGAGCCAAGAAAACTCTATTCCAACTGACAGACATTTTATAAACATTCTTCATAATTCCTCCCTTGTTAAGCACAATATCTCGTTGGAAATCAAGTATAGCAGATTATAAGTCCTATTTGCAAGAAGTTCTCTGAACAGGTCTAGTGTTATGTTCCTTGTGCCAACTTAAATGCAATATGAGTGTTGCACCTACTTTGACAGGTGCCTCTGTTGCATTTTACTATTTTTATAAAGTGTTGCACTTACCCTGGAAAAATCTAGCTATATTTTATTTTTCTAACCTAATTTCTTTTATAGACTCTTCATTTCTTCAATGGATGGTAAACTACTTTTTATAGTCCTTCTCAAAGCAGCTTGCTTTATTTCATACTTACTATTCCTATTGGCTGTGAGATATTTTCGAGTGAATATTCAGCGACTACATTATCTTTATCTCTACAAATTAGTATTCCTATTGTTTGATTATCACTATTTGATTTCATATTCTTTATTTACAGCTGTTACATAAAAATTGAGTTGACCTGCAAAATTCTGGTTTGAATTTTTCTGTCTTTAATTCTACTACAACATAGGAGTGTAGTTTAATGATGATAAAAAGTAAGTCTATATAAAACTCACTTTCTCCAACCTTAATATGAACTTGCCTACCGATGTAAGAAAAATCCTGTACCAAGTTCCAAAAAGAAAAGAAGTTATTTGATTTACTAATGCTTCTTCCAACTCTCTTTCATCATATTTATCTCTTATTGTTAGAAAAATCAAAGTTATATGGATCTTTTATTGTTTGCTTTGCTAATTCAGATTGGACAGCTGGTAATCTATTATCAAAATTAGTAACTGCATTCCCAATCCTTTTATATAAATCTCCATCAATCTGATGTTCCAAAACCGTTCTGCTCCATCCATTTTCAATAGTCTTATCTACATAAAATAAAGCCTCTTTGACATCTTTACACTTATACATAATCCTTTGATTATGTCCCCAAGGAATACTTTTTTTATCCTTCTTTCAATATCCGATAATTGGGTTACAGCTTGTAACCCAATTAGGTAATCATTATAAAAAATATACCAATATCTAATATGTTTTAAGTTTTCGGCTGAAAAATCCTTTCATATCCGGAAATTCTTTTCTTAAATCACTGCTCAATAATTTTAGAAAACTATCACCCCAAGAATATTGCTTTTGTTTTTCAACAATTTCTTTCCCCAAGTTCCAATACAAATCAAGCAACTCATAATTAACTTTTTACTGCTGCTTTTAATTGATCTGAGTCTAACTTTTTCCTTTAAATCTAAAAAGTAATTTTTATATTCACCATCTCCCTATAATAGCTAAATCTTTTTATCCATTCTTACAAAACCATCCTCTTTTCTATCTCTCAGTTTCATCGTTGTGTATCACTATCAAGCCAAAATAAGCTTTAAATTTTTTATTATTACAATCCCTATCACTTCTCAACTCCCATCCTGCCCCTTCTCCAACTCTTCCTCATAAGCCCCCAACCTTTCCTATTGATGTATTTAGTCCTAAACTTAGAATAAATGATATTCTGCTCTGAGTATAGTCCAAAATAGCCGACATTATGTAGCTGATGGCAATGGCAAGCAGGAAGTAGATATTGCCCTCCTTAAAGCCAAAAAGCTCCAGAAATGATAAGCAGTGAGGCGATAGGGCGGTTGGTTCCTCCTACGAAAAAGCCCTGCCATCCCACAGGCTACAGCAAGTGAGTAGGTAAGCCAACAACATATGCAAAGAAATTTGCCAAAGGTTGCTCCTATATAAAGAGACGGCAGTACCCGTCATCTCCTTAAAGCCTGAGCCTATACAAAGCGCAGTAAGAAACATTTTCATAAAAATGAATACCAAAGTACATCTCCCTCTACAGCCCGCTCTATGACAGGCATACCTGCGCCAAGGAAATCCTTAGTTCCTATCAAAATATTGATAACAAAAAAGATAATACCTCCCCACAAAAGACCTGCACATAGCGGCTTTTGTGAGCTTTTGCAAAAGCCACTGCCAAATCCTTTCAACATAAGGCAGAAAGCTATACTTGTAAAAGCTGCAGAATATAGCTAAAAACTGCCACCTTCCAGGTAATCTCTATATCAGGTCCGACATCGATGACACTCCCAAAGCTGCACCTTGCTAAACCCACATAGTGAGCCAGCCAGCTTGCAGTGACAGAAGACACAAAGCATGGGAAACATAGCTGAATGACTGGATGATACTATACTTGCCACTTCCATCGGGAAAAAAATACTGCCGCTATAGGTGTACCAAATATAGCTGAAAAAGCGCACTCATACCACACATAATCATCATCTTTCCTCTTCACTTAATTTCAGCCATTTAATCTTGTTAAGCCCCTGCAGCGCCTGCACTTCCAAGCTGTGGGCAGCACCTTCTCTTCCCACTGAGCCACCGAGGCATACTGTAATAAGGGTGGATACAAAAGATAAGTGGAGCCATAACTACAGGAAGCTCCGTCTTTGCGTGAATAGTGCTGATAACAAGATTGGTTCCTGGGACTTATATACTGCAAAAACGGTACAAAAACACTATAATAAAGGCTACTGCAATGGCAGTCCCGTGAGAGCATTTCAGGATGAGTCTTTAATAAATTGTTTGCCCTGATGTCAAGTGCTGAAAATGCCACACTGATGCCTCCTACAAATAGGCCTACCAATGTAGCAAATATGCACAACGAAGCAGATTAAAGATGTTCACCCTGATTTCTGTTACTATCCTCTTAAACTCCGTTATAAAATTCTCCATGAAAACTCCGGTACCTTATATTTTTATGTGGGTGTGGGTTGCATCCTACACCCCTAGGGATACAGAACTGCGTGAGCACTGCTTAACCTTGCAAGCGTAGCAGGATACAGGACTGCGTGAGCACCGCTTGCTCCTTGCATCATAATACATTACTGAGCCTTAACTACAAGAGCCCAGGTTTTTGAAGCAGGCGTCCCTTAAATGCACGGTAATTGTTTCAGCACTAACAGACGCTCCCTTAAGAGCTGTGGCAAATGGCATATAGTAGAGCTCTGCCATTCCCGTCTGCAGCATTCTTACTGAAATAGAAAAGTATGAGCCGTTGTCTGAACTAGGATGTTTGAGCCCAGGCATGATATATACCTTTCCTGCTCCGTTGTCGTTAAGCCTAGAGTTGAAAGCACCTCCTCATATCTGGTTACTACTGTGTTTGAAGCATTTTTAAGAGTGAAGTTAATGAGGTTCTCCTTGCCCACAACTCCTCCACCGCTTATTTCCAATGAGCCTACGCTCGCACCCTCACTAACCTTAGAATCCATGGCATTGTTAGCCATACCTCCTACAGCTACCGCTCTTATATTTACTGTACCTGTAGTAAGAACTGCTGCCTTAAGAGGATAGGTGAGGAAGGTCTCTCCATCTACGGTTACAGGAGAAATGGTCTGAAGCTTTCCATCAGCTGTATCAAGCATAAGACCCTGTGTTGCCTGTGATAACAAGGATATCTTACTCTGTGGGAATACCTGCATTGTAAATGCTGTTTCCCGCACTGTCCCTTGCCCTTACAAGCACGTAGTAAGACTCAGGAATGGTATTGAGTGAACTTGTACCTCCAAAGGAATTAATCACAGTTCCTGCGGTTAAAAATGTATTGTTATCCATTACCTTCACATAACCTGTAAGGGTACGCTTGTATATACCCATAATCTGAAGGTCTTTAATATAGCTTGGATTGCTGATTTTAATCTGAACTTCCTTTGGTTATAGAGTAGCACCTCCACTAGGTTATATTCAATCTTCCTACACCTAGCCAACTGTCTGGTTGAGGCTCCAAATCTATAAGAAATTTGCCGTCTGCTGCAAGGTTTACAGGCTTGTTCCTTCCCAGACTGCGCTAGTCTTGCCTGCAAAATCTAACATCTCTTGTAACATCATTGCCATACTGGTCTGCAGCTTTATATCTAACCTCAGCCTTCATCATACTCTGTCACTAAGGGTGGCAAGAGGTGCCTCATTTTTCAACAATTTCCTTTAACTGCTGCCTGTGTGGAGCAGGTGTCCTATCCTTGCGTCAACTCCCATTACATTGCTCACACTTGAGTGGCATTCCTGCTGCTCTTTACAGAAGCCTCACATAGACCTATACTTGCCGTAGGTCCTGCAACTAGCCTGATGAGGTTATAGTCGCAATAGCTGAAGATGCCGTATGGTGCAGGCTTCATCTGACTAAACAAGTCATAGAAAATGCCATAGGTCTGCTTTCTTCCCGGACTAGCTTTAACCTGTTACTCCTGCCTTTGCAACAGACCTAAACTGTATGATTGAGTCTGTAGGCATGGTGCCGTCAACCTGCCTGTTCCTCTGCTATAGAAAGACTGTCAACCCGCTGTTTACATTCACCTTACACTTAATTGTTATCTGCTTCTTATTTACTGTAGGTGAGCTGATAACCGTAGAGGTCCGGGCTTTCACGCAGTCACCACACCGTCTTTTTGACATGGTTGCGCATTTTTATGGAAGACTTCCAGCTTTCTTAACACCTGGAGGTTCTTCCTCCCATGCTGTAGTCAATATCCAAGTCTGCCCTATAAACTTCCTTCTGCCTTCCTAAGAGTCAGCATAGAGTTCTGGACTACTTCTTTGTCGTATAAAAATGCACTGCTGCCTTAGCCTCTTCTCTCGGTGACAGGACTGAGAAGCTGCCAAAAGCCACTGTTCCTGCAAGAAACATAGCTAAAAATTTATTATCTATAAATCTCCTCGCATACTTTGACTTACCCAGGTTTGAGGGCTTTATCAATTTAACATCAATATATGTTCTGAACTGTGTTAGATTTGATTACCCTATTTCCCACATTTTAATAAATTCCCTATTTCTTCTGTGGAAAACTCATGCCACAGAACTGACAACATACTCCTCCACAGGCTTATCCTCTCATAAAGTGATGTCAATCTTCTCCCCATGCTAATAAGCACCTGTTCCACTTTTCTTTTGTTGCAGATCACAGGTAAAAGGATGTCTCTGTCTTGTCTGTGATTTCAAATATTTAAATCCTAAGAATAAAAGTAAGAATCTCCCGAGCGTCATATCCTCATCCAGCATACCTGTAACTGAAGTCACCATAGGAATCTTCTTCTCAACTGGCATCTATGGTCTCATCACTTGCCCCCGCATTAGCTGGACAATGAAGCCTCCCAGCCCTCTTACGCTTAGGCTCCCTATTCAAAAGAACTCGAGAGCCACCACGCTATTGGCACCTGTTCGCTGGACGCAAAATAATATGTCATCCTCTGCTATCTCACCTGTAATGAGGTTGGTCTCTTCCCACATAAGGCTCCTTTCAGTCCCATATCTCTGATGACGGTCAGCTCCCCCACTCTCCGACCGCAGCCCCTACATCAAGCTTTCCTTCCGACTTAGAGGCTCTACATCAGGGTTGTAGAACAGCCCTTCACCCTTGCCTTAGAATCTGCTGTAACATAAGACCTCCTATAGGTCCGTCACATTTTATCTGAAGTGTGAGCCTGTCATTTTCTCCCATTCATCATAAGCCCCATCATGAGAGCCTGCTGAAAGAAGCCTTCCAAGTTGCTGTTGCTACAGGCAGTATACTATCGGTGAAGCCTTGCTTCTGCTGCAGATTGGTTGTACAGTGCAGTGCCTCACCTCTCCTCTCCTGCCGCAACTGCCCCTTTACACATAATCTTTCAGACTTACCTGTATGTTTTCTTCCTGATATTTTTCCTTAGCTATAAAGTAAAGACGCCTGCCTCCTTCCAGGTGCTTCCTTGTAAATGCATCATAAACTGCCACAAATTCAAGCCCTCCTCGGCAAGAGCCTCCTTTATCTCCTCTATAGTATACCCCTTTTGGTAGTGAATTTCCTCAAATCTAAAATCTTCCCTTTTCGTCCTCGCTATCTTCCAGATAAATGGTGAGGTCGTACTCATTATCCTTTCCTCACTATCATAATAATTATCCAGATAAAAGCTCATATTTTCCCTGTTTTCAGCCATTACACTATCTCCCAAGAGGGTTTCGTATTATCATATTGTATTTAAGTCAAAGATAACACTCGTCCTTATCGAGATAGTGTTCATGCTTTAAACACCTTCACAAGGTCAGGCTTTTCAAGATATAATTGCCCGTCACAGATGCAGACCACTGCACCCACTGTACCGTAGAGTTCAAATTCTTCTCATATCCTGGCAGAGATAGAGGATATTCCCTCCCTTTGGTCTCCTTTCCTCTGCTGGTTCATTTGCAACGGATGGATGAATTGTCTATACCTATCATATCATATCCTGCTGCCTTTTAGTCTAGTTGTGACATTGCCTGTGCCACAGCGAGTTCAGCCACCAGTCCGTCCTTCAATCACTGTTTTTCTTTTAAGCATACCTATGAGATACTCGCCCACTCATCATAGGGCACATTGTCCATAAATTTATCATATACTTCCGCAAAACCCAAATAAGCCTCCACATTTCTCCTTCCTGCATCTAACTTAAGATACCTGAAAACAGCATGATTGCTTCATGTATTCTAGTTTTTCCAAGGAAATGAATGATAATCCCTCCCTTAGGCTCTTTACCTGTGACTCTTTAAGGCTATGTAATATTGTCGAACTCACCTTTATAAGCTCCTTTTGTCTTTAGACCCATATACC
>BNJU01004478.1_pt1 | contig 82788 bp, 112 predicted proteins | sample 8539281 | NCBI WGS metagenome assembly BNJU01 (sample SAMD00202456, study PRJDB9452) | human saliva metagenome | isolation source: human saliva | place: Japan | reverse complement strand
CAACATGGTTAGCAGGTCTGAAGAAAGCCCGACGCCGGTGAGGCGTTATATCATTCGAGGCGATATTATTGTTAACCAAACAGTACCTCAGCTGGCTTTGACAGCCTGTTCAGCCCCGCCGTTGCACACGAGCCGCATGATTGCCAGTTGCCCGCCCGCCGTCCTGCCTGTTAAATCGTCAGGCCCAGCGCGTCGGCAGCAAACACAGTGCATGTATTGCCAATGAGCAGAACGACGCTAAATTGCATCAGCCTCATCGTCATCGGCCCGCAACATAGTGAAACCGCCATTAAACAGCCAGAGACCGAAATACTGGCATACCGCTGGCGGTCAGCCGTTACGTTTGCCGAGAGTGCAGCCGGCACGGCGGCAGGTTATTACCTTTCGCGGCGATGATTCGTTTCGTCGTCCCGCATATTTCGAATAGATATTCGATAGTGTCGCTGAAACTGGGGTTCATAGTCCCCAAACAAAGGAGCAGGTCATTCGTTAAAATCAGAATGCCAGATTACGCGAACCACCACAGCAGGGTATCAACGCCCGCCTTCTCGACGGTGCTCGGTGGTAACAATGGTGCCAGAACATCAATATTAGCTCACCACGGTCGTTAAACACCTCGATACGACAAAGACGAATTAACGCCGCACAGGCGGCAGCAGTACGACGTCGAACCTGCGTTGTCAACAACAATGTTGCAACCACGTCCTTTTCTTCACAGGCGGCCATCTCGACACGATACGTTCCCCGCCTCACGAAGTCTGCCGACCGGCGCCGACCAGCCCGCTCGCGCGAAGGTGCGTCGGCGAAAATATCAATCGCCCGCGGTCGCCGCGCCCGCCACCACCAGCGATATTCAGCAATGTCGCCAACACGCCGCCGACGGCGAGCCGCGGTGCCGAATAATCAAACAGTCAGCGAATGTCATCACGATCTGTGCCAGTCAGTCAGCCAGCCACCGACTTCGAGCCTGGTTACAAACAAGACGGCGCGTTTATTCAACAGCCACCGCGTCGGAAAATCGTTGGCAACCGACGTTAAGTCGCCCACGTCAACACCATTGCCCTCAAATCGTTTTCGACCTTCGACGAACAGCCGTCACGTTATCTATTTAGACGATTATCTCTCGAAGCCGATATTGACGACGGGACAGCCAGCGAGGTCGGCCGCGTTGCAGCGATAACAAGCGGCGGCAGACATGAAAGACGAAATCACCGTCCGCATCAAACTCCACCGCGACAAGCCGCCGCCACCGTTCATGCCTGCGACCTGTCGCACGACCACGTCTCCATCAACGCAGACTACCGTCAGGCGAATGGATTGTGTTTTGTTTTCAGACGATCGAGGTCGTCTGAAAGTTTGGAAACAATGGTTTGAGAACGGCAAAAGCGTGCGTGCGTACCGCATACACCCTGCTGGCGTCGTTTTAAAGTTTGTGCCGCCCACAGGTAGTACGTGGCGTAACCACGCACGCAGTTAGTAGATTCAGGCTACGGCTTACTGCGCGACATCGGGCGGGAAAACACGATCAAAAGAATTCGTATTTCAACAGTTCAACTGGTGCGTGGGCTATGCCCGCGAAAATATGAAAGGTCGTTCGAAACCCCAGCGGTGGCCAGACGACCTTTGTCAGCCCGAACCTGTGGGCAAAGCCCACGCTACGGCTGTTTGTTTTCAACCTGTAATGAGGGCTTTCCTGGAGAACAGCCATCAATTAAACAAAATTCTGATGCCGTCATTCCGCGCAGGCGGAACCACTTTAATCCTCGGCGTCGTTTCAAACATCTGCTTGCCATGTAGCGTGGCTTTGCCCACGACGTAACATAAAGCAGCACCCTTTAGAACAGGCCTCATGTTTTCACACCACCCACAAAGACAAGTGCCGACGACCTTGTGATGTAAACAACGCGCTATCTGCCACCAACGCTGTCAAATCTCGTTCGTGTATAAAGCTCATCGTTGTTTATTGAATATTGATGTCTGGCCGTTGTTCGAGGAGCCACCCACTTGGGAAATGTGCAAGCCAGAATGAGAGCGGGCCGAATATTGCTCGCGGTTTGGCGAAGACGGCAAAAGGTTTGCTGCATTGAGCCTGTCACCGAGCCACTGATGTAGCCTTCGTTTATAGTGCCGCCCAGCCAACACTGGCGCCGAGCACACCGCAGCCGCCGAAAATTATGTAGGTGCCCGCGGTCAGCCAGCGGCATGATGCGGGCCTGCGGATATCACGGGTGTCGGTTTTACCGAAGGGAGGTCCAGACGCACACGCGCGGGCTGGGGTCACCCAGAACAGTGAATAAATGATGAGTGCGCGAGATATGCTTGACGATTAGCTCAGAACGCCGGATAACGTCCGTAGTCGAAGTTGCGGATTTGTTCATCAGCCAGTGATGACAGCCAGGCCAGCAGCAGGGCAGTATCTTCAGCAGCGAGCGGGTCAGGCGTTTGTCAGACGGCCCATTTAGCCCTGTCTGAAAGAGGTCATCTGGCCGACCGCCCGCCGTCCAAAGAGTTCTCACCGTGCGGGCTATCCGCGAACATTGCGTGTCGCCCGAAACGCCTCGCGACGATCTTCGATTGCAGAATGACGAATCGAAGATGACGCCGCAGGTTTATTAATGTCTTCGCAGCGCGGACCAGGCCCGCCTGTCGGCGGCGATCGTGACGTGCTCGTCAGTCGATTCAAATCACGAGACCGACCGGACCACCGCGAACACGATTTGTCAGCCCGTCACTATGTCACCGACCGCCAGCATCTGACGGGTCACCGTCATTAATCACCGCCGCGCCCGACCATTACCGACACGCGAACGCGGCGGCGCAATGTCGCCCGATCTGCAGAGGCGAGTTTGCGCAGTCCTCGAGTCTTTTGATAAACCGTTCATTGCCTGATCGCGTCAGTTCACCAGGTGTACCGACACAGGCGAACCATCGCGGCGAACATCATGGCAGACCGCCAGCAGCATCGTTTCGTGATCGACGTCAGCGTTTTGATCGATGCCGGTGGCCGTTGACGGTCGGCTTATGACCTGCGAACAGGCTGTCGAAACAAAGCCGACAGCAGAGCGATGAAACGGCTGGCCGCCGAGCCAGTACAGGTATTGCCTGCGTGAAAGTTCAACGCTGTTCATCGCGATGCCCGCCTGGCAGAACGCAGCCTGATGCCGCCGACAGTCGGTCTGCCCCAGCTTTGCGGTCGCCGAGCCACGCCTTCCATCCTGCGCGGACAGCCGATCCGAAACCATGGCAGCCGGCTCAGCGCAACGCCGCGAGCCGGGCAGAGTCTGTACCGCACAGAATTACGCCGCCGGCACGCCAGGATGGGACGGGATCGTCGCCGCTGCACGACGATGCCTCAGCAGCGCGACGAAATGCGCAGGTTGGTTTCACCGATAGCTCACGGCGAGCATCGCGCCGTCCTCGATACCCGCGCCGTCCGTCGCCGCGCCGATCGGTCACGCCGTTTTTCAGGTCGTCGCAACATTATGCCTGTTCGGTGTCACCAACGACCAGTTGTTAAAGATTAGCAGTGGCGAACTGAATGCGGTCGTGTGCGGAACGTTGAGACCGCGCCGTCACGAAGTTCACAATATAAATCATCACAGTCGCCGAGCGGAGCGATGACGGCGGTCGGTCGGCACGCTTTCTTCGACAATGTTGTTGCAAACGCTATAACGGAACGCCGATTCGATAATGCTCGCATTCGGGCTTGTCGGCGTCGCGGCGCGGATACCGGTGGCAACGGCAACGTCGTGCGCCCATCGCAAAGGCGGGCGGTGCGCTGCAGAATCAACGCCTGGCTTGCCGTCGCCCGAACGAAGCGCACGAACAGGTCGTTATTTGCCGACCAGCAGCGAGCGGTTTGATTAGCCTGCACCGCGCTGTTCAATGCCGAGCGTTTCAATCTGCATTTTAGCATATCGATTTCCTGCCGACGTTTAACGCAGCCGCGTCGTCGACGTACTTCCTGCCTCGCTGCGCATTGCCGTTTTGACCGTCCCAGCTGACGTGCCAGCCATGATACGCTCAACAGCTGGTAAACAGTCATTGCCCCGCGGTGATGTTTGTTTAGAGAGATTGTTCAGTCAACGAAACTAGAAAGCGGAGCGGTTTTGCGATTGATGCTGTTTTATACCAGCAGGCGACGTTGACACGTCGCCGGCAGCGCGATGAATGCGCTCAACCAGGGCCGTACGACCGTTGCCGCCCAGCAGCCAGCGGTACCGAACACGCCGATGCAGTCAGCACAGCGTCTCTACGTGAAGCTGCCGCCGGGCAGGCAGTGGCATTGTTGAGTGCCGGAGCACGCCGAACAGCAGCGTCAGTCCGATGCGCGGCGTCGCAGGCGATGGCGGCGGGTTGCACGCTTGCACGAACAGCCTCAGCCGTTTCGAAAAACGTTGTAGGCCAGCGATGATGGGAGGTTGTTGTCGGCTGACAGTAACGTTCGAGAACGGCGTTTTCACACCGAAGTCATTCCCCACCATATTCCGCCCGTTATCAACAATCATGAAACCGTTATTTTGGCGTGTCACTGGCGCGAGCGCCGTGCCCAGCCGCAGCCGAACACCCATTCCAACCGGCGACAGCGCGAACAGTGCACCAGTTGTTCGTTACGTGGCGAACACGCCGCCGCCTGAGCAAGGTGCAGCGCGCAGAGATTGGCGAGCCTGAGGATTATGAAGTAGTTTTTCCGAGCGCCAGCCGAGGCGAAGTCAGCCGCTGGTCACAAACACGCAGCGCCGTCAGCGCATTGTAACGCATCAACATCCGACCACGAATGATGTTCGCCACGGCAGCAGCAAAATTGTTGGCACGATTAGCCGACTACGAACTGGCAGAAGAACCGTTGTCATTTTTTCGTCGGCAGACTAACATACCAAGATGAGCCAGTGCGAAACAAACGTGCGTTGGTCGCGTCGTGGCGATGTCGCACCAAAACTGAAGAAAACTGCGCCGAAGTCACGCAGCCGGCGGTCACGAGAACGGCCAGCGGCGCAGGCACCGCACGGCGCTGCAGAAACAACGCCCGAACGGTCGCTGATTATTGTGAGCGCCCACGTTTCGTTGTGAAATGGGCGGCGCGCCGATTTGCGGTGTCAAACGAACATCTCGAATCGGTGCCGCGTCAAGGGTGACGGGTGGTGGGAATGCCGAAAGTCACGACGATCGCCGCGAGCGCCGAGTTAGATCGTAGTTAGCCTTTCGCGCAATCAAAGCGGCGAATCGAGCCTGATAAGTTTGTCGCGCCCGAAAGCATCGTCGGCTTCGCGCCTGCAGTTCGTTATACCTGCGCCAGATATCTTTCAGCCTGGCTCGACTTCATCTCAAACCCGCGCGGCGCGAAATGACTGGCGGCGAGACGGCAGAGCCCAGCCGAACACCGCGCGTGACGTAATATTTCATCAGAGCCTGGTCCGGAGGGCGTACCGCGTGTCGGTCAGCCGAGCAGGCCCCAGCGGTGGCGGATCGAGCCAGCCGAAAGACGATGGGCCCGCGGGCATTGCGGAGTGCCACCGCGCCGTTCGAGCAATGGCGATGGTTATGTCGCTGGTGCGATTCGGTGCCGGGTCGAGGCGGTTATTTTCGGCGGGAAAACTACAGCCGTAGCGCGATGAAAGATACGAACCGGGCCTGCAGGTGTAGTTGGTGAGCGCATGAAAGTCGCTCGATAGCGCGTGATGACAGTGCGGCAACATATTCAGCAGGGTCGATTGAGCGTCGGACGTTTACAGCCGTAAACGTACCTATTACCTGGCGGGTTATCTGCCTGCGCAGCGGGTCACCGCGCGAACCGCCAGGAGTGCGCCGGCGGCAGCGACCACGGCGCACACGGCCTCGACGCAGCATGTTTGCGGTTATCGCGATATCGAGCGTGAAGCGCACGATAGAAGGCGTCGCCTTCGGCGCGTTACCGACCAGTTTGGCGACGTCAGCGATTATCACGAGCACGCGCTGGATACCGGCCAGTGCCGCAGCACAGACGCGCAGCGGCGCGGCTTCACGTCGGCGCCGCGCCAATGCCCAGGCAGCCACGGCGGCGCGAGCCGCACACTCCAGCAGCATCGGCAATACCGGTGCCGGAAGAGGTCGCCCGTTGCGGCGCTTCCGCGGTATCAGCGGCGGAATCGAAGCACAAAGCGTCGATGAGTTTGCCGTCGTGCGCATTTGCTCGAACGTGGCATGAGTCGCTCAAACACGGCGGGCACCCGCGACACGCCAGCGAGCTGGCGCTGGTGCGGCGCCGCCGACCGACATGACGCCCGCCGCCGCCGGCGCAGCCGACGGACATGGCAACTGCAAACATGAGGTGCCCGTAAACGTTGCCGGTGACAGTCACCAGCGACGCGATGCTCATCACAATGTTCATTCGCCATGTCAGGAACTGTTGGTCGTTTACGTTTTGCGGTTATTGTCGCAGAACTGTCGACGGTTTCAGTAAACAGCAGCGGAAAGACTTGAGGCGGGCGGAAGATTGCCGTGCCGCGACGAAAAAGAAATGCCTGAAATGCTTTCAGACGACCTTTTACGGCGCCAGCCAAACAAAATACCCAGTGATGCCGGCTCAGCGCCGCCGAAGGGCCCAGGTCGAGCCCGAACGCTTCAACAGTAGTCGGGCGTACGGCGGCTGACGGTGCCGCCGACGGGATGGCGAGCGCAGCCGCCGCAGGCACCGCTGCCTTCGCGGTTTGCGCAGGGCGCCAGGTAGCAGCGTCAGCTGAGTCGCGGGTGATTGTACGGTCAGCGGCGGACAGCCGGCGTTAGCCGCGCCAGGCAGGTGCCGTTGTCGCAGGCGAGTAGCGCACGTTGCGTTATGTCGGTCGTCCGAGCTGAACGGGCGTCAGGCGTGCCGCTGCATGCTGTCACGCAGAATGCCCGTTTGCGGCGAACAGCCTGTCCAAGCCCGTCAAATAGCGGCGCAGTTCAGCGAACAGGCGCGCGCGCGGCAGCAGTCACTGCACTGCCGATGGCAGTACTCCCGCCAGTCACGATTGAATGGCGAATCAGGATTTCGGAAACGCGCCGCCCGCCGCCGCGCATCTGCGCACAGGCGGATGTCCGAGTTTAGCGTCGATGCCAGATGGAACAGTGCCGATAGCCGCGTCGCCGGAGACCGGAGTGATCATGGATGGCAACATATTGACGGAACGAACACCAAAACGAACAACACGTCAATACCGGTGCCGGAGCTGAAACGGGAGGTTCGAGCGCGCCCTCGCACTGGGCCCGCCCGGGAATTTAGCCTGTTGCATCGACCTGTTTGCGGCACAGCCGCCTGGCCCGTTATCCCATCCGCATAGCGTAGTTCCGGCAGGACACGTCATAGCTCGCGCCACCGCACCGGTCGCTCGCTCGTCGAAAACCAGACCGCATTCCGTCGTTATCGTCGATCGTACGCATCGCACCGGCGAGCTGTTGCGCCGGAATCTCGAACGCGTCGTCGTACGGCGGCGTTGATTGCCGACCGACTGGCGTGGCGTATCGCGTGCCGAAAGCGCGTGATCATTTGCAGCCCATTTGACGCGGCCCAGAACCGACGTTCGCACGCCCATTCCGCGATTTTCGGCAGCGACGCGCGGCGGATCGACACGCAGACACCAGTTGCCCAAACGAAAGTCGTCAGCGGCGCGGCGTCGTCGGTCGCCGGCAACAAAACCGTCGTTTCAGAACGGTTTTTATCAGCGATATTTATTGGTGCCGCCCGTGACGACGCCAATGATGGTCAGCCAGCTTCGAACATCAAGAGAAAACCTGAACCACGTCGCGTCGTTATCGGATGAAGGGTCGTCGCAGCGTTACGCAGAACGCTTTGAAGCGCAGCAACACAAATACAAAGCTGCCGCCACCGTACGCGGCGGTGCACGCAGCCGATGGTATGAAGGCGGCGTTGAAAATAACCTCACGCGAGGTCGTTCGAACCGAAGCCGCCAGCGCAGTCGGTCATTCGGCTTGTTTCTGCCTTCCTCATCGGGGATAGCGAGGCCGCACCAGGCAAATTTTAACCTGCCAGTTGCATTAGCCGCAGAGTTCTTCGGAAAACCGTTCAGACGATCCACAGCAGCAGCGAAAGCCGAGTCAGCACCAGATCGATGGTGTTCCGCATCCGAGCTATGCGGCAAACGCGAGGTTGCGTACCGTCTCTCTCCCGTGGGCAGGGTAGTCGCGTTGCTGATCGCGCTTATGCTTCCGCCGTCAACACGGGTTTGCAATAAAATGACGATCATCGCCAAACGAACATCGCCCAGCGTCGTCATCAGAGCCGAATGTCACGTTACGGAACCATCTGCTCGGTCACTAAGATTGCCAGCGCACGGAGCAAGACAAAGTGCGCCAGAGGGTTATTACGGCGGTGACTTCGGCGGCGATACGCGCAGAAAAGCGAACAGCTGGCGTTCGAAAACGGTCAGCCGGTGGCGATTGCCGTGCTCGACTCAGTCCGGCGTCGTTCGAAACGCATTTCATATTCCGGCGCTGGCATAGCACAGGTCGCCCTCGAATTTTCGCAGTCAGGGCAACAGCGGTCGCAGCACCCTTTCGATTGAAATAGTTGCAGTATCGACGGTCGTTTCGCCAGTGCCAGCACATTGCGTCGGGAACGGACGTTGTAACCAGCAGATGCAACAGCAGAGATGCGATTACGGTTCGTTTCATTTTGCATAGTGCTGCAACGTGGCTTCGCAGTTTGCTGGTCAGCGATATCAGGAGAGTTGTGGTTTTTCATGTCCAGCAGCGGCTGCGTGCTCTGACGATCGTCTGGTTACTTGAACGCCTGGCGGACGTCGCCGACAGCGTTGCTCGAGATGCAACAGAGGTCAGCGTTTCGAATGCCGCGTTGCGCGACGAGGTAAAATATCGTAATGCACAGAGTGGCAGATATTTTCATAGCCAGCGAGTTCAGACAACGCCGATAGCAGTGGTTTCACGGCGGTCGACTGACATGCGCCGAGCACGGTAAGACGGGCAACGTACGCCACATCCCCCTACTTCCCGGAAAGCCACTCGGCCATTATCGAGCGTTATCGGGCATTCTGCCACGAGGGCTTTCCGACACGAACCGCCCAAGGGCGTCTGCTGCCGTCATACCCGGACGCGTTACACGGTAAAGAGACACACTCAAAAAGATAGCACGGCTTGCAGGTATTCAGAAAACGCTGACTCATCACATGGCACGTGGCATACCGTCGCATCCTCAGACGACACTGTCGGAGGGCGTAAGCAGCCATTGAGAGCGTTTCCAAAATGCTCGGACACAGTCAAAATCAAAACCACGCAAGCGTATGCGGAGACTTCTCCCGCGCGTGTCTTTCGGGACATAGAGGACTTCCACAACTCGCACATTATCAACTGACCAACCAAAACCGCAGAACAATGAAAAAGTATTTCGCCATACTATTCTACATAGATAGAAGCAAGACCAACGAAGACGGACTATGCGTAATCCGCTGTCGTACCTGTAACGGCAATATCCTCTTCGTTTCCACACAGCTAACTGTTCCCTGACGAGTGGTTTGCCCAGGGCGCATCAAGGCGACAGCAGGTAATCCGTCGGAACACCCGCAACTGAACTCACCGAAGAGTGCTTGTATTCACCTATGAACGTGCATTATGTAAAGAAAACTATACTTAAGTATCACCTCAAGGAGCGTTAGCAAAAGTCGCCCCTATGCCAACATCTTTCGCTGGAGATATACCAAACCGGTTCAGGAAACTTGCTTTCAGACGGCTTTCTCGGACGGGTCGGGCAGCTCATCCGGCACCACCGAGCAGCCGTTTTCCGAACGCGGGCGGTGCGACAACGACTTTGGCACGACCGCCATCTCGCCTTCGCGCATCGTCACGTTGCCGCCGTCGGCGAAGTCCACCGCCATGTCGCTCCTTCACGGCAAACAGCACTTTGTCGTTGTATCCGTGCGTGTGCCAGCCGTAATCGCCCAAAAAGTTTGACCCAGGCGGAATTAACCCGTGCGGTTGATGATTTCGCCGCAATATCTTTGATGGCGGCAAGTTCGTTTTCAGGCTGATGGTTTCGTTTTGCATGATGTTCTCCTATGGGGTGGGCGGTTTACGATGCGGTTTGTCATTTTTACTTCAAGGCAGGCTGCTTTCAGCGGGCGGCTGTAACGGAAGCGTTAATGGCTTTTGATGTGCCTGCGCTTACTGCTCTTCTTCAACCCTCTCACAGGGAGAGGGACGGGCTGCAGCTCGCTGTTTGCCGATAAACCGATGCGGACTGCCATCGATCTGAATTCCTTTGACCTCAGCCGATCGATGCTGCCTGTGGTGTCTAAAAGGTCGTCTGAAAACGAGGTTTCCGAAGGAAGTCGAGTTTCTGCGAAGCCAGTATAGCTCTCCAACTAAGAGTTGTAAAATTCTGCTCTGAACCTTAAAAAGCAGCCTGTACTCATCCCTCTCCCGTGGAGAGGGTTGAGAGGCAAAACCGAAGGTTTGCTTGGGTGGTATTTCCTAACGTCAGGCTAGCTTCACTTTTTGCAGCTTCGGTTTTCAGACGACCCTCATTCTTTTCCCGCCGAAACGGGTTCGGCCTTTTTCAAACGCCGTCAACTGTTCTGCCGCCTGTATCAACCGCCGCGCCGCCCGCGACGATATAGCTGGCAGCAGGCATGACGATGATTTGCTTGCGCTTCCAAGCGTTCGTGCCGCGTACCAGCGCGTTATCCAACACTTTCGACGGCCGCCGGCCCTTCCCGTCCGATGGCGGCGGTGCGGTCGACATGAAAACCAGTCGGGTTTTTCTTGATGTATTCGAAGCGAAACGGGCTGTCCGTGCCCCTCGTTGCGTAAAGATTCATCCACGGGCGGCAGGCCGATGTCGCCGTGATCCAGCTGGCCAACCGCGACTGCGTGCAGGTTCGGACACCTTTGTTGCCCGTAACCGACAGCACCAGCCCGCGCCCTTTGCCTTTGGCGGCTTCGCGCGGTTGGGCGAACAGCGCGTCAATCTGCGCCTTCATCACCCGCTGCGCTGCTTTGCCGAAAATCCGCGCTAGGGTCTCCATCTGCTTCGCCGCTGGTGCGGATATTGCCGCTGTCTCACCGTCAGGTCTATGGTGGTCGTGTCGCCAACTCGTTCATACGCTTCCGCGCCCGGTCCGCCGGTAACGACAAGCTGCGGATTGTAGCGGTGCAGGGCTTCGTAATCGGGTTCGAACAGCGTCCCCACCGTTGCCGCCTTGTCAAATGCAGGCTGCAAATAGTCCACGCGCACCGGCGCGGTGGTTGCGCCCACATTCACGCCCACCCGGTCAAGGCTATCCAACGCCGCCCAGTCGTACACGGCGACGCGTTCGGGACTTTTTCGGCACAACGGCATCGCCCCGTGCGGTCGGTACGGTCAGCGTGGCGGTAGATGCGGCTTTGGGGATGCGGCGGATACAGTTTTTCGGCGGCAGGTTCGCGAACAGGCGGCCAGCAGGACGGCGCAGGCTGCCCAATAAAAACGTGGTTTCACGGTATGCGGTTCCTTTGCGGATGGGAATGCTTTCATTAAGGCAAACAACCCGCAGAAACCACGCCGCAAAACGCAAAATTCTCGATACGGCAAAACAGTTTCGAATGGAAAGGCCGTCTGAAACACCCTTTCAGACGGCCTTTCCTGTTTCAACCAATCCTGCGCTTGATTATTGGCAATAATTTACTTTAATCCATTTTTCAGACAACCCGTTCTATCCCGGGGCATGAACACCGCCGCCATCTACCGCCAGTACCAAACCTATGTCCGCTCCGATAAATCCGGTTGGCGTGGACGGTTGCTCCGACAGCGCGCTCATGGCGCAGGCAAAACAGCCCGGTTTGCATCTGAAAGTGCATCAACCGCTTCGACTCAGGCATCACCCCTGTCGCGGATGCGCGGCGGCGGAACGGGCGCGTTTCCCACCGAAACCACAATTTCAGCCACAACTGCGCCTTGTTCGTCATGGTGTCGGGGCAGAACCGGTCACAAATGGCGGCAGGGAATACCGCCCGTCTGCCGGCGAAATCTGGCTGGTGCGCGGCGAACTGGCGGACGTGTCCGAAACCCTCGCTGCCCGACAACAGCGGCGACATGCGCGCGCGCATTTGGATTTTTCGCTGGAAAAACCGCGCCGCTGGCACGACGAAGGCTTGCTGGACGAACGCCTATTTTCGCCGCAAACGATAGGCCGATTCGCCCTGCAACGGCTGGCGCAAAACGCGGCGGCACTGACGGCGGCTGCCTGCCCCTGCTGCAACGCCCGTTCGAATCGGACGGTTTTCGGCCTGCTCGCCGACGAGAGCCGCCGCGCGGAACTCTCCGCCCGATTATTGCGCTTCACCTTCCGCTGCCACGACAACGGCTACTCGCCGCCGGCGCATGGACGAAGCCGCCGATATTTTCTGAACAGCGAGTTCGCCCGCCCGCTGACCATCGCCGAAATCGCCTGCCGAGTCGGGCTGAACGAATGCTACCTGAAACGCTATTTCAAAGCGCAAACCGGCGAAAACCGTCGCCGGACGCCTGCGCCGCCTGCGGCTGAACACGCGCTCGCCCTCATCGAATCCGGCAGCACCGTCCGCCGCCATGCACTTTTTGCGGCTACCGCCACGCGGACGGTTCAACGAATACGTTCAGGCGGCATTACGGATTTTGGCCTTCGGATGCGAAGAAGCGCTGATGGGGCCGGGCGGCATAGATATTTTGATTTGAACAACCATTGCAGGTCGTCTGCAAAGCAGTTTCAGACGACCTTTTTCATTCGGCGGCAGTGTCGCTCCCGCCCTTACTCCGAACGTTTTTCACAAACACGCAGGCGAGTTCGTCGGCGGATTCGCGTTGCGCCGTTGCCGCGGCTACGCCGTCCGGAGCGTAGAGCCACGATTGCAGCAGGTTTTCGCGCAGTTTGGCGCAGAACTGAGCGCATGGCGCGATGGACGCGGTCGTCGCGAGGCTGGTGGTGATGAGCGCGGCGGGTATGGCACGCCGCAAAGACGATACGGCGACACCACCCAGCCAGCGACTGCAGACCCCGTATGCGCGTATTCGTCCGTCCAGTCTGCGCCGGCAGAGAGCAGCGGATAGCGGATCATGTCGGCACTCTCGCACACCAGCGCGCCAGCTTTGCGGCTCGCGCACGAAGGCGGTGGCGGTAATCAGGCCGCCGTTGCCGCCGCCCGCAACCGATGTGTCACGAACCCATGCCGCGCTCGACAAACGCGCACGACGGCAAGCAAATCATCGACGCTTTTGTGTTTAAGCGATTCTCGCGCCGCCGATGCCAGCGCGTGCCGAACCGCCGTCGCCGCGCGCGTTCGCCAAACACGAAGGCGTTGCCCTTCTTCCAGCCAGTATGCCGATGCTGCCCAGATAATGCAGCTCGCATCGCCGAAACCGCCGCAGGCATAGACCAGCGTCGGCGTGTCGGGCGCGGCGTTTTTCTGCCGACGTGGAATAGGGATGCGCCGCCGTCGGACGAAACCGCCCAAAACTGCCGCACTTCGATGCCGTCTGAAACAACCGCTGTGGCATGGCGCATGACGGCAGTTCCATCACGTTCAAATCCAGCGCAAACAGCGTCAGCGGCGGTGAAATCGCTGCGCAGGTAAACCACATCGCCGCCCCAAGGCTGGTCGGTCATTTCCAGCGCGCCCGAAGGCAGGCGCGGCAACCGGCTTCCCTGCCATTTCGTCGGCAAAACGCCACGCTTTCAGACGACCCCGTACGTTTTCCAGCAGGCTCGCCACCACAAAACGCTTGTCGTTTCCACGCTTTCAATGCCTGCGTTTCATCAGCGCACAGATGCGCGCCCGAGTTCGCCCCTGATTCAGCTTCACCGCCACCAGCGCGCCGCTCGATAGCTTTTGGTTCGCGCGGTTCCAGTCCGCGCAGCGTCAGCAAAAGATGCCCCGCCGATAGTCGACCACGTCGCAATCGGCGGCAGTGTTCAGCGTTTCGCCTGCGCCTTCAGACGACTGCAAATACGTTTCGGTATAAAACCGTCCGACGCTCAATCAAATCAATCGGCGAACCCTGCGGATCAAGATAACGCCACGTTCACCATCATCGCGCCTTTTATCGACGGTAAACCGCAGGCTTCGAACCTTGCCGCGCTCCACCAGCCACTCGCGCGGATAGCCCGATTCGGTCAACCGTTTCGTCCCAAAGCCGACACACCCACACGCTGTTTTCATCGCGCCACGACATGGTTTTTCCCCGCCGAAATGAAGCCGCCCTCGACCAGCCTGCCCGCTTCCAACCACTTCCAGCGTATGCCGTATCGCCGCCCGATTTGCGTCAACAGCGCGCGGCTGCGCTCTCCACCAAAGCGACACCCGCCCAGATACACATCGTCGCCGAGCAGCTCGTCGAAACCGCCACCGAAAACAGGATTTTCACTCGATAGCCTGAACGGTAGGTCGCCGCCGGACACGCGGTAAACGCCCGGATACTCTGCGTCCTGATGAAACGGTACATCCGCGCGGTGTTCTGACAAAAAGCGAATCTGCCGCGTCCGCATCGCGCCTAAATCCCGTCTGACAGCAAGCGTGCGCCTTATCGTTTTCTCTCCAAAAACGAGCGCGTGCTGGCATGCGCTGAGCGGCGAAGCTTTTGTGTTTCGGGGGCGTCGAGGTTTTCGAAATGGAGACGAACGGGGTAGGATTACATGAAAAGAGGTCGTCAGACAGCAAAAGCGGAATTATAGCGGGAAAGCCTTTGCAGACAGATGAAAAGGTCGTCTGAAAGCCGACGATATCAGCTTTTCAGACGACCTTTACTGTTTTCAAACCCGAATCAGTCAAACAGTTCGCCGACTTTGTCCCAGAACGATCGCGCGCGGGGTTTGCTACTGGTCGAGGCCGGTGAGATCAATTTTCCAGCAACTTCTGGCGGTCAGGGCTTGCCGACGGCGTTTCACCACAACGTGGCAGTACAACGCCCGTCGCGCCAACGCAGATTTGATGCCTTTTCATCGCCATACGGCGGCCGGTTTGCGCTCTTTTCGGGATGTTCAGTTTGACTTTTGCCGTCCAAGCTCGGACTTCGACTTCGCCCGGCTGCAACGGCGAAAACTGATGGGCAGCTCACAATGCAAATCCAAGCCGTTGCGTTCGAAGATTTTGTGTTCTTTTGACGCGGACGTTGACGTACAAAAGTCGCCTGCGGCGCGCCGTGCACACCGGTTCGCCTTCGCCGCTCAGCGGATGCGTTGACCGTCGTCGATGCCGGCGGGAATCGCTGACTTCAACGGTTTTGCTGGTTTTGGTGCGCCTTCGCCACGACATTTGACGCACGGGTCTTTGATTTCCTTGCCTCGTGCCTGGCAGGTCGGACAGTCTGCTGCATTTGGAAAATGGCTTTGGCGGACGTGTACCGTACCGGAACCGTGACAGGTCGAAACAAGTCGATGGACGTGCCGGGTTTTCGCCGCTGCCGTGGCAGACATCGCATTTTTCGTAGGTCGATGTTGATGCGTTTTTGATGCACTGGCGGCACCTTCCAACGTGATTTCCACGCCGCCGCAAATCCGCGCCTTGATAGTTTGGCTGACGCACCGCCCCGCCTCCGCCGAACATTTGGCTGAAAAATGTCGGAAAAGTCGAAGCCCTGCGCGCCGCCGAATCCGCCAAAACCGCCGAATCCTCCCGCGCCGCCGCCCATGCCTTGCTCAAACGCGGCATGGCCGTATTAGTATACATGGCGCGTCTTTTGTCGGACAAGGTGTCGTAGGCTTTTTGAACTTCTATTTTCTTCCGCCTCTTTGTCGCCGGGATTGCGGTCGGGGTGGTATTTCATCGCCAGCTTGCGGTAGGCTGATTTCGTCGTCGCTCGCACCGCGCGCCACGCCGAGTGCTGCATAAAAATCTGGTTGCTCATGATAGTAATGGTTGTTGATATGTGTAAAAACCAGACCGGATATATGGGTGGGGTGGGGAAAAACTCAAGAGTTCGATCGAGGTCGTCTGAAAACACCGTTCTGTTTTCAGATCGACCTGTCAAACCGACCTAACGACAACCTGCTATAATCCATCCTTTATTTTTCCCTAACGTTTTCAAGCGAAAAACAGAATGACCATGCAAGAACATTACCAGCCCGCTACAATCGAGTCTGCGGCGCAGAAAATGGGATGACGCCCGTATTTTCAACGTCTCCGAAGACGCTTCCAAACCCAAATACTACTGCCCTCCATGTTCCCCTACCTAGCGGCAAGCTGCACATGGGGCAGTGCGCAACCACACCATCGGCGACGCATTGAGCCGCTCAAACGCTAAACGGCTTCAACGTCACGCAGCCTATGGGTTGACGCGCCTGGCATGCCGGCGGAAAAACGCGGCGATGAAAAACAACGTCGCCCCGCCGCTTGGACGTACGACAACATCGACTACGAAAACCCAGCTCAAAAGCCTGGGTTTTTGCGATTGACTGGAACGCGAAGTCGCCACCTGCAAACCCGAAGTACTACCGCTGGGAGCAATGGCTGTTTACCTGCTGTTTGAAAAGGCATCGTCTCATCGCAAAAACGGCACGGTAAACTGCGGGACCCGGTCGACCAAACCGTCCTTGCCAACGAGCAAGTCATCGACGGACGCGGGCTGGCGTTCAGGGCGCGTTGATCGAAAAACGCGAAAATCCCTGATGTATTACTCAAAATCACGGATACGCCGAAGAGCTGCTCAACGATTTGGACAAGCTGAACACTGGCCGGAACAAGTCAAAACCATGCAGCGTAACTGGATCGGCAAATCACGCGGTAGTGACCGTGCGCTCGCCGTTTGCAGACGACAGCAAACAATGCTTGGAAAGGCGATTTGCGCGAAATTCCTGCAAGTTTATACCACCCGCCCCGACACGCTGATGGGCGCGACTGTATGTTGCTGCCGCCGAGCATCCGCTGGCAACCGCCGCAGCCGCCGACAAACCTGAATTGCAGGCATTTATCGCCGAATGCGCGGGTTCCGTTGCCGAAGCCGACATGGCGACAATGGAGAAAAGAAAGGCGTGCCGACCGGCCGCTACGTCGTCAACCCGCTCAACGGCGACAAGCTGGAAGTGTGGATTGCCAACCATGTATTGTAGGGCTACGGCGACGGCGCGGTCATGGCGGTTCCGGCGCACGACGAACGCGATTTCGAGTTCGCCACCAAATACAATCTGCCGAAAAACCAAGTCATTGCCGTCGGCGACAACGCATTCGACGCAAACCAACGGCAAGAATGGTACGGGCGACAGAGAAAACGGCGTATTGGTCAACAGCGGCGACTTGGACGGCATGAATTATCAGACAGCATTTGATGCTGTCGCCGCTAAATTACAAGCTATCGGAGCAGGCGAACCGAAAACCCAATACCGCCTGCGCGACTGGGGTATTTCGCGCCAACGCTACTGGGGCTGCCCGATTCCCATCGTCCATTGCGAAAAATGCGGCGACGTCCCCGTCCCTGCCGACCAACTGCCCGTCGTCCTGCTCTGAAACGTCGTACCCGACGGCATGGGTTCGCCGCCAGCAAAAATGCCCGAGTTTTGAAAACCACCCGCCCATGCTGTGGCGGTGCGGCAAAACGCGAAACCGACACCATGGACACCTTCTATGGAATCGGAGCTGGTATTTTTCCGCTACATGTCGCAAAGTTCGCAGAAGGCATGGTATCGACTGAAGCCGCGAAGATACTGCGCGGTCGACCATCACATCGGCGGCATCGACACGCGATTCTGCACCTCTGTACGCGCGCTCTTCGCAAACCAATGCGCGACGAAGGCTTGGTCAGCGTGACGAACCGTTTGAACGCTTGCTCACGCAAGGCATGGTCGTTCGCGAAACCCACTACCGCGAAAAACGCCAACGGCAGCAGACTGGATCAACCCTGCCGATGTCGAGGCTGACCGACGACAAGCGTCGCCCTGTTTTGCCGCCGTCACTCGCCGACGGTCTGCACCGTCGTCATCAGCGGTACGGAAAATGTCCAAGTCCACGGCGTCGATCCGCAAGATCTGATTAACGCCTACGGCGCGGATACCGCCCGCCTGTTCACCAGATGTTCGCCGCACCGCCCGAACAGTCCCTCGAATGGAGCGACAGGCGTCGAAGGCGCACACCGCTCTGCGCCGCCTGTGGCGTACCGTTTACGAACACCTGAAACAAGGCAGCGCGGTCAGCGTTTGCAGGTAACCAAGACGGTTTATCTAAAGAACTCAAAGACCTGCGCCACAAAACTGCACGCCACCATCGACAAAGTCAGCGACGACTACGGCCGCCGCCAGCAGTTCAACACCGCCATCGCCGCCGTGATGGAACTGCTCAACCAATACGACAAAACCGACACCGGCGGCGAACAAGGCCCGCGCCGTCGCCCAAGAAGTATTGAAACCGCCGTACGCCTGTCGTGGCACCATCGTGCCGCACATCTGCGAAACCCCATGGAGCGAATTGAACAGCGAAACTGTGGGAAGCAGGCTGGCCGACCGTCGATGAAGCCGCCTTGGTCAAATCCGGAAATCGAGTCATGGTTCGTCAACGGCAAACTGCGCGGCAAAAATCACCGTCGCCGCCGACGCCTCCAAAGCCGACCTCGAATCCGCCGCACTCGCCACCGAAGGCGCGGTGAAATTCATGGAAGGCAAACCTGCGAAGAAAATCATCGTCGTACCAGGCAGACTGGTGAACATCGTGGTGTAGCCGATTCGGCATTGACTGCTGCAGTTACAGGTCGTCTGAAAACTTGGAAACAGGGTTTTCAGACGACCTTTTATGCTCACAGTATGTTTTCGCAGACCAAGCCCGCATCACGAGTTAAGAGAACTCTTTAAAAGACAGCGGAAAAATGTAGTCCGATATATTAGAATAACCCTCTTTCCAGACCGACTGGAAAAATAGTGGCAATCCTCAACAAAGCTGATAATCAAGGAAAAACATGAAGAAATTCTACACTCGCTGCCTTATTAAGTGTTACCCTGCTTGCAGGCTGCACAGCCTGCCCAAACCCACCATCATAACGATGGAGCAAACGGCAACCTCGACCACGGACGTTATCCGGAGCGACTACGAACAAATCGTCAAACGCCATCCGCGCGCACCTCATCGACCCCAATTCTTTGATGTGGATGGTATTTCCAAGCCGCGACCATTTGTACGTCTCGAGCGGACCTCCCTTCCGGTAAAAACCGACACACCCATCCGTGATATCCGCGGTTACATTGTATGCGCCCGTATCAATGCCAAAAACAGATACGGCGGCTATACCGGCTGGCAAGAACATACGCCTACATAATTTATAACGGCAACTGTATGAAGATGCTCGGCGCCCAGTGTTTCAACCAAGACGAACTTATGGTATCCGTCGAAGCGAGGGGTTTACATCAAAGTAACAGAAAAATGGTAACGAAACTCAGTATACTAATAAGCATACCCTTTACGCTACCATCTTGCCAAACCACGAGCGGGCTATTTATATCCGGCCCGCTCTCATTACAAATCACGCATTTCTCAAAAGTGGAAATTTGATCCTCGAACAACAGCCAAATGCACATCATATTCAACAAATCATAGCGTGGCTTTGCCCACGAACAGGGTTTGACAACGCATTGCGTGAAAGATAACCGCGTTATTTACATCACAAAGGTCGTCTGAAAACCTTGTCTTTTGTAGGTGGTGGCGAAAACATAGAGCCCTGTTCTAAAAGGGTGTTTTTCGTTATCTTCATCCGTGCAGCCCATCGCCACGCTTAAACCTAAGAAACAGATAGTTTGCAAAACGGCTGCCGAGATTCAAATGGATTCTCGCCTGCGCGAATGACGGCATGGGGAATTTTGTTTAATTGATGGGCTGTTCTCTCGGGAAAGCCCTCATTACAGGTTGAAAAACAAACAGTCGTAGCGTGGGCTTTGCCCACGGGTGAACAGCGTCGTCCGAAAGCCTGCGTACGGGTTTCAGACGACCTTTCTCTATTTTCGCGGGCATAGCCCACGCTACCAGCTGAACACTGTTGGAAATACCGTTCTTTTTGATCGTGTTTCCTGATGGGCGCAGTAAGCCGTAGCCTGAATCTCTACAACTGCGTGCGTGGTTACGCCACGTCACCCTACCTGTGGGCGGCACAAACTTTAAAAGCGACATGTAGGGTGTATGCGGTACGCACGCACGCGTGCCGTTCTCAAACCATTGCTTTCAAACTTTCAGACGACCTCAGACGTCGTCTCGAAAACCCAAAACTATAATCTGTCCTTACGAGCGGTAGTCTGCGTTGATGGAGACGTAGTCGCGACAGGTCGCAGGGTATAGACGGTGGCGGCGGCTTGTCCCGCGTGGAGTTTGATGCGGACGGTGATTTTCGCCCTTTCGCCATCACTGCCTCGCCCTTGTTCTTCGGTGTAGCTTGCGGCGCGGCCTGTTTCGGCAACCAATACGTCGTCCAGATACATTTCGAGGATGTCGGCGTCCAACTCGGCGATGCCGGCGTAGCCGATGGCGGCGAGCAGTCTGCCGAGGTTGGGGTCGGAGGCGAAGAAGGCGGTTTTTAACGAGGGGCGAGGGCGACGGCGTAGCGATTGGCGGGCTTCGTCGCGGGTTTGGTAGCCGACGCGGACGGTGATGAATTTGTCGCGCCTCGCCGTCGCGGACGATGGCTTGGGCAAGTTCGAGGGCGAGGCTGCCGAGCAGGTCTTTGAGCTGTTTGTAACGCGTCGGCGATGTTGCCGATTTCGCTTTGGCTGTTTTTGCCGGTGGCGATGATGACGAAGCTGTCGTTGGTGCTGGTGTCGCCGTCAACGGTGATGGTGTTGAAGGTTTCGTCGGCGATTTCTTTGAGTCATCAGCTGGAGGACGGGTTGGGAAACTTTTGGCATCGGTGGCGATGAAGGAGAGCATGGTCGCATGTGGATGGGATCATGCCGGAACCTTTGGCGATGCCGGTGGCGCGGACGGTGTTTTTCGCCGACGCTGCCTTCGCGCGAGGCGATTTGAGCACGGTGTCGGTGGTCATGATGGCGCGTGCGGCATCCGCCCAGTCGGCGGGCTGCATCTGGGCAGGGGCGGCGACGATCGCTGACGGGCAGGGGCTCGAGGATGACGCCTGTGCAGAAGGGAAGGACTCGCAGAGGTTTGCAGCCGGTTTGTTCGGCGGTGGCGGCGCAGGTTTCGATGGCGTCGATTCTGCCTTGCGCGCCTGTGCCGGCGCTGGCGTTGCCGGTGTTGATGATGATGGCACGTACGCCGTCTTCGTCGAAGAGGTGATTTGGCGATGTGGACGGGGGCGGCGCAGAAGCGGTTGGTGGTAAAACACGGCACCGACGGTGTTGCCGCCGGAAAGTACCATCAGGGTGAGGTCGGCGCGGTCGGTTTGTTTGATGCCTGCGCGGGCGGTGAAGAGTTGGATGCCGTCGATGTTCAGCAGTTGGTCTGAGGTTTTTCTGTGAGGTTGACTGCCATTTTGCTGCTCCTTTGTTTGAGGGTTGCTATGGGTTTGCCTTCAGACGGCCTTTTTGGTTCATCGGGGTCGTCTGAAAAGTGTTCAGAATCCTAATACGGGGATGATAATTGGGGCGATGGCGGCGGTCAGTACGCCGTTGAGGGTCAGCCCCAGCCCTGCGTATGCCGCCATGCGCCGGCTGCGCTCGAGCGAGGCGGCGATGCCCATGGCGTGTGAGGCGAGTGCCGAGCGACATGCCTACCGACGAGCTGCTGACGGTGTTTTTGGCACGGTATAACCGGCGATCTGCCCGACCAGCCCGGCGACGATGACGGTGGCGGCGGTGATGGCGGGATGCCGCCTTTGGTGCATTGATGGCGATGGATTGGTCACGGATTTGGCGGGCGAGCGAGGACGACTTCGCGTTCCGCGCCCAGCCATCTAGCGAACACATGCCTGTGATGATGCCGGTAACGCTGCCGGCAAGCTGCGAGACGATGACGGCAGCCACTGGCTGAAGTATTTTTGACGGTTTTGGTAGAGCGGACGGCGAGTGCGACGACGGCGGGCTTCGAGCCAGAAGTCGATAAACCGCGCGGCATCGTGGCACACGGCGTAATCAATGTCGAGGATTTTGAGGTAGGCAATCAGGGTAACGGTGCTGATTAAGACGGGTTGAGCAGCAGATAGCCCGTCCGCGCGCGGAGATGAGTGCCAGCGCTACACCGCCAGCGTCAGGAAAAGCAGGACTGGGCTGCCGCCAGGAAAGGATGCCGTCCATCAGATTTTCTCCCGTATCCATTGATGCACCTTGCCCGTTACCAACAGGACGCACACGGTACTGGCGGCGGCGGAAACGAGTATCGACAGCCAACTGTCGGCAATCAAATCCAAATAGCTGATGACCGCGACGCAGGGCGGCACGAGGAAAAAGCGTCAGGTTTGCCATCGTGCGTCGGTAGCTGCTGCAACCACTGGCTTTCACCACCCGCCTCGAAGCATGGCAAACAGAATGCCCATGCCGATGATGCTGCCGGGCAGTTTTGATGCCCGTAAGGTAGGCGGCGGTTTCGCCGAGCGCGAGGCAGCCGAGCAGGACGAGCAAGGCGCGGATGGTGTGCATGGGTCGGGTTTCCTCTATGGTTTGCCGCTTTGCAGACGGGCGGTTTATGAATCTTTGTTAATAATTGAATCATAACGCCCTTGGGGTCGTCTGAAAAGTGTGGCTCAGCCCGAATGCAACATCGATTTGCCGTTTTCTCGTTTATCTGAATCAATCATCGCTGAAATCTAACGAGGTCGTCTGAAAGCATCTTGCCGGCTTTCAGACGACCTCGTTCGGGTTGCCGTCTATAAAACGGCATGGTCAAAAAGCCACGCCGTCGGATAGGGATTTCCGCCCAGGATTTCGGTAGGATTTTCCACACCTTCAATCAAGGCTCGCAGGTATTCGCGCAACTGCTTCGCCGCATCCCATCAGGAGCGCGCTTCGAATGCGTCTTGCGCCGCCTGATAAAAGCTCGGTCATGTTCTCCGCCGCAGACTCACTTTTCAGTCAGTGATACGATCTGCCATCGTCGTCATACCATTTGGGCATTTCAGGCATACTCACGTTGGTGCTTTCCCTAGACTGATTGAGGAAACGGATGATGTATGGTGCTGCGGCGGGCACTGCTGGGCTCAGATTTGCGGAGCTGTTGCCGGTACGCGGCGCGTGGATGAAACGGTTGTTGCCGATGTAGAGGCCGATGTGGGAGATTCTGCCGCGACCCATCGTGCGAAGAACACCATGTCGCCCGGCTGCACTCGCTACGCGATACGCCGACACCTATTTTTGCCTGTCGGCGGCGGAGGTGCGCGGAGGTTTACGCCCATCGAGCGTTTGAAAGATGTGCTGCATGAAACCGCTGCAATCGAACCCAGACGCAGATGTGCCGCCGTAGCGGTGGTATTCGCCCAAAAGCCCCATCGCGCTGCTGATGAGTTCGTCTGCATTGTCTGATGACTGTACAGAGCTTACGGGTTGGCGGGGAGCGATCGCGGCGGTGATGCGCGTCCGGGTTGGAGGAGTGCCGGGGAAGCAGGTTGTCTTGCATCTTCAAATTGGTTTAAAACCTGTTGTCTGTTTCTGACGAACGAATCGAGATCGTCGGCGTTTCAAATGAATGCCGGAGCAGCATCAGACCGAAGTCAATAGTGCCGCCAGCTGGATAAGGCTTTCTGCGTTTTGACTGATTCCATTTTCAGACGACCCGTCTGCCGCCTGCTATTATGTTATTCTGCTATCTGGGGATATTCAGGCGATTGTATATAAAAACAGGATGTTTGGCAAAAAGCGTCTGTTATATTGCGTTAAGCGTTGTTTATAAAAATTTTGCGAAGATACCCGACCAATGATGATACCTGACCTCGCTATGCGCGACTTTTTCCAGAATGCGCGAAATTATTACCGTACTGACGAAATACGGCTTGGGCGGCTTTGTGCAGCGCATCCGTTTGGGCGCGGCAGGCGGGGACGAAGTGCATCCCGACAGCCGTTATAGGAGTACGCCGCGACGCTTCCGCAAAGCGTTTGAGGAGCTGGGTCCGATCTTCGTCAAACTCAGTCAGGTATTGTCCACGCGGGTCGATATTTTTCGGGGCGGAGTGGATTGAAGAGTTCGGAACAACTGCAAAAGCAACGTCGCGCCGATACCGTCGTCTCGAAATCTATAGCTTTGGTCGAAGCCATCTGGGCAAACCCGCGTTTTCCGAAGTATTCGCAGCATGACCCGAAACCGCCGGCAGCGCGTCGGTGGCGCCAGGTACACCGTGCCGAACTTTTAGACGGAACCGCCGTCGCCGTCAAAGTCAAACGCCCCTGACATCGAGCCGGTCGTTCAGGCGGATTTGCGGATTTTGAACCACCTCGCCAGACAGATGGAATCCGAAAATCGAAGTGCGCCGTTAGCCAGCCCGATGATGGTCGCCTATTTTGCCAAGAGGTCTGGCGAAAGAAACCGACTTTATCGGTGGAGCTGCGCTATATGCAGCGTTTCGGTCAGACCTTTTCAGACGACCCTTGGTCCGCATCCCGCCGTCTATCCCGACATTTCAACCGGCACATCCTCGTAGCAGGGACTACATCGGCGGCACGCTCCTGAAAGACGCCGACCTCGAAACCATGCCCCACACCTTGCGTAACGGGCTTGCCGGACGGATTACCGACACCCTCTTCACCATGATGCTGCGAGGCTTTTTCCATGCCGACCCCCATCCGACAGCATCTTCATCAACGACAACGGCGGCATCACCTTCATCGACTTCGGCGCTGGTCGGACACCTCGGCAACACCCGCCGCCGCGATCTCAACCTTATCAACGCCCTGACCAACAACGACGCGCTGCTCATCACACGTCCTCAGCGACTGGGCGCAGGGCGACGGTGCCGACGAAAACCCTGCTCGGCGCGAGACGTTTTGGAAATGCTGTCAACTACGAACACACACCCATCCGCGACCGCGCGTCAGCCGAAATCATCAACGACATCACTTCCATCATGCGCCGCCACGGGCCGACCTGCTCGGCGACCTCGTGATGCTCTTAAAACCCTCATCACCCTCGAAGGCGTCGTCAAACGGCTCGACGGCAGTATCGAACTGCTCGAACGCGCAAACCCATCACCAAAAGCCGCCGTCAAAAGAACAAGCCTCCGCCGCCCACATCGCCCGCAACGCCAAAACGCAACTGCGCACCCTGTTGCAAATGGCGGAGTCAGCTGCCGCAAGACTTCTTCAGGCTGACCAGAATGCTGCAAAAGGTAAATTCGGCATCACCCAGATCTCAACGCAGTCAGACCGCATCAGCCATCAACCGACAGCGCCGCCAGCCGCTCGACCATGGGCATCGTCACCGCCGCCTCGATTATCGGTTCGTCCATCGTCATGAGTAGAGACACCAGCCCCTAAGTTTATCGGCTTCGCTCAGCTGCCTTATCGCCTTCGCCAACAGCCTGTGGATTATCTGGTCGGTGTGGCGGTCGAGGGAACATCTTCAAACCGCCTGCTTCCGAAGCAGACCACCTCAAAAGCAGGCAAGAAATTTTGTGCAGTGCACACCTTGCGGCATGGTATTAAAACAACTTACGCACTTCGGCTTCGATATCCGCCGCCCGCATAAAAGGTTTCGCCGATTAAGAACGTATGCACTGCCGTGGCTGCGCATAAAAGTCCACATCGTCTTTGTTTCGGATACCGCTTCGTGACGACCGTTTTTACCCGACAGCTCGGGAAGCAGGTCTAAAGCTTGCTGGAGCGTGACTCAAAAGTCCGCAGAGTGCGGTTGTTCACGCCCCAAAGCGGCGTGGTCATACTGCGGCATTTTTCCACGGATTGGTCGTGCAATTCCAGCAGCACGGTCAAGCTTCAAATCGTGGGCAACGGCTTCAAAAATGTAGTCAACTGCTCGGCATCCAAAGCCGCCGCAATCAATAAAACCGCATCTGCGCATGTGCGCGCCTGATAAATCTGATGGTCGTCGATGATGAAATCCTTGCGCAACACCGGCAGACTGACCGCCGAACGTGCCTGTTTCAAATACTCGGGCGAACCTTGGAAATACCTCGTCGGTCAACACAGACAAACAAGCCGCTCGCGCGCGTTCATAGCGCGCGCAATGTTCGCAGGGTGAAAATCAGGCGTATCAGCCCTTTGCGACTGCACTTTTTGATTTCCGCGATAATGGCAGACAAGTTTTGGGCGTGTTTGATTGCGGATGGAAAGCAAAAAGTCACGCACGGGTTCGGCATCGCGCAACCGCGGCTTTACCTACGCGCAGCAGCCGCTTTTTGCACGGGCGCTTTCGCGGGCCTTGCGGCAAGGATTTATTGAGGATATCGGTCATAAATGGCTTTCCGGGTCAGCACATGGCGGAACCACGCAAAACGGCAAAGCGACCCGATGCCGCCGACTTTGTGCGCCCTTCCATACCGTAAAGGGAGCGGTTTATCTTAACATTTACGAGGTCGTCTGAAAAACAGAAGATGGTTTTCAGACGACCTCCCCGCGATACACAACACAACATACCCACCCGCTGCACCAAATCTACGCATCATCTCGCCGGTCAGACCGATCCGCATATGCTATGATGTTTCCTGCCGCGCCATCCAACCGATATCCCGCCGCACACCCGATAACCCAAAGGAATCATTTGTGAAAAGAGATGGATAATATGGGGCCTCTCCGCTTCTCCTCATCCTGGGCGACCAGCGTGGCTTGGCTGCGTACCAAAGCCGTCCAAGCAGAAAAAGCATCCCAAAACATCAAACTGCCGACTCGCCGTCATCTTGCGACAATTCCGTCAACAGGCGCGGCAAGCCCAATCCCCGCCTGCGTTCCCGTGTTGAAGCAGGCGTCGCCTCTACCGCCAAAAACAAAGTCCGCGGATTGCTGATGAGCGGCAGCACGGACGGCGACAGCAGCGCAACGAAGCGGCAACCATGCAGTCTATGGCGATAGACCGCATCCGCCAAACACATCCGCATCGAAAACAAATCGGAAAGCACTTTTGAAAACATCGTTGAGCGCCCGCTGTTGCAAGACGCGTCAACGTCATCATCGTCAGCGACTGCCTTCCATCTCGCACGCGCCGGGTGAGCTCGTCAACCGTCATTTAAAAGGCAAAAACCGTCCAGTTTTACGCTTCCGATTCCCGCGGCGACTCACACCCAGTACCTGCGCAAACTCTCCCGCGAAAATACCCGCGTGGATTAAAAGCCATGATTATGCACCGCTGAATCCCGTCCGTCCAAAGCAGACGGCTTTCGGTTTGGCAAGCAGCGTTCACAGCTAGGCGTTGTCTGCATGGTTATCGTGACAAAAGGTCGTCTGAAAACCGAAATCCGTTTTCAGACGACCTTTCGATATTCATCCTTCGAAACGCCATAACATGCAAACACCAAAGCCACATATCGCCGCAAACGCATTTCCGTTATATCCAAAGAAGCAAACAATATTTCCGCGCGATTCCCGCCTTGTTATATTCCCCGCTCAGGTATTTGTCTGATAAGGAAAATGATGGGACTCAAATCATGGCTGGGCATTATCTTCATCGGCGCGACGGTGTGGCTCGCCTCATGCGGGCAGTCCGGCGGCACGTCGAAAGAGCAAGCGAACGCGTCGTCATGTTGAATACGTGTCGTACGACCCGACACGCGAGTTCTACCGCGAATACAATCCGTTTTCCAACACTACTGGCAACAAACACACGGACAGGAAGCAGATATCCGCCTCTCCAACGGCGGTTCGGGCAACAATCATTGACCGTGCAAAACGGCTTGAAAGCCGATGTCGTAACGCTTGCGCTGGCATCCGACATCGACGCGCTCCATCACAGCAAAGCAGGCAGGCAACTCTTGTCCGGCAGATTGGCAAAGCCTGCCGCACAACAGCTAACGCCCTACACTTCCAACCATCGTGTTCCTGGTACGCAAAAGGCAACCTCAGGGCAGATTCATGACTGGGACGACTTGGTCAAAGGCGACGTACAAATCATCACAGCAAACCTGAAAACCTCAGGCGAGCACGCTGAATTTTCCTGTCGGCTAGGCGTACGCACAAGAAAAAGGCGGAGATGCGGCGGCAGAACAATTTGTCTCCGAACTCTACCGCCGCGTGCCGGTCATGGACTGCAGGCGCGCGCGGTTCGACCATTACCTTTACACGGCGCGGACTAGGCGATGTTTGCTGGTATGGGAGAAACGAAGCTCCACCTCGCCTTGCAGGAAAATCCGAACCAATTTGGAAATCATCACGCCGTCAATATCATGCTTGTGAACCGCCCGTCGCCGTGGTCAGCGAAGTAGCAAAAGAGGCACGGAACAAATCGCCAAAACCTATTTGGAAATGCTGTAGCAAAGAAGCGCAAACGAATGGCGGCACGCCATTTCACCCGCCCCACCGACGAGCTCGTACGCGCCGAATTTCAAACACGCTTCCTCGATTTGAAACTGGTCAGCATCGACGAAACCCTTCGGCGGCTGGCGCAAAGCACAAGCATTTTTTCAACGACGGCGGCGTATCTCGATAAGATTTACCGACGTAAAACCGATTGCATCTAGATAGCAGGTCGTCGAAAACCCTGTTTCCAAAGTTTTCAGACGACCTTCTATCGGATGCGACGCTTTACCAAACTAATCAGAAAAACAGCTCGCGCCAGCTAATACGTTGCAAACCACAGATACGACCTCAACCGCCAGAGACTCACCCTTATTTAACAGTAGGCTGCGAGTCGCTTTTATTGAGAAGCATTTGTTGTTTGGTGCACTCGACGTAACAGAAAGCTCTTTATCCGTACCCGTACCTCCTGAATCCCCATCTGCAGTCACGGGAATCATCCAATTTGCTCGGATTGAGAAGGTAAAGCTGAGAACTCTCATCCCGAGTCAAACCATTGGCGTGTTGCATACCGAAGCCGTTCAATTCTCGGATAACATTATCAGGTGTAGGGCGTGCATTGCGTGCGTTCAATGCACCTCCATTATCAGCATTCACCAATGAACGAAGCTTTTGCCACGTTTTCAGCGCTCGTACCTGTCGGCAAACAAAACATCGGCACCTGCAGATTTTTCCTCGTAACAGAATCATAGCGACGCACAGTCACAACAGCCGTACGCAAGACTCATAGTCGGTTTTGACGTTTACCCGTTCACCATCACGCAAAATCGATTTTCCAACCTTTTTGGGTTTTGGCAACCTGGTTGTTAGTTAGATAAATATAGCCTTCTTTTCCTTTTTCTTCAGGACGAAACTCTTGTTGCTGCAAATCGCTTTCGAAAGCAGCGGTTACAGTCTGATTCGGTGTCAAATCTTCAATACCGTCAACAGATTGCTTTGTCTTATTGGTCAGGATCATTTTTGATAAACTCTCACCGCCCGTACCGAAAAATCACGACATATTCGTTTGCTCTGCGGCGGGAAACGGCAGGTGCGAGGTAATCGGTTTTGCTGGGCGAACCCGTAGATTTTAAAAGCCTTTCCAGTTGTCTGGTTTTTCGCCGCGCAGGTCGAAACCGATACATATTGCCGCCACGGTCGCCCGCATAGGCAACACACATCTACGCCGTAATCGGTGTCCACAGGAGTCGGCGTGGACAGACCGCCTACACCGCCTTCGACTGATCAACAATTCGCCCGGTGCTTTACCCGTACCGCTACCGCGTTTATCGCCCGTACCGACTTCCTTGCTCAACATTTTCATATATGTATAATGGTGTTTCGTTTTTCGTATCGGTTTTATCTTCAACACGATAACCGCTGGCAAGAAAACCCGCATGCGAATGTTTTCGAAATCACACGCCCGTTATCAGCAGGTCTGTTCTGAGACGCGTCCGATTTGCGGCGTACCGATGGTAGTAATTCAATGCTGTTTTTTCACCTTTAGTGGTTTCGAAACAATGAACTGTTTTATTCCATTCGTTGATCGGGCGACATCCAAACCTGTTTTGGTAGCTACCACATCACGCCGATATTCAGGCAGCATACCGACCACCTTGACCCATCGCACCGAACATAAATACGCGCTGAGTGTCATTTTCAGGTCGACGCAAAGGTCGTCCCGTTAATCGACGATATTCATGACGTAATGGAGGATGCATAGCTGTCTTTGGCAATATTTTTCAAACCTTTGCCAAAGTAACTGTTTTCACGTATTGCCGTCTGCACATCGCCCATTGTCGAAGGAATGTAACTGACTTTCAGCTCATACGATGATTTGCATCCTGACGAGGTTTGGGAACAAATGCACCATGCCGTATTCGCAGCCGCGCAACCGCATATATTTCTGACGCTCGATAGTATCGTTGCCAACTTTATATTTGGTCTTATTACCGACAGCACCAGATGCGGCAATCGCCCAAATCGCGCTGATCACCTTCATGGGTAAAGCCCGACGTCGTGTCGACTTATCTGAGATGACTTAGTCATCACCAACTCGACCCGTCAATCCCAGCAACATCGCCACTCATCCGAATTTTCATCATTCGCAGCTACCAATATCAAAATAGTATTGTTTAGCATTGTTGGGAATATTATTAATAAAAGTCATACGGAATCCGTATTAATCAGGGTTTTACGGCTTTGCAAACGACGGTACTGCTTCAACTCTTCACTGCGGCGACCATCCTTCCTTAATCTTTTGGAAAATAATCTCACTGCTCAAGAGTTCGTTTGTTTCAAACCGATAACTGCCGACATCCCAGGCAGGCTGCTGCTGGTCGTTGCAGCGCGAGTCGCACCCACATCGTCATAACCGCATTTTTCGCATCAGATTTAATCTGCCTATAATGTCGTTAAAATGCCTTCGACAAACTTTCAGGTTTATCTGCCCGCATAATAATACTCAGGGCTGCGCCAGCTGTAAATACTTCTTTCCTGAATCCAATACCTTGCCCGAAGCCTACGGTAAAGGTCTGCTACCAGTTGTTTGCTGTAATCCGCAGGATCTTTAGGATCGCCGTTCCAGCTTTTTACCTGCATCATCCGTTCCTTCGGTTTCAAAAATCTTTTCCGCAAGTTTTTGCTAAAGAAAGGCTGAGCCATCATTTTCATCCCAAGAGGTATCGTAGCGCTCCCTTTTTCATATTTTGCAGAAGCCGTGAGGTCTAGCACCAAAATAATTATATGCCTCATTGTATAGAATGCTATCCTTATCAAATGGGTTACTTATATATATATTTCTATTGTAATATTTCGAGTAACGATCATAACCATACCCAAAATCAGTCCTCTAAATTTTCTCCACTCCTCCTATCCCATAAAGTGCAACGTAAACGGTTAGCATCACCATCCGACATCAAACCACATTATGATTTCTGACAACGGTATTTACATTCGGCATAACTAATTCGACTCGACCAACTCGAAATAACGTGAGTAGTCAGCGTACCTCTATCGGGATTACTACTTTTTACCCTCTTTTGCAATTTTCAGTCGCTGGAATAGAAAAATCCTTCCCTATCCGTAGTATCTGCTCGTCCTGAGTTATTCAACGTTTGCAACGCCCAATTAAACTCTCCACCATGCTTACTTAACACTTGGCTCAAAAGCATCTGTAACTGTCATTCGTGATGCATGAGATATATTGCCATTCTCTACTGAAATACGTTTGCCGTTATAGAGCTCCGCGCCATACTACCTGAATTATCAACAACAGCATAATATTATGCTTTAACTTCAGGCTGTTTATCGATTTTGGTTTCATTTTGCAGATACAGCGGGACTTTGGCGAACTCGCTTGTCGCGGCATTTGCCGCCCCGTTCATCAGGGCGAGCGCGGAGGCGATGCTGTAAATCATCGGACGGATGGAGCCGGGGCAACGGAAGATTTGTTTTTCATAACGCGTTCTTTTTCTGCATAAAATCGTCGGTTGACGGATGATGACGTTGTTTTTATTTTCTCGGAAATGAGATTTCTAACATTTACGATGTCATTTATGTGGGGTTCGGGCTGTTTTTTTTGTCTAATGTGGCGAACAATGGCGAAAATGAAACAGGCGGCGTGATTGTAAAGGCAAAATTCGTTGCCACGTCACAGCTTGAACGATGCGGCTTGACGTAGAATGCATTGCTTCTACGGCATAGCAGCTATGCCTGAAAGCACGTTACGCAGCAAAATCAAGGCTGCGGGGCGTGTTTTAGCCGATATTTTTCTCAGGCAGTCTTTTTGTAAACAATTTCAGACGACCCTGCCCGTTTCTGCAAAACCGACCATCATCAGGCAAACAGGATTCATCATGACCACCTAGCTCTTCTCGTTCTCGCTGACGGCAGCGTATTTCGGCACATCAATCGGTTACGAAGGTTCGACTTCCGGCGAGTCGTGTTCAACACTTCCGCGACCGGCTATCAGGAAATCCTGACCGACCCGTCCTACTGCAAACAAATCGTTACCCTTACCTACCCCCACATCGGCAATACCGGTACCAACGCCGAAGACGAAGAAAGCCGCAGCGTGTATGCCGCAGGCTTGATTATCCGCGACCCTGCCGCTCTTGCACAGTAACTTCTGCGCGTCCGAAAGCCTGCACGACTATTTGCGCGCAACAAACCGTCGCCATCGCCGACATCGACACCCGCCGCCTGACCACCCTGTTGCGTGAGGCGCACAAGGAGGCGCGATTCTCGACCGGCGCGGACGCCACGGTTGAGCGCAGAACTCATCGCCGTGTTCGGCAGCATGGTCGGCAAAGCATCGGCAAAAGAAGTTTCCTGCAGAAGCCTCACGAATGGACCGAAGGCGAATGGGCGCTGGGCAAAGGTTTCGTTACCTGCCGAACAGCCGTTCCACGTCGTCGCCTATGATTTCGGCGTAAAAACCAACATCCTGCGTATGCTCGCCTCCGCGGCTGCCGCCTGACCGTTGTTCCCGCACAAACCAGCGCGGAAGATGTCTTGGCACTCAATCCTGACGGCATATTCCTGTCTAACGGCCCCGGCGACCCCGGAGCCTTGCGACTACGCCATCAAAAGCCGTACAAAAACTGATGGAAAGCGGCAAACCGATTTTCGGCATTTGCTTTAGGACACTCAACTGATCAGCCTCGCCATCGGTGCGAAAACCCTGAAAAATGCGCTCTCAGCCATCACGGTGCCAACCACCCTGTACAAGATTTAGACAGCGGCAAAGCGTCATCACCAGCCAAAACCACGGTTTCGCCGTCGATGCCGACACTCTGCCCACCAACGCACGCATTACCCACAAATCTTGTTTGACAATACCTTGCAAGGCATCGAACTGACAGACAAACCCTGTATTCTCGCTTCCAAGGCCACTGAAGCTACAGCCCGCCCGCAAGACGTCGGCTATCTATTCGACAAATTCATTGACAATATCAGCAGCAAAACAATAAAGCTGATTTTTCAGACGGCCACACTCAACTCGACAACAGGCCGTCTGAAAACCAAACTTCAAAAATATAAACTCAGCCCTCTCAACATCTGTACAGCCTGAAAACCCAATCGTCTAATCAGAAAGGAAAACCAATGACTGAAAAACAAATGCATTTCTTTTCCGTCACCGCCACCCTGGCCGGCGTCGGTATGTACGTTTCTTATATCCCGCAAATCCAAAACAACCTTGCCGGCAACCCCTGGCTCGCCGTTGCAACCCTCGTCGCCGCCATCAACTGCACATTATGGTTTGCCTACGGCTTTGAAAAGAAAACGCGACTACCCCATCATACTGGCAAACGCCCCAGGCATTATTTTTGGGTTTGATTACATTTATCACTAGTTTTTGAGGAAGTTTTCAGACGGCCTGTGCAAAAATAAAAACGTAAAGGTCGTCTCGAAAAAGATTGTCTTGCAGCAACATTTAATTCAATCAGCACCCCATCCCCTCTCCCCGTGGGAGAGGGCTGAGGAGAGGACAGCAAGCCGCGGCTTTGCACAAACAGCTAACCCGACAACAAAAATGAACCCGCCTGAAAAACTATTGACCGCCGACAATCCCGCCCTGCGCCAACGCGCCAAAAGCCATGCGTCAAGAAATGAGCGAGGCGGAAGCAAAATTATGGCAGCACCTGCGGGCAGGCCGTCTGAACGGCTATAACCCGCCGCCAGCAGCCGATGGAAATTATATTGTTGATTTTATGTGCGTAACGCCTAGCTGATTGTCGAAGCAGACGGCGGGCAGCACACAGAACAAGCCGCATACGACCACGCGCGGACGGCATATCTCAACAGCCTGGGCTTTACCGTACTGCTGTTTTTGGAATCACGAGATTTTGCAGCAGACAAACGACGTACTGGCGGAAATCCTGTGTGTTACAGGGAATTGAAAAAGCAGCCTGCACGGTAGCAGATGGCTGATTTTGATTAAATTATTGAAAATTATAGGATGCAAACCGACTGAATTGAGCATTTATAAAGGTCGTCTGAAAAGCAAAAACAGCCTGCACAACCTAATTAGTTTACAGAACCCTTAATCCCAACAGCCACCTGTCCTCTCCCGTGGGAGGAGCTGAGAGAGGGCAACAGCAAAGGCTTGTATTTTAAGCGGTTGGGGTATTGGGAAAGGTTGCTGCAACCCTGGAGAATGCCTTTCTCAGCCCTCCCCACAGGGGAGGGAGCGGATTGCAGCAGATTTTTGCGGTTGCAGGCGGTTTGAAAAAGCAACTTGGATTTACAACCGTTGATTGCAGGTCGTCTGAAAAGCAAAAAGCAGCCTGCACAACCTGTTTTTCCTTGCAGAACCCTTGAACCCCCAACAGTTGCCCTGTCCTCTCTCCCGTGGGAGAGAGTTAGAGGGCAACAAGCCGCAAGGCTTGTATTTGAGCGGTTAGGGGTGTTGGGAAAAGATTGCCGCGATTTGGAGAATACCCTCTCCCCAACCTCCTCACGGGGAGGGAGCGGGTTACAGCGAATTTAAGCGTTACAGGTCGTCTGAAAAAGAATGCCCGAAACATCAACAGCAGAATTTTTCAGGTAGCCTTTATCGCAGGCAGATAGAACAAACGCCGCGAGCGTTTTCAGACGACCTTGAACCCATCGGTAGGGTGTGTGCCGCACTGCACGCACGTGGTGGGTTGGGGTTGCAGGAAAAATGGAGGACGCGTGTGCGTACCGCACACACCCTACCATGCAGGCTACGGTTTGCTATGGCTTGCTTGTTAAAATATGCCGTATGATAAATAGGTTAGAAATCTTAGGAGTAAATAAAACAATGCTATTTATAGAAAAATACACCTAGAAGCGCAGGAGTAACTGTCATGGGTGATACTTTTTACTTTTAGAATCTATTTATGAATTAAGTCATAAATTATGGGAAGTACCTGAAATTAAAGATGGCACACTCCAAGAGTGTTTAATGGCTTTCTATGAAATTAGATTATGTTATGAAAAACGCAAGAGAAACAAGAATAATATTAGATCTTAATAATAACCCTATACATATATGGTGTAAAAATAAATTGGATTGAATTATTAATTCAACTTTCATTTATGAGATTTTGTATGGGGTATATAGATACAACAAAAGAAGAGCAATCTTTATTTACACTATTAGAATACCATTCAGAAAAATGCTTAGAAAAATATTCTTCCAAAAACCGCTAAAAATATTTTTATTTCATACAAAAATATACCTTTATCTTGATCAATCTACTACTGGAGAATATTTTTGATAGTATAGCCCTTTATTTTTAAAAATTAAATAATAAGCGCAAGCGAGAATCCGAATTGTTAAAACTACTAAAACATTTAACCCAAATTTAACTAATGATATTGACTTGATAGAAAATCTTATAAAGAAAAGAGAGAATCTATTTGAACCAATTAATGAAAATATTAGTTGGTAATTTAAGCCAAATAAATTTTTGAGAGTAAACACCATGCCCAAAACGTACCGACCTAAAATCCATCCTTATCATTGGCGCCGGCCCTATCGTTATCGGTCAGGCCTGCGAATTTGACTATTCGGGCGCACAGGCCTGCAAGGCTTTGCGTGAAGAAGGCTATAAAGTCATTCTGGTGAATTCAACCCCGCCACGATTATGACCGACCCTGAAATGGCGGATGTTACCTACATCGAGCCGATTATGTGGCAGACGGTGGAGAAGATTATCGCCAAAGAGCGGCCCGATGCGATTCTGCCCACGATGGGCGGCCAGACCGCGCTGAACTGTGCGCTGGATTTGGCGCGCAACGGCGTGCTGGCGAAATACAATGTCGAGTTAATCGGCGCGACGGAAGACGCGGATCGACAAGGCGGGAAAGATCGCGGCCGCTTTAAGAGGCGATGGAAAAATCGGCCTCTCCTGCCCGAAATCCTTTTGTCTGCCGCACACGAACGAAGCCTTGGCGGCGCAGGAACAGGTCGGCTTTCCGACGCTGATTCGTCCGTCTTTCACGATGGGCGGTTTCGGGCGGTGGCATTGCCTACAATAAAGATGAATTTCTTGGCAATTTGCGAACGCGGTTTCGATGCGTCGCCCACGCATGAGCTGTTGATTGAGCAGTCCGTGCTCGGCTGGAAAGAGTACGAGATGAAGTTGTCCGCGATAAAAACGACAACTGTATCATTATCTGCTCGATTGAAAAACTTTCGACCCGATGGGCGTGCATACGGGCGACTCGATTACGGTTGCGCTGGCGCAAATGCCACGGACAAGGAATACTAAATCATGCGCAACGCTTCGTTGGCGGTATTGCGCGAAATCGGCGTGGACACGGGCGGTCGAACGTGCAGTTTGCGGTGAACCCTGCAAAACGGCGAGATGATTGTGATTGAGATGAACCCGCGCGTAAGCCGTTCGTCCGCGCTGGCTTCCAAAGCGACGGGCTTCCCGATTGCGAAAGTGGCGGCGAAGCTGGCGGTCGGCTTTACGCTGGACGAGTTGCGCAACGACATCACCGGCGGCCGCACGCCCGCATCGTTCGAGCCTTCCATCGACTATGTCGTGACCAAAATCCCGCGTTTTGCGTTTGAAAAATTCCCGCCGCAGACGACCGCCTGACCACGCAGATGAAATCGGTGGGCGAAGTGATGGCGATGGGCCGCACCATTCAGGAAAGCTTCCAAAAAGCCTTGCGCGGCTTTGGAAACAGGCTTGTGCGGCTTCAACTGAGAAGCTCCGACAAAGCGGAAATCCGCCGCGAACTGGCGAACCCCGGCCCTGAACGTATGCTGTTTAGGCAGACGCGTTCCGCGCGGGCTTCACGCTGAAGAAATCCACGAAATCTGCGCCATCGACCGCTGGTTCTTGGCGCAAATCGAAGACTGTGAAAGAAGAGCGGCAGGTAAGCGCAGGCTGCCTGCAAGATTTGGATTTTCGCCGCCTTACGTCGTCTGAAACGCAAAGGCTTCTCCGACAAACGCATCGCGCAGCTTTTGGGCGTAAAAGAAAAAAGAAGTGCGCGAACACCGCTACGCGCTGAACTTGCATCCCGTGTATAAACGCGTCGATACCTGCGCTGCCGAGTTCGCCACCGAAACCGCCTACCTCTATTCCACTCTACGAAGAAGAATGCGAAGCGCGTCCTTCCGACCGTAAAAAGTGATGATTCTCGGCGGTGGCCCGAACCGCATCGGTCAGGGCATCGAGTTTGACTACTGCTGCGTTCACGCGCGCTCGCCCTGCGCGAATCGGGCTTTGAAACCACTCATGGTCAACTGCAACCCCGAAACCGTGTCCACCGACTTCGACACCAGCGACCGCCTGTATTTCGAGCCGCTGACGCTGGAAGACGTGTTGAAATCGTCCGCACCGAAAACCCGTGGGGCGTGATTGTGCATTACGGCGGTCAAACTCCGCTCAAACTCGCCAACGCGCTGGTTGAAAAACGCGTGAACATCATCGGCACATCCGCCGACAGCATCGACGCCGCCGAAGACCGCGAACGCTTCCAAAAAGTCGTTAAACGACTTAGGCCTGCGCCAACCGCCCAACCGCATCGCCCACAACGAAGAAGAAGCGCTCGTCAAGCCGAAGAAATCGGCTATCCGCTGGTCGTGCGCCCGTCTTACGTCCTCGGCGGCCGCGCCATGCAGGTCGTCCACTCCGCCGAAGAGCTGCAAAATCATGCGCGAAGCCGTGCAGGTATCCGAGACAGCCCCGTGTTGCTCGATTTCTTCCTGAACAACGCGATTGAAGTCGATGGGACTGCGTTTCAGACGGCAAAGCACGTCGTTATCGGCGGCATCATGCAGCACGTCGAACAGGCAGCATCCACTCCGGCGACTCGGCTGCTCGCTGCCGCCCTACTCGCTCAGAAGAAATCCAAGACGAAATCCGCCGCCAAACCAGCTATGGCCTACGCGCTGGGCGTAGTCGGTCTGATGAACGTACAGGTTTGCCGTGCAGGACGGCGTGGTGTCGTGTTGAAGTGAACCCGCGCGCCAGCCGTGACCGTCCCCTGTCTCCAAAGCCACCGGCGTGCCGCTAGCCAAAGTCGGCGCGCGCTGCATAGCGAGCATTTCCTGCAAGAGCAAGGCGTGGAAAAGAAGTCGTTCCCGATTTCTATGCCGTTAAAGAAGCCGTGTTCCCCTTCATCAAATTCCCCGGCGTGGACACCATCTCGGCCCCTGAAATGCGCTCCACCGGCGAAGTGATGGGCGTGGGAGCAAGCTTCAGCGAAGCCTACTACTAAAGCCCAACTCGGCGCAGGCGAACGCCTGAACCCGACCGGCAAAATCTTCCTTGCCGTGCGCGACGAAGACAAAACCGCTCATCGTCAAAACCGCGCAAAACTTCCAAGCACTCGGCTACGGCGTCTGCGCCACACGCGGCACCGCCGAACACCTGAAAGAACACGGCATCATCGTGCAGGCAGTAAACAAAGTGCAGGAAGGCCGCCCGCACATCGTGGACGCGATTAAAAACGGTGAAATCGCGCTGGTGGTCAACACCGTCAGCAGCTCCGCGCAATCCATCGCTGACAGCCACAGCATCCGCCGCACCTCCCTCACCCAACGCGTGCCGCAATACACCACCATCGCCGGCGGCGAAGCCATGAGTGAAGGCGCAAAAAGCCGCGACCACCTGGGCGTGTACAGCGTGCAGGAGTTGCACGGACGGTTGAAAGGCGTTGAAGTATTGAAATACAGGCTGCCTGGAAACTAGAGAAAACAGTTTCAGGCAGCCTGAAATTTGACAATACACAGCAAAGGAAAATGGAATGTTTTGGTTATTAGTGATTTTGATAGTTATCGTTTTGTGGCTGGTGAAAGTGTATAACAAGCTACAAAGCAGTATGCAGAATATCCGTGAAGGATTTTCCAATCTGCAGGCGGGATTACGTCAACAACTAAGCGGGCAAATTATTGAAATCGCTTCAGGTTATTTAGAACACGAACAGGTCACTCAACTACGCGTGGCTCAGTCGCAAAACACCCAACAACTGGCTGCAATGGCACAAAAATTTCTAGCTGAAAGCAGATGCCACCTATCAAAAACCGATGGGGCAGTTGGAAGCATTGGAAAATGATATTTTTGGCGCGCCGAGAAAATTATAATAACCGTGTGAAGCGGTTCAACAGCTACCGTAATTCATTTCCTGCGGTGTTAGTAGCGCAAAAACTGTCGTTTGACACGGTGGAGTACTTTGACAGCGATGATGAAAATTTGATGCACAAGTACAAAGTTTTTGCGCGCGACGATAGCGCTGTACTGCAAGAAATTATCGAAACAGCGCAAAAGCCGTGAAAAATATTTCCACTCAGGCTGTTCAGGTAGTACAGACGGCAACAAAAACAACTCGGAAATCAGACTAACGACGTAACACAGCCCACCAACAGTACAGATAATCCAGCTGATACATCGTCTGAAAAACCAGAATAAACCTACCCTGAGAACCAGGCAGTAAAGCTGCCAACGGGGTAACCTAAAAAGCCACAACTCCCTAGGCGTATAGCAGCGTATAGGAGGTACATGGATGTTTGAAAAATAGGGGCTGAATCTGAATTAGGTTTAGCTTCAACAGAAAGGTCGTCTGAAAACCAATCTTCCGGTTTTCAGACGACCTTTCTATATCTGCCTACCTTATTCGGGACGCATCTGCGGGAACAGGATCACGTCGCGGATGGTTTGCGAATCGGTCACAGCATTACCAAGCGGTCGATGCCGATGCCGCAACCGCCTGTCGGCGGCAGACCGAATTCATGGCACGGATGTAGTCGGCATCGTAGCATGGCTTCGTCGTCGCCCGCGTCTTTTTGTGCCACTTGCGCTTTGAAGCGTTCGGCTTGGTCTTCGGGGTCGTTCAACTCGGAATAGCCGTTTGCCAGCTCGCGGCCGACAACGAACAATTCGAAACGCTCGGTCAAACCTTGTCTTGCTATCGGACGCGCGTGCCAACGGGGCGAAACTTCGACCGGGTAATCGACGATGAGGTCGGGTTCCACAGTTTGCCTCGGCACAACCTTCAAACAGGGCAAGTTGCAGGTTGCCGATGCCGGGGGACGGCGGCAGGCTTTCGCCGTGTTTGACGATTTCTTTTTTCAGCCATTCTTCATCGTTTAACTGCTCGTCGGTGTAGTGCGGATTGTATTTTTTGATGGCTTCGAGAATGGTCAGGCGTTCGAACGGGCTTTCCAAATCGACTTCTTTGCCGTTGTAGCTGATTTTCGCCAGAGCTGTTGACCGTGCGCGATGCGTTGCGGATGATGTCTTCCGCCATCTGCATCATGCGTTCGTAGTCGGAGAAGGCTTCGTAGAATTCAATCATGGTGAATTCAGGTTGTGGCGCACGGACATACCTTCCGTTGCGGAAGCTGCGGTTGATTTCAACACGCGCTCCAAACCGCCGACCACCAGGCGTTTTCAGATACAGCTCGGGGAGCGATGCGCAGGCAGAGCGGATGTCCAGCGTTGTGGTGGGTCACAAACGGTTTCGCCGTCGCGCCACCGGGAATCGGGTGCATCATCGGGTTTCGACTTCGAGATAATGCTCGTTCACCATGAAATTGCGCACGGATTGGATGATTTGGCTGCGTTTGATAAACGTATTGCGCGCTTCTTCGTTGGCAATCAAATCGACGTAGCGTTGGCGGTATTTGGTTTCCTGATCGCTCAAGCCTTTGTGTTTGTCGGGCAGCGGCGCAGGGATTTGGACAGCGAGGCGGATGTCGGACACGCGCACGGTCAATTCGCCGTGGTTGGTTTTTGAACAAAGTGCCTTCCGCGCCGACGATGTCGCCCAAGTCCCAAGTGGTTGAAATCGTCCAAAACTTCCTGACTCACGCCTTTGTTGTTCAGATAAAGCTGGATTTGACCGGTCACGTCTTGAATGGTGGCAAAGCTCGCCTTGCCCATTTGGCGTTTGAGCATCATGCGGCCGGCAATTTTGACGGGAACGGCTCGCGGGTCGAGCTTTCTTTCTTTGCCGATTTCGCCGTATCGGGCGTGCAAATCGGCGGCAAAGCTGTCGCGGCTGAAGTCGTTGGGATAGGCAATGCGCTGTTGGCGGATGTTGTGCAGTTTTTCGCGGCGCAGGGCGATGATTTGCTTTTCGTCCAACGACGGCTCGGTTTGCGGATTGTTTTGTTTCGCTCATGGTGTTTTCCGGAAAAATAAAATCAGGCGCAATCTGTTTCAGACGACCTGATTGAATCACGAAAATTGCGCATATTTTTACGCGATGTCGGTGTTTCATCCGGCTCAAAAGGTCGTCTGAAAAACATCGTGCAGGGGTTTTCGTCAATCCGTTTAGCGGGAAAAAGATACCTGAAATCAAGTTTGGAAAACATTTGGCTGTTGTTATACTCATTCCATTTATTTCAAATCAATATCTGAAGATTATAACTGGTCTATTCGATATCCCGATACCATCGTCGCCCGCAAAAACAGCAAGGGAATACCCCTTGGCATGGCTGACGGTATTGGCTTTGCTTTTCATTGCGGCGTTGATTGTTGTGTTGTGGCTGAAAAATCAGCCCGTTTTATCTGCTGATACCGGTTGGCGTTTGGGGCGCGGCTTTGCTAAACACGCTTTATCTTGTCGATGAACCGCAGCGCGGCGGCAGATGCTTGGGAAACCGAAAAATCGAATATCCGCAAAAATGGACGGATTGGGCGCAAAGAAGCATCGTATTGGCTGATTCACACACCATCCTGCCCGAACCCTTGTCGCCGCCGGACGTCATTACCGCAAGCATCAGGCGGACGAAATGCCGATCTTTTCTGTTTCCGCGTGATGAAGACGAAGACTGCAGGCGCAGCGGCTATCCTTACGTTGCCGAACATTTTTACCAAAAATTGAGCTGAATTGGCGGAATATCGGCAGCCTGTAACCCGCACATCGATGCGCCGGACGAAGAAGCGTATTTGAACTGGCAGCAGAGATTTGAAGAAAATCGCCGAAATGGCGGGTGTCACGCGCGACTATTAAGCCTTTGTCCGATGGCGAAAGTTTGATGGGCGATTGGTGAAAACCGCCAGTTTGAAGAGCATCCATGTGATTTTTCGGCATGGCTGAACGAAGACGCTTCAGATGCCGAGTTTACAGAAAACGCAATCTTGGCTGGCGTGTTTGCCTCGCCTTATGCCGCCAAACAGAACAAATTGCCCGTCAGCAGTTTTTGCAGCGTCCGATTGCCATTTCCTTGTCCGACGAAACGGCGCAAAACAAATCTTTCGGACACTACGCCGATTATGCTGAAAAACCGCACCGTCCATGCCGCCTGGTTTACCGCGCCACCCAAGATGACGCAACAATACGTCGGCTAACTTCGCCAAGCAGGCGTCAGCTGGAACGATAATTTCGACCTGCCCTTGATACACACGCCCGAACCGTATACAGGTCAACTTCCGCGAGAAAGCCACTGGCTGACTCTGGCTTGATGGCTGAAAACAGCGATCAGCAAACCAATTGTTCGGCTGGCGAAAGACGGTAATCTGTATATGGGCCGCCTGATTCATCAGACTCAGCAGCATAAGCCGACTATCTTGTCAGGTATGAGGTCGTCTGAAAACTTGAAGTTTGGGTTTTCAGACGACCTTCTATTGAATCGATGCATACTTGGAGCAAACCGAACCCGTAGCGTGGGGCTTTGCCCGCAAAAATCTGCCGTTTAATAATCTGAATCGAGTTATCTGTTTCGTAGAGCTCATCTCGGGCAGGGCAAGCCCACGCTAGCGGTTTACTGCAACGGCAACTTGTCCCTTCCCGTCCGGCGGGGGATGGTTGGGAGAGTGGCTTTGTGGATTTAGGTAAAATCAAATTCGTGTAGCTCGCAGAGCCACTCTCTCTCAGCCCTCTCCCGCCAGACGGGAGAGGGGCGTGTTTTCGATAAAAACGAGGTCGTCTGAAACTTTAAGATTCGGGTTTAAAGAACAAACCCGTTCATACCCGTTTTCAGACGACCCGTGGATTCAATCAATACAGATTTTGGATAACTCGTAGCGTGGGCTTTGCCCGCGAAATCCATCATTTAAGTAATCAAAATCAGACAATAGCCGAATGTGCTTTCATTTTGCATTCATATCGCGGCAAAGCCCACGCTACGGTTTCGCTTCAACGGTATCTGTTCCTTCCCGTCCGGCGGGGGAAGGTTAGGATGGAGGTGGCTGTGGATTTAGGTAAAATCAAATCGTGTAGTAGCACGAGCCACCTTCTCCCAGCCCTCTCCGCCAGACGAGAGGAGGTTACAGGTTGAAAGAGGTCGTCTGAAAACTTGAATTCAAGTTTTCAGACGACCTTCTTATTGAATCGATGCATACTGGAGCAAAACTGACCCGTAGCGTGGCTTTGCCCACCGATATGAATAGATACGGATACCGCCCAATTTAGATGGTTAAATGAGTAGATTTCGTGGGCAAAGCCCACGCACGGTTTACTGCAACGGCAACTTATCCCTTCTCCCGTCCAGAGGGGGAAGGTTAGATGGTGTGGTTCCATGGCTTTTAGGTAAAAATCAAATTCGTTTAACCTCCAGAGTCACCCTTCCCGCCAAAACGAAAGAGGGTGAAGACCGCAGATAGGTAAGGTCGTCTGAAAACCCTGAACTCTAAAGCCAGACGACCCTTTATTTTCAAACCCGACTTACTCAACGCGCCCTGCTTTCAACACGCGTTGGGCGAAGAACACCATGCTTGTGATGAAGAACGCCAGATCCCAGCCAGGATGCGGTGGTTTCTCAGTTTCAGACCCAGCGCGAGCGGGGCGTCAGAGCCGCCGTTGGTCACGGAGAAGACGATGATGAATGCCATCACTACGCCGACTAGGCTGCGCTGACAATCAAACCGGCGGAGAACAGGCGTTCCGATGCGTTCGGCGTTTTTCAGACGACCTTCATGATTTTTCCGCTTGCTTGCCGATGATGTGTTTCAACACCGCCGCCAACACTGCGCCGATCACGATGGGCATAGTGACGGACGGGGGCAGGTAGATGCCCATGCCGACTGCGAGGACAGGCAGTGCGCGTTTGCCGCCGGACGATTTTTCAACACCAATCGACGACGATCAACACCGCGCCGATCGCGATGCGGTGAAGATGTACGCCCATTCAAGGTTGTGGGCGAAGATACCCGACGCGATGGTCGTCATCAAAGTCGCTTGCGGAGCCGCCCAAGGCCTGTGCCGCGTCCATGCCTTCGCGCGGCATTGCGCCGGTAAAACCGTAAGCTTCTGTAGAAACGGTTCCAACACGGGCGAGATGACGAACGCGCCGACGATACAGCCGATAATCAACGCAATCTGTTGTCTCCAAAGGCGTTGCTTTGAGCGGTAGCCGGTTTTCAGTCTTGCAGGTTGTCGTGGAGATCGAGCCACGCAAATCACTGCCGAGCCGCAGAACAAGGTCAGAGCCAGCAAGAATTTGCGGTTGGTTTCATCCGCCATCAAGCTGCCGGATTCGCCCACGACCAACAACACCAGCGAAATGATGACGATGGAAACGATGCCCACGCCGGAAATCGGGCTGGAAGACGAGCCGACTAAACCTGCCATATAACCGGGCAGGCGGCGGCAACCAAAAAGCCGATGATGGAAGCCAAAAGCGTGCAAACGACCAGCAGAAAAGCTAGCCATGCCGCCTGTAATGTGCGAATCGCCGATAAAGTGATAAAAACGATACGCCCAGCACCAGCATCATGGACAATACCCAAAAATCACGGCCTTAGGCGACAAATCCTGTTTCTGTACGTTTCCCGCCGCAGGCGCACCGCCGCCGAAACCTTGAACGACATTCTCAGACCTTCCAGTATCGGCTTGAGCAGCATCAAAGCGTCCAAACCGCCGCGATACTGATGGTACCCGCGCCGATAAAGCGTACTTTTTCCTTCCACAGCTTCATCGCAAATGCCGCCATTTCCATATCGGCGGGTTGAGGAATGCGATGAAAAATACGGCACGGCAATGCCCCAAGCAATCGAAATGCCCAGCAGATGGCGATACCGCCCGTCAGACCGACCAGATAGCCCGCGCCCAATAATGCCAGCGAAAAGCCCATCGGCAGTTGGAAAATCGCCGTGCCGCTTTTGAACCAATAACCGCACTATCGGCAATCACGCGCAAAACCGTTGGAACAAAAAGCTCATAAAGCCCGCCAGCGCGCCGCCTGCCGCCAGCTCTTTAATGCCGCTGCCGCCCTGACGGCTCCTCCTCGTGGCTGCCGACTTTCAAAATCTCCGCTGCCGCCACGCCTTCGGGATAAGGCAACTCGCTGCCACCACCATCGCGTAACGCAGCGGAATGGTGAAAATCACCCCAAAATCCCTGCCGGCAATACATAAAAGCGTCGTCTGCCAAAACGGGAAACCGCTCCAATAGCCCGCCATCAGCAAACCGGGCAGGACGAAGATGATGGTCGAAAGCGTACCCGCCGCCGAAGCCTGCGTCTGCACCATATTGTTTTTCCAAATATGCTGCCTTTTGCAAAACTTCAAAACCGCCATCGAAATCACCGCCGCCGGAATCGACGAAGCAAAGGTCAGACCGACCTTCGCCGAGGTAAACGTTCGACGCGGTAAAGATCACGGTAATCAGCGCACCGAGTATCATGCCCCGAAGGCGTCAGCTCGCGGTAATCCGCGTAAGGATCGTGGGTGGATTGTGTCATCGTGGATAGCCTTTCGGTTGATAAAAACACGACTGGCAGGCTCGAACCGCCGCCGAATCTGCTTTGTGTTGTTGCGGCGGCGAGGAAATGTCGGTTAGACAAAGAATGTGCAAAGAAAGCGGAAAGTATAGTGATTAAAATTGCAAACTGATACGGCGTTGCCAACGCCCTTATGTACTACCCGTACGGCGGGCGTTGCCGCCTTTGTCTCATTTTATTTTTAATCCACTATAAAAAGGTCGTCTGAAACCGGTGTCCGCATTTGAACTGGCCCCCAAATCTTGGACACTCATAAAAGCCTATTCAGGCGCTCTGTGCAAGCTGGGTTCTGTATGCGACAGGACTCAGCTTTTTCAATTTCAAACTGCAACGCTCCCGGTTGTAGTAATCCATATAGTCATCTATCTGCTTCATCAATTCATCTACCGTCAATTCACCTGCATTATAGAAACACTCCGTCTTCAACACCGCAAAGAAACTCTCCATCGGCGCATTGTCCCAACAGTTCGCCTTACGCGACATGCTTTGAACCATGGAATGCTCCGCAAGCAATTCCCTATACCCCGCCGTACGGTACAGCACACCTTGGTCCGAATGCAGCATCGTTCCTTTAGCAGTCAGACGGGGTGCGGCTTTTTCGAGCATTTCCTTCACCATTTCGCTGTCGGCTCTGCGGCTCATGGCGTAGGCGACGATCTCGCGGTTGAACAAGTCCAAGATTGGCGAGAGGTACAGTTTGCCGTCCTTCCCTTTGAGTTCGGTAACGTCGGTCAGCCATTTTTCGTTGGGCTTTCGGGCTTTGAACCGGCGTTTGAGGAGGTGTTCCGATATCTCGCCCATGGCGGGATGGCGGTAGGCTTTTTTCGCCCGTATGAGGGCTTTCAGTTCCAACTGCTTCATCAACCGCGCCGCTTTTTTGCGGTTCCAACCCAATGCTGCGGCAATGCGCCTTTGTCCGTAGCGTCCTTTATGCCGCCGGTAGGTTTCGACAAGGAGGGCTTTGTCGGCTGCGTCGGGATCGGGTCGGTCTTGGTGATGGTAGTAAAAGCTGCTTTTGGGCAGGTTTGCGATGTGCAGCAGGTATTTGAGCGGGTGTTGCGCCCTCAGTGCTTGGACGGTTTGGCTTTGTCCTTTGCGGTCTGCTTTTGGCTGAGGGCTTTTAACTCCTTTAGGTAGGCGACCTCTGCGCGCATATAGCACAACTCTTCAATAAGTTCTGCCTGCGTTTTTTTCTGGTCGGGTTTATTCTGCGATGAAGGGGTTTTTGCGGTGTTAGCATGGTTTTGGATTGAGGGATGTTCGAGTGCGCCGATACCGCCTTCTTGATAGGCGCGTATCCATCGTCTCAGGTGGGTTCGGGAAATGCCGTAGTGGTCTGCGGTACGCTGTTGGCTGCGTATATGCAGGTAGTGGAGTACGGCTTGGTATTTGAAGTGTAATGTATATTTGCTCATAAAAAAACTGCACCTTGTGAGTTGAGGATGTCCAACTTTTGGGGTGCAGTTCACTTTCAGACGACCTTAGCGGCTCAAATCGCCTCACCCAACCCCTGAAAAACCTCCGAATCCCACCATTTATTCCTTCAATGCCCGACTGTCCTTTATATCTGTTCCTCCCGTTGACGGATCGTTCAGATTCAGAGCCTGCTCCGATTTCAGACGACCTGTTGTCGCTTTTTACGCCACTTCAAACAACTTTAAAGATAACGTCATTTTCATGACAAAACTTGCACATCGGCTTGCAATCTCGTTCCAGCCGTGATTTCAACCTGATAGATACAGGAAATTTCACTTCAGACGGCCCAAACGGATTGAATAGCCAAGATTTACACGGTAAACTTATACAATTAAAAATTTTATGATTTACTCACTATTATGAAACCCGCTCGACATAAAAGTCAGCCCGGCTTGACGTGCTGGCTATTCACCCGCATACCGCAGACTTGACCGAACTGGAAGAATTTCTTTGCGCCAACGCGCCGGTCAATACCAAGAATTGGATGTCGTCCCCTTCGTTTTTGGATGTGCAGGATTTTGACCATCCCGAGTCATTGGACATCGGTTCCATGATTTCCCTTTTTCGCCCGTTACGGCATGCAGATTTTTGGCTGCGCCACGAAAGCGAATATTGGGCATCCTTCGCAGCACGTTACCATTTGGTTTTTCAGCCGTAGCGACAAATCCGAGCCGCAACAGCCCAAAAAATCAACCAAGAGCTGCACCCGTTCAGGCAACGGTCATCAGCAACCCGACCGTCCTCATCAGCACCCCGTCCGTACCGGACAACAGGTTTTACGCGGAAAACGGCGACCTTATCGTGACCGGCATCGTCAGCCAGGTGCGGAACTCATTGCCGACGGGAAACATTCATATTTATGCGCCCATGCGCGGCAGGGGCTCTGGCAGGCGCGAAAGGCAATACCAACGCGCGCATCTTCATCCACTCCATGCAGGCGGAACTGGTCTCGTAGCGGGTATTTACCGCAATTTCGAACAAGACCTGCCCGACCACCCTGCACAAAAAGCCGTACAGGTTTCATTGCAAGACAACCGCCGCTGGTTATCAGCGCAATCGACACAGATTAACCATTCAAGCATTTCGATAAAGGAAACATCAGACAAAAATCATCAGTAGTAACTTCAGGCAAAGGCGGCGTAGGCAAACCGACCAGCGCCAGTATCGCAACCGGACTGGCTCTGCGCGGCCACAAAACAGCCGTCATCGGCTTTGACGTCGGCCAGCTGCAACCTCGACCTGATTGATGGGTTGCGAACGACGCGTCAGTTTTACGACCTGGTTAACGTCGCCAGGGCGAAGCCACGCTCACCCAGGCCCTGATTAAAGACAAACACCGGTGCAAAACCTCTTCTATCCCTGCGCATCGCAAACCCGCGACAAAGACGCGCTGACCCGTGAGGCGTTGAGAAAGTCATGCAGGAATTGAGCAGGTGACAAAATGGGATTTGAATACATCATCTGCGACTCCCCGCCGATATCGAACAAGGCGCATTGATGGCGCTCTCACTTCGCCGACGAAGCCTACCGTCACCACCAACCCCGAAGTATCCAGCGTCCGTGACTCCGACCGCATCTTGGGCATCCCGCAAAGCAAATCCCGCAAAGCCGAACAAGGCGGCACGGTCAAGAACACCTGCTGATTACCCGCTACTCGCCCGAGCGCGTCAACAAAAGGCGAAATGCGTCCGTACAAGACATTTTGCGACATCTTGCGCATCCCGCTTATCGGCGTCATTCCCGAATCGCAAAAACGTCCTGCAAGCGTCCAATGCCGGCGAACCCGTCATCCACCAAGACAGCGCAACTGCCGCAGAAGCCTACAAAAGACGTTATCGCGCGCCTCTTGGGTGAAAACTGTAAATGCGTTTCCGCAAAGCCGAGAAAAAGGCTTCTTCAAACGGCTGTTCAGGCTAAATCATGTCATTAATGGATATGTTGTTCGGCCGAAAACCGAAAATCGCCGCCGTTGCACGCGACCGTGCAAATCATCATTGCCCAAGAGCGCGCGCAAGAAGGTCAGCGCCCGATTACCTGCCGACCCTGCGCAAAGAATTGCTGAAGTATGTCCAAAATACGTCAACGTTTCCCTGGACGACATCCGCATTTCCCAAGAAAAAGCAGGACGGTATGGACGTTCTCGAATTGAACATCACCCTGCCTGAACAAAAACGGAACAGAAAAAGAGCAACACATGACCTTGACCGGTGCGTTACATCAGTAGCTGTCGCGCAGGAACGTCATTTTCGGACGTGCCGCGCGTGCGCTGCTTTTGTCAGCCAGCCCACCCTTTCCATCGCCATCAAAAAGCTGGAAGAAGAGCTGTCGGTATCCTGTTTGACCGCAGCAGCAACGACATCATCACCACCGAAGCGGGCGAGCGCATCGTTGCCCAAGCCCGCCGCGTGTTGGAAGAAGCCGAGCTGATCAAGCTCCTTGCCAGCGAAGAGCAAAAACGAGTTGAGGCGCATTCAAACTCGGTCTGATTTTACCGTCGCCCCCTCTACCTTCTGCCCAAGCTCATCATTTCCCTGCGCGAAACCGCGCCGAAAATGCCCCTGATGCTCGAAGAAAACTACACGCACATCCTGACCGAATCGCTCAAACGCGGCGACGTCGATGCCATCGTAGTCGCAGAACCCTTCAAGAGCCGGGCATCGTCACCGAGCCGCTGTATGACGAGCCTTTTCTTCGTCATCGTCCCCAAAGGACACCATTTCGAAGAACTCGATGCCGTCACCCGCAGATGTTGAGCGAAGAGCAGGTCTTGTTGGCTGACTGAAGGCAAACTCTATGCGCGATCAGGTCTTTATCAAGCTGCTCCGAGCTGGCCGCCAGCAGAAAAATCAAGGTCTGACCAACACCCTACCAAGGGCAGCTCCATCAACACCATCGCCACGCGGTTGCCCAGCGCCCTCGCCATCAGCGTCATGCCCGCTACCGCACTGACTGAAAACGACCATTTGCTGTTCAGCATCATCCCGTTTTCAGGCTCCGTACCACACCGCCGCGTCGTTTGGCATACCGTCGAAACTTCGTCCGCCCCAAAGCACTGACTGCTTACGGACTGCCATCCTCAATTCCCATCTTCACGGCGTTACTTTTGTCCAAGAGTAAGCGCATTGAATACCGGGCATCGATGAAATCATGCACAGAGCTTTCAATCGTGATGATATTCAACAAAGCCGCCGATTTCTTTCGGCGGCTTGTTTATGCTCAGCAGATGGATAAGCCAGAAATCGTGCAGAACGTTCGATCAGATAAACGTGCTTTTAATGCCTCAAAACATGGTTTTCCTGCAGAACAGGCAGGGGTAGAGACTCAACAGTTTCCAATCGATGCCTACCATCTAATACGAAACGTCGTCTGAAAACCCCATTCAGACGACGTTTTGGCCCCTAATTACCTTAACTCGCTACCGACGGTCGGTCGGAATCAATCCGCAAGGTCGGTTGTCCGACACCGACAGGAACGCTCTGTCCGTCTTTGCCGCACGCCGACACCACTATCCAGCGCGGTATCATTACCTATCATGAAACATGTTTCAACACTTCAGGGGCGTTGCCGATGATGGTTGCGCCTTTGACAGGATATTGCAGTTTGCCGCCTTCGACCCACCATGCTTCGACGCGCTGAAGACGAATTTGCCGCTGGTGATGTCCACCTGTCCGCCGCCGAAAATTGACGGCGTAAATGCCTTATCGATGGACGCGATGATTTTCGTCGGTTCGTAGCCGCCGTTTTCCGCATAAAGGTATTAGTCATGCGCGGCATGAGGGGCGGAGGCATAGCTTTCGCGGCGGCCGTTGCCGGTGGATTGCGTACCCATCGAGGCGGGCGTTGGTTTCGTCCTGCATATAGCCGACCAAGATGCCGTCCTCAATCAATACGGTGCGGCGTGTTTCATTGCCTCGTCGTCGATATTGAGCGAACCGCGCCTGTCGGCAATGTCACCCTGATCAACGACGGTAACGCCTTTGGCGGCAACGCGCTCACCGATTCTGCCTGAAAAGACTGGTTTCTTTGCGGTTGAAATCGTCTTCAAGCCGTGTCCGACGGCTTCATGCAGCAACACGCCCGGCCAGCCGTTGCCCAAAGACAACGGTCATTTCGCTCCTGCGGGCGCAGGGCGGGGATTCGAGATTAATCAAGGCTTGTTTGACGGCAGAATCGACAAACTGCCGCGCAAAGATTCATCAAAATAAGCCGAAGTCGTGGCGACCGCCGCCGCCCGCACTGCCCTGATTCGCGCCGGTCGCCCTGTTTCAGCGATGACGGTAACGTTCAGGCGCACCATCGGACGGATGTCGGCGGCGTGCACTGCCGTCGAGGGCGGGCGATGTAAACCGTCATGTCATAGTTCGCCAAGTCGGCCCGCCGTCACTTGCACAATGCGCGGATCGGCGGCTTTTGGCAGGCGTTTCCACTTTGTTCAATAAAGGCAGCTGGCGGCAGAATCGAGGACCGATAATGGGGATTCAGCACCGCATGGACGGATTTGCCGTATGCGGCGGACGGTGCGCGACGGACGCTTTACCGCCTGCCGCGCCGATGACGCGGACGGCTTGGGCGGAACGGTTGATCGAATCGATACACAAACTGTCCGCATAGGCAAAGCGGTTTTCGCCCGAAACAGCGCGTACGCCCACACTGATCGATTTGGAAGCTGCCCGGTTTGACGATGCCTCTTCCGAAATGCCGGCTTTCAGCAGCAGTGCGCTGGCGGTAGATGTCGGCGTAATCGACGTGATGCGCGCCGATGATGCTCAGGCTTTTGGCGAGCAGCTCAGGGGAAAAGGTGATTGGCTTCGAGCAAAATCGCGCTGTGCAGTAGCGTAAGTTGAGTGCATGGTTTTCAGACGACCTTCAGGCTGCAGAAACTTGGGAGCGATTATGCGGCATTTTATTCTCGTTCTGGTCGAATAGATAAAAGCGCAATCAAGTTCCTTACCACCTACGACAGGCGGCGGACTCAAGCTGCATCATGTCTTACGGTTTTCTTGAGTTGAACGGAACGCCCGGACCGCTTATGGCGATTTCGCGGGCAAAGTCCACGCTACGGATTGCTTCAGCGGTAACTATCCCTTCCCCGTCTGGCGGATAAGGTTAGGATAGAGGGTGGCTTTGTGAGTTTAAATATAGTGGATTAACTATAAACCAGTACAGCGTTACCTCCTTGCCGACTACTATCTGTACTGTCTGCGGCTTCGTCGCCTTGTCCTGATTTAAATTTAATCCACTATAAAATCAAATTCGTGTGCCCCGTGAGAACCCCCTCTCGACCCTCTCCCGCCGGACGGAGAGAGCAAGACCAGATAAAAACGAGGTCGTCTGAAAACTTGAAGTCGAGTTTTCAGACGACCTTTTTATTAATCACGCCAGTTTGTAGCGTGGGCTCGCCTACGAAATCTATCTTCCGACAATCTGAATTGGATGATCACGTTTTTCACTCATATCGTGGGCAAAGCCCATGCTACGGTTTACTGCAGCGTCAGCTTATCCGCGTCCGGCGGAGAAGGTTAGGATGAGGTGGTTCTATGGCTTTGAGGTAAAATCAAATATGCTTGAGGTCCGTCTGAATCGGCTGTCTGCACATTCCATCCTATTCATTTGCATGAATAATCGGCTTGCCCTAGCCCGTTAAATCATGTTAGGTTATGATGTTTCTTTTTAATATGTGAACAGATGGTCTGAGGGTCGTCTGGAAACGGAGAAAAAGGCATGAATGCCGTAGTGGTTTGCAGTAATCGTTATGACTCGTGTTGCTCGCTATCGCGGGTACACGTCGTGTGAAACCCTGACTGTCGGTGCGTTCGTCGGCGGACTGGTGGCGGAATGCCGCTGGAAAAACATCGTGGATACGGCGGGCAATGTAACGCGAGTCGGGGATTATTCCTGTGTTTAACGAAGCTTGAAGGGGCGGCGCGCGGATTTCTTTGTCTTATGCGATGCTCGGTGCGTTTGCGATGGCGATTACCTATTCGGGGCTGCCGCAGCAGCTTGCGGGCGGCATTATCCGCAAACTCAACAACAGTCAAGGATGCCGCGAAAGGCGAAAGTTCGGTGAAATGGACGCTGTTGCGATTATTTTGGCGATGGGCATCGCGAGGTCAAAAACGTCGTGCCTATCCATATCGCGTTTTATTCCGATGATTATTCCGCCGCTTTTTGCTGGTGTTTAACCGTTTGAAAAGTCGACCGCCGCCTGGTGGCGTGTGGGATCACGTTCGGTTTGGTGACGACTTATATGTTCCTGCCTTTACGGCTTCGGTACGATTTTTCTTGAACGACATCCTCTTGGGCAACATCAAATCTGCGGGCATGGATGTGCACATCAGTGTCATGCACGCGATGGCGATTCCTGCGCGTGGGTATGGTGGCGGGGCTGCTGGCGGCGTTTGTCCACTACCGCAAATCACGCATTTATCAAACCAGACTGTCGATGCGGAGAGACAACCGCGAAGCATCCGAACAGCCCAGCCTTCGGCTTACCGCAGTCTGGTGGCGGCGGTGGCAATCGGCGTGCTGTTGCGATTCAGTTGATGTATGAAGATTCGCTGGTGTTGGCGCGATGCTGGGGTTTGCCGTCTTTGCGATGCTCGGCGTGATGAACCGAGATGCTGCCAGCGATGTGTTCGCGAGCATCAACGATGGCGATGGTCGGTTTCACATCGCTGATTGCGGCGCAAGGCTTTGCGGCAGTCGCTGACCGCGACGAGCGAAAATCAAACCGCTGGTCGAACACAGTATGCAACTTTTCGGCAGCAATAAAGGCATGGCGGCATTGCCATGTTGTTTGTCGGATTGTTGGTTACCATGGGCATCGGCTCTTCTTTTCTCCACCTTGCCGATTATTACCGCGATTTATGTGCCACGCTGTGTATCAGCCTCGGCTTCTCGCCGCTAGCAACCCGTCGCCATCGTCGGTACGGCAGGTGCGATTGGGCGACGCCGGTTCGCCACGCGTCCGACCTGACGCTCGGCCCGACCATGGGTTTGAAGCGCCGACGGGCAACACGACCACATCCGCGACTCCGTCATCGCCAACCTTTATCCACTACAATATCCCGCTGATGATTTGCCGGCTGGATTGCCGCGATGGTGCTGTAAATGGCGAAATGGACGAGGTGGAACACCGCATCACCGAGCTGGAAATCAAACCGCGCTTCAGGAAGACTTAATCGGCAGCCTGAACGATACGGTGGCGAAAAATGCGGCAGACGCTGGATTTACAGCGAGGCGCAGTTAAGGCTGCTTTATCAGAAAATGCGAAGACAAAGGCGCAAACGGAGAGCGCGAACGCTACAGCCTGCGTGATGAAATTCGCCGCATGATTGAAGCGGAAATATGAAAGAAGGTCGTCTGAAAAATGGTTTCAGACGACCTTCAAATTTCTAAAACCCAAATTAAAATGACGAACCTTCCTGCTTCAATTCCGCCTCTTCCTCCGTGCTTTCACGCCCTCAATACGGCATTGCGGTGTGGATAACGTCGAAAGCGGTCGATGATGACTTTGTGTTTGATTTCAAAATCCAATGCGTGTCCGTCGGTATAGCGTTCAAACAGCGGAACGGCTTGTTCGTGGACAACTTGGCTTTCGCTGTGCATCAACGGCATAAGCATGAAATGGCGTTCGTGCGGCAGGAGGTCGGCGAAACCGGGCTGACGGACGGCTTCTTGGGCAAGATGAGGCGGCCGTCTTGCCCAGTGCTTGGGGCTGTTGCGAAACAGGTTGCGTGAGAAATGGTCGAGCAGGATGATTTCGGCGAGCTGCCTCTGCAGGGTGTCGCGCCAGTGTGCAAGCTCGCCACGGGCCGCCTGCTGCCAGACATCAAAAATGTCGCGCGAATCTTAGCATCGAATTCATCGTTTTTGGCAAACAGAAAAGGACGGTTTTTCTTCGGCAAACCAAGAAGTCTAAGACGGTTTGGGGTATCATGAACATTCCTTGCAATAGAAAGATTATTAAGTGCAAGGTCGTCTGAAAAACCGAGATAAGGTTTTCAGACGACCTTCTTCAATGCGCCTATATCTCGACAGCTGTTGATTAATCCACCCGCTCAACCGACTTTTGCGAACATACCCTCGTAGCCGTATCTCTTTTAATTGAACGAGGTACCGAAATCCTTACGAACGGTTTTCAATTTTTCTACTATGGCGTTGTCGTCCAAGCGTTTGATTATGTCAGGCATGGGTATCCGGTTGGCTCTGAGTTAACCTTATGGCTATCTGTGGATTTAACGATGAAATCATTATTCATAATCAGCGAGTAAATACAGCCTGAATCAGGAGTTTGTTTCGCCGTTGTTTTTGGATTTTTCAAATTTATAGGTTTGGCAGAATAATGTTACCGTCACAAATGACTTCCGTACCCACTTTACCCATAGTAATTTGGGCAGGCTGTTTGACAGAATCTTCCTGATAAACAGTAAAAATTCGGCGGAAGCACCAATTCTTTCAAAACAGCAGCTTGTGCGATTTGCTCAAATTAAGGGAAATTCGGTTTTTGATTCGATATTTTTGGTGTCTTCGGGAATAAAGTCAAAATATAAAACCCTTTGATTTCCCGAGCATTACCATCTAAACTATTACCCCAATAAACCCACAGCTGCCTTTTTGAGGAGCACCTTGTGCAAATGTCAGCTGAAATACACTCAAAATAAAGCCGACAAAAATACAATAAATAGATTGTTTATTTTTCGTAAAGCCATTTTCAGCGCATCAGAATCTACCTACCGAGTGCCCTTCACTCAGTCCCTACAACAGACAATATCGTTGATTGTTTAGTATATTCATAACAGAGGTCGTCTGAAAAACAGTCACGAACCTCCTCAAGCCTGTATCTTCCTTATTCTGTCGATTTCCTGATAAAAGCGCAGCAAAGTCCGGGCTCTCCGACAAAGGTTTTCTAGGATTTCGCCTTTTTATCGATCAGGAAAGAAGTCGGGTAAAACCTGCGTACCGAACGCTTGGGCGGCGGCTTTATCGGCATCAAACATGACGGTAAAAGGCAAGCCGTATTCTTTGACGTATTGGTTTACGCTTTCCAGCGGGTCTATCGGCTGGGCAATGCCGAGGACTTGGAAGTCTTTACCTTGATAGTCTTTGGACATTTTGATGACTTTGGGCATTTCGCTGACACAGCCCGGCAGGAGGGAACCAGAAATTGATGAAGCTGACTTTGCCTTGCAAATCGGCATTGACACCGGTTTGCCTTGCAGGTCAGACAAAGAGAATGCGGGAGCAGGTTTGTTATCCGGAATAAGGACGATGGCAAGCAGCGCGCCGATAATGGCGACTGCGGCAATGGTAATGAGCTTTTTCATGCTTCGGCGTATTGTTTTTAAAAAGGGTAAAGAGAGGTTCAGGGAATGCTGATACTTCGCCCGCTTTCTGCGCTAACGACCATCAAAAGTACTTTCGGCTTCGACGGCATTTTTACCGCTGGGCAAAACGATGTTTTGAGTGAGGATAATATGGCGTGAGGTCAGCTCTTTCAGACGACCTTCAAAACGCAATATGTCGCCATCGACGGCGGCACGGCGATAACGGATGTCGGTGCGGACAACCACCAGCATCAAGCCGTCGATTTCGGACAATAAACCGTGTTCCTCAAAACGCCCAGCGCGCTTCTTCGAGAAATTCGAGATAGCGCGCGTTGTTGACATGACCGTAGCCGTCAAGATGGTAATTGCGGACGCGGATATTCATCAGTTCAGATTGAAGGGTTGAAAGGCTTCACGGGCGATCGGTTCTTGCTCGAGGTCGGTAATGACGGTAGAAAGCTGGATGTCGAACCATTCGTTGAAAATATCCGCATTCAAATCAGGCCATTCGCTTTCATCTTCGCACCAATCGGCAAGTTCAGCAGCGAAAAATGTCTTCAAACCGCGCTTCGATTTCGTCCCATACTTCGTCGGCGGTTCTCACACGGACGGACGAGATAAAATTGGCATCAGCTGAATATCTTCAAAGCGTCAAACCGTCAAGATGATTGCCGGGCAGGGGTTTGCAGCCAGTTCCAAAAGGATCGAGCGGAATGAGCAGGGAAGACGCTGCGGTTGACTTCGTACATGATGTTTTCCTGATTTCAGATAAGGAATGATATAGCAAAGGCCGTGCAAACGCTATCTTTGCCTGCCAAAGAGTGGATAGGTTGGGACAAGGCGATGTTTTGGATTGCAACCCATTTTCCTGCTTCATTACTTTTTGCAGATTTGATTGCGCTCTTTCTCTTGTCAAATCGCAGGTCAAACTAAGAGTTGACCTGCTTCTTCCAACACTAGCATTTGCCACCAGTGTATCGGTATCTTTCCTCACATCAAATGCAGCTCATGAAAATCTTGTTTCAACGGGCAGGACTGCTTCGGATATTCATACCAATAAATCATGGCTTCTGCCAGTTTTTCAGGCGTCGCATCATGTTGCAAAAGCTCTGGAACAGCACATTGTTCAGCAAAATATTGGGCAAACCGACGTGGCACTTTTAACTTTACGCTCACATAAGCATAAGTCAGAGGAGATATCTCATAGCTGATCACCATCGGGACGTTTTGCACTAGACGCCACTTCCAGCGTTGCCGTCCCGCTGGTTACCACCACATCTGCCGCAGTACAAACGGTATCTGCTTGTTTATCGACTAATGTAATGGGAAGGTCCGAAGTGCGCAGATGCAAGAATTTTTGATATACGACGGCGGGTTGCTTGTGTAACAACCGGCATAGAAAACTGTGCCTGTGGGTAACACTTCAACAGAAGTAATGCGGTTTGAAAAACACAGGAGCCATGTAATCAATTTCGCTAACGACGACTGCCGGGCATCAAGGCAAATACTGGGATAGACGGTGCAACTCCCAACTGACGACGCGCAGAAGATTGATCAACATCTGCAGGCATGGTTTGAGACCATCGGATGACCGACAAACTCAGCCTTACCACCGGGCATCTAAATAGAGCTGTGGTTCCATTGGGAAAAGGCACAACACCCGTTAGCTTGATGAACGATTTTGTTCACCGTTCACGCCTCCACGCCCAAACAGAAGGGCTGACATAGTGAACCGTTTGGAATACCCGTTTTCTTCAGTTTCTCTTCCACCAAAGATTAAAATCAGGTGCATCAATCCCAACAAAACATCCGGTTTTATACGAGATAAGGTCTAGCAGACGGCACTTTTCAGTTTTCAAGATCTCAGGCAGACGTTTAACTACCTCAACAAAGCCGTCGCTGCCAATTTTTCTTGGTCATAGACTTTCAAATCCTTCCGCTTTCATTACGTTCACGCAATGCCAATAAAGTTTGGCATCAGGACAACGTTTTTAATCGCACAAATAAGATGTGCACCAAGCAGATCACCCGATGCCTCAGCAACACTCATTGCAACCGTGAAGTAGTCATATAAAATTATGGGATGCAAAAAGAATGGTAAGTGTAATACCTGACGACAAAAAGTTCTTAGTCAAATTTCAATTATAGAGACCTTTGCAAAAATAGTCTGTTAACGAGGTTTGACTCATAAAAATAGCACTAAAAATTTTCAATTGACCGAAAACCTTTATGATTTTAAGTAAAAAGCTAGGAAAATCAGAAAGGTTTTTCATTTGAAAAATAGTATTGAACAGAAAATTTTAGCAACTATGTTATTTAAAAATATCTCTTATAATATGATACTGAGTACTCTACTCCATTATGCAAACCCTTACCTATACAAAAACAAAAGAGTAGCTTCATATACCTAGGTATTTTAAATAGAGTATTTAAAGCCATACACAAAAGTAACTGCATATAATAAAACACCATTTGAGAAAACAAATGGTGTACTGATATGGTTATTAGATTACTCGGCAGCTTCTGCTGCTGTCTCTAATTCAATCAATGCCAAGGTGCATTGTCGCTTTTGCGGAAAGACCATATTTCAGTACACGAACATAACCGCCATTACGGGCAGCAAAAAACGTGGACCTAACTCATCAAACAATTCTAACTACAACATCACGATCACGAGTGCGGTCAAATGCCAAACGACGGTTTTGCCAGGAAGGTTTTTACCCAATGTAATCAAGGGTTCTACTACGCGGCAATTCTTTTAGCTTTTGCAAGCAGTTGTCACAATAGTCTCGTGAGTCAACAATGAGTTCGCCATATTACGCAGCATTGCAGCGCGATGGCTGCTCGCATGGTTTAATTTTGCGGTTACCATTACGATGACGCATGTCATTATCCTTTAATCTTCAAACTTACGGCTTTTCTAAGCCTACAGGCGAAGCCAAGCTTCAATTTAGAACCTAGTGTCAAGACGCCTTTAGATGCCAACACTTCTTTGATTTCATTCAAGATTTACGACTCAAATTCGGAGTTTTACAGCTCTGTTTCGGTACGTTGAATCAAATCGCCGATATAATAAATATCTTCAGCTTTCAGACAATTAGCTGAACGTACAGTCAATTCAAATCATCTACCGGACGCAGCAGGATCGGGATCAATAGGAGGGCTTTTTTCTTCAACCTCTTCTACTGGGTACCTTTCCAAATCAGCCAAAAGATAGACATTTGATCAATTAAAATACGAGCGGCACTACGTACAGCTTCTCAGGATCAATAGAACCATCGGTTTCAATATCCAAAACCAATTTATCTAAATCCGTACGCTGCTCTACGCGTGCAGGGTTCGACTTCAAAAGCTAACCTGACTGATGGGCGAAAAAGCTCGCATCCAACTGAATTGCACCAATCTGGCGGTTTTCATCGCGCACACACGACGACCAGAAACAGATTGATAACCACGCCCTTGCTCAACTTTTGATTTTCCATCTCAATTTGACCATTCTCAGCCAAATGACAAATAATATGCTCAGGATTTAAAATTTCCCGATCGTCATGGGCAATTCGATATCGCCAGCAACTGCTGCACCTGGCCCTGACTTTTTCAAAGTTAACTGAACTTGACCACGCCCATGCAGCTTTAAATACAATATCCTTTAGACATTCAACAAAATATCGACGACATCTTCGGAACGCCATCAACAGTAGAGTATTCGTGCAATACACCGAAATAGCCACTTCAGTAGGGCAAAACCATTCATGGATGACAGTAAGATACGACGCAAAAGCATTACCTAAAGTATGACTAAAACCGCGCTCAAACGGCTGCATGGATACTGCACGAGTTGTAGATGAAAGTATCGACATCAATTTGACGAGGCTCAAAGAAATTCGGTTGTGCTATTTTGCATTTGAACTGTCCCTCACTGAGCTAGCGTTATTTAGAGTAGAATCTACTACTAGCTGTTCATTAATATCGCTAGTTAATTCTGAACGATCCGGCATATTTTTAAATACGCCTTCCAATTTGTCTCGCATCAACAGAAACCCAGCTTGGTAAACCGATTTGAGTCTGCCAGACTCAAAGCTTCCTGGATACGAACCTGTCAGCCTTTCACGAACAGCTACTACATCACCGGCTTTAACTTGGAAAGAGAATATTTCACAACCTGTACCGTTTAACGGTAATTGCTTTATGGAGAAACCAGCTGACGCGCCTCTAGCACTGAGTCGAGCCAAATCCCATGCGTATACCACATTATCCAAACGAGATTCTAACAATTGCAGCAATTCACCAGTAGAAACCTTTACGTCGATCTGCTCTAGCAAAATAGCGACGGAATTGATCGTCCTAATACGCCATAAATACGACGTGATCTTTTGTTTTTCCGTCAATTGCAAAACCATAGTCGGACAAACGCGCTTTTAGCGCCGTGCTGATCCTGGAGCAGAGTCCAGTTTTTATATTTAGAATCCAAAGATGACGAGCGCTCTTCAAAAATAAATCAGTACCTTCACGGCGTGCTAATTTACATTTAGGGCCAATATAACTGCCATGTCTCAAATCACTCCAAATATTAAATACGACGTTTTTAGGCGGACGGCAACCGTTATGAGGCAACGGAGTAACGCTCGGTAATACTGGTAATTTTAAAAGCCAAGAGCGTTGAGTGCATCGAACAGAGGACTCTCGACCCGGACCAGGGCCTTTATCACGAACTTCTAAACTTTTAACGCCATATTCTTGGGGCAACTTTCATCAGCTGCTTCTGCAGCCACCTGAGCTGCAAACGGTGTACTTTACTGAGAACCTTTAAAACCAGCGTCGCCGAGGTAGCCCAAGACAATGCATTGCCTTGACGGTCGGTGATTGTAATGATGGTATTGTTGACAGAAGCATGTACATGCACACTACCTTCGCTTGCGGTTTTACGTACTTTTTACGCTACGCGAAGCTGTGTTTGCTTTAGCTATTAATCAAAATTCCTTAAAAATTATTTTTACCAGCAATCGCTTTCGCGGACCTTGCGGTACGAGCGTTTGTGCGAGTGCGTTGACCACGACAAGGCAGCCTCCGACGACGATGGCGGAAAGCCACGAGTAACATCCCATGTCCATCAATCGTTTTGATGCTCATCGTATACTCACGGCGTAAATCAGCCTTCTACTTCATACTTAGCAACTTGCTTTCACGCAAAGCGTCCAATTGAGCTCGTCCAAATCTTTCACTTTTTTGAGTAGGAGCAATATTTGCTGCTCGCAGATTAATTTAGCATGAGTAGCACTGATACTCATGAAAATAGCCTGCAGGCTCAATTACGATATGTGCATTATTAGGATATTTTACCCTGCAATACGAGCTCATATTTTTCCTTTTAAACAGCAAAGTTCGTCACTATACCACAAAAGTCTTAGCAAAAGAAAAGTCCCCTTAACCCTTGACGTTGCTTTGTGACGAGGGTCAGTACATAAATTACGCGAACCACACTGATTACGACGGATAATCTTGCAGTTGCGGCAGAATTTTCTTTACAGACGGTTGTACTACGCATTATCTTTCCTCTATATCAGTCTCATCTGGCTCGAAGACTATCCGAGCGCGAGGTTAAATCATAAGGTGTCAGTTCTACCGTCACCTTATCCCCAGGAGAGATCCGGATATAGTGCATACGCATTTTCCCGAAATATGACGCTATCACAATATGGTCATTCTCAAGTTTTACTTTAAAAGTTGCGTTAGGTAGAGTTTCAGAATCTCCCTGCATTTGTATGGTATCTTCTTTAGCCATAATTCTACTTTACGTGATAAAGATTTCATATCAAGACCGCTCATTAAACTCTCATATTGCTGGAGTCATGCGGTAGAGTTAATTTGGGTACTAAAAGTCCATTGTCACCACGACTCAAAATCAGTGAAAGATGTACCACCCAAATAAAAAGGAACATTCAAAAGCTGTTGTCAAAAATCTGGAATTAAACAAATGAGTTGTAATATATAGGCACCAAACAAAGCGTGAGGCGCAATACAACCTGCTCCAGATACTGAGAAGTTTGCTTCCAGGTCGAATTCCCCAGGCATCAAAAGCACCGCTTTTTCTTCAGATTCTCGCCATTTCTCTTGGGCTCAAAAACCAAGGCTGTCATAAAAGATAGCAGAAGAAAATAATTGTCACTGTAAACAACAAAATATAAGCTCTGCCCATGCTGAAGCAAACCAGCAATTTTATGCAACAAACTGACTCGTATATTTAGAACCAAACCAGCTTAACAAAGTGGATGGAAACAAAATAATACTTGACGCAAAGATAGGAGGAATCACTCCCTGCCATATTATTCAACAAAGGGCATATGTGTATTAGAACCTTGCATTACACCACTACCAAATTTGACGTTTCGCATAGTGTACAGGAACTTTTACGCTGCACTTTCAAAATATACATACAATATAAATTAGTAGCACCAATAACAATTGAACGAGCAGTAGGGCATACTCAATCGATCCTTGACTCGTTAAAGCTAATAATCTGCTATACTCGGAAGGAATGCCGGCAGCGATACCAGCAGTAATCAATGAGAAATGCCATTCCGATCCCATCCGTAATCTGCTCACCTAACCACATCAGGAACATTGTACCTGTGACTAAGCTCACTACCGTAGAAATATGGAACTCCAGAGAAGTGTGCACAACCACACCTTTGCTGGAATACAAAGGTAGCGCTACACCAAAACTCTGTAAGATAGCTAATAGTAATGTACCGTATCTTGTATATTTTGTAATAACTCGTACCTGCCTCCCCTTCCTTTTAAAGACTTTAAAGAAGGAATAATTTCAGAGGCCAACTGAACAATTATTGATGCTGAAATATATGGCATTATGCGATTGCGAATATACTAAAAGCGCTCTAACGAACCACCAGAAAACATGTTCAACATGTCCCTAGTATGCCGTTCCCAGCGCTTTCGTATAATTTAGCTAAAGCAACAGCATCTACGCCAGGGACAGGGATATGGGCACCAATACGAAAAACAACTAACGCCCCTAAAAGAAACGTTAGACGTTTTTTCAGATCTCCATATTTGGACAAACCTGATGAAAGATTGTTGATTAGCCACTATAATGCAAAGCCTTATTCTTCCACTTTTACCACCAGCAGCTTCAATTGCTTTTAGCCCTTTAGTGGCTTTAATGACCCCTCAGGACAACAGCTTTTGAAAGCACACCAGAGACAATAACTTTCACATTGGAAACAGTTGCAGGAACCAACCCAGCTTGCTTTGAGAACTAATACATCAATCTCATTCACAGCGAGCAAAGTTCAATTCCACTCAAACGAATCTCAGCATTAGCAGCAGCAGTCAACGATTTGAAACCACGTTTCTGGCAGGCGACGTTGCAAAGGCATTTGACCGCCTTCAAAACCTACTTTTATGAAAAACCACCAGAACGGCTTTTTGACCTTTTATGACCACGGCCACCAGTTTTACTCTAAACCACTACCAATACCACGACCTGCACGACGACGAGCGTGGTAGCCCCTCAGCAGGTTGAATAGAATTTAGAAACATATCAAGACTCCACTTTCAACAAGTAGCTGATTTTTGTTAATCATACCACGGTTTTCAGGGTATCTAAAACCTCTACTGTATGCTCACGATGGCGCAAACCTAAACCACGAGCACATGCACGATGAGATTCAATTGTACCAATCTAATGGCTCTTCACCAATGTAACTTTTAATCTGCTCAGCTGCATGGTTTGCTCCCAAAATGTCTTCTACTGTTAGGCCACGCTTAGCAGCGATATCAGCAGGTGCATATAACTTAGACAAGCCGTCTAATGTAGCTCGTACAATGTTATAAGGTTTGTAGAACCATGCACTTTAGCAGAAATGTTATAGAATACCCATAGCATCAAAAAACTCCGCGCATAGGACCACCTGCCTTTACACCACTACCTTCTTTGGCAGGTTGCATAAAGACTTTAGTAGCGCCATGACGTCCAATAACCCTCATGATGAATCAAAGTACCATTTTTAGAGGTACTTTAATCATAGAGCGACGAGCCTGATCCATTGCTTTTTGAACAGCTACTGGCACTTCTTTTGACTTACCTTATCCCATACCAATACGACCATCGCCATCACCAACAACTGTTAGCGCAGAGAAAGCCATGATACGGCCACCTTTAACTACTTTAGTTACGCGATTAACTGCGACCATTTTTTCAATCAGGCCGTCACCGCGTTCTTCAATTTCATGTTTTTGCCATCTGAAAGTCTCCAATTGTTAGAAGCTTAAACCATTTTTCACGTGCGGCTCAGCCAAAGCTTTCACACGACCATGATATTGGAAACCTGAACGATCAAAAGCAACTTTTTCTACGCCTACTGCTTTAGCTTTCTCCGCAATGCGCTTTCCTACTACTGCAGCTGCCTCGATGTTGCCGCCAGATTTCAGACTACCACGCACTTCAGCTTCCAATGTAGAGGCTTGAGCCAATACTTTATCACCTTCAGCACTAATTACTTGAGCATAAATATGATTATTGCTTCGGAACACACATAATCTTACCATTTTCAAGTCCGCAATACTCGCACGGGTTTTTGCGTGCACGATGAGTCGGGTAGTATGTTTATCCATTAGTGAAACCTCAATTATTTTTCTTGGCTTCTTTCATCACTACCACTTCACCCTACATAACGAACACCCTTACCTTTATAAGGCTCAGGAGAACGGAATGCACGAATTTCAGCAGCGACTTGACCAACTACTTGTTTTATCTGCACCAGTCAAAACAATCTCTGTTTGGCTAGAGTTTGAACAGAAACACCTTCAGGCATTTCATATACGATTGGATGAGAAAACCCAAAGACAAATTCAAAAACTTTGCCTTGAGCTTTGAGCACGGTAACCCACACCAATCAATTGTAGTTTTCTCAAAACCTCTGAAACACCTTTGACCATATTATTAACTAATGCACGAGCAGTACCTGACATAGTATCTGGCCTGTTTACTGTCATTTTTGCAGCAAAAGATTAATTTACCATCGTTTAATTCAATGACGACATTAGGAAAGGCTAGAAAGGCCAACTCGCCATTCTTACTCTTGATAACCAATGCTTCTGTTCCAAATTTTACTTCACACCAGCAGGAACAGTCACTGGGTTTTTGCGACACGTGACATTTACTTTTTCTCCACTAGGCTACAGATGCACAACAACTCACCACCGACGCCTCAGAACGAGCCTTTGCGGTCAGTCATCACACCTTTAAAGTACTAACAATAGCGATACCCAATCCATTCATAACATTAGGAATTTTTCCAGAAGCTTTGTAAATACGCAAACCCGGACGTGAAACACGTTTAATTTGCTCAATCACAGGACGGCCTGTATAATATTTCAATTGAATTTCCAATACCGGCTTCGCATCAGCAGAAACCGAAAAAAATCCTCGATATAACCTTCCTCTTTCAAGACTTTTGCAGTGCACACTTTAATTTGAGGAAGGCATGGCAACTGCTACCTTATTGGCACGTTGCGCATTACGAATACGAGTCAACATATCGGAAATAGGATCATAGCATACTCATTATTAATACTCCCATTACCAGCTAGCTTTAACAACACCAGGAATCTCGCCACGCATAGCGATTTCGCGGATTTTAATACGACCCAAAACCGAATTTACGGAAAGTACCACGAGGACTGACCTGTCAAAAGCATCAACGACGGCGTTGACGTTACAGGGAGCCGTATTACGCGGAATGGATTGGAAATTTCAGACGAGCTTCAAAAACGCTCCTCTTCAGTTGCATCTCGCATCATTAATAACAGCAAAAATTGCCTCACGTTTGGCTGCAAACTTTTTCGCCAGAGCTTGACGTTTCAGTTCACGATTACTGCGCTTTCTTAGCCATGATTATCCTTTAAACGGAAACTTGAACAGCGACAATAAAGCTTTTAGCTTCCTCATCAGTTTTTGCAGTAGTTGTAATAGTAATATTCAAACCACGCAAAGCATCAATTTTATCGTATTCAATCTCCGGGAAAATGATTTGCTCGCGAACACCCATGTTGTAATTACCACGACCATCAAAATGATTTGCCACTACACCACGGAAGTCACGTACACGAGGTAATGCAATAGTAATCAAACGATCCAAGAATTCAAACATTTGATCACGACGCAATGTTACTTTTGCAACCGACAGGATAATTATCGTGAATCTTTAAAACCTGCGATAGATTTACGAGCAACAGTAACGACTGGTTTTTTTGACCAGCAATTTTTCTAAGTCAGATATCGCGTGTTCCATAACTTTTTATCTGCAACAGCCTCCGACACCCATATTTAAAGTAATTTTTTCAATACGGGGAACTTCCATTACTGACTTGTAACCAAATTGTTTAATCAGTTCAGGAACAACTGTATCTTTATAAAACTCTCTCAAACGAGCCATGCTATCTCCTTATGCTCCAATAACAGAGCTCATTTGATTTGAAGAAACGAACGCGCTTAACTTTTGCCTTCATTCTCAATCAGTTTAATACCAACACGGTCTGCTTTATTAGTTTCCGGATTTAGGATTGCAACATTAGAAATATCCAACGGCATTTCTTTAGCAACAATACCACCCTCAATACCACGCATCGGATTAGGTTTTTGGTGGCGTTTTACAACGTTAATACCTTCAACAACAACTTTACTACCCAATACGCGAACCACTTGACCTTGCTTACCTTTATCCTTACCAGTGATCACAACAACTTGGTCACCTTTTTAATGATTTTATTCATCGCGCTATTCCTTTATAACACTTCAGGCGCCAATGAAACGATTTTCATAAATCGCTCAGTACGCAACTCGCGGGTTACCGGACCAAAAATACGAGTACCCAGAGGTTCAAGTTTATTGTTTAACAACACGGCGGCGTTGTTATCAAATTTAATCAACGCACCATCAGGACGACGCACACCTTTAGCAGTACGAACAACAACTGCATTGTACACATCACCTTTTTTGACACGACCACGTGGGCCGCATCTTTAACTGCGACTTTAATAATCTCGCCAACAGAAGCGTAGCGACGCTTAGATCCGCCCAACACTTTGATGCACATCACGGGACGCGCACCAGAGTTATCAGCCACATCTAAGATGGTCTGCATTTGAATCATATTAGTACCTTTAAATTAACCAACTTAATTTACCATTTTCACATAACTCGCCCACTTATTTCAAATTGAGCTAACTAAATGAAACCATCACGGTTCTAGTAAACCAGTCTTGGATCCCGAAGGAAGAACTCCAGAAGAAATTGAAGATAAGAAACGAAGTTTACACGCAAATTCACTTTGGCGCAACACTTCGTTTCTTATTAAAGCTAACTGTCTTAAATTTTTAAACAGTACGCGCTTTCTCAACCAGTTCTTTAACAACCCAAGATTTGGTTTTTGACAGTGGACGAGATTCCGCAATTACTACAACATCGCCAATTCCATATTGATTATTTTCATCATGGGCATGGATTTTAGTTGATAAACTGATAATTTTACCGTACAGAGGGATGTTTTACTTTACGTTCAACCAATACTGTCACAGTTTTGTCCATTTTGTCGCTTACCACTTTGCCTTGCAAAGTACGAACATTTTTATTTTCGCTCATTACTTAGCACCTTTTTCAGTTAAAAATGGTTTTAATACGAGCAATATCGCGACGTACACGTTTTAATTCGCTTGGTTTACCCTAATTGACCAGTTGCGTTTTTGCATACGTAAGCCAAAACTGAGCTTTTCGAACAAGTCCAACAAATCTGCATTTAATTGCTCAATAGATTTGTCTTTCAATTCATTTGCTTTCATTATTGACCTACCTGTCTTACTACAAAGGTCGTAGGAATAGGCAATTTGGCAGCAGCTAATTCAAATGCTTCACGAGCCAAATGCCTCTGGAACACCGTCCATCTCATACAACACTTTGCCTGGTTTGATTTCGGCAATGTAATATTCCACGTTACCTTTACCGCCACCCATACGAACTTGAATAGGTTTTTCAGTAATTGGTTTATCAGGGAATACACGAATCCAAATACGACCACCACGTTTAATGTGGCGAGTCATTGTACGACGAGCAGCTTCGATTTGACGGGCAGCTCAAATCGACCGCGACCAACGGCTTTCAAACCGAACTCACTGAAACTTACTTTGTTACCGCGGGTAGCAATACCAGTATTGCGACCTTTTTGTTGCTTGCGGTATTTCAGTCTAGTTGGCTGCAGCATTACGTCCACCTGCCTTTCTTTGTTTCTTTTCATGCTCAGGTTTAGCTGAAGTCTTTACATTACCTTCAGTATAGACCCAAACTTTCAGACCCAGCACGCCATAAGTAGTATGAGCTTCCTAGTTGCATAATCTACGTTTGCGCGCAAAGTATGCAGAGGTACACGACCTTCACGATACCATTCGCTACGAGCAATATCTCGCACCATTCAGACGACCTGAGGTCATAATCTTGATACCTTTTGCTCCCTGAACGCATAGCATTTTGCATAGCGCGTTTCATAGCACGGCGGAATTGAACGCGTTTTTCCAATTGCTGAGCAATACCATCAGCAATAATTTGCGCATCCAATTCAGGTTTACGGATTTCTTCGATATTCACGAACAGGCACGCCCATCACAGGCTTGCAAATCACGTTTCAGAACTTCGATATCCTCACCTTTTTACCACTACTACTCCTGGACGGGCAGAGTGGATGGTAATGCTGCAGATTTTGCAGGACGTTCAATAACTACGCGACCAACAGAAGCATTCGCCAATTTTTTACGCAGGTAGTTACGAACATCAATGTCTTGTTTCAAAACAGCAGAAAAGTCGGTGCTTTTAGCAAACCATTTTTGAAGCCCAGTCTCTTAGTTACCGCCAGGCGAAAGCCTGTAGGGTTAATCTTTTGTCCCATAGCTTTTCCTTAGTTGCCCACCGTCACATTGATATGACAAGTTTGTTTTTCAATGCGGTTACCGCGACCTTTGGCACGAGCTTGGAAACGTTTCAAGCTTGGACCTTTGTCAACAAAGATAGTGACCACTTTCAACTCATCAATGTCGGCACCGTTATTGTGCTCGGCATTAGCATTAGCTGATTCCAATACTTTTTTAATCAGCTCAGCACCTTTTTTAGGGCTGAAAGTCAAGATATTCAAAGCTTGGGCAACGTCTTTACCACGAATCAAATCAGCTACCAAACGAGCTTTTTGAGCTGAAATACGGGCATTTTTATGTTGTGCATTTACTCATGATTCACCTTATTTCTTTTTAGCCTTTTTATCAGCCAAGTGGCCTTTAAAGGTACGGGTCAATGAGAATTCACCTAATTTATGACCAACCATGTTATCAGCTGATAAACACAGGCACATGGTGCGGCCGTTGTGCACAGCGAAATGGTCAGACCGATAAAATCAGGCAGAATGGTAGAACGACGAGACCAAGTTTTAATCGGGCGCTTTGTCGTTGCTTGCACGAGCAGCATCTACTTTTTCAGCAAATGCAGGTCTACATATGGGCCTTTTTTTCAATGAACGAGCCATACCAATTAACCTTTATTTGAGTAACGACGACGAACAATCATGTTATCCGTGCGTTTGTTATTACGAGTGCGTAGCCTTTAGCAGGAGTACTCTATGGGCTAACCGGTTCGCGAGCTTCACCGGTACGACCTTCACCACCACCATGCGGGTGATCGACAGGGTTCATGACAACACCACGAACGGTCGGACGAATACCGCGCCAACGATTAGCACCGGCTTTACCGATTTTTCTTTCAGGCTTTTGTTCTTCGTTACCGACTTCACCGATGGTTGCACGGCAATCTACGTTGATTTTACGAACTTCACCAGAGCGCAGACGACTTGAGCGTATGCACCTTCTTTTAGCAAGCAATACCGCAGAAGCACCAGCAGAACGTGCAATTTGTGCACCTTTACCAGGTTTCATTTCGATACAGTGGATAGTCGTACCAACGGGATGTTGCGGATCGGCAGAGTGTTACCTACTTTGATGGCAGCTTCAGCACCGGAAACCAATACAGCACCGGCTTGAATACCGCGAGGAGCGATGATGTAGCGACGTTCACCATCTGCATAGCACAACAGTGCAATGAAGGCAGTACGGTTAGGGATCGTATTCAATACGCTCTACTTTTGCAGGGATACCGTCTTTGTTACGTTTAAAGTCTACAACACGGTAATGGTGCTATGACCGCCGCCTTTGTGACGGGTGGTGATATGACCATTATTGTTACTGACCGGCAGTAGAATTTTTCTTTCGAGCAAAGGCGCATAAGGCACCTTTGTGCAAACCTTCTGTTACCACGCGAACCATGCCGCGACGGCCTGCAGAAGTTGGCTTCATTTTAACGATTGCCATTTTGTTTATTCCTTATCTGCAGCTGCAGCAGCGGCTTCCAAATCCAACTCTTGACCGGCAGCCAAGCTTACATAAGCCTTTTTAACATCGCTGCGGCGACCCAAAGTACGACCAAAACGCTTAGTTTTACCTTTAGTGGTAACGGTAGTTACAGAAGCAACTTGAACACCGAACAGCAGCTCAACAGCCGCTTTGATTTCAGGTTTGGTTGCATTTGCCAAAACTTTAAAACGTCATTTGTTGCGTTTTTCAGCCAATACGTTGCTTTTTCAGAAACGATAGGTGCCAAAATCACTTGAGTCAAAACGTTGTTGATTCATACCATTGCTCCTCTAATTGTGCAACTGCATCTTTAGTGATGACTACTTTTTGTAACGCAGCAAGCTGTAAGGATCAACTTGTTGAGCTTCAAAACCAACACGTTTGGCAAGTTGCGTAGCCAGCAACATTTCTCATCGAGCTGTTTGGTTACAAACAGCACTTGCTCCAGACCCAGATTTTTCACTTGTTCAGCAAAAACTTTGGTTTTAGGAGTTTCAGCAGTCAACGCTTGATCGCAAACAAACGCTCGTCACGGGCCAATTGGGACAGGATAGTCGCTTTCATACCGGCACGGTACATTTTACGGTTTACTTTTTTTGAGTGAAGTTTTCGTCGGGTTTGTTCGGGAACGCACGACCACCTTTACGCCACAGCGGAGAAGAAGTCATACCGGAACGGGCACGACCGGTACCTTTTTGACGCCATGGTTTTTTGGTTGAGTGTTTTACTTCGGCACGGGTTTTTGAGCACGGTTACCAGAGCGGGCGTTTGCCAAGTAGGCATTTACCAGCTGATGAACCAACGCTTCATTGTATTCGCGAGCGAACAAAGCATCAGAAACAGACAGACTGCCTGAAACTTGTCCTTTAGCGTCAATTACTTTCAATTCCATTACGCACTCATTTTCACGCTAGGACGAACTACAACATCGCTGTTGACCGCACCCGAACAGCACCTTAACCAACAGCAGTTGGCGTTCTGCATCAACACGTACAACTTCCAGTTTTTGAACAGTTGCTTTGGTGTTGCCGTATTGACCGCCATGCGTTTACCGGGGAACACTCGACCTGGGTCTTGTGCCATACCGATAGAAACCTGGAACACGGTGAGAACGGGAGCCGTGGGAAGTACGTTGAGCACCGAAGTTATGACGTTTGATCGTACCCAGAGAAACCTTTACCTTTAGAGGTACCGGTTACATCGACCAGTTGACCGACTTCAAACATAGAAACGGTGATTTCGTCACCGGCTTTCAATTCAGCCAGTTTTTCTTCAGTCAAAGCAAACTCGATCAAACCGCGACCGGCTTCAACACCTGCTTTTGCAAAGTGCCCGGCTTCAGCTTTATTGACACGGTTAGCTTTTTCTGACCAAAGGTAACTTGAACGGCAGTATAGCCGTCAGTATCTTTGGATTTTACTTGTGTAACGCGGTTGGCAGACATATCCAAAACGGTTACCGGAACAGAAACACCCTGTTCGTCGAACACGCGGGTCATACCAACTTTGCGTCCAACCAGACCTAAAGTCATGATTATTTTCCTTTTAAAGTAAAGGGGCGGGCTACGATTGGCCTGCCTTCGGACATGATAAAACTTGGCACATTTGCACGAGCCCTGCACTATACCACGACAATAAAGAAGTTTTCAAGAAAAATCTTGAGGCTTGCCGCAGATTATTTACTGTCATCCGAGCGATTGACGGTTTTTATCCAATCCATCGATATTCTGTTCTGAATTTTTGACAGTCTTAATTGTTGTTCAACGATAGAGGGCGTCGTCTGAAATTTCATCTACAACAAAATTTCAGACGACCTCTTCTCAACCATGGTTATTTTACGCTACTCGGATGCGTTTTATGCCGAGAATGCTGTTTCTGCAACTCCGTCGTTGGGTTTTGCTCCGCTGGCGTGTGCAGAAATTTGTACCAGCAAACAACCGTACCAAACATAAAAAGGCAATCAAAGGGCATACATAAAGCGGAAAACCAAATAACGCGGGTTGCCGGTATTGAGATGTTTCCTCCTGCCGACAGGGTCAATGCGGCATTAAACCACCTCCCACAACGAAGGCACGCTGAAAGCCAACGGCAATCAGTCCGAGCGTTCGAAAATACCGATGGGCAAAATCTGGCGTTTTAGCACTGTACGGTTTAGCTGCTAACAAGACAATCAATCCGAACCCGATGATGATAACCATGCCGCCGTTTTGCAACGATTTTGCAGGCTGTTGAACGCGATGTCGGGCGTTACCGCCAGTCCGCCGTCTGAAGCGGGAGCCGCTTGCTGCTGAAGGTTAAGTCGCTTTGAACGATATTTAAAACGAAACCATAAACCAGTATCGGCAAGCATAATACCTATAGGCAAAGAAGTGAGCATTCGTCTTAGCATGGTTGTGTTCGATAATGATGAAGAAGATGCGGATGGAAACTAATGTGGTTTCAGACGACCTATTCATCTATATACATCCATTTAAGAAGGGTCGTCTGAAAAGTGCGCAGACGGTATTGTAGCGGTTGCCGCCCCAAAACGCATGTAAAAATTAAATTTAGCCCAAGTCATAAAATCCTGTAATTTCTTCACCAATCATTTAACTTTGGGAGTAAAATCCCAAAATATTAATTTGCATCATGATTTACGGCTTGGATGTCTCGACGTAAGTTTTTAGATTTACAATTTCAGACGACGTTGGGATGCTATTTTGTAATTTTCTAACAAAGCCGTATGCCATTTATCAACGGATTGACCGAAAGGACGCTTCACATGAGTAATGCAAACGCGATGTAACCCGCATCAGCCACAACACCAAAAATCGTCGCTACGTTGGGGCCGGGCAGCAACAATGTCCAGTTGTTGGAAGACATGATCCGTGTAGGCGGTCTGAATCGTCCGTTTCAACTTCAGCCACGGCACGCCTGAATTCATCAGAAAACGCCCGCATCGTGCGTGAAGCGGCAAAACGCGCCGGACAGGAAATCGCCATCCTCGCCGACTTGCAGGTCCGAAAATCCGTGTCGGCAAAATCGCCGGCGGCGGCATCGAGATTGAACAAAGGCGAAACGCTGGTTCTTGATGCCGCACTCGAAGGCGAAGGCACGCAGCGACGCGGTCGGTTTGGACTACCGCGACCCGCCTAATGATGTCGTTGCAGGCGATGTTTTGTGGTTGGACGACGGTTTGCTGACTTTGACCGTGGAATCCGTTGAAGCGCAGTAAGATTGTTACTAAAAGTTGAAAACAGCCATGTGTTGAAAAAGCAACAAAGGCATCAATAAAGCGCGGCGGCGGTTTGTCCGCAGGCGCGTTGACTCGAGAAAAGACTTCCGCGACTTGAAAACCGCGATTGCCATCGGTTGCGACTACCTCGCCATCAGCTTTGTGGAAATCCGCCGAAGATTTCACATCGCCCGCGCAAAAGTAGAAGAAGAAATGAAAGAGCAGTACCGCCGTTCGCCCCGGCTTGGTGTCTAAAATCGAACGTGTGGAAGCGATTGAAAACTTGGACGAAATCATCACCTCGCCAGCGACGGTATCATGGTGGCGCGCGGCGACTTGGCGGTCGAAGTCGGACACGCAGCCGTCCCCGCCCCGCAAAAACGCATGATCCGCCGCGCACGCGAATTGCGCCGCTTCAGCATTACGGCAACCCAAATGATGGAATCCATGATTACCAACCCGTCCCGACCCGCGCGGAAGTCAGCGACGTGGCAAACGCGGCTAGACGGCACCGATGCGATGATGTTCCGCCGAAACTGCCGTCGGCGCGTATCCTTTTGAAACCGTCAGCCAAATGGCGATTATTTGCGCGGCTGCGGAAAAAAGAACAAGATTCGCTCAACGGCGTTGCCGAACAGGTCGATGATCCCGAAGCCGTCAGCACCAATTGGCGATTGCCGGCGGCGCGGTCAGCGTAGCGCGCGCGGTCACGCCAAAGCCATCGTCGCCCCTGACTGAAAGCGGTTCGACCGCCTTCGAAGTCAGCCGCCAACATCACCTTGCCGATTTTCGCGCTGACCCCGAGCATTTCCGCCCAACGCCGTATGGCAGCATGTATCGCGGCGTGCGCCCGCTGATTTTAGCGACCAGCACCGACCACGATACCGCGCTGAACGAAGTGGAAGCCATGTTGGTCGAACATAAAATCTTAAGCTCCGGCGACCAATACATCATCACCAGCGGTTCGCAAATGCGCGAATCCGGTTCGACCAATACGCTGGAAGTGTTGCGCGTTAACAATCGACACGCAAACGGCAGATAACCAAGAGGTCATCTGAAAACTTGGAAACGGGTTTTCAGACGACCTTTCGTTTTCTTTTCCGTCAAAATAATCCCGCAATGACATCTTTTACCACAGTCCCGCCCTCTCCTATCTACGCAACACACAAGTTTTTTTCCGAAAGCGTCCAAAAATATTAGGCAAACGCGATAACGTGGTATGAATCGAGTACCTACACTAATCAAACGGAATGACCGTTAGAAAACAACCGTATTTTTGATTGAAAATTGCCGTCCTTCAGCCTCAAAAATTCGCGCAAAAAGCAGCTTGCAGGATTTCCGCTTCAAAGACCATCGTTTCAATTCAACATGCCGATTCCAAAATCGTCAGCTCCAGACACGGGAGGCGTTTGTTTCAGACGACCTCTTTATTATTTACACGCAGGTACAAGAAAATGACACACTCACCCATCAAACAAACCGTAATCTTACTCAGCGCCGTCTTCTTCTCCGGCGCAGTCCACGCTTCGGGCTACCATTTCGGTATCGCAGTCGGTCAACGCGCAAGGCACTGCCAACTCTTCCGGCGCGGAAGCCGCCGACGCATCGACCATCTTCTACAACCCCTGCCGGCCTGTCCAAACTCGACAGCAGCCAGTTTCCGTCAACGCCAACATCGTCCTCCCAGCATCCACTACGAAGCCGATTCCGCAAAATACTATCAAGGAGGCGATGTTTCCGGCTCGAAAAGCGGCAAAAATCACCAAAACCACCGTCGCCCCGCACTTCTACGGTGCATACAAAGTCAACGACGATGTGACTTTGGGCTTGGCGTGTACGTCCCTTCGGCTCTGCCACCGAATACGAAAAGATTCCGTACTGCGCCACAACATCAACAAACTGAGCCTCACCAGCATCGACATCGAACCGGTCGTCGCTTGGAAAGCCAATGAAAAACCATGCTTTCGGTGCAGGTTTCGATCGCCCAATATTCCAAAGCCGAATTGCGCAAATATTCCGACTGGGATGCTTCCGGCCCCATCAGCCAATCTCGCCAGCGGCCTTGCCTCACGCGCCGGCTCGCCCTGTATCCGTCAGCGCGCAAGGCAACCTGACGGACACGCCGAGTAAAAGGTCACGACTCGGGGCTTTCGGCTATCAACTCGCTTGATGGGGACATCAGCGACCGCGCACGGGTCGGCGTGAACTACCGCTCCAAAGTATCACACCACCCTCAAAGGCTCGGCGGAATGAGGCCGACGGCGCATACGCCCGCCGCGCTTGGGACGTAGGGCGCGCTTACGCCCGCGGTTACGTTCCGCATGAAAAGCAAGCGTCAAAATCGTCACGCCCGAATCCTTGTCCGTTCACGGCATGGCAAGCCACCGACAAATTCAACCTGTTCAGCGATGTAACTTGGACGCGCCACAGCCGCTTCAACAAAGCGGAATCTGGTATTTGAAAACACCAAAAACGTCGTCAACGGCAAATCCGACCGCACCGTCATCACGCCCAACTGGCGCAACGCTTACAAAGTCGCGCTCGGAGGTTCTTACCAAGCGACCGACCCGCTGCAACAGCGCGCAGGTAGTCGCCTTTGACCGCTCGCCCGTCAAAACGCCGGCTACCGCATGAACAGCCTGCCCGACGGCAACCGCATCTGGTTCTCGCTCGGCGCGAAATACCATATCGGCAAAACCACGTCCTCGATGCCGCTTACAGCCACATCCACATCAACGACACCCGCTACCACACCGCCCGAGCCACCGGCAGCGCTGTGGATCAGCAAAGACGCATCCAGCGCGCACTTTCAAAAACCACGCCGACATCATCGGCCTGCAATACACTTTGCAAATTCAAGTAAGCTGTTTAGTACGACTAGTCAAAGGTCGTCCTGAAAACCGATATCCAGGTTTTCAGACGACCTGCCATAAATCGACATCAGGAATGCTTTCTTCCGCCTCCCATCGGACGGGTACACAGAATAAGGACGCCGTCTCAGCCGAACGCAGAAAGAATCAATAAAAACCTCCCTGTTTGGAAGACCAGGATAGGTGCTTGATTTATCAAATTGATAATTATGACGAACTTTTACCCCAGCCCCGGCCTTAGAAGTAAAGCAGTCCAATTATGCGAACTGTCCGCCATAAACGATAAAGGGCTTCAAAGTGAATGAATAATTTCCAAATACTTTTTGCTTCTAGGCATCTTGATGATGCTTCTCACCATCCTTCTCTACAAAAAAGGTTGGGTAAAACCCGTCCAACCCGCCGAATCCGACAGCCGTCCTCCGATTTTCTGGATTTCGATAACGGTCGTCGTCATGCTCGGCATCATTTTCTTTAATCAGGTGGATGGGATGGTACTGGCGAGAAGAAAGGTCGTCTGAAAACCGATATTCGGATTTTCAGACGACCTTTTTGTTTCGACTTATTATGTTCCAATATTCCCATACATACGGACAAACAGCGTTTCCGGAAAGCGTATGACGTTGATTCGCTTTTGTTTTGCGGTAAATTCTGACGCTGCCTTTTTGGCTTTGTTTAAATAATGGTTTACTGATGAAATAATAAAAATTATTTGCATTTGTAAAGCGACTCCATTTATAAACTCTACTTTTTAAGACAGGCGAGATGGCGGTACTTTGTCAGACTTGGGATAAAGAGACGGCGGAATTAAATATCCGATAGATATTTTTGGCGTATCAGACAGTATTTCAAACCCGATACTTTCAAACAAAATTTCTACTGCCCTGTCTAACCGGGGTCGTCTGAATTTTTAGAGAGTTTGTCACGTCCGTCATGTGTTGATACCGATAGCCCTTTTCTTCTTTTCTTCTTTCTTTGTTTTACACCGCGCTATCGCGCCCGATAGGTGTTGACGGTGACACACGCTCATTTGTTTTAGCTGTAACAAGTTTTTCAGCCGCGAGCTTTTGTATTACGGAACGCGCGCGTATTTGTTTATCGCGCTGTCCGAGGGGAAGCCTGTGGTTCAGCCATAAGAAGGTTTCAACAGGCTTCATGAACATTTGCTGCGTGTGAATTCGAATGCGGTGAAGACAAAATGGGCTGGTTTTGATCCCCATCTGGACATTAAGTTTTAAGGTTTGTTTTATATATGTTGATTGCTTTTTTGATTATGTTGCGCGAGGGCATCGAGGCGGCTCTGATCGTCGGTATCGTCGCGGGTGAAACAGTCGGGACATTCGCGCTGATGCCTCAAGGTGTGGCTGGGCGTTGCTTTGGCTGCGCTGATGTGTTTGGGCATCGGATACGGCATCCATTCGGCAACGGGCGAGATTCCGCAGAAGGAGCAGGAATTTGTGGTCGGCGTTATCGGTTTGCTGGCGGTGGCGATGCTGACTTATATGATTTTGATGAGCTCGCTCGTTCGATGAAGCAGCAGCTTCAGGATTCGGTTCAGACGGCCTTAAACCGAGGTAACGGTCGGGCTGGGCTTTGGTCGGCATGGCGTTTTTCTGGCGTGGCGCGCGAGGGGCTGGAGAGTGTTTTTCCTCTTGGCGGTGTCTCAGCAGAGTCCGACTCGGTCTGTCGCCCGTCGGCGCGGTATTGGGGCTGCTGGCAGCAGTGGTCATCGGCGCGCTGATTTATCAGGGCGGCGCGTCTGAATCTGGCGAAGTTTCTCCGCTGACGGGCGCGTTTTTGATTGTGGTGGCCGCCGGTTTTGCGGCCGGCTTTTTCGCTGCGCGCGCTGCATGAGGCGGGCGTGTGGAACCACCTGCAAGAGGTGGTGTTTGATTCTTCCAAATACCTGCATGAAGACAGCCTGCTGGGCGTGCCGTTTCGGCGGCTTCTTCTGGCTATACCGACCACCCGACGCGAGGGGCGAGGTGCTGGCGTGGCTGCTGTATTTGGTTCCGGTCATGATTTGGTTTCTGCACGGCAGCAGGCCCGCCGCGGTGCAGAGGTCGTCTGAAAGACATTAGGACTGTCGACAGCCCCTAGTGACGCTTAAAAATCGTATCCCATTCTTATCAACATGCCAAAGAGGTTTGAAATCGAAAAACCTAATATAACTGCTTTTATCCGTGATGCTGGCTTTCGGGTCTGACTCGCGTGTCAGCCGCCCGAAGCGGGATCTGCGCCCTGCCGCGTCAGGTGCATCAAGCGCGAAATGCCGACGGCACTGTCAACGTCGGCGTGAACGACACCGCCTGCGAACCGATGGAACTGACCGTACCGAGCGGACAAGTCGTGTTCAACATCAGAAAACAACAGCGGCCGCAAGCTCGAATGGGAAACTCAAAGGCGTGATGGTGGTTGATGAACGCGAAAACATCGCCCCCGGACCTTCCGACAAAATGACCGTTACCCTGTTGCCGGGCGAATACGAAAATGACTCTGCGGCCTCTTGACCAACCCGCGCGGCAAGTTGGTAGTAACCTGACAGCGGCTTTAAAGACACGGGCAACGAAGCTGATTTGGAAAAACTCGCCAAAACCGCTTCGCCGACTCATAAAGTTTACGTTCAGGCGAAGCCAAAAGAGCTGGTTGCCAAAAACCAAAGTCTTCACCGACGCCGTCAAAGCGGGCGACATCGAAAAAGCCAATCCCAGTTTGCCGCCTCCCGCACCACTACGAACGCATCGAGCCGATTGCCGAACTCTTCAACGAACTCGACCCCGCCATCGACGCGCGTGAAGACGACTTCAAAGACAAAACCGAAGACGCGGCCTTCACCGGTTTCACCGCATCGAACACGCCCTTTGGGTCAAAGAGACGTATCCGGCGTGAAAGACATTGCCGACAAACTCATGAAAGACGTTGAAGCCCTGCAAAAAAGAAATCGACGCCTCTCCTTCCCGCCGAAACAAAGTCGTCGGCGGCGCGGCAGTGTTGATTGAAGAAGTTGCCGGCAGCAAAATCAGCGGCGAAGAAGACCGTTACAGCCACACCGACTTGAGCGACTTCCAAGCCAACATTGAAGGCGCAAAAATCGTCGAACTCTTCCGTCCGATGATTGCCGGAGAAAAACAAAGCCCTGCTCGAGAAAGTCGATGCCAACTCAAACAAGTCAACGACATCCTCGCCAAATACAAAACCAAAAGACGGCTTTTGAAACCTACGACAAACTCAGCGACGAAGACCGCAAAACCCTTTCAGGGCACCGATTAACGCCCTTGCCGAAGACCTGAGCCAACTGCGCGGCAATACATGGGCCTCAAATAAACTTTGACGCACTGTTTCAGACGACCTTTTTGAGATACAAGGGGTCGTCTGAAAACTTATCGCTGATGCCCTCCCACGGAAAGGGAAAAGGCCGTAGCGTGGGCTTTGCCATGAAAAACCCGAATACAGAAATCGTAGGCTGGCCGGGTTTACAACCCAACCCTGCCCTGCTGACAGCCGTATCATCAAAATTAAACGGGTTAGCTGTATCGCCGTTCCAAGATTCAGCTTCCTGCGAAAGCTTGGTTTTGCCCCAAATGCCACGCATTTCGGAGGTCCGCTAATCCTCCGGTAGAAGAACAGGGTGTGGCGCAGCCACGCACGCGGAAATCGCGCATCCCTACCGTTTATTCGATTGATCGATGATTCAGAAGTTTTCGAGACGACCTTAAACGTCGTCTGAAAATTCAAAATAGCAAACTTAAACAAAACAACCGCGTACATACCGCAGCCCGAATCCCACAGCGACCCGCCATGAGCCAAGACAACTCACAACCCGCCCAACCGACCAAACGCACCTCGTTCAAAACTGTCCGCTCGCAGGCGCAGCTGGCGCGGCAGGCTGGTTCGCCGGCAAACAACAAGGCGAAACCGCCGCCGAGACCCGCCTCAATGAACACTCCCGCAAGCCTACCCTGCACGGCACCCACCAAAGCCGCGCATCACACGCACCAGCTCTTCGGCATCAGTGCGCCTTCGACGTAACCGCCAAAGACCCCAAACAACTCGAAAACCTCTTCCGCACCCTCACCGCCCGGCATCGAATTTCTCACCCAAGGCGGCGAATACCAAGACGGCGACGAAAAACTCCCCCGCAGGCAGCGGCCTGCTCGGCAAACATTCCGCCCTGACGGCCTCACCATCACCGTCGGCGTCGGCAGCAGCCTCTTTGACGACCGCTCGGACTCAAAGACAAAAACCGCCATCTTCAAGAAATGCGCGACTTTCCCCAACGACCGCCTCCTAAAATCATGCGATGTGACGGCGACCTCAGCCTCCAAATCTGCGCGCCTTTCACCCCTGAAACCCGCGAAGCGCCCTGCGCGACATCATCAAAAACATCGCCCAAAAGCCGCCGTCATCCGCTGGAGCATAGACGGCTGGCTGCCCAAAGCCGAACCCGGCGCCATCGCCGCCCGCAACCTCTTTAGGCTTCCGCGACGGCCCGGCAACCCCGGACGTATCCGATCCCAAAATTGCCGACCAAGTCCTCTGGACAGGCATCGCCGCCAACAGCCAAGCATCGAACCCGCTTTGGGCGAAAAACGGTAGCTACCAGGCCGTCCGCCTTCATCCGCCACTTCGTCGAATTCTGGGACAGAACCCATGCAGGAACAAACCGAAATCCTCGGCTGCCGCAATACAGCGGCGCCCCCACGACGACTGCAAAGAAAGGATACCGCCGACTTCGCCAAAGACCCCGACGGCAAAACCACCCCAAAAGACAGCCATGAGGCTCGCCAACCCGCGCGACCCCGAGTTCATGAAAAACACCCGCTCTACCGCCGCGCCTTCAACTCACTCCCGCGGCCTCGCTGCCACACACAGCTCGACGTCGGCCGGTGTTCATCTGCTGCCAAGCCAACCTCGCCGACGGCTTCATCTGTCCAAAACCTGCTCAACGGCGAACCGCTGGAAGAATACATCAGCCCTTCGGCGGCGGCTATTTCTTCATCCTCCCGGTGTAGAAAAAGGCGCTTCGCCCAAAGCCTGCTCAGCGCGTGAACACAGATTTAGGATAAACATGCATCTGTAGCGTGGGCTTCGCCCACGACCTTTTCCGCCAAACATCCGAACTAATCATATCTGGTTTATTCGTGGATAGAATCCACGCTGCAGGCTTTAATCAGCATTAGTGAACCGTCATTCCCGCGCAGACGGGTTTGCTGTATTCTGAGGTGTTGCCACATGCCGCCGTTGCTTTTTGTCTTGGCGGAGGTAGCGTAAACGGTGCCGTGATGGAGTGTTATCCCGTGGTGTTTTGCGCAGGAGCTCATACTTGTTCGACTGAGTTTGCGGCGGATAAGGGTGTCGATGTGCTGAATGAGCTGCAATCGAGCTTATAGGGTTTTCGCCATGCTGGATGTTCTCACCCGTACCTTTGACGTTTTTCAACTCCTCGACTGATTTGAAGGCCTATGCTGTTGACGGTATCCACGATGGCTTTGGCTTGGCAG
>BNJU01001209.1_pt1 | contig 82868 bp, 127 predicted proteins | sample 8539281 | NCBI WGS metagenome assembly BNJU01 (sample SAMD00202456, study PRJDB9452) | human saliva metagenome | isolation source: human saliva | place: Japan | reverse complement strand
ACAGCGCCGATAGATGGAGCAGTACCAGGTACTAATAAACCATATTGCCAGTCGTTATTGACTTTGTTTTTGATTGGTAATCATTGGTAAGCAAGACGAGGGTCCTAAGTCACGAGCTTGGTTCATTGCGAATCCAGTTGTACCTCCAAGACCCATACCGACAGCCCATACGATTAAACCAACCACGATTGGTAATAATCTTTGTTTACATTTTCAGTTACTAAGATAGCTGTTAAGAAAATGAAAGTTGCGAATGCTTCGACGAAGTAGTTACGTGGTAAGTTACGTAAGTTAGGGTTTGTTGAGAAGATGTTACGGATTGCGATTCCGTCTCACTGACCTTCAGAAGCTGTGAAGTGGTCTGCGTGCATGAACCATACGATTACCGCACCACGAATGCGCCTAAGAATTCCAGCGATAGCAACAGGGATGAATTGTTCTGCAGGAAGTACTCCTAAAAACTACTTGTAGCAAGCGCCATAGCAGGTTGATACTTACACCACCGAAGATGAATAAAGTAACAGTGATACCGAATGCCCATGTTGTGATGGCGAATAAGTGACCTGTTCCAGCGTATTTTGTTTTTCTTCAAGACGTCATCACAGTGTACGCCGACTCGAAGATAATCATGAGGGCTGTTCCCATAAATTCAGATAATAATAAATGCATAAATGTTCGATCCATTGGTTGATTCTCCTCAATGTAATTCTCTTTTAATTGTTGATAGACGGCTTGAATCGATAATCCTGTTTCTTGGCAATTCTCGCGCAGTCTTCATATTCTAATGTTGATTTTGTAACAGTTCCATATTGGTTTTTCTTTACTTTCACGGCTCCAATGCTCGTTTGTTGCGTCTCGAATGTGCGAGTCATGACTTTTACGTTGGACGTTTTGATAACGAAAGCCAATCGTTGATGTTTGTTCGAATAAAAATGGCTGTAAACCGTTCGAGGTCTCCTTCTGGATGAGAAGTGTGAGATGTGTTGCCGGACGGTTTTTCTTTGTGTAAACGGGATGTAGTGCACATCAAGCGCGCCTTCTTCTAATAAAAGGCTCATGATGTAGCCAAGCTCTTCACCGCTTTGGTCATCGATGGTTGTATCGATTTGAATAATTTTCATCGTTATTGAAGTCACGACTTGATGAGAAAGAGTATTTTTCTCTAAGAGTGTTCCGCGTAACGCATTGAATTTACCCGTGTCGCGTTTCCCGAAACCATAACCGACTTTTGTAGCAGTTAGGTTTGAAGGTTGTGCAAATACTGGGCGAATGGCCTTAAAGAGAGCAAGGCTGGTTGGTGTCACAAGTTCTGTATGAATGTCAAAGTCTTGTGAGAATGGAATGCTTGTTCCGAGTCTTAATTGCATTACAGCAGGAACCGGTACAGGCATGACTCCATGTGCAACGGTAATCATACCGCTACCTTTCAGTGACAGCAGTGCTGTATACCGCATCGATGTCGAGTGTTTCCCACAAAATGAAGAAGCTCATGATGTCGATGATAGAGTCTGTTGCGCCAACCTCGTGGAAAATGAATTTCTTCCACAGGCATTTGGTGACGTTCGCTTCCGCTTGTGCGATGTCACGGAATACTTCCAAACTTTTATCTTTTACAAAGTCGCTTGTGCCACTTGAAAGAATAATCGTTTCACTTTTCTTTCAACCCACGAACTTCTCCGTGATGGTGATGATGACTATGTGTATGTTCATGAGAATGACCGTCGTGAGTATGTTCATGCTCATGGATGATGATCGTGTTCATGTTCGTGTGAATGTTCGTGTGTGCTCATGAGTGAGTGTGTGCATGTGTGTGTTCTTCGTGCGCATGTGAATGAGCATGTGTATGTTCATTCACATGCTCGTGGTCGTGATGATGATGATGATCAAAGTCACCAGCAATGCCATGGTCTTTTTCACCATGTTCCATATGCACATCGAAGTCTGTTCCCCAAATACTGCTTTTCACGATGCGGTCTACATGAAGATGATAACCGTCGAGCGAAATCGTCTTAAGGGCTTCTTCAAGATAGCTTGCGGTCGGCTCCTAAATCGAGTAGAAGAGCATTTAGCATATCACCGCTCAGCCCAGAAAAATGGTTCTAAATATAATGTGCTCATGCGAGTCCTCCTCGAATGTTGTTAATCATGCTTGCTGAATAGGCTGCGCCAAAAACCGTTGTCGATGTTTACGACAGTAACGCCGCTTGCGCAAGAAGTCAGCATGCTGAGTAAAGTCGTCACGCCTTGAAGATTCGTTCCGTATCCGATGCTGGTTGGAACGGCAATCACAGGAACGTCTACTAAACCGCCAACGACACTGACAAGCGCACCTTCCATACCGGCGATGACAATCACGACGCTAGCGCCTTGGATGTCTTCGAGACGATTGAAGAGGCGGTGAATACCGGCAACCCGACGTCGTAAATACGTTTGACATGATTTTCCGAATGTCTCAGCAGTGACAGCCGCTTCTTCAGCAACAGGAATGTCGCTTGTACCAGCTGTAACGACTGCGATGTAGTGTTCATGTTTTGGTGCGATTGGGTTAAGGACGAAGGTACGTCCGAGTGGTTCATAGACGCCTTCAGGGAAAGCAAGGGAGAGAGCTTCCCCTTTTTCAGCGTTCACGCGTGTTGCAAGAATGGCTGTTTTATGCTCATTCATTGCCGTGATGATGCCAATCAATTGCTCAATGTTTTTTCCTTCACCATAGATGATTTCTGAAATCCATTGCGCTTTTGGCGAGAAAAGATCAATGGCCGCGTAACCAATGTCTTCAATCCTTTCAGAAGGGTGGACGCTTCTTCAATTGAGAGGCGTCCATCTTTAACTTGTTGTAGGATTTCTTCTTGTTTCATATTATTTATCTTCAACGATAACAGATAATCCATCGCGGATAACTGTTACTTTTGCGTCTGCTCCTTGAAGTTCGAAGGCACGTGCAAGAGCTTCGTCAAATGTTTTCGCTAATTCCATATGCATGTTTGTGATAAGACTTGGTTCAACTAAGTCAGATACAAAGATTACATGGTGGTGTACTAGAATACGCGCTAAGATTTGTGAAGTCCATTGGTCAGGAACTGTTTCAAGTCTTGGAGTGTTAATGGCTTGGTCTAAGAAATCTTTAGGATCTTTAACGTCTGCTAAGTTACGGTAGAAACCTTCACCACCGTGACCATCTTGACATCCAGCAACCATGATAATCACGCCGCCTTCTTTGCTTGTCGCTTCAGCAGCAGTCATTCCTTTAACAGCTTGGTAGATGTTTTGGTCTAATGGGAAACCACCATTTGTAGAAACGGCGATGTCGCAAGGGATTTTAGTTACATGAGCTAATTCACGAACGAATTCGCAACCTACTTTTATGCGCTTCAACCATGTCTCCGGCAAATGAACCGATGATATGTTTTTCACCGTCTAATACAACGTTTACGATGAAGGCTAAGTTTGCAGTACGTGCTGCATATAACATGTCTTCGTGAATTGGGTTGTGGTCTAAGTTACCAGTACGTGATTTTTCTGAATCGATGAAGTCACCACTGTGGTTTGCCATGATTGTTTTATATGAAGCAACCCAGGAAGAACTGATTTACGTCCGCCAGAGAATCCAGCGAAGAAGTGGCTTTCGATAAATCCTTCAGCGATTAGTAAGTCTGCTTCAGCAGCGATACGGTTGATGATGCAGTCACCACCTGAAGGTAGTTGACCGATTTTAACCATGTCTTCGTCGTTTGTAGAAATGTGCATTACGATTTCTTCGTTGTCCACGATTTCTTGACCGTATTTGTTAATTAACTCTTCGCGAGTTGAAGGACGGTGGAAACCAGTCGCAACTAAAATACGGATACGAGCGTCTGGGTTTACGCTACGGATACGACGTAAAATGATTGGTGTGATGATATGTGAAGGAACTGGACGTGTATGGTCAGAACTGATTAACACGATATCTTTTTTACCTTTTGCTAATTCTTCTAAAGTTTGGCTACCAATTGGATTGTCCATTGATTTTTCCACTGTTTCTTGTTCAGAAAGTGGGTTATGGTAATTTTCAGCTTTAGATTCAAGTAATCCAGCAAAGTTTTTGTCAGGAATTACAGCAGTAATAGATTTTTTGTCATAAGGTAGTTTAATTTCAACCATGATAACATCTCCTTAAATTTTTAATACGATTATAAGTATACGTAAAATAGTGTGCTTGGAAGTCTCAAAGGTTAGTAACATTTGTTAACGTTAATTTTTGTGATAAGATGATAATAGTGTGTATAGGAATTTGCATTAGAGGAGTGTTCAATTTGAACAACGAAGAATATTTAATCAATTTTTTAGAGAAAGAAAATACCCCTATTATAAAGAAGAAAAAAACATATGTACTTGGCTTACCGTGGTTTGGAACAAGCATATACGTATGTGTTAATCGATGGAGTTGTAAAGACAAGTATCATTATGAATGATGGCCGTGAGTTTAATTTTAGATTATGTGACTCCCTGTTGATATTGTTTCATTGGTACGTGATGAAGTATCCAACTACACATCTGCACCGTTTAACGTCCGTATTGAAAGCGACGAAGCAACGTTCTACCGTATCCCTCGTATTAAGTTTTGGGAATACGTGAAAAACGATCAAAAGTTGCAAGATTACGTGCGTGAATATTACCGTAATAAATTATCTGAAACCATCGAGTCGTTGCAATATATGACGATGAATGGGAAAAAAGGAGCAGTGTGTTCCTTCCTATATAAATTAATGAATCAATTTGGGATAGAAGCAGAAGGCGGCATCTTGATTGACTTCAATGTTACGAATGAGGATATCGCAGGATTTTGCGGAATCTCTACTCGTAATAGTGTTAACCGCATTATTCATGACCTTAAAGAAGAAGGCGTTGTTAAAATCCACAACCAAAAACTAGTGGTATTAGATAAAAGCTTATTTAGAAGAATTTACAGGACGCGAAAAGCTTTTTAATAAAGAAAGAAGGAATCGAGAATGGATGAAAAAAAGAAGCACGATTACGCGAATTGCTGAAGGAAGTGGGAAGAATTGTTGTCCCATATTCTGGCGGGATTGATAGTAGTTACCTATTAAAAAAATCGCCGTGGATACGCTTGGCCGTGATAATGTCATCGCAGCAGTAGTGAACTCTGAGTTGTTCTCAGACCGTGAATTTAGTGAAGCGATTGACCTTGGGACGGAAATGGGCGCGCGTGTGATAGGGCTTGAAATGGAAGAACTCTCTGATCCACATATCGCCTCAAACACACCAAACAGCTGGTACTATAGTAAGAAAATGCTCTATCAAACCATTAAAAAGAATGTGGAGGGCGAAGGGTTTACCGTGCTTTCAGATGGGTTGATTATGGATGACATCAATGATTATCGCCCAGGTGTGAAGGCGCGTAATGAAGAAGGTGTGCGTAGTCTCTTACAAGAAGCGGGATTATATAAATCAGAAATTCGTGAATTAGCCAAACGCGCAGGTGTTACCAATTGGAATAAAACTCCTTCATGCAGCTTAGCATCTCGTTTCCCATACGGAACACGCATCACTCCTGAAAAAGTAGAAGCAGTCTTCAAGGCAGAAGAATACTTTACGAAACGTGGTTTCGAACCAGTACGTGTACGTGTGCATCAGGATTTGGCGCGTATCGAAGTCGGCGCAGACCAAATTGAAAAACTCGTGAAAAATCATGAAGAAATTAACGCGATGATGCAAGACTTGGGGTTCTTATTTGTAACAGTGGATCTTCAAGGGTATAAATACGGCCGTATGAATGACCAACTCGACGAAAAGACAAAGAAAGCAGCGGTAGAATAATGATAGTAACTCCTCAAGAGGTTCTAGATTTCTGGTTTGTGGAATGGGAGCCTGCTGATTGGTTTAAGAAATCAGAGGAATTCGATAATGAAATTCGCACGCGTTTTCTAGAAACTTACGAAGCGATTGTTGCAGGGGAAACTACCGAGTGGCGTCGTAGTGCAAAAGGACGTCTGGCAGAAATTATCGTGCTGGATCAATTTTCTAGAAATATGTTTAGGGATGATGCTAAGGCATTTGCTTCAGATGCATTAGCAGTGGAGCTTCCAAAGAGGCATTGTCTGATTGGGATGAGTTTTCAATTCAAGAACGTAGCTTTGTCGTGATGCCTTTTATGCATTCGGAGTCATTAGCCGTGCATGATTGGGCGGCAAAATGGTTTGATGAACCAGGACTTGAACGCCGTAAGAAGTACGAACTCATGCACCGTGAAATCATTGAACGATTCGGACGCTATCCGCACAGGAATCGAGTACTTGGAAGAACTTCCACTCCTGAAGAAGAAGCATTCCTACAAGAACATCCAGGATTTTAATTCCAAAAAGAGTCCAAGCGACTCTTTTTCTTGCACGAATGAGTGCTTCTCAAATAAAGAAAGAACTGGACTCACACTGTGAGTCCAGTTTGTCATTTTCATACTTCTAGATTAAACCTGTACAATCTTTCGTGAGGATTCGTAGAAAATCATTTGTACTATTTTTTTATGTTTAGAAGCCGATTAAGTAAAGGATTGTTGCGACAATCGTGCTGGATAAACCAACGATGGCTTCATAAGGGATTAATTTCATACGATCTTTCAATCGCCATGAAGACAGAACCGCCTGTCGCATGGAAGAATGAACCGTGTGAAGTGAGTCGAGCACAGTTGCCCCTGCGTGAATCATCGCTGCTGCTGATACGGCTGGAACGCCTGCTGCTGTCAATGGACCAGAGAAGGTTTGAGACGCAATGGTTGAACCGGCAGTTGTTGAAGCTGTCGCAGCCCCCATTAAAAATACCAGAAAGTGGAGCTAAGACGAAGGCTGGCATGTTCATTGCTTCAAGAAGAGCAATCATATCGACTTGCAATGCAGAAGCTTTTGATAATTCCAGCGATGGTACCAGTACCGATTAGAAGAATCGATACACCGATTACTTTGCTAAGACCGAATTCAGTGAATTCAACCGTGTTTTTCGCATGACCTGTTACAAGAATCGTCACTAAACCACCAAGTGGAAGTGCGATTAATGGGTCCACGCTAATTCCAGCGATTGAGCGAAGTGCAAGAAGGGCGATTACAACGATTGGTCCAAGCATGGCTTTTGAAGAAGGAGAGCGATACGCCACTTGTTTCGGCTTCGTCTACGCCGTCAAATTCATGTGCGCCGCCTTTTTAGCAAGGGATTCCAGCGAGAATAATCGCTACGAATAATGCGATAAAGGCAGGAATTAAGTTTTTCACCATCAACGCTGTAAGGTCGATTCCGAACGCTTCGGATGCGGCAATCGTATTAGGGTTTGGTGAAATGATGTTACCCGCTTTTTCCGCCACCAATCATCGCTAATAAAATCCCTGCTTTAGAAAGGTTTGCTTTTTCGCGATGGCGATGGCAATTGAGCTACTGTGATAACGGCAATATCGATGAAGACCCCAACGGCACAAATAATCATTGTGGCAATCGCAATCGCTGCAATCGCACGTTTTTTTGGCCGAGTTTCTTCACAATAGTATCGGCAATCGTTTCAGCCGAGCCTGTCTTAATTAACGCGCCGGCTAAAATCCCACTTGTCATGATACGAAGAACAGGAGACATCATGCTTTGTGCGCCAGTAACCATGGCTTTACAGTATCCGCAAGTCCGCCACCACCAATTAATCCGCCGATAAGAGCGCCGAAGATTAAACTGTAGGCCGGATGAACTTTCTTAACAATCAAAATAATGGCAAGTACGAGCCCGATTAAGGCCCCTAATGTTGAAAAGGTTGGTGCTGTCATTTTAGTTTCCTCCTATTGAATTGATTGAATTAAACGAAATACTTGTTCCACGCTGCGAATCATATTTTCGCGCGCAGTTTCTTTTTCCATTGCTTCTTGAACGGTAATGACTCTTCGCAAAATTGGGAAGAAAGCATCAATTCCGTTCTCGTTACATACCCCTGCGTCTGGTGTGAGGCATCCCTGCAAAGGCGAGCACTTTCTTGTCGTGTTTTTTCGCAAGATGAGCCACGCCGATTGGAGCTTTACCAAGAGCAGTTTGACTATCTAAGCGACCTTCACCTGTGATGACAAAGTCGGCATCCTTCATTTCGTTTTCGAGTCCTGTTTCCTCAAGGACAATCTTGATTCCGCTCTCAGAACCGCATTTGTATAAGTGAGAAACGCAAATCCCATTCCTCCGGCTGCACCCGTACCTGGGTAGAGGCGGTCGGCATGGTCAAAGGTTTCTTTCGATAGTTCTGCATACTGGAGAAGTGCCTCGTCGAGTTCTTTCACCATTTCTGGTGTCGCTCCTTTTTGTGGACCGTAAATCGCACTGGAACCCATTGACCACAGAGCGGATTCGTTACGTCACACGCCACGCGGAAGGTACAATCTTTCAACTCTGCTAGAACATTGTCAGCCTTAATGCGAGCAATGGATTGAAGGCCCGCTCCGCCGTAACCAACAGGAGCACCGTCTTTATCTAGAAAATCATATCCGAGCGCTTGTAACATCCCGATACCACCATCGTTTGTGGCACTGCCTCGATACCGACGATAAAATGACGACAACCATTATCGATGGCATCTTTAATTAATTCGCCGACACCGAATGTCGTCGTGTGCATTGGATTGCGCTTTTTCATCGAGACTAGCGTAATCCCTGCGGCGGCAGACATTTCAATAATTGCTGTTTTAGGACGCGTTTCGTCCGCGTTTAAGATTCCGTATTCGGCAGTTATCGGTTCTCCTAGCGGCCCAGTGACGCTCACATGAACGAGTTCCCTCCCATCCCGATGGCTAATGCTTCGACCGTTCCTTCACCACCATCTGCGAGTGGGCGAACAACCACATCGGCTTCAGGGTATACGACCTGAACACCTTCTTTGATGGCCTGACCTGCTTCCAGTGAAGACAAGCTACCTTTTAGTGAATCGATAGCAACGACTACTTTCATTTTCATCCCTCCTTATTGATGTAAAAATCATTATATCAAGCGCTTACAATTGAAATTATTGCGAAAAATAGGAATTTTTATGAATTTGAAAAAAATAAAAAAACGAAGGGAGTTTGTTTTCATTCTATCAGGGTGATTTTTCGAATATTACAACGCTGTAATACATCAAAAATGACGAATCGCATAGGGGTGGGAATATGGAAAAATCGCTCGAACAAAAACCGAATATGAGATTAAAAATCCTTCCTATTTTGTAATAAAAAGATTAATCAGTTTACCATTGTTTTTCCCCTCGATTTTCGGTAACATAAATAAGCAGATTTGAGAGAAATTAGGAGATATACATAATGAAGAGTCCTCGTACATGGGTGAAGAAAATCGTCTGTGCACTCAGCATTTTTGCTGTAGGAGCAACGACGGTGACACCAGCAATTTATGCGCAAGATGACGCAAAAGCAAAAGAGGAAGCAGCTGCGGTTCAAGATGTACAAAGCTACATCGCAATCGAGCAAACGAGCGGAAAAAATTTTGATGCAAAAACAATCAAGATGAAGTTCGTGGGATTGCTTCCATGAGTAAAATGATTTCACAATATTTAATTTTAGAAGCGATTAAAAATGAGAAGTGACTTGGGGAAACACAAATCCCAGTAAGCGACCGCGTTCACCAATTGAGTGCGAACTATAGCTTATCCAACGTACCGCTTTTACCAAGTGAAAAATACACGATTAAAGAATTATTCGACGCGATTTCCATCTATTCAGCCAACGCCGCAACATTAGCAGTGGCCGAGTATATCGGAGGATCTGAAGCCAACTGGATTGAACGGATGAAAGCCAAACTCAATGAGTGGGGGCATTAAAGACGCAACAATCATCAACGTAACAGGTCTACCGAATAAATACGGTGGCGCTGATAAGAATCCGTCATACGGTGATGAAGATGAAAATAGCATGTCAGCGCGTTCGGTGGCGATTATCGCGAAGAACTTGGTGAATGATTTCCCTGAGATTTTAAAAGTATCATCGATTTCCACACAAACATTCCGACCAAATAGTTCAGGAACAACAAAGATGGATAACTTTAACTACCTGCTTCCAGGGTTGCTTTTTCGAATACGAAGGGGTAACAGGATTGAAGACAGGAACGAGTGATGCCAGCGGGGCGTCGATTACAACGACTGCTACTCGCAACGGCTTCTCGGTGATTGTCGTATCGATGGGGTCTAAAGAACCGCTTAATCGTTTCAAAGTAACAAGACATCTATTAGATGAAGTGTTCAAGAAATATGAAGGCCTTCTTGTCGGCGCGCCTGGAAAATCCGTACAAAATTTGGCGCCTATCCAATTAGAAGGTGGAACGGAAGAAACGCTTGGCGTGGATTACGGGAAAACCTTTATTGCGGCTGTACCAAAAGGAACAGCACTAAGCCAGATCAAGATTTCATTTACGCCTTCTGATGATGTGAAGACAGAAGATGGCAAAGTGAAGGCTCCTGTGAAGGCAGGGCAGACGGTTGGAACATTGAATTTTGAGATGCCAGGAGAAAACCTTGGCTATGTCGATGGGAAAGACCACGGAACGGTGGAAGCCTTAGCCGCATTCGATGTGGAAACTTCGAACGTCGTGACAGAAAGCATGCGCGGAGCGAAAGGATTTATCGACCAGATGGTTCAAAAAGTTCAAGACTTCTTTGGTGGTATCTGGAGCAAAATCCAAAGTGTCTTCTCACCAGAAAGTTCGAACTAGGAATTTTTGCTAAAAGGCTTGCACTTTTCACTAGAGACGTGTACAATTTTAGACAAATGATACAGTATGAATAGTACCTGTGATCCTTTTGTAGAGAGCTAGTGGTTGGTGAAAACTAGTAAAGAGAGACCAGCGAATCCACATACGGTGCGAGAGCGAAAACATTGATTAAGCTATCCGGAGAAAACCGTTATCCCATAAATGAGCGCAATGGAAACATTGAAACCGGGTGGTACCGCGAAGAAAATTACTCTACTTCGTCCCTTAGACAATTGTCTGGGACGGAGTATTTTTTTATAGAGAAAACACAAAATGGAGGGAAAACGATGTTAGATATCAAACGCATTCGTGAAAATTTTGAAGAAGTGGCTACAGCGCTAGGAAACCGTGGAGTTGACCGCGCAACAGTAGAAGAGTTACGTGACTTAGATGAAGAACGTCGCGCTTTAATTACAAAGACAGAACAATTAAAACAATACCGTAATACGGTGACAGAGGAAATTTCTCTTCTAAAACGTAACAAGGAAGACGCAACAGAGAAAATCGCTGAAATGAAACAAGTCGGCGAAGACATCAAAGCAACGGACGCTCATTTAGCCGAAGTGGAAGAAAAAGTAGAATACATCGCATCTCGCTTACCAAACACAGCTGCAGAAGGCGTACCAGTAGGGGCAGATGAAACAGAAAATGTAGAAGTTCGCCGTGAAGGAACTCCTCGTGTATTCGACTTCGAGACCAAAAACCTCACTGGGAAGTGGCAGAAGCTTTAGATATCTTAGACTTCGAACGTGGAGCAAAAGTATCAGGAAGCCGTTTCTTATACTACAAAGGCCTCGGAGCTCGTCTAGAACGTGCGATTTACAACTACATGCTTGATTTACACGTTGAAAAACACGGCTACACTGAAATGATCACACCATACATGGTAAACGAACAATCAATGTACGGTACTGGTCAATTCCCTAAATTCAAAAGAAGATGTGTTCCAATTAACAGACGAACGCAACTTAACATTAATCCCAACAGCAGAAGTTCCATTAACAAACTACTACGCAAACGAAATCTTAGACGAAGCGCAATTACCAATCTACTTCACAGCGCTTAGCCCATCATTCCGTTCTGAAGCTGGTAGTGCGGGCCGCGACACTCGTGGATTAATCCGTCTTCACCAATTTAACAAAGTAGAAATGGTGAAATTCGCAAAACCAGAAGATTCATTCGATGAATTAGAAAAATGACTGATAACGCAGAAGATGTACTCCGCGGATTGAGGCTTACCATTCCGTACAATCGTGTTATGTACTGGTGACATGGGATTCTCAGCAGCGAAGACTTATGATGTTGAAGTGTGGATTCCAGCGCAAGATACTTACCGCGAAATCAGTTCTTGCTCAAACTGTGTGGACTTCCAAGCGCGTCGTGCGAAAATTCGTTTCCGTCGTGAAGACAGCGGCAAGATTGAATTGGTGCACACATTAAATGGTTCAGGATTGGCAGTAGGACGTACTGTGGCAGCTATCCTTGAGAACTATCAGAATGAAGATGGTAGCGTGACAATCCCTGAAGTACTTGTACCATACATGGGCGGCGTTACAAAAATTGGTTAAAAGGAACTTTGTTCCAATAAAAAGATGAAATAGGGTGGAGCAGTCATAAGCTTCGGACTTTCCTAGACATCTTCATAGTAAAGGCTATAATGGCACCGGGTTGAGCCAAAGTCTCAACTCCTGCCGAACTTCAAAGAGGGGCATTGCGGATAAACCGCAGTGCCCCTCTAATTCATTTCGGCTGCAAATCCTTATAGCTTTTACTATAGAGTCTGGAAAGTCCTCCGCTTATGTTATGAAGTGCACCCTGTCAAGTAGACAGGAAAATAATTAAAGTGTATGACGAGTTCATAAGAACTCGTCTTTTTATATTATGCTAGGGATTTTTAACCCCATTGATAAAGTAATTCTTTTCTTATTATAGAACTGGATATACTCCTCAACTTTCTTGAAAAGAGATTCATAGGTTTTAAAATGATACAAACGATATACTTCTTCCTTTAACGTCCCCCAGAATGCTTCAATTGGTCCATTATCGATACATCTTCCAGGACGGGACATACTATGTGTATTTGTCCTTTCTCTATAAAGTGCTTAAAGAAATGAGAAGTATATTGGAATCCTCGATCACTATGAATCATTGTTTTTGTGGGAATTATCTTCCTTTTTATTTGATTAAAAGTATCTTTAACGATTTGATTATTGTTTTGCTTAGATATTTGATATGCAACTATTTTCTTTGTGCCATAATCTAAAACAGCACTTAAATAAGCTTTGTCTCCCTTTCCATACTTCAATTCAGTGATATCCGTTAATAGTAGAGCCATTGGCTCATATTCTTTCTTAAATTCTCGATTTAAAATATTAGCTGCAGTGTATTCTTCAGTGTTCGGTTTATAACGATAACGTTTTTTTCGTATAACTGCCTTTAATCCCATTAGTTTCATAAGACGCTGAATACATTTATGATTCACTTTTGCATTTCTATAATAGTTTAAATAGATTGTGATACGACGATATCCATATATACCTTGAACAGATTCATATACTTCGTGTATTAATTCCATTAAACGACGTAGTCGTTTTTCAGATTCGAAGGGACATGATTTAACCATTTATAATAGCCAGCTCTACTGACTTTTAACACTTTACATAATAGAGTAATATGAAATCCTCTTTTACTTAATTTTTTAATCGTTTGATATTCCGCTTCAAATCTCGTTTGGCAAACATCAACTCGCTTTCCACTTCTTGTAATTTTTTTAGTGCGGCATTTTCTGTTTCTAAATATTCGTTTCGCGCCTTTAATATTGCCATTTCTGCACGAATACGCTCAGTTTCTGTCTGTATATTTTCTGGTTTTCGTTTCCCTCGACTGTCTATTAATCCATCAGGACCATATTTTTGATATTTTTTTACCCATTGATACACCAAGTTGTAAGAAACGTTATATTTCTGTGCGGTTTGTTTATAGTTTAATTGATTTTGAATACAGTCTTTGACGATAAGGATTCTTTCTTCGTGCGTTGTTTTTCTATATTTCATAGTGTACACCTCTGGCTTAGGATCGTAGGCCTTCGTGGCCTCACCATTAGTATACTTAATAATCCAATTTCGTACAGTTCTAGCAGAAGGAATTTTGTATTTTCTTGCGATTACTCTTAAATAGGTTTTCGATTCTAAAAACTCTTTAACCACCTTTTCTTTAAATTCCTTTGTATAAGTGTTAAACCCGTCTCGATCTTCTAATGCAGAAGGTCCATATGCTTTATAGTTCAAAAAAATACATATTAAATGCTCCAGGGTGAAATCTTTAAACCATATTCACTACGCAGCTCACGAAAAGGCACACCATCTAAATACAATTCTATGAATCGTTCTAATTCTTTTTGCAGTATGTTTCTTAACCAATCTAAAAATACCCCCTCTAAAAGTAGTTTACTTTTTAGTGTCTACTTTAGAGGAGCATATCAGTTATTCGAAGAGGCTTCATCTTTTTATTGAACAAATCCTTTTTAAATATCCCATATTGGGCAAGTATTTCAAAGGTTTATCCGCTGAGGAAAGTTAGAATGGAGAAGAAAGTGCCCAGCACTCTCTGCATCCTGTCCCTTTCCCCTGTCCTCCAGAAATACGCTTCACACAGACCAAGTCGCACTCACAATCCATTCAGAACCCACCCACAAGATTTAATGCACTGATTCTACGCAGTGTGCATGCGCCGAAATAAAAAAACACGAAAGCTCTTGAGGTGGGGGAATGTGGAGGGAATCGTAGAGGATAGCTCGTAGCTTCAGGGGTCTATAGTAGCAGTAATGGGGGATGACATTAAATGCGAAAAAGAGGGAGTTAGGAATTGATTCCTTACTCTCTTTGAGAGCTTTTAAAGGTGCAAGACCAAGGCTTGCACCGGTGTCCCATTACTGCTACTATGAAGAGCCCTGAGAAAAGCTCAACGAGCTATCCGATTTATTTAGAGGCCCCTACATTCAACGTGCGTAAGAAGCGGTCTGTTTTTATTTTATTTAGCGAAGCTCACATTTAACGTGCGTAAGAAGCGGTCCATTAAACTGTTGTTGTTTTTGTGCTCTTGTTGAATGGTTTTGGCGAGTGCGACTTGGTCGGTGATGATGCCGTTAACGGGGCTATCTACGTATTTCTCGAGGGCATCATCCGTATTGATGGTCCAGACAAACACCTCATGTCCTGTCTCTTGCGCATGCAGGACCGCCAGTTCTTGGTAAGAAAAATCTTCCACCACATAGAAATCCACCTTTGCGTCACCAAAACCGCCAAATTGAATTGGAATGACGAAACCTGTCGTGATTTCAGGCGCTTTTGCCTCGAGTTCTTCCATGACTTTCAAATCAAGAGACATGACTTTGTTGGAGTTGTCGATGGCGAGTTCTTTGTATTTCGCGATGAAAAGATCTACGTAGTTGGCAGGCTCACCGCCATGAGGCTTGAGCTCGATAACAAGCGGCATGCCAATTTCTTTGGCTGCTGTGAAAAACTCTTCAAAAGTAGGAATGTGACTCGTGAATCCGTCTTGTTCGATGGGAAGACCACGAACTTCATCAAGAGTCATGTCTTGAACGCGTTTATTTAGACCTGCTAATCGTTTCAAGTTATAGTCGTGCATTACGACGAATTGATTGTCTTTTGTGAGGAGAATATCCATCTCCACCATGTTGGCGCCGGCTTCTTTGGCCGCTTTTAATCCTTCAATCGAGTTCTCAACGGCTTCACTAACATAGCCGCGGTGACCGATGATGATAGGGTCGTTGGCTGATTCCGTTCTATAGGTGGAGAGAGTTGTGAGAACCCCGCTTCCTGTTACGAAGAGAAGAGCAAAGGCAGTCACGATTTTACGCTTATGTTTAATTTCTTCATGGTGATGATACACTTCAAGCGACGCCAATTTATGCTCATGAATGATTTTCGTCATAAAAAAATAAACGTAGCGATCTTTTGTATAAAAGGATAATGAAGCCTTGTAGCAACTTGGCAATGGCTAACACACTACTCAAGAGAAGTGTATTGGATCCGTATGGGTCTAAGAATTCAACGAGGGCGACACTTCCGATGGAGATAAAAAATAACGAGAATCGCAAGGACACCTTCGACGACTGCCGAAATAAAAGAGCAATCGCACAGTATTCTTCTTCGTCAACTCCAGCTTGTGACAATATTTTTTTGTAAAAAGGCTGGTCGGTAAGAATCTGAAGTGGAATCGCAAAGGGCGCTTCGTGCGTGAAAGTAGAGTAGGACAACAATCAGTCCGGTGTAAAAGATCATTCCGCTACTCGTCTTAGTGAGTTCATCCGTAATAAATTCGGGAATCGCGATTTTTCGAGATAAATGTCAATTCCCAATATTAATAATCGGCAAGAGTGTTAAAAAAATAGAGCCAGAACGTAATAAAGTGACCGTTTAGTAATTGCTTGAGTTCACTAAATGCATTTTGAATGCTACTGCGCCATGAAAAATGAATACCGCGAATCGTTCCGTAAATCATGAAGATGAGTATCGAGAACTCCATGAAAATGAGAAACGCGAATGAGAGTAAATATAAAATGAATAATGGAATGGACCAAGGGCTTAATAAAAACGGTCTTAAAATTGGCGAAGTTTAAATTGGATTGCCCTGTCATAAAGAGCATTCCACGAAAAAAATAAGTGTTAAAAAGCCAAATCCAAACACGGAAATAAAAAAATTGTAAAAAAAGATGGAATTGCGTAAATACATCCAGCTGTTCTGCGTTAAATTGCTTAATGTAAAGCGGATGGTTTTTCCATACAGGGGATTTTTTTGATTCATAAAAGCCTCCGATGTGTAAAAAGTTCGTTAGATTTACCTTAGCACGAACGAAAAAGAAGAGCAAGTTACTCCAAAACAGTATTGAAAAAAATACTGTAATAGAACTTATAATGGTGAAAGTAATCAAATAATAGAAAAAGCTTTTCAGGAGGGAATCATGAAAAAGACTGTTAACATTATTCTGTTTAGTAGCAACTGTGGTACTTGCTGCTTGTGGCGTAAAAAAAGTAGACGCTGGTGAATCTATCAAAACAACTTTTACCGGGTTAGATACAAAAAGGGGAACTTGTATATCAAGTAGATACTCAAGAGTTAGTAAAAGAGTTCTTAGTAGCAAACCCTAAAGCAGATGCGAAAAACAGAAGCAGAAGTTCGTAATGCTGCAACAAAAGTGAAAAGCAACTCAAGTAAAAACAGATGGCTTGTCAAATAACGACGAAATTACTTTTCACATTCTCTTCAGATAAAAGATGTTGAAAAAAATACTTTAACCTTCCAAAAAGAAACAAAAGTGAAAGTTAGCGGATTAAAAGAAGCGAAGAAATTAACGGCTGAAGAATTAGCGAAAATCACTTCATTAGAAGTGGAAGGCTTTAACAAAGGTGGCCGTGCAGAAGTTCATGTGACAGATTCTAAATTGTCATTCTTACGTTTCAAAGTTGAAAACAATGGTAAATTAGAAAATGGAAAAGATGCCAAAATCGTGTTAGACGGTAATTTCGCTAACTTATTAGAAGACAGAGGTTATGTATTAGAAGGCGACGGAAGCTTCACACTTCCTGTTAAAGGATTGAAGACAGTTGCTGAAAAACTTGATGACGCTAAGAACAAAGACGAAATTATTGCAAAACTAAAAGAAGAAGTGAATAAGAAATTTAGCGGAAATGATAAGATAACGTTTGATAAAACTTATTATCGTGGTCTAGCGAATAATGTTGATAATTCATATTCGTATGGGGATGAGATTGTTCGCGGTAATGGGAACTTAGTAATGACGCTTCAAGTGGAATCTAGCTTTGGATTCAAAAACGTGTATGCGGTTGGGTTTACAAATCTTATAACGAATGAAGAGGGCAAGATGGAACTTAAAGACGCACGTGTCATTTCAACAACGTATGCGGACTTTTCTACAGCAACTCAAAAATTAGAATCAATCGGTTATACAGAAGTTAAATACTGGATTAGAAATTGCTTGGAGAGCATTCTCCAAGCAATTTTTTTATACGCGAGACCTCGTTGCCCAAAATTCACTTATAAGTGAATTTTGGGCAAGTTACGTCAGGAGCGTTTGCCTCTTCAAAAAGACCGATATTATCACATTTCTAAGCAATATACCTCAACACCTGCACAAACCCAATTTCTCCGTTTTTTTCACCAAAACCTCATCACAGCGCGCTTTCGCACTTCACTTTTTGCAAAAATCTCATTTTCTTACAATCCCAAAGAACGTTGCGGTTTTATAACAACAGCAATGGGGATAGCAACCATGTGAATTACTGACTCTAGGGTGAAACCCGTAGAGTCAGTTTAAAAGCTTTGGTAGGAATTGAGACGATAGGCTCAATCCGTTGCCCCATTGCAGTAGTTATAAAATGAACCGCAACAGTTCGAAAAGGATTGTAAGAAAAAAACGCAAGTTTTGTTTTTAAAGAAGCGCTATGCAACAGAAAGATGCTCTGCATTGCAGGGAGCATCTTTCTATTGTTTATTCAACTCGTTGACAAGATCAATCATACTCAAATCATGCGAGCAAATCACCGTTTTCCCTTTGATTTCAGGAAGAGCAAAGTTACTCAAAAATAATCTTATAATCAGATTTTTTTCTAGAATATCTAGCGAAATTTCAAGCTGGTCATACGTATGATACTCGAAGCGGTTTGCCGCGTTGTGTTCTAAATACGATGCCAAGAATTTTTGGATAGTATTCGTCGAAATCGTTTAAGATCAACACCTTGATTTTCTCTTGTTTAGCTTGCAACTGAGCAACAAGACCTTCCCAGTGCGTGTAGAACGTGTAAATCAAAGTGCGAAATATTTCGTTGACGCTTCACGTTCTTGATTTCTTGTTGGTACTCCTCAAGAAGTGCTGCAACATCATTGTAGAACTCAGGTGAGCGATTTGAAGAAGTTCATCAATGGTTTCTTCTTATCGAATAAGATAAAGTCTGAGTGCACTTCGATACGTTCTAATTGAGACGTGTTGTGTAAGTGCCACAATAGTAAATCATAGTTTTCGCATTTCAAGTCGTAGCGTTTTTTTCAAGACTTTGGATGTTCGTCACTAATGTATCGAAGGATAGGCGGTCACGAACTTTTTCCTGACGAGCAGCTGAGAATTCTTCAACGGTTAGGAAGAAGTGCGGTTGTAAGAAAATGGAGAATGATTGTTCCAGGATTTCTGGAGTGACCATGATTCCTGTTTCTTTGGCGAATTGCTCTACGATTTCGTCTAGGCCGTCTAATTGATTGTAGTAATCATAGAATTTATCTTTGCTTTCGAAGTTTTTGTACGAAATGCCCTTGATAAGATCGGAAGAAGTTAACCGTAAAAAAATCATCTTGAAGACACGGTATCCTTCAAAGCTTTGCGGGAAGTTCGAAGACTTGAAGAGGTCTACTAGAATTTTTTTCTAGAGAAGCTTCGTCTACAAAAGTCGAATGGCCATTCGAAGAAGCCAGTTTTTTTCAGCAAAGTATTGAACGAAGAAGAAGCGAATGTCTTGTTCGTTTCAATGAATTGCAAGTTTTTTTCTTCGAGATTTGGAAATCGAATTTTTTTCTTTAAACTATTATTGATTTTTTTGAATGTAACGATTCAATGTTGAAGTCGTAATGAACAGTTTTTGTGTCATTTCTGTAACAGTGGTTTCTTCGTGTAAGAATAATTGTTCTAGAATTTCGTAGCAAATAGAATGTGAATAATAATAAGGATAGACGACTTCGGTACTTAAATTCTCTGGTAATTCGATACGAACCCCATTCGTTGAGAAGAGGATGTCGAGTCCATCAATTTTATCGCGTAAAAATGCGAGGTCGATTTTGATGGCACGAGTAGAGACTTTAAAAGTTTTTGCGAGTTCGTCGATATGAACCCAGCCGTTTGCTTGAACTAAATAGTCGACAATATCGATTTGTCGGTTTTGATTTTTTGAAAGTAATGCTCTCATTTCTTTCTCCCTTTTCTTGTTAGTTGTGTCACACACTAAATTGCTAAAATACAATATATCACACTTTAGGTGTAAATAATACTTATTTCTAACTAGAAAAAAATGAAAATAGTTCTAAGAATCTTGAAAAGTGAAAAACGATAAAAATGTAAACAAAATATTTTTTTCAAAAAAATTATAGATTTCTATTGCATGAATTGTCAGAATATTATATACTACTCTCAAGTTGAAAAATTCATCCATGAAAAGAGGGATCTTATGAAATTAAAGAAATTCACATTAGGCGCTGTGGTTGCAGCAATTTTAGCAGGTTGTGGAAACGCAGCAGATAGTAATACAGTCAAAATCGGAGGAAACTTCGAGTTAACAGGGAACGATAGCGACTTACGGTTCTTCTATGAACAACGGTGCTCAATTAGCCGTTGAACAAAAAGGAAGTTATTAGATAAGGAATTAAAAATACGTTTCATACGATAACAAATCAGACAAAACAGAAGTAGCTTCAGTAGCGAAGAAATTAGCTTCTGAAAAAGTGGTCGGCGTAGTCGGACCAGCAACAACAGGGGATGCTTCAGTATCAATCCCAGTAAACGAACAAGCAAAAATTCCAACAGTCTTCCCAGCAACAACAGGGGACGGCGTTACATTGAAAAACGCAGAAGATGCATCTTCAGTTTATGAATACATCTACCGTGTATGTTTCTCTGACAGCTACCAAGGGGTTGTAGGAGCGAACTTCGTCAACAAAAAATTCGGAAAAGCTAAAGTAGCCATCTTACAAGATACAGGGAATGACTACTCTAAAGGGTTAGCAGATGCTTTTGAAAAAACTTACACTGACAGCAAAATCGGTGGAACAGTTGTCGCTCGTGAATACTACCAATCAAAAGACACAGACTTCCAAGCAGTCTTAACAACATTGAAATCTAAAGACTTCGATGTATTATATGTTCCTGGTTACTACGAAGAAGTTGGTCTAATCATCAAACAAGCACGTGAAATGGGTATCACTCAACCAATCGTTGGTGGTGACGGACTTTCAAGTGACAAGTTAGCAGCATTAGCAGGTAACAGCTCAAACCTTTCTAACGTTTACTACACTTCACACTTCTCAACATTAAGTGATGATGCAGACGTTCAAGCGTTCGTTAAAGCGTACAAAGAAAAATATGGTACAAACCCAGATACTTTCGCCGCTTTTAAGTTATGATGCAACTCAATTGTTAATGAAAGCTATCGAAACTGCAGGCTCAACTGATCCTCAAGCAATCACAAAAGCTTTAGCAGCAACAAAAGACTTCGATGGTGTAACTGGTACATTCTCAATGGGTCCTGACCACACACCAGTGAAATCAGCAGTAGTCATCGAGTTCCAAAACGGACAAGAAGTAAGTGCTCAAGAGTACTCAGCTGACTAATTAAGTTTTAACAGTATTTTTTAAGAGAGGCACGAAGGGGACTTCCGCCTCTCTTTTCCGCTAGATAAGGATAGATTTGAAAGGAGAAAATATATGGAGTTGTTAATGCAACAATTGGTAAACGGGCTTGCAGTCGGAAGTATTTACGCGTTGATTGCGCTTGGATATACCATGGTTTATGGAACAATTAAGCTCATTAACTTCGCACACGGGGATGTGTACATGATGGGGGCGTTCATTGGATATTTTGCCGTAATGGTCTTGAAGATGAATGTATTCGTAGCGCTTTTAGTAGCGATGGTTGCCTGTGCGGTCTTAGGGGTTGTGATTGAACGTGTGGCGTATAAGCCGCTTCGTAATTCGACTCGTGTAGCAGCGTTAATTACGGCTATCGGGGTGTCATACCTACTAGAAAATGCAATGAGTTATTTCTTTGGAGCGGAATCTCGTCCGTTTCCCTCTGACTTTGGAACTGAAACCATCACCTTATTTGGAGACGTTTCTGTGAACGGAAAGCAAATTTTGATTTTCGGGGTTACCGTTGTCTTAATGGCGTTATTACAATTTATCGTACGTTATACAAAAATGGGGAAAGCCATGCGTGCGGTTGCCGTGGATGAGCAAGCCGCTCAACTCATGGGGATTGACGTAGACGGAGTCATCTCATTTACATTCGCGCTCGGTTCAGCGCTTGCCGGGATTGCGGGTGTGCTTGTTGGGGTGTACTACAATACCATCTCAACAACAATGGGGATTACAGTCGGACTGAAAGCCTTCGTTGCGGCCGTACTTGGTGGTATCGGTAGCATTCCTGGGGCCATGGTCGGTGGGTACCTCATCGGTCTATTAGAAACAATGGTAAGCTTCTTCGGTTACTCACCATATCGTGACGGAGTCGTTTACTTCCTATTATTCATTATTTTAATCGTGTTACCAGCTGGATTGTTTGGTAAAAATGTCAGAGAGAAAGTGTAGGTGAAGAAGATGCAAAGATTTCATAAAAAGAATATTCGTTGGACGCTGTTCGCATTAGGAATGTACGCTCTTCTTTTCGTACTTGTACAAACAGGAGTGATTAACTTCTACTACGAAAGTACCTTCATTAATATCATGATCAATATCATCTACGCCGTTGGATTGAACCTTATTCTTGGGGTTGCCGGACAATTCTCGCTAGGACATGCCGGGTTTATCGCGATTGGTTCTTATAGCGGTGCGATTCTTGGGAAAATGATGAACGGTCTTCCTGGATTATTTGCTGGGATGGCAGTCGGAGTTGTCATCTCTGTTATCGTCGCGTTCCTTGTTGGATTACCAACGCTTCGTTTAAAAGGGGACTACCTAGCGATTGCGACTCTAGGGGTTGCGGAAATCATCCGTGTAGCCGTGACAAACATGAAAAATCACAAACGGTGCTGCCGGTATTAGCGGGGGTGCCTTTAACAAACACATGGACGATTACGTATATCGCCTTAGTATTAACAACCATCTTAATCTTGAACTATACATTCAGTAGTGCAGGTCGTGCCACTTATGCGGTCTTACAAGACGAAATCGCTGCGGAATCGATGGGGGTTCAAGTGACGAAATATAAAATCTTGGCCTTCGTACTGGGAGCAGCCACTGCAAGTATCGGCGGAACGCTTTCTGCTACAACGCTTGGAGCGGTAACACCAAGTGACTTCACGTTCATGAAATCAATCGAAGTGTTAATCATCGTGGTATTCGGTGGTATCGGAAGCTTCACAGGTTCATTCGTGGCAGCCATATTACTTGGAATCATCAACCTTGTCCTACAACCATTTGGACAATTACGGATGATCATCTATGCGGTAGCGTTAATCTTAATCATGATTTTTCCGTCCTGGTGGATTGCTTTGGTACTTGGGAATTCAAACTAGGAGACTTCAAGTTTTCTAAGAAGAAAGAAACAAAGGAGAGTGGGAAGTAATGTTATTAGAAGTTAATGGACTAACAAAAAACTTTGGCGGTCTTTCTGCGGTCTCTAACGTTTCGATGAAAGTAAATAAGGGCGAACTCATCGGACTCATCGGGCCAAACGGGGCTGGGAAAACGACTTTCTTCAACTTGTTAACAGGAGTTTATGAGCCAACAGAAGGAACGGTTAGCTTAGAAGTAGACGGACAGTTGAAAAAACTTAAACGGACTCGCACCTTACAAGCGTACAAGCCTAGGGATGGCACGTACCTTCCAAAAATATTCGCTTGTTTAAAGATTTAACGGTACTCGAAAATGTAATGATTGCCATGCACGCACACTCGAGCGATTCATTGTTCTCAACATTATTCCGTACGAAGAAATACTATGATACAGAAGCGAAAATGCGCGAAGAAGCGGTTGAATTGCTAAAGATTTTCAACTTGGATACACTAAAAGATGAAAAGGCGAAAAACTTAGCGTACGGACAACAACGTGAACTAGAAATCGTTCGTGCCTTAGCGACAAAAACCAAAAAAATCTTATTCTTAGATGAGCCTGCAGCAGGGATGAATCCTCAAGAAACAGCTCAATTAACAGAATTGATTGCTAAAATTCAAGCAGAGTTTGATTTAACAGTCGTATTAATCGAGCACGATATGTCGCTTGTCATGAAAATCTGCCAACGCATTTACGTGTTGGAATATGGAAGACTTCTTGCAGAAGGAACTCCAGAAGAAATTAAACAAAAATCCTGCAGTTATTAAAGCGTACTTAGGAGGTGAGTAGATGTTAGAAGTTAAAAATTTATCAGTTCATTACGGAATGATTCAAGCTGTACGTAATGTGAATTTTAAAGTTAACGAAGGAGAAATCGTGTCTCTTATCGGGGCAAACGGTGCCGGAAAGTCAACCATCTTGAAGACTTTATCAGGACTCATCCATTCTTCAGAAGGCGAAATCGTCTACTTAGGGTGAGAACATCGCTTCGACATCTGCGAAGAAAATCGTTGAGAAAGGGCTCGTGCAAGTGCCGGAAGGTCGTCACGTATTCCCAGGATTAACGGTAAAAGAAAACCTTGAACTAGGGGCTTTTCTACGTAAGGATAAAGAAGAAATTCAAAAAGATATGGAAGCCGTCTTCGAACGTTTCCCAATCTTGAAAGAACGTAAAGACCAAGATGCACAAACGCTCTCAGGTGGGGAACAACAAATGTTAGCGATGGGCCGTGCATTAATGAGCCGTCCAAAACTATTATTGTTGGATGAACCTTCAATGGGGTTAGCGCCAATCTTCATCCGCGAGATTTTCAAAATCATTCAAGAAATCCAAAAGACAGGGACAACAGTTTTATTAATCGAGCAAAATGCGAAAATGGCATTGTCGATTTCAAATCGTGCGTATGTACTAGAAACTGGATCAGTGGTTCTTAGCGGTACAGGACAAGAGTTGTTAGAAAGTGATGAAATTCAGAAAGCATATCTAGGAGGGTAATCATGGAAGTTCAAGATTATATGTCAACCAACGTTATTACAGTAACGCCTGAAACAACGGTTATGAAAGCTCTAGACTTAATGAAGGAGCACGACATTCACCGCTTGCCAGTTGTGGAAGATGGGAAATTAGTCGGACTGTTAACAGAAGAACTTGTTGCAGGGCATTCACCTTCAATGGCGACAAGCCTATCAATGCATGAGTTGAACTACTTATTAAACAAGACGGCTGCAAGCGAAATTATGCAAAAGCAAGTTTTAACAGTGAAGGCTCATACATTATTAGAAGAAGCGGCGTCTCTGATGCGTCAACAAAAAGTCGGCGTCCTGCCAGTCGTGAGATGCGCGTGGACACGTGGAAGGGATTATTACCGACAAAGATATTTTTCGATGCCTTTTATCGAAATTTCTGGATACAACACTCCAGGTTCTCGTTTATTCATTGAAATTAATGAGGATAAACCAGGTCCTCTGGAAGAAATTTCAAATGTGTTGCGCGAAAACAACGTGAACGTTTCGACAATTTCTGTATATCATCGTGATGGGAAGGTGCAAGTGGTGCTTCATGTGGACTCTACTGAGCCCGATGAAGTGGCGGACTTTATCGCACAAAAAGGCTATCGTGTGATTTCAGCGATGAAGAAATAGGTTAAAGGGTTAAAGCGTTGCTTTAAAATCCTTGGACATCTTCATAGTTATAGAAATAACTGCACCAGCCTGAGCCTTGGTCTCAGGCCTTGCGAAAGTCAAAGAGCTCCAAAGCGATTCTCGCTATGGAGCTCTAATTCTTTTCGCATGCGACCGTTATTTCTATGACTATAGAGTCCAAGGATTTTTTTGCAACGCTACCTTAGTTTTTTCATCGCTAATCACGCTATTTATGGAAAAACTTGCATCGGGCTTAGTCTTCGTTTTTTAACCTATTTTGTGAACGGTGCCTATCACGTGATGTCGTTTTGCGGAGTCCGCACTTCATCCTTGGCAAGAAACGGAACTAGTATTAAAAATAAGAGAAACAACTGCACCGGCCTGAGCCTAGGTCTCAGTCCTTGCGAAAGTCAAAAAGCTCCGAAGTGATTCTCGCTATGGAGCTCTAATTTTTTGTTTGCATATCGTTATTTTTATGACTATAGAGTCCAAGGATTTGATTAAAATCATGTAGATTAAATACAGTGGTGAGTGGTATTATATAGGTGAAAACAGAGTAGTGAGAACGTCCTTTTTTTGTATGTTGGTTATGTAGAATATTTTTTTCGTTTTGATGGAGCCGTCTTTTTAAACGGAAGGAGATCTTAAAAATGATTTTCAAATTAAAGAAAATATTTTTTTAGTCGTAGTCAGTGGATTGTTTGTAGTATCTTCAATTTTTCTCAACGGTTTATGCAGCGCCGGAACTTTCGATAGAGGAATTGCATCAGGTGTTAGATGAGTCGATGGAGAAAAAGTAATCAACAGGTCAAGGAGAAAGAACGCTCTTCCGAGAATGAGGTTCCTTTCGATACAAAAACATACAATCTTTGTGTTTGGTGATAAGAAGCTAAAAAGATGTTAAATCTGAAGAGGAATTAAAACAGTTAATCCAACAAGCTGATGATGGGACGATCACTACTAAAAAAATAGTGGATGGTTGAGTGCGCAAACTTTATTAAATGGGATGAATAAGGAGTTTTGGATTTCTGAAGTTGACGGTCGTTTACAAACGAAGTCGGGCAGCTATGCAGATAAACCACAGGATTTTGAATATCACAAAATTTCTGAACTGTTAGGAGAGGAATATAGCAGTGATATCAAAGGAATACTAGTTTTCAATGTGGATTATGATACTCCTTTTGGGGGTGTTACTGTTGCAAAAGTATTTCCGAATGGAGATGTAAAAATTGGATTGTTATACGACGTAGAAAAGCAAACCGTTCAAGCAAGTAAGGGATGGCATTCTTTAAAGGAAATACAGGAAATGATTCAGAAGTATCATGAAAATGACCAGAACGCTTTCGTCGGACAAATGTCAGGAGCAGCAGAGAATTTACTCTATCCAGCAATCGGATTGGGAGTCTGTGTAATCGGAGGGATTATTTTCTTCCTAAAAAGACGAAGTGTATACCGTGATTTTAGCGATAAAAATAAGTTAAAGGGTTAAAGCGTTGTTTTAAAATCCTTGGGCATCTGCATAGTTATAGAAACAACTGCACCGGACTGGTGAACATTATGAAAAACTGCATAGAGTTAGACGCAGTAGACAAATGGATTGACCTTCGCCTTTTTAGGCTAGGTCAATCCTATTTGTCTTTGCGGGGGCAAGACGACGAAGAAACAAGTTTCTTCTGTCTTGCTCCCATTTCTATGACAATAGAGTCCAAGGATTTTTGCAACGCTAACTTAGGATGCCTTTTGCATTGAGAATCATGATTTTGTGGGGTGCAGGAACCAAGCTGAGTTCTCGGCGGGCGTTGAGTGGAGGCGGGGAACGGTGTATAATGGTGGGGAGATTCAAGGAGGTTTTGCGGATGAAATTTGATTTTACAACGGAATATGACAGACGTGGAATGGACGCGCTGGCTGTTGATGGGCTGGGGTTGATTCCAGGAAAGTCGCCAGATAGACCGAAGAAAGGCTTCGATGTGATTCCGATGTGGATCGCGGACATGAGTTTTCCAACCGTACCGACAGTGATTTCGGCGATGCAAAAACGATTGGAACATCCGATTTTCGGGTACTTTATGCCTTCTAAAGAGTACTACGAAAGCATTATCCAGTGGCATGCGCGCCACCATCAAGTGACGGGGTTAACGCGTAAGCATATCGGTCATGAAAATGGAGTGCTGGGGGGAGTCGTATCGACTTTAACATCATATGCTGCGCCTGGAGATGCAGTGTTAGTGCATAGTCCAACCTATGTCGGCTTTTACGCAGTCGTTAAACGATAATGGATTGAAGGCCGTGCATAGCCCGCTCGTGAAAAGATGAACAGGGCGTTTACCGTATGGACTTTGAGGATATGGAGCGAAAAATCAAAGCGCATAAGATTCATGTGGCGATTTTCTGTTCTCCGCATAACCCAAGTGGCCGTGTATGGGAGAAGGAAGAAATCGAACGCGCGATGGAAATTTACCGTAAGTATGATGTGATTGTCGTGTCGGATGAAATTTGGTCAGATATTATTTTTTTAAAGGCCATAAGCATATCCCAACACAGTCGATTTCAGAAGATGCAAAAGAATCGCACCGTGGCCATGTATGCGCCAAGTAAGACGTTTAACCTAGCAGGGCTCGTGGGAAGTTATCATGTAATTTACAATGATGCGTTAAGAGACCGTGTCGAGTCAAAAGGGATGAAGCCGCATTATAACGCGATGAATGTGATGTCGATGCATGCGTTAATCGGGGCTTATCAAGAAGAAGGATACGAGTGGCTGGAAGAGTTGCGTGAAGTGATTGAGAAGAACGCAGACTATGCGTGCGACTTTATTCACCGTGAATTTGACGGCGTGGAAGTGACCAAACCTGAAGGCACGTACATGCTCTTTATCGATTGTTCTGAGTTCTTGAAAAAACACAATCTGACGCTGGAACAGCTTGAAAAACGCGGCTGGGATGTCGGCGTGGCTTGGCAAGATGGCAAGATGTTCTTTGGTGAAGGATGTATTCGTATTAACCTCGCGTTGCCGTACGCGCGTCTTGTAGAAGCATTTGACCGTATGAAAAAATATGTATTTGTGGACACTGTGCCATCATTAGACTAGGAGGATTTCCATGACAAAGAAAGTAATTCAAACAGAACAGGCTCCAAAGGCAATCGGACCTTACTCGCAAGGAGTAGCGTACACAGGAGAAACAATCGTCGTCTCTGGACAGTTGCCAATCGTTCCTGAAACAGGGGAGTTCGCAGGAAGTGATATCGCCAGCCAAACGCATCAATCATTGAAAAATATCCGTGCAATTTTAGAAAGTGCAGGGGTAGGAATGGATGCGGTCGTATCAACAACCGTGCTACTAGCAGACATCAACGACTTCGCAAACATGAATGAAGTGTATGGAGAGTATTTTGCTTCTCCTTATCCAGCGCGTATGGCGTTTCAAGCAGCAGCCTTACCAAAGAATGCTCTTGTGGAAATCCAAGCGATTGCTGTAAAAGGATAAATGAATTAGGCACTTGCGTCATCTGGCGCAGGTGTTTTTTTGTTGGGGATTTTCTTCTAAGGTGCAAGCGGTTGTGATAAAATAAGGGAAACAAGAAGAAAAGAGGCGTTGTGAGTGCAGGCTGTAGAACAACCAAAAAAATCAAAACTATGGGCGCTATTAAGCGGAATACTAGGAATTGTATGGGGTGGACTCATCTTTGTAGCGCCGTCTTATATCTTGCCGAATATTTTTTCGATTGTCATTTTTAGTATGGTTTTTCCATTTACCGCACCCTCAGAAGAAACACTTCAGATTCTGCACCAAACGCAGATGATGTTTATTTATCTCGTTGCGTTTATTTGGGTGATGTTCATTGTCGCTAGAATTAGTCATCGCTATTATAAAAAGACGGGCGAAATTCCGTATTGGATTACAAATTTTTTTACTGGCAGCCAGTTTAGGAGTTATTGCGACGCTGCCGGTTCTCGTTTCCTATATTCCAGGATTAACAGGTATCAATGATGTAACACTTCAAATCGGTGGAATGGGATCCGTTCTCATTATCACGGGCGGAGTTTCTGGACTATTGGGGTTAATTTCTGGAGCTGGATATTTAATTTCGTTAAATCGATTTGACCGTTAGAGGAGTTGAGAAGATGAAAGATAAAAGATGGGCCAAAATTAGTGCGTTCGTGGGGATTCTAGGTGGGCCTTTAGCGATCTTTTTCGCATTGGTGTTATTGGCGGCCGGAATTGGCGCCAGTCGTGATGGAGCAATGGTGGCCCTTGCGTTATTAGTGACGACATTTGGAATTATTTTTTTCGTAGCGTTGAAAAGTGCGCACTATTATAAAGAGGATGAACGTGTGAATCAGGTGGGTGCCAATTTATTTGTGGCCTCAAGCGGAGTAGGGTTCGTTGTCACCTTACTGCTTGCTTTGGTAAATATTCCAATGTTTAGCGGACTCGTTGATTGGATAATGGACGCGTTATTCGACGGAAGTGAGGGCTTTGAACGTGTACTTGGTCTAATGTTTCTATCCGCGATTTTATCCGTAGTATGGGGCATTTATTATGCGATTTGTCTAAGGAAATTTAAGGATTAGGACTAAGGGAGAGGTATGTGATGGAAGATTTAACATGGGCGGTACGATGTGCTAATGTCGGCATTAAGGGAGGAGCGCTTTTGCTAGTGGCCACTGTAGTACTATTTGCTGCAGGGCTCGGAGCAGATGGGTTCTTATTTACGATAGCAGCCCTACTGATAGTGGCTACTTATGTGACAATCTTCGTCGTCGCTCTTAAAAGTGCTATTTATTATAAAGGAGATTCCAGAGTTAAGACGTGGGCCTCGAACTTGTTTTTACTGGCAGGGATTTTAGGGTGTGCCCCAATTCTTATCGTGATCCTCAGTAAAGTTCTCTTTTTAGATCAAGCCGTACTTAAATTCTTTGATTTGGTTGAGGAAGAAGTGGATATTTTTCTGATTCTCTTTCCGCCTATCATAGTCGTTGGGGTGCTGTCGATTATTAGCGGACTCGGTTACGCTTCTTGCCTGAAGAACTTTAAAGAATAGTGTGGAACGAAGCTCATTTGATGGGTTTTATTGAAAGGAATTCGAAAATTACAAATAGAGAGGAAATTCGAATATGGAAGACAAAAAGTTGGTGTTAAAGTGTGTTAAGGTCGGAATTCTTGGCGGGTTGTTTTTAGCGGTAGCCCCAACCGTGTTATTCATCTCATTGATGGGGTTGAGTAGCCCATTGTTAATGGTGACAGCCTTTTTAGTGTTATATACGGTTGTAATGATTTTAATTACTGCTTATGAAAGCAAAAAACACTTTAAAGGAGACCCTCGAGTACACAAGTGGGCGACTGATTTATTTTTACTGGTCGGTATTTTAGCATTTGTCCCAATCTTCATCCGATTGCTAGGGCACATTCCTTTTTTAAGCGATGTTTTACCTGGGTATGACGAATTTATTCAGTCTGGAAATGAGCCTTTTGCGAATATATTTCTATGGATACGGAGTTTTGGAATCCTGTCGATTATTGGAGGTATTGGGTACGCTGACTGTATTCAAAATTTTAAAGAATAGTGCAAAACGAAGCTCATTTTGTGGGTTTTACTAAGGAAATTTGAGAACTTAAGATTTAAAGGAGACAAGAATATGAAAAAGTAAAAAAATGGGCTAAAAATCAGTGCGTTTGTAGGGATTCTAGGCGGAATATTTTTAACAGTATCTCCGCTGATTTTGTTTATCGCAAGGAATGAGCAGTTGGCTAGAATTATCAGTATTCTAGTAATGTGTACGTGGGCGACTATTTTCTATGTAGCCATAAGAGCTAAAATTTACTATAAGAAAGATAAACGAGTCGCGAAGTCGGTTTCTGATTGGTTTTTGCTGGCGGGAATTCTAGGGTTGATTCCAATTTTTATCTATTCCCCACTAATGTTTATTGTTGGAATTTTGTCAATTTCTGGAGGTGCTGGGTACGCTAGCTGTATTCAAGATTTAGAAGATTAGTCCGGAACGAAGCTTATTCTATGCTTTTGATCAGGAATTTTGAGGACTAAAAACTTAAAGGAGAAGAAAATATGCAAAGTAAAAAATGGGCAATCTGGAGTGCGTATGTGGGCATTATTGGAGGGGCATTTTTAATGGTGTCTCCCTTGGTATTACTCGCTGCAGGAATCGGAGCAAACGGATCGGCGATGGGTTTCATAGCAATTCTAATGCTGTGTACGTATGTAGCGATTTTCTGTGTGGCTTTGAAGAGTAAACTTTACTATAAAGGAGATGACAGAGTTTCTACATTCGTAGCTAATACGTTTGTCTTATCAGGGGCTATCGGCTGTACTCCAATCTTCATTTTTTTATTGTAGGCCGTATTCCTTCTTAAATGACTTATTATATTGGTTGTTTAGTGCTATTCCTGCTGTACAGGATGCCTTCTCTCTCTTATTTCTATTGTTAGTATTTGTCGCCCTTCTATCGATTTTGAGCGGCATTGGGTATGCGGTCTGCTTGAAAAACTTTAAAGAGTAACGGTGCAATATAGGATATAGAAAAATTCGGTAAAACCGATTAAAAGGGGATTGTATTTGATGAAAGATAAAAAAATGGGCAATGATTAGTGCTTTGGTAGGGTTTATTGGTGGTGGTTTTTTTCAGTCCTATCACCATTTCTGTTAACTTTTGCGGCAATTGCGAAAAAGTGATTCGATACAGAATACCGTTCAATATGGTATGTGGATATTGAATCCTCTCGTATTCATTGTCGCTATAAAAAAAGTGCGCTCTACTATAAAGATGACGAACGAGTTCCTAACAAAGTCTCAAACTTATTTGTTTTAGCAGGGGCAGTGCTGCTTATTCCGGTAGTACTCACACTTCTAGCAACAGTTCCAGGTTTAGAGGCAATCAATGCAGTCGTTATAAATATCATCAGTAGTTTCAGTAGAGGCTTAGAAATTGTATTTTTGGCCCGTTGCTTATGGGTGGATGTTTGTCGGTTCTTTCAGGCGTTTCTTACTTCCTATGCGCGAAAAAAACTTTAAAGAGTGATAGATAACTTTAAGCTTAGAGAGTTTCTCTAGGCTTTTTTTATTTTGCATGCTTTTATAATGGTTTGGACAAAGAAAATTGGAGGCAAGTATGAAAGTTATTGTTATTGGTGGAGGAACGAGCGGATTGATGGCATCAGTCAGTGCGGCGATGCATGGGGCTGAAGTTGTATTGCTTGAGAAGAATCCAACACTTGGAAAGAAATTATTACACACGGGTGGAACGCGTTGTAATGTGACGAACCGTCGTACCCCAGAAGAAATCGTGAAGCACATTCCGGGGAATGGACGCTTCTTATATAGTGCCTTTTCGCAATTTGATAATCAGGATATTATTCAGTTCTTCGAGAGTCGCGGCGTGCGATTAAAGGAAGAGGATCACGGGCGTATGTTCCCAGTGACGGATTCGGCAAAGACGATTCTAGAGACGTTTATTCAGGAGATTAAGAAATTAGGCGTGCAAGTGCGTACGAATGTGAAAGTGAAGACGATTCGTTTGAGCGATGGAGCCGTGCGAGTAGTGGAGCTGGATAATGGCGAGCAACTCGAAACTGATGCGGTTATCTTGGCGACGGGTGGGAAATCTTATCCGAAGACGGGGTCGACAGGAGACGGGTATGGTATCGCGAAAGTAGCTGGCCATACGATTACACCGCTCTTTGCCACAGAAGTTCCGCTAACGAGTGGCGAGGAGTTCATCAAGAAGGGCGAGCTTCGTGCGTTGTCGCTTCGCAATGTGGCGCTTAGTGTCTTAAACGGTAAAGGGAAGCCTGTTGTGACGCATCAGATGGATATGATTTTCACGCATTTTGGGGTGAGCGGTCCTGCTGTCTTACGTTGTTCAAGCTTCGTGCATCAAGTGCAGGAGAAAGAAGGCAAGAAGGACGTCGTGATGAGTCTGAATGCTTTGCCTGACATGAGCGACGCCGAACTCGATGCACAGTTTCGTTCGTTTGTGGAGGATGCACCTCTAAAATCCATTAAAAATCACTTAAAAGGGTTACTTCCTGAACGATATGTAGAATTTTTACTAGCGAAAGTGGGGATTAGTGACCAAACAGCGGTGAACCGTTTGAGTGAAGCCAACTGGGAACAGATTAAAGAAGCCCTTACGAATTTCCGATTTACCGTCAATGGCTCATTGCCGATTGAGAAGGGATTTGTGACAGGTGGAGGCGTTCATTTGAAAGAAGTGAACCCGAAAACTTTAGAGTCGAAATTAACCCAAGGATTGTATTTCTGCGGAGAGCTGTTAGACATCCACGGGTACACTGGTGGGTACAATATCACCGCAGCTTTTGTAACGGGTTACGTTGCCGGTATGCATGCATCTTTGGGGTATTAAATTTCTAGAAAATTGGGATTAAACGTCACAATTTCTTCATAAAAACTTGGTTATAGTAATTGTATTCCCAAATAAGAATTATTTACTCCCAAGTAAATAAAAACTCTATCCTTTTTTTCCTCTCGTTTCTGACGGGAGGTTTTTTGTTGTATAAAATAAAAAAAGCAGTCCGAAGACCGCTTTATCAAAGTGAACATTGGTGGAGTGACCTTTCCACATCTCTTTCAGACCACAAGGGTGCGATAGCTGCCTGTTCTATCCTCAATGTTCTTTGTAAATATATTATACTTAAAACTTTTTAATTCGTCCACTATTCAAATAGTTTTGCAGTTTATTATCGGTAATAACGTACATTGTTCTTACGTCTAGATATTTATCTAATTTAACAGCTAACAGAACATTTTCGTTTGTCACTTTAATGAACTGAATTGATTGACCATCTGGGTGTAAACCAACGTAGTTAGGCTCGTTAATAACCAGATGTATTTCATTAAAACTCTTTTCAAAAATCCAAAAAAATTCTCTCTTATGTTTTTTTCATATGCTTTTTCCGCTTAGAAGAAAGAAAAAAATTTCTTTTCCTTCCAAATCAGGATCGAGATTTAAAAGGTTTATAATTTTATCGTTTAATATTCCTACTACTTTTTTTCGCTCATTATATTTTTACCTGTGCTGCTGAATTAAAAAAATACCTGTTCAATATAAAAATATGAAATTTTATTAAGAAAGGACTTTTTTTATAAAAAGTAACTGAACACACCGTGAATTTATGCTACAATAGGCCTATTGACAGTGTGAGGAGTTTGTGATGGCAGAGAAGAAATTAATGGAGAAGGTTGTACGAAAAGTACTACACTCATTTCCAAAAGTGAATATGCCGGACCCGTTTGTCCCTTATCCGATTCCGTATCCGCCGCTTGCCAAGAGTCGTTTCGAGATTTTCGTGCATGTGGCTGAGCGTGGCAATGGTCCGCTGGGGCACGTGGATTTATGTATCGATGGCTACGTCTATTCTTATGGGAACTATGATGAGCGCGACTTGAAGCTCGGGGGCTGGATTGCTGAAGGTGTTCTGATTAAGGCACCGCGCGAGGAGTATATGCTCTTTTGTAAAAACCACTACCAAAAAGCGTTGCATATTTATACGATTGATGTGACGGATGAGCAGATGGATAAGATTCATGCGTATTTGGCGAAGATATTAGAGCCGACGACGCTGTGGCAACCAACGAGCGAGGCGGTGTACTATAATCCGACCTTTGACCGCTTTGAGGAAATGTACGTGTACTTTATGGCGCAACAGATGGATACCGTGTTCTATAAATTCAATCGTTCAAAATTCATGACGTATAACGGTTGGACGAGAAACTGCGTCAGTTTCGCGGATCATGTGGCAAAAGTGCTGCATGAGAGAGCGTTGCGTGCCAAAAATATGGTCTTCCCTGCGCAATACCATAAACGTCTCCAAAAACTCCTAAAGAAAAACTCCCCGCTGATTACGAATTATGAAGTGTATTAGTCTATAAAAATTGGTGGATTTATATGAAATGTTCAGTGAAACTATACGAGCCATTGTATACGTTGAAGGCTATCGATGAGGATATCTGGATTGTTGATGGTGAAATTGTTGAGATGAATTTTAAAATTACTCAAGTGCCTTTTAGCACTCGAATGACAGTGGTGCGATTGGAAAATAATGACTTATGGATTCATTCTCCTATTCATTTAACACCGCAGTTGCGAAGTGAAATTGATGAGCTAGGTCATGTGAAGCATATAGTTGCTCCAAATAAATTGCATTACGTATATATGGAAGAGTGGAGTCAAGCCTATCCGGATGCGAAACTTTGGGCGACAAAAGGATTGGAGAAAATTTTTGACAACTCTCCATATATCCAAAGTTATACAATCTTAGATAAAACAATCGACATTAGTTGGCTAGATGAAATTGATTATCTTCCGTTTGAAGGAAGTGCCGTTATAGAAGAGTCAGTATTTTTTTCCACAAAAAAAGAGTAAAACGTTAATTCTAACGGACTTAATTGAGAATATTGAAGTTGGAGAAGAGTGTTCATGTTTGCATCGTTTCTTGTTTAAAATCGGGGATAATACATATCCAAAAGGGCATACTCCAAGAGATTTAAGAATGACATTCTTTTTTAATAAGGAAACAGCTCAAAAGTGTTATCAACAAATAAAAGCGTGGAATCCTGTCAATGTTCTATTTGCACATGGAAAATGTTTTATTGGAAATGCTGAGGAAAAAAATTACCACAGGCATTCTTTTGGTTAGAGAAAAAAATAAGCTACCTTGTAGAAAAAAACAAGGTAGTTTTTTTAGTTTGAAAGCGAAAGAGACCAAGAGAATCTTAAGTTTTTCATTATTGAAAGTCGGAGTTTAAATCTGTATACTATAATAAGAATTGAATAATTCTAATTAGAAAAAAATGGAGGTAATCATAATGATTAAAGAACTTATTAGTTTAGGAAAAATTTGCTAAAAAAATCAAGTGTATTTGCGGGAGGAGTTTTATTTGGATCGTTAGGATTAAAACTATTAGCGAGCAAAGACGCAAAGCATGTATATGCTAAAGCGGTCGCTACTTCTTATAAATTAAAAGATGGTATTGACGCAACTGTTTCTACTGTAAAACAACATGCAGATGATGTCTTAGAGGAAGCAAAAAGACTTATATGCTGAAGAAAAAAAGTGCAGAATTAGTAGTAGAAACTAGTGAAAAATAATGAAGTTTATTATTAAACATCAATCAAACTCTAGAGTACGTTTAGAGCTCCCTTTTACATGTCCGCATCCAGTTCAAATGTATTTAGAGGAACTAGCTTGCACAGTCCCAGGTATTGAAAAAAACTGCACTTTTTATAATGATTTAAAAACATGTAGGAGTTTATTTTACTCAAGGGAAAGTTCAACAAGTTCAAAGGTTTTTATCTTTGATTCAAATGGAGAACGTAATTGAAAAAAACAAAAAAAGAAGTCCAGTGGCTAGTAGCTTCTTCACCATATGATATTATTTCAACGCATCTCTATAGAAGAATGCTTTCAAAAGTCCTTCTTCCAACACCTATTCGTATGGGATGGATACTTATGAAAATGGTGAAGTTTGGAAAGGCTGCTTTCCAATCAATTTGTGAGAAAAAACTTTCTATGAGTTTACTCGATTTTGTGGCGATATCAACTTCTATGGCGATGGGAGATCATAAAACTGCAGATATGATTATGTTCCTATTAAATTTAGGAGACGATTTAGATGACTGGTCTCAAAAAGAAATCGATTGAAGAGCTCGAAAAAAACTTAACAAATAATATTTATGAAATATGGATTGAAAAAGAAGGCGAGCGCTTCAAGAAAATGAGTAATCATGTTGAAGTAGGAGATATCTTCGTTGCAACAGAAGGTCAAGAAATTTACTTTGACGGAAGAGTTGTCAATGGAAGAGGCTACTTAAATGAAAGTTCATTAACAGGTGAGTCTTTCCCTGTTGCTAAGAAGATTGGGGATATGGTCTACGCTAATACAGTTGTAGAGCATGGCGAACTACTAGTAGAAGTGACGAATAAGCAACAAAACTTACGCTTGCAGCAAATTGTTCAACTTATCAAATCTAGTGAATTTCATCAATCGAAACAGCAAAAGCAATTAATGGAAAAAGCTGACGGATTAGTGAAATATAATTTCATCGGGATGGCGTTGACGTATTTATTCACACGATCAGTCTCTAAAGCACTAACTTTCCTATTAGTGGATTATTCATGTGCGTTAAAATTATCTTCACCAGCAACTTATTTAACAGCCATTAAAGCAGCTTCTAATCAGGGGATTGTCATTAAAGGATCTAATTCTTTAGATGAATATGCACAAGTTGATACTTTTGTTTTTGATAAAACAGGAACATTGACAACTGGAGTTCCAAAAATTCAACGAATTATTGCGTATGAAGGATATGATGATGAGGAAGTTTTACGAATTGCAGCTTGTTTGGAGGAACATTTTTTTACCACCCGATTGCGACGGCTGTTGTTAAGAAGGCAGAAGATGAGGGGATTGAACATGAGGAAATGCATGGGAAATTAACTCACGTAGCTTCAAAAAGGAATCGTATCATCGATTGATGGAAAAAAGAGTCGTCATCGGAAGTTTGGAATTATTAGAAGATGAGAAGACGACTATTTCCAATGAGCAAAAAAAGCAGTAATTGAAGAATATAGCCAAAAAAATACAACTTACTTTATTTAAGTTATGACGGAAAAATTAATTGCCATTTTCCTTATTGATACTCCGTTAAGAGGAGAAGCGATTGCATTATTGAAAGAGTTAAAAAGAAAAAGGAAAAACAGATTGTACTTCTTACAGGGGATACACAAAAACGTACAGAAACAATTTGCTCGCTGATTCCATTTGACAGAGTTTATACACAAGTGAAGCCAGAACAAAAAGCATCAAGTAATTGAGCAGCTTCAAGAGGAAGGTCATCATGTTTTAATGATTGGAGACGGAATTAATGATTCTGCTGCACTCTCTTGCAAATGTAGGTATTGTTATGGCAGGTGCTTCAGATATTGCTCGTCAAGCCAGTGATATCTTATTCTTAAATGAACAATTAACGGGATTAGAGGTTTTGGAAAATATAACCGAACAACTGAATCGCCAATTAGATTCCAATTTAAAAACATACAGTAGGTATTAATTCGTTCTTAATGGGATTAGGTTTGATTGATATTGTTTCTCCTAGTCTATTAGCGGTATTGCATAATGTGACCACAACGTTTATTATCGGTAAGAGTTTGACGTATATTCAATAATAAAAAGCAAGGTGAATTCACCTTGCTTTTTGTTTCAACTGATTACAAATTATGAAGTATATTAAAAGAAGCTACCTTGTAGAAAAACAAGGTAGCTTTTGTTGTTTTTGAGATTACTCCGTGTAGTTGAACTCGGGCTCACAGGACTGACGTCCACTTCCTGATATGTCCGCACGACTTTTTCAAAGTCCCTTGCGGAATATCAGTCCAGTGATTCAGTCCTGAGCGTTCGCCCTCATATCCTGCTATTCATACCCTCCACCAGGAACCCCAAAGTACTCTTCCAAGCTTAAGCCGGATTGGTAAATGGCAGTGGCTTTGTCACCGACGTAGCGCAAGTGCCATGCTTCGGGTTGGTAACCTGTGATGGCTTCCTTGCCTGGTTGGAATCGGACGATGAAGCCGTACTCGTGGGCATGTGTATGAAGCCAGTGGATGGCGTCGCTGTATTCTGGACCATCGAGAAGGTTTCCGTGAGAGTCGAGAATATCGAAGGCGAGCCCTGTTTGGTGTTCGCTATATCCTGGACGGGCAGAGTACGTGTCTGCGGCCGCTTGTCCTTCACGGGCTACATAGTTGTTATAGACTTCGGTTTGATAGTCATAGGAACGATATCCGCTGTATGAGTCGCTAATCGGGTAGCCGAGTTCTTGCATGCGATGAATTAATGTGCGCACTTGTTGTCCAGCCGTTGGATCTTCGCCGGGCGCGTAAGTCGATGGTAGTGCGTGTTTTTTATTGACGATGATGTCATATCCAAGGGAAAGGTCGGCGTTGCCATTTGCAGCCTGTGCTTGCGTAGTAGCTTCAGTCGCAGAAGTCGCTTCAGAAGAGGCTTCTGTGCTTTGAACCGTCGTTTCCGTTGTTGTAGTTGTGCTCGTTGTTTCTACAGTAGTCGCCTTTGAACTCGTGGTTGTTTCAGCGGGAGTGTTCTTGCTCGAACAGCCAAGGAGAATGAAGCTTAGTGCAACTGCTGGTATGAGTTGTTTTTTCACATGAATCATCCTTTCTTTGTCACTATAAGTGTAGCATAATTCCGAAGCTTTGAGCGGTATTTTTGTGAAAAATTAAACTCTCATTAAAAAACGAACAATGAAAGATGAAACTTCCATGAATTAACAGGTTTTTCTATAGAAAAGCTTGCTTTTTCTTTTAAAAGTGGTATATTATTCGTTAATAAATTCAATCACTGGAGGTTTGTGCTATGTCAAAATGGGAAACAAAATTTCAAAAAGAAGGATACACATTCGATGATGTTTTACTAATTCCAGCGGAGAGTCATGTCTTGCCAAATGACGTGGATTTACGCGTGCAATTAGCCAAAAACATTCGTCTTAATATTCCTTTAATGAGTGCAAGTATGGATACCGTCACAGATTCAACAATGGCGATTGCGATTGCGCGTCAAGGTGGATTAGGCGTGATTCATAAAAACATGTCTATCGCAGAGCAAGCAGAAGAAGTTCATAAAGTAAAACGTTCAGAAAGTGGCGTTATCATCAACCCATTTTTCTTAACTCCATCCCATAAAGTACAAGACGCAGAAGACCTCATGGCAAAATACCGTATTAGCGGTGTCCCAATCGTAGACGACTTAGAAACACGTCACCTCGTTGGGATTTTGACAAACCGTGACTTACGATTCATTTCAGATTATTCCATTTTAATTGACGAAGTAATGACAAAAGAGAACCTCGTAACAGCTCCAGTAGGAACATCCCTCAAAGATGCCGAAGCCATTCTTCAAAAACATAAAATCGAAACTACCTTTAGTAGACGATAAAGGTTGCCTCGCTGGTTTAATTACGATTAAAGACATCGAGAAAGTAATTGAATTCCCGAACTCTGCTAAAGACGAACACGGACGTTTACTCGTGGCCGCAGCGGTGGGGATTACTTCAGATACGTTTGAACGCGCAAAAGCATTACTCGACGCAGGTGCAGACGCCATCGTCATTGATACTGCTCACGGTCATAGTGCCGGCGTGATTCGTAAAATTAAAGAAATCCGCGAAACGTTCCCTGACGCAACATTGATTGCCGGAAACGTAGCGACAGGCGAAGGAACACGTGCCTTATTCGAAGTAGGCGTGGACGTTGTAAAAGTCGGAATCGGACCTGGTTCTATCTGTACAACTCGTGTCGTTGCCGGTGTAGGGGTTCCGCAAATTACAGCGATTTACGATGCCACAACAGTTGCGAAAGAATTTGGCAAAGCGATCATCGCAGACGGTGGGATTAAGTACTCAGGAGATATCGCTAAAGCTATCGCAGCGGGTGGGCATGCGGTGATGTTAGGAAGCATGCTTGCCGGAACGGATGAATCTCCGGGTGAATTCGAAATCTTCCAAGGACGTCGCTTCAAGACATATCGCGGAATGGGCAGTCTCGCAGCGATGGAAAATGGTTCAGGCGACCGTTACTTCCAAGCGAAAAACGAAGCAAACAAACGCGTACCAGAAGGAATCGAAGGGCGTGTTGCCTACAAAGGTTCTGCGGCGGATATTATTTTCCAAATGGTTGGTGGATTGCGTTCTGGTATGGGGTATGTTGGGGCGCATAATTTAGAAGAGCTTCGCGAGAATACGCAGTTTGTGCGTATGAGTGGTGCGGGGCTAAGAGAAAGCCATCCGCATGATGTTCAGATCACTAAAGAAGCTCCAAACTATTCAATTTCATAAGAAATAACAAAAGCTATTAACCGAAGGTTTTTGGATATCTTCATAATAGCGATAATAGCTGTACCGGACTGAGCCTAAGGTCTCAGTTCCTCTCGACTCTCAAACTGCCTCTAGGGAATAAAATCCCCAGAGGCAGTAATTCGTTTCGAGTACACTCGCTATTATTGCGATTATAGAATCCAAAACCCGGTTAATAGCTTTTTTTGAATTGAATAGTTCAGCTAGAAAGCGAAAAAACATCATGTGTGCCTTTCACCACTCACGACAAACTGGGGTTCTCTTTGAGAGGGAGGGAAGATAGGACAGGGGGTGTGCTTTTCATGGCTAACAACTTCATTCGTGCAGGGGGAGAAAGACACAAAAGTTTCAAAGCTTTAATAATGAAGAATTCGGAAAATTTGGAAAAGTGGTACTTATGGAATCTGTGCTTAGAAATGCGATAAGGGTGCGGTTTGAGGAGGGGTGGCGTTAAGTTTTGGTATGGAAAAGGTTATGAAAAAGGAAAATTAGTTGTTTTTGGATTGCTCATCGGTTATGATGTACATGTTTCTGAAAATTTATGAAAGCTTTGAAAGGAAGCGACAAGGATAGCGCCAGGCCTGTTGGAAAACAGGTGACGAGGAATGAGTTTATCGAAACACTCGGCGGATGACTCAAGGCAGTGCAGTCTACAGTTTCATACAAACCATTTTCGCAAGGGAATGACAAAATTGAAACGGCACCAGAAACATAATCAAAATTACAATAAGAAGAGTCGCCAAATAGGACCTCTTATAAAAGGAGTTAAATTATGTGCGGAATCGTAGGATGTATTGGACACGACAGAATTCAAACTGTAGTGTTAAACGGATTAGAAAAGCTTGAGTATCGTGGATATGACTCAGCAGGATTATTTATTATGGACGAAGATGGATCAACACAATTAGTGAAACGTGTTGGACGTATTCAAAATCTTCGTGATGCAGTGGATGAAGAAATTCCAGCATTTGCAGGGATTGGGCATACTCGTTGGGCAACACACGGACCAGCGACAGAAAACAACGCTCACCCTCACCAATCACAATCAGGTCGTTTCACATTAGTGCACAACGGCGTTATTGAAAACTATGACGAATTGAAAAAAGAATTCTTAAGCGACGTTGATTTCAAATCTCAAACAGATACAGAAGTTGCCGTAAACTTAGTAGAATACTTTGCGAAAAAAGAAAACTTATCAGGAAAAGAAGCATTCCGTCGCGCGTTAAAAGAAATCCGCGGATCATTCGCATTCGGTTTATTAGACAGCGAAAAACCAGGCGTTCTTTACGCAGCAAAACATAAGAGCCCATTATTAGTAGGGGTTGGCGAAGGTTTCAACGTGATCTGTTCAGATGCAATGGCAACAATCGCTGAAACAGACCGTTATATCGAAATCAAAGACGAAGAGTTAATCACTTTAACAGACACATCTGTAGAAATCGAAACAATCGACGGTGAACCAGTAGAACGTACGCCATTCGTTGCAGAATTAGATGCAGACGATTTAGAAAAAGGGGCTTACCCTCACTACATGTTGAAAGAAATGGATGAACAACCAGTTGTATTACGTAAAATCATCCAAAACTATCAAGACGAAAATGGTCAATTACAAGTCGATAAAGAAATCCAAGACAGCATTTTAGCAAGCGACCGCATTTACGTGATTGCCTGCGGAACAAGCTACCATGCAGGATGGGTTGGTAAAGCGTTAGTAGAACAACTTGCCGGAATCCCAGTAGAAGTTCACTTAGCAAGCGAATTTGCATACCACCAACCATTATTATCACAAAAACCATTCTTCATTTTCTTATCACAAAGTGGAGAAACAGCGGACAGCCGTCAAGCGTTAGTAAAAGTAAACGAGCAAAACTTCCCATCATTAACAATCACAAACGTGAAAGGATCAACTCTTTCTCGTGAAGCAAGCTATACATTACTATTACACGCAGGTCCTGAAATCGCCGTAGCTTCAACAAAGCTTACACTGCACAAATCGCAGTAATGGCCGTTTTAGCAGACGCATTACGCGCTTCTAAAGGGTTAGAAGCTCCATTCGACATGAAGCATGACTTAGGTGTCGTTGCCGCTTCAATCGAGAGCGTATTATCAGACAAACAAGCCGTTCAAGACTTAGTGAACGAGCGCTTATTAGAAACTCGCAATGCTTTCTACATCGGTCGTCACTTAGACTACTATGTAGCAATGGAAGCAGCATTGAAATTAAAAGAAATCTCATACGTGCAAACTGAAAGCTTTGCCGCAGGGGAATTAAAACACGGAACAATCGCCCTTATCGAAGAAGGCACTCCAGTTATCGCATTATTAAGCGAACCAGTTGTAGCAAGCCACACTCGCGGAAATATCCAAGAGGTGAAAGCTCGTGGCGCTGTCGTAACAACAATCGCGATGGAAGGTGTTGAGCAAGAAGGCGACGATATCATCGTTCCAGCGGTGCCAATCTTATTAGCACCAATCGTATCTGTTGTGGTAACGCAATTAATCGCGTACTACACTTCTCTTGGTAAAGGGTTAGACGTGGATAAACCGCGTAACCTTGCCAAGTCAGTAACAGTGGAATAGAAAAATGGTGGACGGCTGTCCACCATTTTTTGTTTTCGAAGGACGCAAAATCCATTTGAAAAGAAGGCTGAAAGATTAGACCGCAGGTCTAAAAAAATAAACTTCATACCGCTTCGGATATCTTCATAGCTGCGATAATAGCTGTACCGGGGCGAGCCTATGGTCTCGCTCCCTATCGAGCTTCAAACTGACTCTAGGAAATGAATTTCCAGAGTCAGTAATTCACATCGATTACAATCGCTATTATTGCTGCTATAGAATCCGAAGGGTATTCCGTTTATTTTTTAGCCCTGAGTTTGTGCCTTATTTCAAATGGATTTTGCCTTCATTCGAAAGAAAGGGAGAGCAATGAAGAAGATGGAAAGATTATCATAAGATTTCGGCTATAGGTGGATACCATATAGTATAATTGGATTGCTTAAAGGGATAATGTATTAAAAAGTGAGTAGAGGTGCTAATAGAATGTCGATTTCTAAAAAGAAAGCAGGAGTGATACTGCTAATCATCGCAGTGATAGGTTTTGGATATTGGTTATTTCATGAGGATGAGGTAGTACCAGATTTTTCGTCTAATAATAAAATTGAATTGATTGCCCACGTGCTAATAAATCGTAATGCGGACAAGATTAGAGAAGCAGGATATGGAATCCCCTCAGACTCATCCATTAGACGTTTAGGGTGGATTGATTATCTTGAGATTGACGGAGAGGTGAAATTAACAGTAAACGATCCAAGTTCAAATTATAAAAAAATGCTTGTTCTGTTTTCAACGGTAGAGGACGGTAAAGAAGTAAACGGTTCATTCTTCTTGGATAAAGAATGGAACGTCATTACAGACTATGAGGTTGTTGAAAAAGACGGTACGAGGAAAAAAGTTAAATTAACTGATTCTCAAGAAAAAGAGTTGTTACAGAAAGTTCAGAAGGAATTAAATCAATTTCTAGATAAAATGAAAGAACAATTAGGTAGATAAGTAATTTGAATTTTTGCTTTCATTCGAAAGAAAGGGAGAGAAATGAAGAAGATGGAAAGATTATCATAAGATTTCGGCTGTAGGTGGAGACCATGTAGTATAATTGGATTGCTTAAAGAAATAATGTATTAAAAAGTAAGTAGGGGTGCTAATAGAATGTCGATTTCTAAAAAGAAAGCGGGAATGATACTGCTAATAATCGCAGTGATAGGATTTGGGTATTGGTTATTTCATGAGGATGAGGTAGTACCAGATTTTTCGTCTAATAATAAAATTGAATTGATTGCCAACGTGCTAGAAAATCGTAATGCGGACAAAATTAGAGAAGCAGGATATGGAATCCCATCAGACTCAGTTATTAGACGTTTAGGTGGTATCGATATGCTTGAAATGGATGGAGAATTGAATTTAAAAGTACGAGTTCCAAGTCCTGATGATAGTGAAATACTTGTTCTTTTTTCAACGGTGGATGATGGAAAGGAAATAAACGGGACTTTCTTTTTAGATAAAGAATGGAATATCACTTATTCAAGCTACCATACGATTGGAAAAGACAATACGAGGAAAGAAGTTAAATTAACTGATTCTCAAGAAAAAGAGTTGTTACAGAAAGTTCAGAAGGAATTAAATCAATTTCTAGATAAAATGAAAGAACAATTAGGTAGATAACTAATTTGAATTTTGCTTCATTCGAAAGAAAGGGAAGAGAAGAAAAACGTTAGGTGCAGAGAAAATAGTTTCTGCAGGGATGCGGTGATGAAGGGACGTGACATGCATTCATATTTTTCTAGCAGTGTAACAGACGAGCAATCCTTCAAAAAAGTGTAGAAGCTAGCTCGAACGGAAAAACTAAGGCAGAAATTGAATAAAGAGTGCAGACAAGATTACGGAAAATCCGCAAGGATTTGGAGTAATCTTGTTTTTCTTTTACAGAGTTTACGAGAGCAGTTCATTTCGTTCGAACACCACACAGACATTTTTTGCGAAGGGGTTGGCTCGTCTGTTATAATGAAGGGAAGAATGGAAAGCGAGGGAAGCGCGTGAAAGTAGTATTTGTTTGTCTAGGCAACATTTGTCGTTCTCCGATGGCAGAAGCTGTATTTAGAAAAATGGTTCATGAAGAAGGATTGGAAGATAAAATTACGATTGATTCCGCTGCGACAAGTACGTGGGAGCATGGGAATCCGGTGCATCACGGCACTCGGAAGAAACTCGAGGAGCACGGCATTTCCGCAAAAGGGCTTGTGTCACGGACGTTGGATGCGACGGACCTGGACGCAGACTACATTCTTGGAATGGATGCGTCGAATGTGCGTAATATTCACGCTTTTGTCGATGGAAAATCGGATGCGACGGTGGCTCGCTTGTTAGAAGTGGCAGGAGTGCCGCGCGATATTGCCGATCCGTGGTATACAGGAGACTTTGACGCGACGTACCGTGATGTGATATTGGGATGCAATGCGCTCTTAGAACAATTAAAAAAGGAATTATAGTATGGATAAGATTAGAAAAGATTGGGCAGTGATGATTGCTCTGGCGGCTGTTTCGTTACTTGTCGTCTTGAATTTTAGCGCCATCCTCACATGGATTTCGAATTTATTGGGATGATGTTCCCGCTTATTTTAGGGATGATTTTGGCATTTGTTTTAAACGTGCCAATGAAGCGAATTGAACAAGTGTTGGAGAAGATAAACTTCCCGCAAAAGCTGCGTAGAAGTGTCGCAATCCTGAGCATTATTGTGATTCTGCTTCTGATTATTTCGCTGTTGATTTGGATTATTGCGCCGATGATTGCTAAAACCGTGTCACAACTGGGCGATAGTGTAAATCACTTACTATTCGTGGTTGCGGATTTTTGTACAACATTCAAAAATTAATGCAATCCAGTGAAGTGAGTCAGATTACCGACTCACTAAGTCAAAGCAATATCGTATCGTCTGTCATTACATTCCTTGGCGGATTTACAACGAATATTTCAGGGCTCTTCTCAAATGTGTTCTCTGTAATTATGGGGATTTTCTTCATGATTAATATTCTCGCAAGTAAGGAAATGCTCGCACGTTTAACGCTTCGCATTCTTAATGTGGTCTTGCCAAAAGATAAAATCGAGCACATTACTTATGTTGGGGAAGTCATCGTGGATACGTATGACCGTTTCTTGATGAGTCAAATCATCGAGGCGGGAATCGTTGGGGTTATGATTTTTGCTGGATACTCTCTTGTAGGGTTGCCATATGCAGGACTTGTTGGGGTGCTGTCCGGAGTACTCTCATTCATTCCGTATATCGGGCCGTTTATGGCGTGCGGAATTGGAATGCTTTTCACCTTTACAGAAAGCCCAATTCAAGCACTCATTTCACTTGTCGTCTTTATGATCGTTCAAATAGTGGAAGGAAATGTCGTCTATCCGAAGGTTGTCGGCAGTTCCGTTGGTTTGCCAACGATTCTAACCCTTGCTGCTGCGTTAATCGGTGGAAATCTCTTTGGTTTAGTAGGAATGATTTTCTTCATACCAATTTTTGCCGTGATTTACCGTTTCGTGAAAGAATGGGTGGAGAAACATGAACAAGCTGCTTCAGTGGTAGCTGTAGGAGGTATAATTGATGAAGAAAATTAGTGAACTAGGGATTACAGGGAAAAAAAGCTCCTAATTGAAGGGATTGCATTCCTTATTGCTGGGGTGTTGCTCCTAATCTACGGACCAAGCTTCCCAGAATTGATGTTACGTCTGTTTTTTTAACATTCTTATGGGCTCGTGAACTATGGAATTTCTTGTTCCGTTGGTTTAGTAAGGCGGCGGCAAAAGATCCATTATGGCTGAATGTTGCTAAATTTTTTTCCTTTACGGATTTTTTTAGCAGGAAATCAATTTTTTTATCTCGCTTCCGATTGCGATTGTCAGTATCTTGATGGGGCTTAACGAAGTGATGAAAGCGGCCACCAGTGGCGTAACGTACTATATTTATGTCAAAGACGGTATCCGTCCGCGACTGCGCTTGCTCATTGATACCATTTGGCTCTCAGTTGTCGGGGTAGCGACTTTACTGGCTCTTGGGGGCGACGGCAACTTACAAATGTTCTTCCTTGCGCTTTATTTCATCGGGCTTGGGACTAGTAACATTCGTGACGGATGGTTCTTCGAGGCCGAAGTTGGAAAGAAAGTCCTTCGTAGACGCTTGCGTCGAGGGATGCCGTTGGTACTGGCTGCGATTATTCCTCGTGTGACTTTGCAAAAAATCAATGATGCGTTGGAACTTGGAGAAGGCGAAACCGCTTCTGAAATTTACGACCGTGCCAAAGAAAATGCAGAACCAAACTTAGAAATGTTTATTCACGTCACAAAAGACGGATTTGGGGCAATCGGGCATGTCGATATTTGTTATAAGGGACGCATTATTTCATTCGGGAACTACGATACGAATTCGGAGCGCCTGTTTGGAGCGATGGGGGATGGGGTTCTTTTTAGTGCCGACCGTGAAAAATACATCGAATTTTGTAAACGCGAAAACCATAAAACTTTACTCGGTTATGGCCTAGCCTTGTCTCCAGAACAAATGGCTGCCATCGATAAGGAAATCGCTAAACTGATGTCGCTCACAGTGCCGTGGGATCCACCAAAAACCGTGAAACCAGCACATCCTGGAATCGATAAGGAAGAGCCGATGTACGCCTATAAGTTAAAACAAGAAGCGGATGCGAAATTGTACAAGTTCGTCTCTTCAAAATTCAAAACGTATTTCGTGATGAGTACCAACTGCGTACTGCTAGCCGATACGATTGTCGGAGCAGCAGGAACCGATATTTTAAGCGTCCGTGGATTTATTTCCCCAGGGACGTACCAAGACTACTTAGATAAGGAGTTTGAGAGACCGCACAGTCTAGTCGTGACCAAGCGCGTCTATCAGTAAGAACATGGAACTTCAGGAAAAAGAATTCTTTATGAGGGAAGCGTTGAAGGAAGCGCAGAAAGCCTATGACCAAGCGGAAGTGCCAATCGGGGCGGTTGTCGTTCTGAACGGTGAAATCATCGGTCGTGGCCACAACTTACGCGAGAAGGAACAAGACGCCACTCTTCACGCTGAAATCAAAGCAATTCGCCAAGCCAACCAGCACCTTGGAAGCTGGCGCCTCGAAGACTGCGAACTCTTCGTCACTCTGGAACCTTGTCCGATGTGTAGCGGAGCGATGATTCTAGCGCGTCTCAAAAAGGTGACATTCGGCGCCTTCGACTCAAAAGCCGGGACGGCCGGCACCTTTATGAACCTCCTTCAAGACGAGCGGTTCAACCATCAAGTCGAAGTCGAGCAAGGCATCTTGGAAGACGAATGCAAAGAAATCTTGCAGACCTTCTTCAAAGGCCTCCGCGAACGCAATAAACAAAGAAAAACAAGAAGCAAAAAGAAGCACAGCCATCCGAGTAGGAGGTTGTGCTTTTTAACGTTCTTAACAAAAAAACTTATCGTTGTAAACGGTTATCCACCCTTGAAAAATTGTTTTCATTTTATATAATATTTTACATAGTTCTTGAAAGGAGCAGTAAATATGAAATTATCAGAAAAACAAACACAAATCTTAGGGTGGATCGCAACATGTATGTCTGTGGCGATGTATGTAGCTTATATTCCGCAAATTATGAATAACTTAGCTGGACACAAAGGAGACTTCATTCAACCACTCGTTGCCGCATTGAACTGCTCATTATGGGTATACTATGGATTATTCAAACCAGACCGTGATATTCCACTAGCAGCTGCAAACGCACCTGGTATCTTTTTTGGTCTAATCTCTGCTTTTACAGCAATTTTCTAATCAATGATGATTCGCACAGCTTCGATTACGAGGCTGTGCTTTTTTTGATTTCTGCGGAACTTTGCGGATTTCTTTATAATAGCAGCCCTTTCGAAATCGATACAATCATGACTTTAAAAATGCAAAGCAACGACAAAGTGCGATGATTGAAATCCGATATTTACAGGAGTAAAATAGAGGATGTCGTTAAAAGTTTCAAAGTGAACTGGAGGAATTCGTATGTCATTTTTAGGTTATAACAAAGGAGAAACGTTAGAATTCAACTACAAAAAAGCGTGTGGCTTATGGCTCATCGCGGTCGCATTCGTGATTGCACTCGCGACGGTTGTAGGTGGAGAACAAATCATTAATATGCAGGTCTTTAGCATCGGCTATATGGTGAGCTTCTTTTCTATCAATCTGAATAAAAAAGTCCTTCATAAGTTTTCGGACGGCCCTTCAACACCTTTCCAACGCAAAATGTCGTTATACTCAGTAATTCTCTTATTTATTTTACTAGTACTCTTAGGTGGCCCATTCTTCGAAACAGAGAACTGGAGACTCATCTGGTTAGGCGCGCTCCTAGCAACAGGAATTCATTTCTTCCCGTACTATTTCATTCATGGGAAATCAATGATCTTCCTAGGATTGGCGTGCGTGATCAATGCAGCGGTCGGATACCTTTCTCCTCAGAGCTCCCTCGTGACCATCGCTTATATCGATGCCTTTATTAAATTAGCCTTTGGACTTTACCTATTCTTCTTATCAAAACCATCCAAAGCATAAACTTATTTTAGAGAACAAACAGCAAATCAATTTGGTTTGCTGTTTTTTGATAGGATTGATTTCTTCGGAAACTTGTAGATTAGTCGAATAAGAGCGCTATCAAGACTAAATCTGTAGAATTTTATTAGTAAGTGATTATTCTTTTGATAAAAAATAGGTGTGCTATTTAGAATGTGGTAAAATAATAATGATTATAGTTTTGAGTTATTCTATAGGAGGGTTTAAGGATGGAGATAAAATCTAATAGTACTGAAGCACAGTTAGCAATTGATGTATTGCTTTGGGGTAGATATATCCGATCGAGATTATAAACACATAGATTTCAGTTATACTACGAATATCACTGGAATGGAGAATGGAAAACGAATTTCAAATAAAAATGCTGCAAGGAATTAGTGAATATGTTGAAGCTATACTAATTCAAGCCAAAAAGTTCCTCAAATTGCCGAATCAATGGAAAAATTTAGATATTGAAACAGCAAAGAAATGGGAGGAATAATTTTGAAAGATATTAATGAGGAAAAAGCGTTTTTGAATTATATAAAAAAGATTATAGAGATTGAACGAAAAAGAACATGAGTTTTCTGAATTAAAACGAAAAATATGAACGTACCCTTTGAAGAGTTTTTGGGAAGAGTTTAAAAATATTTCAAGACAGACAGAGCAACATTTAAAAAAAGAACAAAAAGAAAATGAGCAATTCATTTATGAGAATCGAGAATTTGAGAGATTAGCAAGAAAAATACGTAGATAATCAAAAATGAGAGTTTGAATAACGAAAATAAGAAAATAGGTAAAAATATTAAAGAGCAAAGGGAAGTTTTAATAAAAGAAAGGAATAATTTATCGTGGGAGTAAAATATAGTTCGTCAGAATCTGAAATTCTAATTGAAACGATGAGCCATAACATTCAAACTGCTTTTCAAATAACAGAAAGACTAGAAAGAGGAAGTGTTCATTTAATTTCCGTTTTAAAACACAGGTTCTTTTGCAAGGGAATGCTTATACGGTTGGGAAAAATCTATTTGCAGATATTATTGTTCCTACAATTCATAAATTACAAGAAGCTATTAAAGATATCCAAATAGAATTAGAATCATACAAAAGTGCGAATTCTGTAGTAGCACAATATGGACACTTAGATTTAGAAGAACTTGTTCGATTTAAACGTGCGCGTGAAAAACAATTAGATATAACGCGAAAAATGATTAAGGAGCATGAAAATTTTATAAATGTAGCGACCTCGGTTCTTTCTTTTAAGATGGGGGAGTACTTTTCAAAGATACATGAGCTTCGTGAATTAGAATATCAATTACAAATTGATATTGACAAATTTACTAAAAAAATTGAAAAATTAGAATGGTTTGTAGATCAAGTTTCTTCCTATTTTACAGATAGTTTAGAAGTTATCGAACTTGCGATTAAAGGTGCGATACAATTAAAACGTATCAGTACGGATATTAATGGTAATTACAACCTTGAAGGGGTAGACTTATCCTGGTTTAACCAAATGATGAAAAATTAATTTAAATTCTCAAAGGTACATTCAAGAAAGCTCGCTAGAAAAAAATTTAAAAGCAAATTTACGAAATCAATTTGGATTCGACAACGAAATAATAAATTTAATTGTGAGAATTTCATTAGAGATTTCCAATAAATTTCCTCTCTCTCAATCAGAACGAGATAGATTATTATTAGTTTCACTTGGAAACTTTGTCTATCAAGAAAGTTATGGAGAGTTAAATAACTTATTTGAAGAATCTAAAGTAGTTATTAATAATTGGAGCTGGGAAGATGTTGCAGGCCCTACTTACCCTGGTTTAAAAATCAGAGGATGTAATAAATACGACAATGTTTCTAAATGAATTGGGAATTGATGATGTTGACATAGCTAAGCTGAGATATCATATTAGATTGCAATCTCAAATTTCGTCGGGACAATATAAAGTCTATGAAATGTTAAAAAGCTAGTGATAAAGTTTTTGTATAGAGAAAAAGTATAACAATGTTTTCAACGAATCATTAACTGAAGAAGAGTTTAATTCTAAATGGAATGAGATATTTAAGATGTATGAGGATAAAAATAGACTTTTGCACATTTTTTTCTATTACTACATCAGCTAATTTGAATCATAGGTTAAGAATCAGTGATATATCACAATTTTCACATGAAAAAAGTAAATGATTTTGCTGGATGGTTAGGGAGATTCAACCCTTACTGATGCAGGTGAGATAAGCTTCGGGAATGATGATTATAAAGCTGACTTAGATTCTGTTAATATTACTCAATTGATGAAAGAAAAACGTATTTCATTAATTGAAGCGTCAAATGAATATTACTCTGAATTAAGTAGAGGTGAATATACTAGAGCGGAGAAGTTTGTGGAATATAAAACCGATAAAAAGAAGTAAAAAGATTCAATTTTTAAGGAATTAATTCCAGATAGTATGATTATTAAAGATGGCCCGGGCTTAAAGGTGACAGTAGAATTTCCTGCTGAGGAAAAAAATGCATGGACTATATAAAGACAAAATATTCGGATACGTATAGATTTATTCAGAGTCTTGAAAAAGGATTAAATGAACTGTTGAGGTAGAGGAAAGGAAAGATTATGAAGAAATTAATGATTAGGAATGCAACCATTTTAGGATTGCTGGTGGTGATTACTATTGGATTTTATTATCATAAAGTACACCGAATTCATAATATCTTTGATGAAATTTATTATGAAGAGGATGACTATCGTTCGGTTGAGCAATTATTTAGGAAAAAGAGCTTTTAGCAAAAATCAAAGATATAAAAATTCTATGATAATAATTCAGAAGATTTTTTTATCAACATCGAGTGGATTATCAAGAAAGTCAATTACCAAGAAATATAACGTCATTATCATATAGTTTCCATTTTTCGGATTCTAAGGTGCCCTATTTTTATATTAGAAATACGAAAAAAACTAGCAAATGCTAAAGCAACAATTAATATGAACTACCAATATTTCCCAGAGAATAAAAACGTTAGAAAAAAATATGTGGTATTTTGATGGCAAGACTGACATTTATGCGAAAGAAAAAAATAGAGGACTATCTAAAACAAAATGGGACTTCATTGGACGAGGTTCAGAGTGAATTTGATAGAGTTTTAAAAGAAAAAATATTATCAGACTGGACTACGATTTATCCGAGTCGTTTCACTTCTACAAATTGGGGAGAAGTCGATGTGAAAGAGTACTGGGAACAAAGAATTGTACCCCCAAAATAGGGTTTTCTTATTACAACCCGTGACTTTAGTAATGACAATCAATGACAAAAGTGCCTGTTGTACGACTCCTTAAAATGATTTAATAAAGACAAGGAAAACAGTTAAGGAGCGATTCAAATGAAAATCAACATCAAAAAACAAGACACAAACGAACTTACAAAAGACCTAATGATTGTAGCGCTCGTCGTCAATGCATTAGCCCTTGTCATGCAGCTAGTTCTAAATGTTTTTATAGGCCGCTCATTGATCCTTGCACTCACAACTCATTTTATCTTTATCCTCCTCCCAATCATGTACCTAGCAGAAGATGCTAAGAAAAATAAAGAAGCCGACAACCATTAAATTACTAAAAAAGACTATTCATAGATAATTTTGAGGAGTATAATTGGTGTATAGATAAATAATAAATTATGAGATTTTACCACGTTAGCAAGTTGATGAAGCAATTACGTCGTAAGTAGTGTAGGTTTTGTAGCGTTGTTTAAGGGGTGGAATAGGATATGTCAAAATTAACTTATGGAATTTTCTTAGGTTCAATTTTAGGTTTGTTTTTGTCAATTGTTATTTATTTCGTTGCGCCTGATTTATATCCGGTTTATCCAAATGTACTTTCCGTATTCTTCTTTATAGCTGTGGCTTCAGCTATCTTGATAGTTATTTTTAAAAAAATTAAAATACAACAACCACTCTGAATAGAGTGGTTTTTTTCATTAAAGAAAAAAATCCCCAACCCCCGAGGCACATAGTGAATGTTAGGATAGTTTTTTTCCTTCGGGAGAGACTATCTTTTTAGTGTTTCTTTTGCCATCCCTCGGCACGTATTGATTTCATAAAAACAAAGCAGATTCACTTGAAAAAGAAACATCCCATAGAGAAGCACGAAACCCCATCGTTGGCGGTAGGGAGCAGACATGTACTCTCTTCACGTTGATTTCGGAGAAGCTTGCGGATTCTATAGTAGCAGTAACGTGTTACGCATTAAATGCGAATTAGGAGGTGTAGGAATTCATTCCGTACACCTCCTTTGAGGCTTTAAAGGTGAGAGACTTCGGCTCGAACCGGTGCAACGTTACAGCTACTATGAAGTAATCCGCAAGCATTCGAAGAAATCAACACCCTGCAAGGGTGCACTTTTAAGAAGAGAGAACTATGTATGGATTACTCCCAGCATCTAACCACAAAAAAACCAATTGGGATAGCCCCATCCGCACTCTTGCTGTGGAGCGGTTTTTGATTATTTCTTTTTCAAGCAAAAATCTGCTTGCTTTTTCGAGGAGAAGTTTTGTATAATAGTACGTGCCGTTAGGCCGTATGGCAATAGCGAACTTATGAATCGAGTCAGGTCCGGAAGGAAGCAGCTATAAGTAACGTTCGCTATGTGCTGTATGTACATAGAAGAAGAATCAGGCTGGACCAACGGTTCAGCCTGTTTTTATGAAAAGAGTATCCAGTGGAGGGAGAATAGTCGCATGAAAAAAATCAGAGTTTCCAAGAAGAAGTGCAGCACTTAGAAATCGTGCAAGACTTAATGGAACAAAAAAGTGGCGATCGAGAAAAAACCGATTGCAAGAACGCGACCTGGATATCGCTAGACAAGATACCATTCAGTATGGAATCCAACAATTAGAAAAACCAATTGGAATCTCCATACTTTGGAAGAATTGACGTTCAATTTGAAAAAAAGACGAGAGAGTTGAGAAGATGTATATCGGACCTGCAACTTTCTTTTGACGAAGACGACAATGTGCAAGTGTATGACTGGCGTGCTCCAATCGCAAGCCTATTTTACGAAGGAACATTAGGAGAGCTTCAATACGAAACACCAAATGGCTTCGAGAAAGCTCAAGCCTTCTTAAAACGCGATATCGTCATCCGTAAGGGTGAATTAAAATCTGTTTATGACATTGAAAATGAAGAATCTTTATTGATGGATGCCTTAAGCGCACCAACAAACCGTGACGGACACCTAGAAGGAATCACGGCGACGATTCAAAAAGAACAAAATGAAATTATTCGTTTAAATCCAAAAGACTGGTTCATCGTGAATGGATGTGCAGGAAGTGGGAAGACAACGATTTTACTACAACGCATTGCGTACTTAATGTACCAAGCAAAAGACAAGCGTATGAGCGATATGCTCCTGTTGTCGCGTAACCAATTGTTTGCTAAATACGTTTCACACGTAATCCCAAGTTTAACGGGAAGTGAATTGTACCAACAAACATTAGCGCAACATACCATCGAGCTTTATCGCAAAATGTATTTGCATAAAACAACGGCGCTCAGCCAAGTGCCAACGCGCAAAGTGTACTTAACAGACAGCGAGTGGATTGCGCTTGTACACCGCAATATCGAAGGCTTATCGGCGAAAGATTTGCCATATCGTGCCATCGGAATTAAAGGGCAAGCCGTATTTACGATGAAAGACTATCAAAAACTCGTCGAAAGCGTGAATACAGCACTACCGTTGCAACAACAATTAACGCAAATGCAAACCGTGCTAGAGCGTACGTTGAAACGCCGACTCACGAAGTTCTTTATGTCTGAAAAGGCAAAAGCGGTCTATGAATCAATGAACGCGATGCAAATCGAAGTGTTGATGAAAGACGTGGAGACAAAGAGCGAGGCAGAGTACTACCAAGTGCTTGGACAAAAAGTGTTCGAGAAGGAAGTGCTAGAAGTAACGCAACAAGTGGAAATGTTCGCATTCGTGGATATTGCCGCACTTGTGGCGAAATGGATGCCCGAAGCCAAAATTCGTCGCCAAGAACTCGGTAAGACCGACAATGCGCCACTTCCATTGAAGAAGATTGAAGGCAGCCGTATGCAAGTCACTGCAGAAGGAATCCGTCTGTTGCAATATGTCGCAACACGCGTGACACCAGTTCGTGACTACACAGGCTTCAGCCACCTCTTCATCGACGAAGTGCAAGACGTGTCCCTCTTATGGCTTGGAACCTTATCCAACTATTATTTCCGTGCGAAATTCACGGTAGTGGGAGATACCTTCCAATCGTTCTCAACGGCTACAACGATTTTCACATTGGAAAAACGACACCCAGAACTCGTGGACTTGATTTTTGCAAACCGCACGTTAACGCACCGCAACTTAGCAATCAGTTACCGTTGTACGGCGCAAATTTCACGTTTTGCAAATGGCATCTTAAATTGGCCACTCGATAAAAATGTGTTCCCACGTTCAGGGGCAGAAGTAGCGGTATACTTAGAACAAGAAGGCCAAGAAATGGCGCGCTTAAATACGTTACTTGAAGAAAGTCCAAAAGGCTACCATACGACAGCGATTCTTTGCCGTACGATGGACGAAGCCAAAGCATTGTACCAACAGCTCGACCAAGATGACATTGCGCTTCTGGAAGACAGCAGTGAGTCTCTTGGTAGCCGCTTCGTGTTAACGACGATTCAAGTCGCTAAAGGGATGGAGTTCGACGAAGTTATCATTTGGAACGCGACAGATGAAGCGTACCATACGATGAAAGAACAAATGATGTTGTACACCACATGTACACGTGCAAAACACCAGCTCTCACTCATCTCTCAAGCAGGCAAAGAGAGCCGCTTTATCAAGAATTCGAAAGCACCGATGAAACGAATCGGGCAGTAGAATTTTTAGCGAATCTATACTAGAATAGAACTGTAAAATTTTGAAAAAGGCAGGGAAGTAAAATGGCTTATCAAGCATTATATCGAAAATGGCGTCCTCAAACGTTCGATGATATGGTCGGGCAAAGTGCGGTCACGCATACATTGAAGAACGCGATTAGCAATCACAAAACGAGTCATGCTTACTTATTTACAGGACCTCGTGGGACAGGGAAAACGAGTGCCGCGAAGGTGTTTGCAAAGGCCATTAACTGTCCAAATCAAACAAACGGTGAGCCGTGTAACGAATGTGAGATCTGTAAAGGGATCACGAACGGAACAATTGGCGATGTCATCGAAATCGATGCTGCCAGCAACAATGGTGTCGAAGAAATCCGTGATATTCGTGACAAGGCGCGTTATGCACCAACGCAAGCCGAATACAAAAATTTATATTATTGACGAAGTGCATATGCTCTCAACAGGAGCCTTCAACGCACTGTTAAAAACCTTAGAAGAACCGCCTCAAAAGGTCATCTTCATTCTCGCAACAACGGAACCGCATAAGATTCCAGCGACGATTATCTCGCGTACGCAACGCTTTGACTTTAGACGTATCACGTCACAAGAAATTATCGACCGCTTGGCGTATATCCTCGGCCAAGAAGGAATCGAATACGAAGCGGATGCTTTTAAGCGTGGTGGCAAGATGTGCCAACGGTGGTATGCGTGACGCCTTGAGTTTACTCGACCAGATGATTTCATTTGGCGACGGCAAGGTGACGCTAGACGAAGCGATTCAAGTGTCGGGAAGTCTGACAGACGACTTGATGATTGATTTCGTGAAAGACTTACAAGAAACAAAGGCTGAAGAAGCCCTTGAAAAATTACAACAGCTCTTCAAAATCGGGAAAGAAGCCAGCCGACTCGTGGAAGAATGGTTGGAATTTGCCAGAGACCTCCTCATCGCGAAACAAAGTGGCGAGGCAATCGGTCGTAGCGAGCGATTCCTTCAGTTCAAAGACGAAGTGGAACCAGAATTTTATACCGCTTTGTAGAGGCGTTAAACCAAACGCAACAAGAAATGCGCTTCACGACAAAACCAACGATTTCGCTGGAAGTGTTGACGATTAAAATGGCGCAACCATACACATTGACGCCAAGAACAAGTTCTGGTGCACCCGCAATGCCAAGTAGCGAAGAAGTGCAACAACTGCAACAACAAATCGCGCAAATGCAGCAGCAAATGAACGCGTTGTTGCAAGGCGGCGCTCCTCAAGTTCAACAAGCACCAAAAAAACGCAGGCGCCAAGACCAACGCGTGCGGCCTTTAAGCCAAACACGATGGCCATCCAAAAAATCTTGACGGAAGCGACTCGCGAAGACTTGTTGAAGGTACGCGACTTGTGGGGCGACTTACTCAGTTGCTTGAACCCGCAAGAACAAGCGCTGTTGAGCCAATCAACGGTGAATGCGGCGGGGCCAAATGGATTCGTCCTCGGATTTGCGTACGACCACTTGTGTGACATTTCAGAAACAAGACCAGGATTCCGTGAGGTCATCCAAGAACATCTGGAACGCCTTGGTGGCTACAGTGGGACGTTCGTGGCAGTAACACAACATCAATGGCCACAAATTCGTGCGGATTTCTTACAAGAACGCAAGAAGAACCAAGAAGAGGAAGCTGTTTCCATCGTGACGGAAGAACCGGCCGTGGAAGATTCCCTCACACCAGAAGAACAAGCATTTGAACAAAAAGTAAACGACACGATTGAACTCTTCGGGGAAGACATCGTGCAAATCGAAGAATAGATACGGAGGAATTAAATATGCGTGGAATGGGAAATATGCAAGGCATGATGAAACAAATGCAAAAATTGCAAAAACAAATGGCGCAAGCTCAAGAAGAGTTAAACCAAACAGAATACACAGGAACTTCTCAAAGTGATTTAGTAAAAGTGACTGTGAACGGGAAACGCCAAGTCTTAAACGTGGAAATCAAACCAGAAGCGGTGGATCCAGATGATGTAGAATTATTACAAGACTTAGTGTTAATGGCGACAAATGATGCGTTAACGCAAGCAGAAAAAGCCAACGACCAAACAATGGGTCAGTTCACGAAAGGATTAAACATCCCAGGATTTTAATCGATTGGAGGTTTGAGCATGCATTATCCAGAACCGATTGCACGATTGATGGATAGCTTTATGAAGCTGCCGGGAATTGGTGCGAAGACGGCTGCACGACTTGCCTTCTTCTGCATGGATATGCGTGAAGAAGACGTCTTAAATTTTGCGAATTCGCTCATCAGCTGCAAGCGTGACCTGCATATGTGTTCCGTTTGTGGAAATGTGACGCAAGAAGATCCGTGCGAAATTTGTGCGGATACTACGCGCGACCGTACGAAGATTCTTGTGGTGGAAGACGCCCGAGATGTGATGAGTATGGAGCGGATGAAGGAATATAAAGGGCTCTATCATGTGCTTCACGGGGTATTGTCTCCGCTGGAAGGGACGGGGCCGGATGATATTAATATTACGTCGTTGATTACGAGGTTGCAGGATCCGGAAGTCCAAGAGGTTATCATCGCGACTAATGCGACAGCGGAAGGTGAAGCGACGGCCATGTACTTGTCACGTCTTATCAAGCCAGCTGGCATTAAAGTAACGCGTCTGGCTCATGGGCTAGCGGTCGGCAGCGACATCGAATACGCAGACGAAATGACTCTCTTCCGTGCCATCGAAGGAAGAAGAGAACTATAATAAAATCTATTGATTCAATGAAAATGATGGTTAAGACGTTGTCTTAAATCGCCCTCTGGGGACATCTTCATAGTGATGATAGTAAAGGCATCGGATTGAGCCTAGGTCTCAATCCTACCAAGCCTCAAAGAGCCACAGGAGAATAAATTCTCTTGTGGCTCTATTTCGCATTGGTTGCTTTGGCTTTACTATTCTCACTATAGAGTCCCCGAGGGCTTTTTTTAAGCCAACGAAACTGCTTTGAATCAATAGATTTTATTTATTTGCTTCAACAGCACGGGAGAGAGTGCGTTTCGATGGGGTGCGGAGCTAGGGATGAGCAGGGCGTTACTCTCTGAGGCTTGTGAGAGGGACGAGTCATGTCGGTGCTTGCCTTCCGGTCTTGGAACTTCGACTACGGAGTGTGTGCTTTGGGAGGGGTGTGTGCTGGGAGGGTTGGTGCTGATTAGGTTGCAGCGGAAGGTTTTGTGGAAATGGAATGCTCCTTAAAAAGGATAAATTCGCGAGGGAATAGGCGGAAAGAGCAAGAAATGGTATAATATGGGAATAAAGTAACTATTTAGAGGTAATAAATGAATCAATTGTTTAGAAATTTTATTTCAAAAGAGCGAGTGAATAGTTTTCGTGAGTTGACGAAGACGCTCGTGAAGATGGCGGGGACCGATGAAGTGGTGCCTGAAGAGGATGAAAGTGTGCCTTGGGTTCCGTCAATCCTAGGATTAATTTTCATATTATGGCTTTCTTCTAGTGATTGGCTCAAAAGTGTGACGAAACCACTGATTGATCAATTTCCGCTTCTTTCGCTATGGCCGTTAGCGTTTCTCTTTGTTTACCTTCCGATTTTAAATGGGTTAGATGAGTTATGGAAACAACCGCAGAGAAAACGGGACTTACAGGAGTTGATGGCGATTGCCAAACGTGCGGTGGCCGTTTTAAAGAATATGACTATGACAATTTAGATGACGTGGTTGACGCAGAAGTGGTCATCAACGAATACACCGAGCGATACGACTTATAGGAGGCCAAGGATGAGATTATGGCATGAGGATTTGATTGGGCAGCTTCCGCGTCCGCAACTCTTGGGGCAGCACCGCGAATGTTGTGCGCTCAGAGGCAATGGTTGGGGCAAGAAGCATGCGACGGTGGACTATGTGTTTACGGTGAGCCCGTATGTGCTGTATCAGTACCATACGTTGATTATGGATGAAATGGAGCGCCGTGGCTACAATGTGACGCCGCAGTGGAAAGAGGCTTCGTATCGTGGGAAAGTTTGCCCGCCGTATACCGAAGTGGATGAATGTGCGTGGACCAGTCCGTTATACAAAGAGCACGATGATGCGTATTACAAAGAGTGTATTGAAAATTTAGCACAAAAAGGAATTATCCTGGAAGGAGAAAATCATGTTTAGACTTCTATTGAAAGACGTTGCGACGAAAAAAATGTTAGTGAACTTCCGAGAGTTGACAAGCTACTTAATGAAAGAGGCGGGAATGGATGAGGAACTGCCGGAACTAGTTGACAAAACGGCAACCATCAAAATGATTGCGGGGATGTTTTTATTCATCATAGTGATGCGTACGGGGATTTTATGGAGACCACTTGAGTTTATGGTAAACAAGATTGCCGGAGAAGGGAATGTGATTTTTCTACTCTTACCATTTGTTTCTTTGTACTTGTTTTTAGGATTCTTTTTTCTTCTGTACCGAATCTGGTCTAAAAAAGTACTGACACGTAAACTTGGCGAACTGATTCCAATTGCGGAACGTGCGATTGCAGCGCTGAAAGCAGCAGGACGCGACGACTTAGAAGAGGATATCGAAGACGCAGAATTTCTGATTGAGGATTATAAGAAGAGATTCGGGTTCTAGGGAGGAATAGACTTGGGAAAAAGGATTAGGGAAGAAGAAATTACGCGATTAAGGGACCTACTAGAGAAAGTTTCTATGGAGAATGGTAGTCTCCAATCGTTACCTACTGCAAATGGAAAATTAAGAAGACTTCTCTCTATTGGAGAGTGGGCAATGATTGTCATACTTTGTTGCACATTATTTCCACTAGTAGCATTAGCTTTTCTAGTGGGTTTGTTGTTAGGAAATATCGATGGGGCAATGGCTCTTGTTTACTTCAACCTTATGGCATGGCCGCTCGTGCTAATCTTCTGGGTGCTTCCTATTATTTTATTCTTTGTTTTTCGTTTCATTCAAAAAAAGACATATTCTGATGAAGTGATTCAGATAAATCAACTGATTTACGAAGAATTACGTGTACGAAAATATATTGCAGATGAAGATTTAACGGAAGAAGCTCGGGAGTTAAAAGAATTATATAAACGCATCTGGGATTAGGGGGATATATGGAATCGAAACAGAAAGTTAAGAAACAGGATGTACAGCGACTGCGTCAATTAATTCAAGCAGTTGCCGATAAATGGCGAAGACGCTAGATTACCGATCAGCTTTTTACCGTTTCGTGGTATTATAATGGTCATTAGTCTCGCTGGATTAGCATACGGAGTCGTGGCTACGTTTATTGTCACAATATCTACAATATTCTTTACAGAGCTTACGATGCAGCAGCCGGGGAAAGGGTATCAAGATGGCCTCACCAACAGTATGTTTCTTGACTGGCTCATCATGTTTGCCTTTGTAGCCATTGTTCTCTATTGTTGCTACAAATCCGTTTACTGGGAATGGAAAAAGCTGGTTGTTCGCGGAAATGAAGACGTGGCGACGTGGAAAGCCGCTCCAAAGGAATCTAGCCGCAGAGCCGTTGAAGTACTAGAGGCGTATCTATGCGAACATACAACGATAACTGAGGAGAGTCCATCCAAGGTTGAGGAAAAAGCGCATCAAGATGATTAACGGAATCATACGGAATGACGGTTTAAAAAGAATCTTTGGGGATAGAAGATACAACCTTTGAACGTCAGGAGGAATGACAATGAAAAAGAAACAGAGAGTGAAGGAACGACATGTATCGCAACTGCGCAAGTTGATTGGAGCAGTGGCCGAGCAAAACGGGGAAGAAGGCACACTACCGATGAGCTTCTTACCGGTGCGCGCTATCATTACAATCCTTAGTGTCGCTGCAGTGGTGTACGGAGTGGTGGTGTTTGGAAGCGCGGCTGTGGTCGAAGCGGGCTTGTTTCAAGCACTTCAATCGATGTTTTCAACGAGGGATTCAGAGATTGCCGCACAAGTTGGCAAGGTCCTCTTCGGCCTAGCAATCCACTTTGGCCTCATGTTTGCCGCCCTAGCCGTTGTTCTCTACTGCTGCCACAGATCCGTTCGTTGGGAATGGAAGAAGCTCGTGGCTCGTGGAAATGAAGAAGTGGCGACGTGGAAAGCTGCACCAAGAGAAGCCAGCCGCGAAGCTGTTGAAGCGCTAGAGGCGTATTTACAAGAAAATGCTGCGCTTGGCAAACCTTCCTGGGTGAAGGAAACAGTACAAGCTACCGTTACGGGTGTCGGCTCTGCGATGGAGAAAGTGAGCAAAGAACACGAAGTACAGAAACGCCTAACAAGTGTCGAAGCTTCACGAGTTCGCGCCTTAAGAAGACTATTGAAGCTTGTCTTGAAGATAAACGGACGAGGAGAACAGCTTCCAAAAAGCTCGTATTGGCTACGCATCTACGTCCTGATTACGGTCGCAATTGCGGGTATCGTCATCGGACTAGTATCTGGATTCTTTACGTATTTGAAATTTTTCATCGCATGCCTAGTGACGTTGCAATGGAACGTCGCGTTTGGATATCTTGCCTTCATTTGGCCATTTGTCATTATCTGGTTCTTACCGATTGCCGCCTTCGTTGCAGTCTTAGCTTGGCACCGCAGAGAAACGTTTAAAGAATGGAAAGAACTGCTAGCACTGGCAGACCGCAAAGTAGAAACATGGAGCCAAACCACAGCCGTACCAGATGAAGTAGCAGCGTTACAGAAGTTTTTAAAACAAGCACATAAGTACTATTAGGAGGACATTATGAACTATAAAAAAACGATTTGGCAGTCTCAAACGACAAGATTGCGTGAACTCATTCGCATTGTAAACCGTAGAAGCAAACAACCGCGCGTCCTGCCAAGAGATAATCGTCAGGTTCGACTCTTTTGCATGCTCTTCTTTGGAATCATCACGCTCTATACGATTATGACGACAGGATTCCTGGCGGCCATCCTTGGCTCAATCTATATGCTCTTTTCAAGAAAATCCTCACCAGTCATGGACCGGATGTTACCGTACTGGTGGATGCCGATTTTATGGGTGGCATTGATTGCGATTTTCATCCTCATTCTCTGGCTAGCGCGCCGTTCCCTTGTAAAGAAACGCTCTTCTTACTCGAACACGCGAAAGATGAAATCGCGCGCCAATATGAAGAAGGCAATGGTGTGGTTTCACAAGAAGTCATCAATTTAGAAAATTACGTCGACGACTTACAACGAAATTATCGTTTTTAAGGAGTGAAGAATATGTATATTTTTGTAGCACCCAGAAGAATAGTATTAAAAGAAAAAGAGGTACAAGACTTTCGAGCAGTCGCAGAACGCTTAGTGGACGAAAGTGGGATTGAAGCAGAATTTCCCCTTGTGACGGAACGTTCTCCATTGTTGAAAGTACTCATCTGGATATTAGGACTTTTCTCGGCTTTGATGCTAGGAGGATTGGGGTATTTGTGGTTTGCTATTGCAGGAAATTCTGACGATCCACTTCTCATCGTCGGGATTATGTTTTTCGCATGTTTGTTGGGTCTCATCGCTTGGCTGGTGGGCGTCCTTTTTGTAACCCTTTTATACCGTCGTGAACAAGATAAGCGTTGGGCGGAAATGGGAGAACTGTTGGATATTGTTGACGAAGCAACGATTGTTTTACATGAGCAAAATCGGAAAGACTTAGCCGTAGACATCAAGCGTGCGGAAACATTAGTGAAGAAATACAGACGCTACGGCCTATAAATGCATATCTATCATTAAGGAGAGAAAATCATGGATCTACAAAGAATTCGATACAGAAAAAATGAAGCGCAAGAGTTTCGCTCATTGACCGAGCGCCTTGTCGGAGAGAGCGGTCTAGACATCGAGCTGCCGTATGAAAGTCCGGGAGTGCAGCACCTCATGAAGTATTTTTACGTCCTTGTTGGCATTCTCGTGCTGCTTACGATTGGACTCGTGGCATTTATCTTCTATGTCAACGGTGGGAAATCAGAGAACTTTATGATTACCCTCAGTAACGAAGAAATGCTCGTGTTTTTCCCGCTTGTAATCGTGTGGATGTTCGGGCTGTTTTTTGCAAAGGCGTTAGACGCACGCAACCAGCTCTTCATCCAAAAAGACATCCGCGCACTCTTGCCGGTTGCCCAAGAAGCGCTGGAGGCACTACACGGAAATGAGAACGACTACGTCAAACGCGCGAAATTGCTTGTTAAAAAATACAAAACGTACGGGTTATAATTATACAAAAAGAGGTTAGGAACATGATCTATAAAACATTACTATTCGACCTGGATTCAACGCTCTGGGACTTTCATTCGGCGGAGAACTACGCGCTGACAAAGCTCTTGGGACAGCAAGGCGTGGAGGATGTCGAGGCGTATATCGACGTCTACGTGCCGATGAATCGTGCCATGTGGCGTTCGTTGGAAAAGGACGAAATCACGCGTGAGGAACTCGTCGAAACGCGCTTTGCCAAGTTATTCGACCACTTCGGTTTTGAAAAAGACGGGAAAGAACTCGCGGCAGATTACGAAGCCATCCTTTCGACACAAGGCCAAACGTACGAAGGGGCAGAGGCGTTGCTTCAAGCATTACAGGACGCAGGATATGACTTATACGCTGCCACAAACGGCATCACGACGATTCAAAAAGGACGCTTGTCAAACTCACCGATTGCGAAATACTTCAAAAAAAGTGTTTATCTCGGAAGAAGTCGGCGCACAAAAAAACCGAGTGAAGTCTTTTTTGAACGAGTAGCTGGTGCGATTCCAGACTACGACAAGGACAAAGCCGTGATCATCGGTGACTCGCTGACAGCCGATATCCAAGGCGGCATCAACGCAGGCATCGACACGATTTGGATGAACCTCGCGGCAAAAGAAAACAGAACCGCCATTAAGCCAACCGTGGAAGTGAGAAGCTACGCGGAATTATTAGAATTTTTAGTGTAAAATGAAACGACTGCAGGAAGGACTTGCGGTCGATTTTTTTATGCAAAAAAGTTGAGGTTCCAACACTTAGCGGGTAGACTACTTAAAAGGGCAAAGACCCGACCAAAAATGAAAGTTGGAAATGAATGAAAAAAGCATTAATGGGAATTGGCGTGGCGATGCTACTCGCAGCGTGCGGAACGACGACAACGAACCAGGCGACGACTGCGCAGACGCCGCAAACGACACAACAGGTGCATGTCGAAGTGAAGACAGACGGCACGTATACCGTAAAAGAATATGACTTCGAAAGTAATGGCAAGAATCTCTATGCGCGTGCTTTTGTGCCAGACGTAGAAGGACGGGTGCCGCTCGTGATTTTTAGCCACGGACTCGGCGCCAACGTCGAACACGAGGAAGAAGTACAGAAGGCATTGGCCAAAGCCGGCATTGCAGTCTTCAGCTTGGAATTTGCAGGAGGGTCGTCATCGTCTTCTCCGATGAGTGAGGGATTAACGACTGAGATGTCTGTTCTCACTGAAGTGCAAAACTTGAAGGATGCTATCCGTATCGCAAGTGGGATGGAATACGTGGATCCGCAGAAAATTTATCTGATGGGAAGTAGCCAGGGCGGACTCGTCACTGCACTGACCGCGGAAGAAGTCACCAATATCGCAGGCCTCTTTTTGTTCTATCCTGCATTTTCACTGCCAGACGATATTAGAAGTAGCTTCCCGAAACTAGACGAAGTACCCGAAACCTTTAACTTACTCGGCACGAAAATCGGCAAAAAATACATCACGGACATCTACGACATGGACGCCTACGCGAACCTAGATAAGCTAGGAATCCCTGTGCATATTTATCACGGCAAAGACGACTATATCGTGCCACTCACCGCCTCCCAAAAAGCAGTGAAGCGCCTAAAAGATGCACGCCTTACCACATTGGAGGACACAGGACACGCCTTGACGCCCGAGCAGCAAGCGCAAATCGGGTTTGAGATTGCGGATGAGATTTATAATGGGATGAAGTAAAAGCACAAAAAACTGGACTCACGTGAGCCCAGTTTTTTATTTTGCATCTTCCCGTTTTCCAAGCGGGCCGGCATCTCCTCGTGTCTTGAAAAAGAGCGCAGCACCATTCCAAACCGCACTTCACCCAACCTGGCACCAGCCCCTTCGCAAAGCTCCAACTCCTCCGTTGCAATCGCGCCTTTTAACTCAATGCACATATAAAAAAGACTGAACAACCAATCTTGTCAAATGATTCCGGAGAACCTGCGGATTCATCGTAGTAGTAACGTGTTTCGCAGTAAAAGTGAATTAGCAGGAGTAGTCCAATTTTGGACGTACTCCTGCTTTGAATCTTTAAAGGTGAGAGACCTTAGGCTCGAACCGGTGCAACGTTACAACGACGATGAAAGAATCCGCAAGGATTCGAAGGAATCATTTTTAGCACCCCAAAGGGTTTGAGGTTATTCAGTCTTTTTATATATATCTAACTCTTTCATCAAGTTCTCTACGCACTGTACAACAGAGGAGTCGAAGTCTTTGCGATAGACGAGCTGGATGTTCCGTTTTGGAGTGAAGCCATCGAGTTTGAGTTTGGAAAGGTAGCCGCTCTCCAAGTCTTTTTTTACAAGAAGCTCAGACACGATGGAGATACCGAGCCCGTGCGCCACGGCTTCCTTGATACTGTACTGATTATCCACCACAAACGGCTGCCGGCTCATAAACTCCGGCTCCTCCAGTTGCGCCAGTAAAAACTTATGCAGCGACGACTGGCTCCCTTTCGAGATATACCGTTCCTCGTTTAAATCCTCTAGAGTGCAGCTGCCTTTCTTTGCCAATGCATGATCCGCCTTACAAATGACAATCAGCGAATCCTCGTAGACCGTCGTACTCGCAAATTGCTTCATATCGACTGGAATATATTCTGAGAAGAACGCCAGCTGGATTTTCCGGGCTTCCAAGTCCGCTAGAATCACCTTCGAACGGTCGACCTTAATCGATACTTGATGGTCTGGGAAGGCATCGTTTAAAAGCGGCAGGAGCGTAGGCAAAATCGTCGACCCGATAAACGGCGTAGCCCCGATAATAATCGAACGACTCGTCGTATCGGCCAATTCCCGCAGCGCATTCAGGCCACCATTCATCGTTGCGACCACCTTCTTGGCCGTCTCATAGAACAGCTTGCCGTATTCCGTCAGCGTAAAGCTCTTATGAGTGCGCTCAATCAGCGGGTACCCAAGCTCTTCCTCCAGGCTCTTGATTTGTTTTGTGACATTTGGTTGCGAAGTATATAATTCTTCTGCGGTTTTCGTGAAGCTCATAGTCTCGCAGAGGGTTTTAAAGGTTTGTAATTTATCGATATTCATGACATCCCGCCTTTCCACACTAGTATATCATAATTATTCTAATCTGTTATGCAAATGTATAACAAAATGGCATACAAAACGTCAAAAAGTGAATTGGACGCACCCAGTTATTCTCAGTACACTGTATGTAACGTCAAGGACGAAAAAAATAACAAACGAAAGGTGATAAAACCATGAGTAAAGAGAAAAACAAAAAATCCGCTCTGTGGGGCATTCTTCTCGCATTAGCCGCATTCCTCATTATCGTATTTATGCCGCCAATGGAAGGACTCTCAGTCGCAGCACAACGTAGTTTGGCTATCTTTGTATCAGCACTTATTTTATGGATTGCAAAACCAATTCCAATTTATCAAACATCGATTATAGCCGTATTACTACTTCCATTAATTGGAGTCGTTGAAAAGCAAAAAGAAGCGTTTGGAACTTTAGGTTACGACATTATTTGGTTAATGGTAGCCGCATTCGTATTAACTTCAGCTATCAGCGAAACGAACCTCGGGAAACGTATCGCGCTCTCAATGGTCGTGAAATTCGGACGCACGAAGGTACAGACACTAGCCGTATTACTAGCCGTAAACTTCATTCTAGCGTTCTTCGTACCATCAACAACAGCCCGTGCTTCATTAATCTTGCCAATCTCAATCGTATTATTACAAATTTACAATGAGCTTCCAGGAGAATCGAACTTCGGGAAATTAATGATGTTACAAAACGTTCAAAACAACGCGTTCGCAACATCAATGGTTATGACAGCAACATCAGCACAAGTAATCGCAATTGGTTTCATTAACAAACAAACAGGGTCAAACCTTGGTTACATGGACTGGTTAATCGTGTCAATGCCACAAGCGATTCTTACAGCCGTAATTATCTTCTTTATCGGTGTGAAATTATACAAAGTGGGTAAAGAAGCCGGCGAAGAAGCAATGGCAAACGTAAAAAGAAACGTTGAAGAAACAATTAGCAGACTTAGGACCAACTTCCCTGAAGAAAAAAACGTGTCGGAATCATCTTCCTTATCACTTTAATCTTATGGGCAACTGGAGACATCCAAAAAGAAATATCTAGGATTCTCAATCTCAACAGAACAAACAGCCGTATTAAGTATGTTACTCTGCTTACTACCAGGTATCGGTGTATTAACTTGGAAACAAGCAAAAAAATCAAATGGGACTTAATGATCTTCTCTGCAGGGGCATATGCCGTAGGGAACGCATTTGACAACACAGGCGGAGCTGAGTGGATGATTACAAACTTAGTAAATGCCATCGGTTTAGATAAATTAAACCACGCTGCAGTTGCAGTCATCTTAATCTTCATCACTGTCTTCTCACACTTAATCTTCACAAGTAAGACAGTACGTACAACGATTTTAATTCCAGCGATTATCTCAATCGCAACAACAGTCGGCATGAACCCAGTGTCACTTGCATTAACATGTTCACTCGGTATCGCGACAACCATCACTTTACCACCACACTCTAAAGTAAACACATTGTACTTCGGTACAGGCTACTTCAGCGTGTTAGACGAAGTGAAATTCGGATTACTAGCATGCTTAGTACACTCAATCATCCTATCAGGAATGTACTTCGCTTGGATCCAATTCATCTACTAATCAGGAGGGGAAACTATGAAAAAGAAAATCATCGTAGCGATTGCCGACGGTGTGGGAGATCGCCCAAATGTGGAGCTTGGCGGTTTAACTCCGTTGCAATACGCGAAAACACCTCACCTCGATCAACTTGCTAAAGAAGGGATGACAGGGATTATGGACCTCATCTCACCAGGGATTACGGTTGGGACTGACATGGGACACTTAATCTTATTCGGAAATCCTTCTGTCAACTACCCAGGACGCGGACCGATGGAAGCGGCAGGAGTTGGCATGGACTTACAACCAGGAGACGTAGCCTTCAGATGTAACTTCGCAACACGTGGCGACAATAATATTGTCATCGACCGTCGTGCAGGACGTATTCGTGAACGCACGAATGAACTGGCAGCCATCATCAATGGCCTACAAATCGAAGATGTCACTTTCTTATTCAAAGAAGCAACAGAACATAGAGCCGTACTTGTAATGCGCGGAGAAGGTCTCAGTGCCAAGGTCACAGACACAGATCCAAAGGCGCCAAACGATGGCCATCCATTTAAACAAGCATTGCCAAAAGACGACAGTCCAGAAGCTGCGAAAACAGCACGCATCTTGAATGAGTTTCTTGAAGTGATTTACCCACTGATGGACCAACACGATGTCAACGTGGAACGCCGCGCAAACGGACAATTACCAGCGAACTTCGTGATTACACGTGGGGCTGGACAATTCTCAGTCATCGACCGCCTTGGCGAACAATTTGGCTATAAGGCTGCAGTCGTGGCAGGGGAAGATACCGTTCTTGGAGTCGGTCGCTTATCTGGATATGACGTCTATAAGGAAGACTCGTTCACAGGAAACATGGATACAAACGTGAAACGTAAAGCTGAAAAAGCACTAGAAATGATCCAAGATCACGACCTAGTCTACGTTCACTTGAAAGTGACAGACGTGAAAGGCCATGACAACAAACCATTCGAGAAAGCCCAAGGAATCGAGCTCTTCGATGAAATGGTCGGCATCTTAATGGAAAACAGACCAGAGAACACACTCATAGCGCTTTGTGCAGACCACTCAACGCCTTGCGAAAAAGGCGAGCATAGTGGCGAGCCTGTGCCAATCGTCATCTCAGGACCTGGCATCCGCCGTGATAAAGTCGAACACTACGACGAAATCTCTTGTGCCGAAGGAGCTATCAACCGCATCAAAGGCCGCGAATTCGTCTGGACACTGCTAGATTACTTAGAAGTCGTGCCGAAACAAGGAAACTAAAACAAAACAAAATGAACTTAAGAAACCGGGGTTATTGCCCTGGTTTTTTTGTATTGAGGGATGATAAATTATTCATCACTTTTTTTATGTATCCGATAGAAAGAAAAAATTGAAAAAATAATCAAAAAAGTTGATTTCCTCAAAAATCCTATTGCTATAAGGTTTATAGCAGGTTATAATTAAGTGTAAACGCTTTTATAAAAATGCCTTGCTAGGGAGGAACAAAAGAACTCAAACAAGTATATGAGTACGTTTTAGGCTTAATAATAAGGTTTTTGGGAGAATGTTTTTTGAAAACAAAGAAGACGCTTAGCTGCCCGAAATTCACTTATAAGTGAATTTTGGGATTCTGCACGATTGGGAGGGAATTTTATGGCAAAATACCGAGTAACAAAGAAGATGATTGACGAAGTAGAAGGCTTAACTTACGAGGAACAAGTCAAAGTTTTCGCGGTATTAATGATATTACAGGAAGAAGGGCTTTCTCCAGAAGTTCGTGAAAAATGGGAACGAGGAAAACAAGGGAAAAGATGTTTAAGGATTCCAATTAGTCGGGAAACAGAAGAGGGGGAAACTGAAGATGACTTACCTAACAAAAAGGTTAGATGCATTGAAATCCCGCTGCCCTGAATTTAAGAAAGATCTATTTGAAGAGTATCATCTTCAAAAGGTATCTCTAAGGGTTATCAAACTGCGACTAGAATTAGGTTTAACTCAAAAAGAGATGGCTGCTGAGCTAGGGATGTTAGAGTCGCAATATTGTCGAATGGAAAAAGGACAACACAATCCGACAGTCTTGTCTTTGGTAGAGCTGGCTGACATATTTGGGTATGAAATAGAAATCAAAAATTAAGCAAAAATAAGGTTAATAAGTAAAAGAGTTTCAGTTTTTTTGAAACTCTTTTTATTTAAATTAATATAAGAAACTTATATTTCTTTTCAATATTTTTAGTAAATATTGAAAGAAATAAATCGAAAAAAATAAAAAGAAAGAATGATATAATACTTGTAAAATGATTTGGATGCCTAGATGCAATTAGTGGAGGCTGCTTATGAGTAAATTTGAATATAAAACAACAAAGCAAATTGAAGAGGAATATGGTGTAACAAGACAAACTCTTCATAATTGGATAAGCGAAGGAATTTTAAAAAAAGTCCTCGTAAAGATTTTTAGAAACTGGTTTTGTTGGACAATAGAAGATGAATTGAACTTGAAAAAGATAATTGAAAAGAAAGAAGAACATAATAATAAATTCATACCTAAAGAAAATGAAGAGTTATTAATCTCTAACAGAAGATACTTAGGATCTAAAACAAAAAAATTAATAGATTTTATTAATGAAGTAGTTGAAAATAACACGAGTGGTATTTCTACTGTTGCAGACATTTTTTTGCTGGGACAGGTGTAGTAGCTGACTACTTTAGATCGAAGGGGAAAAAAAGATTATTGTAAATGACATACTCAAATCGAATGTTGTCGCTTATAAAGCCTGGTTTGGAAATGAAACAGTTGATCTGAATAAAAATTCGGAAAAATTATTAGAGAGTTAAATTCTGTTGAAGTTGAGGAAGATAATTATGTGTCTATTAATTTTTGGAAATAAGTATTTTTTTCAATGGAAAAATGCAAGAAAGATAGGTTATATAAGAGAAAAGATAGACACATACAATGTTAATGACAGAGAAAGAGCACTTTTATTAACTTCATTAATATATGCAATGGATAAAGTTGCAAAATACAGTAGGACATTATGATGCATACAGAAAAAAATGGATTCTTATCAACCCATTTATTTAAAGGTTCCAAAGTTAGAAGAAAAATAAAGAAAAATCTAATTTATTGCGAAGATAGCTAATGAATTAGTTAAGAGAATAAGTGCAGATTTAGTATATATAGATACTCCGTATAATTCTAGACAATATGGAGATGCATACCACTTACTAGAAAAACATTGTGAATTGGGAGAAGCCAAGTGTTGTGGGAGTTGCTAAAAAGATGGCCGATAGGAGTAAAAACTAAATCTGCATATTCTACAAAAAAAGCGCCGGAAGCGTTTGATGATTTAATACAAAAATATAAAAAGCTAAGTATATTCTGGTTTCATATAATAATATGGCTCAAAAAGGTGTAGGACGCTCTAATGCAAAAAAATTTCTAATGATGAAATAATCAATTCATTAGAAAAAAACGAGGTAAAGTCACGAAATATGAAATTCCATTTAAAGTTTTTACAACTGGTAAAACCAATATTGAAGACCATAAAGAAATTCTATATCTATGTACTATTAAGCAAAGTCAAGAATATGTCAAATCACCCATTAATTATTCAGGTGGTAAATATAAATTGTTGAAACAGATACTACCTCATTTTCCAGAGAATATAAGTACATTTTATGATGTATTTGCTGGCGGAGCTAACGTAGCAATTAATGTTAATGCTGATAAGATTGTTATAAATGATATAGAGAAACATGTAATAGAGTTATTTAAATATTTCAGTAGAACTAGTATCGATCAAATATTAGAAGGCATTAATGATGTGATTTTAGAATATAAATTATCTAATACTCGAAAAATATGGTTATGAGTATTACGGAGTGGATTCAGCAGCAGGGATTAAAAATCTATTAACGAAAAAAATCCTTTTTTTAAAAACTTCGAGATGATTTTAACAATGAGAAAAATAGACAAGGATACTAATCTAATTTTCTATGTTTTATTAATATATGCATTTAATAATCAAGTTAGGTTTAATAAATCAGGTGAATTTAATATTCCTCCTGGAAAGAGAGATTTCAATGAAAAAAATGGAAAACAAATTGAAGTCCTTTAAAATGGAACTTGATAGAAAGAATATTAGATTTGAAAGTAAAGATTTTTAGGGAGCTTCTAGCAGAGTCTCAGAGAAAGATAGCTTTTGTATATCTAGATCCACCGTATTTAATATCTAGAGCTGCATATAATGAGAACGGTGGTTGGACTGAACAAGACGAGATAGATTTACTCAAAGAACTAGATATTCTTAATGAAAAGGGGATTAAATTTGCTCTATCCAATGTTCTTAGTCATAAAGGAAAGGAAAAATAGAATTATCAAAGAATGGGCAAGTAAATACAATTTACATTATCTAGATTTCAACTATAATAATTCAAATTATCAAACTAAAGCTCGTCAGCATAAGACTGAGGAAGTGTTAATAACAAATTACTAAAAAAACGAGGCTGTATAGCCTCGTTTTTTAAACATACTCTTTTCCTATATTTGTTTTAAAAAAATAGCAGGATTACATTCCCAAAAAAATTTTTTTATCTCGTATTTGCTTTTGGCAGGGTATCTAATTCAGAGAGTGCACTAGTTGGATTAATATTTAAAGTGGATAACCAATTAATGAATGTTGTTTTGTTTTGAAACAGATAGCCAATATCAGAATTAATCATCTTTTCAGGAGTATCTTTAGAAACTTCAAAAATCAATAATTTTTATTAATGTAATCTCTTCCGTAGAATCATCACTATAATTAACTAAAAAAATAAATTTGGTTTTGTCCAGTTCAGAAGTTTAGCAGCTTTCCATAAACTTAAGAATTTTTTGTAGTTTTGCCCGGTATATCTATTAGGGTGGGCAGTTTTATTAGTTACTAACGGACTTTCTCTTTTCAGAAATTCAATAATTATATTATTTGTAGGTTCGAATAAATCGAAATCAAAAGCCATATGTGCTCGATTCTCGAAGACTCATTTGCACTAATTCAATTCCATTGTCATCGCCAATGAAATTTGTATTTTTTTATAATCAGTTTCTTGATATATCGAAGTTAGTAGGCTTTGAATATACGGATCTCCTTTGCTTTCGGTTACAGCTCCGAGTTTTTTACTAGAATCTTTATTTAAGTTGGATAGGTTATTCATAGTAGAAAAAGTATCACTAAATTGATCAAAAGTATAATTTTTGGAAAAACACGATGTTTTCACCCATGCCATTTTTTTGAGTATATGAATACTGAACTAAATAAAAAAATTATTCTGGAAGATTATTTTTAAAAATTTCAATTTTTTTATTTAGGAAAGGGTAATTCACACCTTCTTTTAAATTATCTTGATTATCAATATCTATAAATTCAAAGCAAATAAGTTGGTTGTCAATGATTTGTAATCTGTCGATACAAAAAAAGCATAAAAAAATTCTCCTTAATTTTATGAAAATAATTCATTAACTATTTGATTTCTCCAGCCATTTTGAATATTGGTTGGATAACTATTAAGGTGTGAGTTTATGCAATTTAAGAAGTTAAGATCATTAATTTCTCTTTCGAGAAGCAATATAATTTCTGAGGTTGTAAAAGCGAATATATTTAATCCATTTACTGAATTACTATTCTGTAAAGTTCCATTAAGCTGAATAAATTGCATAGCTCTAAATATATTAAGTACATTATTATCTAGTTCATTTGCTATGAATATAGTTTGAGTTTTATTAGGTAAATTTGAGAGAGCAAAATTTGTGGAGTGCCTAATAACAGGTTCTAATTCTCCTCGTTTTTGAGTATTAATATCCATTAATGTGGCCTCAAGTAAAATTGAGTAATCATCACTAATTATTTCGATATCACCTGCGCCACCGCCTCGATGGACGAGCGGCAACCTATTTCCGTCCAATGTAACCTGGAACGATTTGCTTAATTTATATGATTTGTTGGTAGATAGATAGTACCAAGCAATTGTTAGTATATACTCGTATATCGTGGAAATCGTAGCATTATCTGTAACATCTTTGAAGACTTCCTTATCATTTCTTAGAATAATGTTATTTAGAATCTTAATTATTTTTTTTCTTTTGGAAAATTATCTTCAACAAATGCTCTATAAGCATTTTCATGACGTCGATCGATTATTTCACGGATTTCCTCGATGTCTTGAGTACCAAATTTTTTTCTCCAAGTTTATAGTATAAGTTTTTAATATCTGATTCTTCTATTGATAATATATCGGTTAGAGTTAGATCTTTGAACCAATCACTTTGAGGGTTTAGCTCATATGAGTCATAAGGTTCATCGCTGCTAAGAGTAAATCTATCATCTAAAATATCTAATAGTGGAGATATAATCCAATCGTTATTTAAATTAGCTAAATTATTGCTAAAGTTAATTATTCCGGTTGTTTGGAAGGTACGCTTAGCCATATCAGAATATTCTAAAATTAAATCGTATTTTTTTGCTACGCAGAAACTCAATATATTTATAGATGTGCTTATTATTTAATAAGGGATTATTTCTATTTTTGGTCAAGATTGAATTTGCTGTATCGTTTTTGTCTATCTTTAATGGTATTTTTTTCTACAGCCGAAGGCTTTTTTTATTTTGTCATTTTTAGACAAATCATACAATTGATTAATTACGTCAGTATCACTACAACCTTCCTGAATTTTTAATCAAAGATACAACAAACTCTTTATATAAGAGAGAAGTTGATTTTCCATCTTTATTATTAAAAAGATTTGTGAAAATATTATCATTAAAAATTTTTTTCTGATCAAACATATCTTCAGCTAATTTATAATCTTCAGGAGTATAAAAAAAGTAGAAAAACATGGAATTATTAAAATCGTCAAAAAGAAATCAAGCCGTTATGAACATCTGAGTATTTAGAAATTATAATTTCTAAATCTTTTGAAGATTGAATAGGTCGTATAGATTCTAAGATTGTGAGCAGATGATCTTGAGGAACATCCTTATACTGAGATAAAAAAACTTAATAGCAAATCTAAAGTTATAAAAAAATTATGAGTGCCAGTATTATCGTATATTCTTAATTTTAGCAGCTGCCTAAAATATAATAGATTATCCATATCTAATTCTAAAAGTTCTTCTATTTTGTCGGCTTTTTTTAATTTTGAGACTAAATAGTTCTGACCAACTTGAGAAAGTTTTCTGTCACTTTGTATAACTCCAAGTTTAACTAAGGCGTTAGTTAGAGTTCGGCCTCTGAAACCTAATTTATCAGGTTTAGGAACTTGATAATTTTTTTGTCTCATAAATTCTTGAAATAATGCATTGCCTTCCGATTCTTCTAGTCTCTGAATTTCTTTTAAAAAAGATTGATAAAAATTTTCTTGTAATGTCTTATTTTCGTTCCCACAGGGTAGACCCTGACATATATTTGTTTAGTTCTTTTAATATTATTTTGTTTATTTCTACAATTTTTCTTTACCCGAATAGATGTATCTCCCATGTTAAATAAACTAAATTGTTCTTTTAATTTCATAAATACCTCCGACTCCTTATTTTTTTGTGAATGACTTCATCAGTTCAATTATAACAAAGATTGGGAATTAAGCTATAGATTCGAAGAAATACTTCTGATTATTTCAATATTTTTTTAAGAAGTAACAAGAAAAAGCTTAAGTATATTGAATTAGCTTATGTTGAAAAACAGAAATTGATTATAAAAGGGATAAAAACCGAAAAATAATCATTTTTTTGAAACTATTATATTTTTTTGTTTACGTAGTTAAATATAGAGATTAGCTAGTTTCTAATTCTATTTTAGGAGAAGAACTATGAAAGCATGGACAGAAACTGAAGAAACAACAACTCAACTTTTCGAGCAATTCGAAGGGGTTATTTATCACGTAATGAAAAAGCTCAATATTCAAAAGAATAATTCCGAATATGATGATTTCTTGCAAGAAGGACGATTATTACTCTTGGAATCCTATCAGGAAAGCCAATCGAATCCACTTGACTCTACGGATGCAGCTAAGCAATTCAATACCTATCTTCAACGAAAATTATATTGGAAGTTTCTCAAGCGTATTACTAAGAAAAACATCGAAACCGTAGAGTTTAATCAGGATTGGATGCAGGAATCGGAAAAAGATCCCTACTGGTTCGAGGTGGAATCTAATTATGAGGAATTTTTCCGAAAACTTACAAAAATCCAAATGAAAACATTACAATATATGATGCAAAGTGATGAATCCGTCACAGAATATGCTAAAAGAATAGGACGCACGCGTTCTGCAGTACAACAGGATATTCTGTCGATTCGAAAAAAGTTGAAAAAATTTTTAGACAAGCATAGCAAATTAGATTCCTAATTGGTTTATATAGATGTAGAAGTCATGACACTACAAAACAAAAATAAACCAAATAAGGAGGACATAAACATGTCAGAAACATTTAATAAAGCAACATTGGAACTATTCTACCAAGATGCGGAAAAAGGGAAAGTGAAGAAATTCAAAAGTCTTCAAAACTTGAAGCAAGGGGCTACGCATGATGCGGTAATGACGGTCTCAGACGCAGTTGATACTCTTGCAAAAGAAGCGATGACATACTGCGATACAGTCGTTCGTACACGACACGACAGAAACTAATAAATAAAGGAGGGAAATATCATGGCAGATGAAACAACAACAACAACAGTTAAAGAGCTATATTTAGGGTTTACAGGAAGTGATGGTAAAACAAAACGTCTTGTTATTGCACATCCAGAAGATAATCTAGATGCTACGACTACTCGTGCAGCAATGAAAAAAATTGCGGATGCCAACTTGTTCGAAAAACAAGGGATCCAATTGTATACGAATGGGGAAAGCGCTAGCTATATGACTCGTATTAAGAATGAAATCTTTAACGACAAAAAGAAAAAATAAATGAAGGTTAAGAAGGTAAGCTAGAAAGTTTTCAAGAATAATTTTCTAGTGGGGATGGAGAATCATCTACTAAGGGTGGTTCTCCTAACCTTCTATAAATGATGTAAGGGAGGAAAATTTATGAAAACATCATTTTACTATTTACAAACCGGAATTTTTACCCTCGGTGCTCTATTGGGTGGGTTTCTCGGAGGGAAAGATGGCCTCCTCTATGCTTTGTTGGTTCTTATTGTTCTGGATTACATAACGGGAGTACTAAATGCTATTGATCAACGAGAACTTTCAAGTGCAGTTGGGTATAAGGGTATTGCTCGCAAGGTACTGATTTTTGTGTTGGTTGGAACGGCAAATATTGTAGACGTTTATATTTTGGGGAAAGCAGGAGTACTAAGAGCAGCTGTTATCTTCTTCTATATTTCAAATGAGGGAATCTCAATCCTTGAGAATGCAGCACATCTAGGATTGCCTGTTCCTCAAAAGCTTCAAAGCGTATTAAGACAGCTACATCAAGAGGAGGAAAATTAAAATGATTAAAATTTTGAGAGACTTTGTAATGAAGGATAGTGGTTTTTAGAAAGTTTTGACTTTGTGGTGATCCATAATGATGCGGGAAGAATGAAACCACATCGATATATTCCATTTTTAAGAAATCGTGATAAAGCCTTAGGAATAGCACACTTCTATTGCAACCGAGACACAATTGTTCAAGTCGTTCCAATTGAAAACATTGGGTATCATACCGGAGATTGGTGGAGTAATTGTCGCTCCGTTGGATACGAAGTGTGTGAGAGCCTATCAGCTAGCGATGACGAATTCCTACAGAATGAGGATGTTACTCTATTGAAAGCAGCAGCAGACTTAGTAGAAGCAGGAATGCCTATTTCACGAGAGACGGTTCGCTTACATCATGAATTTGTACCAACTAGCTGCCCTCATCGAAGTATGGAGTTGCATGGAGGAACTACGGAGAGTGTTCGATCATACTTTATTGAAAGAATGCAATATTTTGCTTCACTCGGAAATAATCTTGCTGAAATTTTACATAAACACTTTCCGGAGGAAGAATTCCGAATGAATACATGGGTTCGTCATGAAGTTTTTAATGATGATAACGAAATTGTTCGACAAGTTATTCGAGGAGAATGGGGAGTTGGCCAAGAACGAATAAAACAATTGACAGAGGCCGGGTATAATGCAGAAAAAATTCAAGAAAAAGTAAATCTTGCATTACAAGGATCACAAATTAATGATACAAAAACGACAGATGCTCTTGCCTATGAAGTGATTCAGGGTGATTGGGGTAATGGAGAAGAACGCAAAGAGCGACTTGAAGCTGCTGGGTATGACTACGACGCAGTGCAGAAAAGAGTCAATGAAATATTGGAATAAATTAGAGCCTACTGATGAAAATGTCAGTAGGCTCTTTTGGTTTAAACGCTTTCATGGTATGATATAAGATATATATCAGTAAAAAGCAATATTTAAAACAAAGAATTCAGACTAGTTTTAAAAATAAAAATGAGTTCTTCAGCAAGAAAACAAAAATTGAGAGAGGGTATTGACTGTAGTTATGAGTAAAAATGGAATAGATAAATTAATAAAAAGGAATTTCAAACATTAAGAAAAAGTCAGAATGGAATAAAAATACATAAGGAAGTAGATGATTTCTATAAGCAGGATAAAAAGTTCTGAAGAAGTATCATTATCCTATATGAAGTTTCTTTATGAGAGTACAAAAAAATAAAAATCTATCTTGTCGGATATTGTAAACATAATAGTGAATAAAGGCGAGGAAATATTTGAACAGAATTCTAATTCAAAAAAATATTGAAAAATATATTTTAGAATTCTTTTTTTTTCCCTCTTGAGAAAAAAAGAAGATATTTCTGAAATTGCAATGTATAAAAATAAAAAAACAATGGTTGAAGATAATGTGCTATCAGAGGAAGATGTTGTTTACATTTTCAACTGGATATTGGATTCTGATAATTTTTTTAGAAAAAAATCAATTTTGGTAAAATTTTAGAGATTGCGATCTAATGAGAAAAAAATATGCTAGTTCGGTCGAAGTAGAAGTACATTATTTAAGATTGCTTGAAAGTATTTTATTAAAAAGAGTTTGATGAAGAAGAGATATTACCTATTTTAGAAAAATGAGTTTGTGAGATTTACAGAAACTCAAAAAAATCGGAGAAAGTAGCAATAGCTTATTTAGATATCCTTTCTAAGTTCCTTAGCGCAAAGTTTGAAGGGTCACAAAACAATGAATTATTGAAAAAAAGGTGAAAAAGTATATAAAGAATTTCAATTATCAGAAGGAGTAGCAGTATCCTATTTAAATTTTCTTTCTAAGTTCTTTAGTACTGAAGCTTCACAAAACAATGAATTATTGAAAAAAAGGTGAAAAAAAGTATAAAAAAATTTCAATCATCAGAAGAAGTAGCAGTATCCTATTTAAATTTTTCTTTCTAAGTTCTTTAGTACTGAAGGTTCTCAAAACAACGAATTATTGGAAAAAGGCGAAAAAGTATATAAAGAATTTCAATCGTCAGAAAAAAAGTAGTAGTATCCTATTTGAATTTTTCTTTATCGAGCACCTGTAAATAATAGTTCTATTTCTTTATTTAAAAAAATATAGAAAAAAAGAATCAAAAAAAGCAGAAAAGGAAGGTAGAAACTCTCAATTATTTCTTTTGGCTTATTTACAATGCCTACTGAAAATGCGTAGTAAAGAAAACAAAAGAATTAAAAATTAGGTAGAATAGAAAAAAAGGTTGAAGAAATATATGAAAAATATAGAACTCACTCAAAAAAATACTAAGAAATCAAAGGAAATAGCTATAGAGTATGTAAACACTTTTAGCCCTTATATCTTTTTATAAAAATGATATTAAAGATGTTGAAAAAAACAGAAAAAGAAATTAAAAAAATATATTGATTTTTGAATCTTCAGATGAGATAAAAAAACTACTTACATTAGTCTACTTTTGAAATTATCAGAAATGGATCCAACAAAAAGAAAAAAAGAGGAGATAGTAAACAAAGTAAAGGAACTTATTCCAGATAAAATCACCGTTGATAACTTTTTTATGAGTTTAAATTATTTAACCCTTCTACGAGATTTATCAGTAAAACAGGATAAGGAAAATGAATTGAGGGAAACGCTAGATGAAGCGGAAAAAGTAGTTAAGAATATTGACACATCGCTTGGTAGTTCCATCCGGAACGATTGGCCTGATTATATACAAATTGTTTTAAACTACGCATTATGTTCAAGTCTAGATGATTTGCAAACTAAAAAATATGTAGACAATGCCCTAAGCAAAGTATCGAGAGAAGCGATTGAAAAAGATTTATGATCGATTGATAGAATCTAAAACAGATACAGTGGAACAAAGGCAAAAATTCTTTATTCTTATTAAAAAATTATTCGAAAAATTTGGCCAAAACTATAGGTCTCAATTTACAAAAGATGGCCAGGATTCTAGTTTTCAATCTATAAAATATCGTGTCTTATATGGGTTAACAGAAAATATGCCTGAGAAAGATAAAGATCTCTTAATAGATATTTTTATTTTAGTTCAACAAGTCAAATATCGACTTATTGTCAAAAAACCAAAGGAACTAAAATTGGCACATTATACTTCTGGTAAAGTTTTACAAATATACTTAAATCAAAAAGATAACGAAAAAAACAATTCAAATGCTATGCCAGATACTATGGTAAATGCTATGGCAAAAGCTATGACAAATACTATGCCAAATGCTATTGCAAATGCTATGGCAGATAGTTATGGCAAAAAGCTATGCCAAATGCTATGCCAAATGCTATTGCAAATGCTATGACAGATGCTATGGCAAAAGCTATGGCAAATGCTAAGGCAAAAGCTATGTCAAATGCTAGTCCGAAGGCTATTCCATATGCGATTAAGACAAAGTAGATT
>BNJU01005405.1_pt1 | contig 82916 bp, 133 predicted proteins | sample 8539281 | NCBI WGS metagenome assembly BNJU01 (sample SAMD00202456, study PRJDB9452) | human saliva metagenome | isolation source: human saliva | place: Japan | reverse complement strand
TGCTATTTATTTTTCTGTATTTTGTTATAATATAAAAATAAAATGTGAGAGGAGTTGAAAAATGAATAAAGCTATTGCTGTTTTTTGATGCTGGACTTGGAAGTTATGCTATTGTGGAAGCAATTAAAAAGCTTATCCTCAAACAAGATATTATTTATTTTGCTGATAGAAAAAGTTTTTCCTTATGGTACTAAAACTACTGAAGAATTAAAAAGCTATTATTGAGAATTCTATTGATTTTCTTTTAGAAAAAGGTGCTAGTTTTATTGTACTTGCTTCAAATGCACCAAGTATAACTATTCTTGATAAAAATAAAAAAATAAAGATAATGTCATAGGAATCTATCCCCCACTTTAAAAGATGTTATAAATGATAAAAAGAAAAAAATACTCTTATCATTGGTGCTAAAGTAATGATTGATAGTCCTGAATTGCAAGAATATATAAAAAGAAGTTGGAGATTTTTCATAAACAATTTCATGTAGAAAAATGCTTCACCTTTAATTCAACTTATTGAAAAGTGGAGATTTTATAAATAATATAGAAAAAAACTGAAAATACTATAAAAAAATTTTATAAAAACTTGTGAAGAAAAAATATGGAAAATTAGATTCAATAACTTTAAGTAGTACTCATTTACCTTGGTTATCTTCTTACTTTCAAAAAAATAATACCTGAAGCTAAACTATATGATCCAGCTGATAGTTTAGTTAAAAAGCTATAAAAAATCATACATAGCACTAGGAAGTGGAAAAAAAGTTTCATTCTATTATTTCAGAATCAGAAAAAAATATCCTGCTGATGAATTTTTAAAAAATTTTAGATACTTTTAAAAATAAAAACTTGATTATGAAATTATTTAAAAATAAAGCTGAGTCTTATTAACTCAGCTTTGATTTTTCTTATTTTACTATTTCTTTTGATTCTTGCTTTCTTAGCAGATAATCCTCTTAAGTAGTAAAGTTTAGATCTTCTTACTCTTCCTACTTTTAGAACTTCAATTCTGTCAATATTTGGAGAATTTACAGGATTATTCTTTCTACTCCAATTCCTGCTGTAACTTTTCTTACAGTGAAAGTTTTTGCAACTCCTCCACCATTTACTCTGATTACAACTCCTTCAAATAATTGAACTCTTTCTTTGTTTCCTTCTTTTTGCCTTTGTAGTACACTCCGATAGTGTCTCCAGCTTTGAATTGTGGAATATCAGTTCTTAGATATTCTTTTTCAACTAGTTCGATTAATTTTTCTTTCATCTTTTTCCTCCTCAAGATATTCATTTAATTTTTATTAAAGCGGAATATCAATTTTTACCAAAGTAATTTCTACCCTTATTTTTAATCTTTGTCAACATAGCTTTTTCTATTTTAAATATTTATATTTGATATAAATTAGAAAATAATGATTATAATTATGGAAAAAGATAGGTTGGTGATAGTATGAATCAAGATATTTATATTAAACTTTTTAGAAGAGTTATTAGCAAATATTAATGATGGTATTCATTTTGTTGACCAAAAACATTACTCAAATATATAACCATAATATGGAAAAAAATTGAAGGAATGGATGCAAAAAGTTATAATTGGAAAAATTTTCAGAAATATTTTTAAAAGATATTCCTGAAGAAGAAAAGTACACTTTTAAAAAGCACTAAAAGGAATATCTATCAAAGACAATATCCAAAGATACCAAAACAAAAATGGGAAAAGAGATCATTGCCTTTAAATACTACTCTACCTATAAAAGTAAATGGAAAGATTTTAGGGTGCTTTAGAAATATCTAAAAGATATAACTAAAATAAAAAACTTTCTGATGAATTGATAAAAATTACAAACTGTAAATAATGAAATAAATGAAAATCTTTCTTGTTGTAAAAAGCAAATATAGTTTTGACGATATTATGGTGAATGTCCTAAAAATAAAAAGAACTATAGAGTTAGCTAAAAAGTGACTGAAAGTGATGCTACTGTTTTTATCTATGGAGAAACTGGAACAGGTAAAGAACTTTTAAGTCAAGCTATTCATTATGGAAGTTCAAGAAAAGATAAGCCCTTTTATAGCAATAAACTGTGCTACTTTTTACCAGAAACTTTATTTGAAAGTATTTTATTTGGAACAGAAAAAGGTGGTTTCACTGGAGCTACAAATAAAAATGGGCTATTTGAACAAGCAAATGGAGGAACATTACTTCTTGATGAAATAAATTCTATACCCCTATAGAATTACAAGCTAAACTTTTAAGAGTCCTACAAGAAAAACTGTTAGAAGAATTGGTGGAGTGAAGGATATTCCTGTTGATGTAAGAGTCATTTCAACTACTAATGAAAATCCAAAAGATATTATAAAAATGGAAAAAAATGAGATTAGACTTTGTATTATAGATTAAATTTAATTTATTTAGAACTATCTCCATTAAGAGAAAGAAAGAGGATATATTACTTCTTAGTCAAAAATTTTTTAAACTATTATAATAGAAAATTCAAATAAAAATATAAAAGGTTTAAGTAAAGAAGTTGAAGAAGTTTTTTTATGCAATATCTTTGGCCTGGTAACATTAGGGAGTTAGAAAATGTTATACAGTCTAGTACAGATTTTTAACAAATGAAGATTTTTGACTAAAAAGAATTTTTAAATATAAATTGGGATGAAAATTTTCTTTCAAAAAGAAAGTAAAAAGAAGAAAAAATTTTTATCAAGATAGTTCCTGATTCTGATATCGACATTGACGATAACATTGATGAAAACGATCCTAATTTATTAAAATAATCTTATGGCAAAAAATGGAAGAAAAAAATATAAGAGAAGCTGTTGATAGCTATCCATATAATTTAAGTAAAGCTGCTGCTTATCTTGATATAAAGCCATCAAGCACTTCAATATAAAATGAAAAATATAACATTAAATAATTTTATATGTTTTTATAAAATATCTATATTAAAGCAATATAATTTTGTAAAAATAAGATGCTATTACAGATTTGCAGTAGCATCTTTTTATGATAATATTTCTATTATTTTAAGATTATCCATCTTTGGAATTAATCTTTTTATAAAATTCTTCATCTAAAGCTTTATTTATATACTTTTTCTTTAAAATCATTTTATAAATTCAGTTAAACTTTTGTTATCTCCCAGTTCAGATAATCTCATATATTCTTTTATTATCTCAAACCAAGGACTTTCTTTTTGTCCTAAGCCTCTTTGAAAAGAAAAGTATTATCAGCAGAATTAAAATAAAAATTTAACTTTTTAATTTCTAAGATAGAGCTAGCCTTTCTTTTTACAGATAAATCTTATATTTTCTGTAACTTGTAAATTGCTAACCTCTTTATCAAACCATATAGCATCAAAAGCTATTTCAATAATATCCTTTTTCTTTTATATCATTAAGAGCTTTAAATTTTTCAAGTGCTATGGCTTACATATTTTTCTATAATCCTTAGCTGTATCTTTTTCTAATTTTTCAAATGCTGCAACAAACTTAGATCTTTCATCTTTTGGAATATCTTTAAGCATATCATATTGCTCTTGAGATATCTCACCATCTCTAATAGGCAAGATATATTAGCTTTATGTATATCATATTCATATATATTCCTTTTTGTAAACAAAGTTTTCCTCCATAATACTCTTCTTATTTAGATTTCAACTCTATCATCTAAGGCTCTTTGAGATAGTTGCAGTATCTAGAAAATTCTAAGTTTCCTCCCATAGAATTCCACTGGCTAACTTTGTAATCTTTTATGCAAAATTTTAATAAGTTTGGCAAGATACATATAGTAGTTTCTCCTTCTATATTAGGAGTTAGTTGCTAAATTATTTCTTCTATATCTTCTTTTCCTAATCTTTCAATCAAAGATTTTAATATTTAATTCATTTGGAGTTATCCCATTTAAAGGATCAAGTCTACCATTTAAAGACATGGTGAACTCCTCTGTATTTGTAGTTTTCTCAAAAATCATAATATCTTTACTTTCTTCTACTACACAGATTATATTATGATTTCTTGTATTATCGAAACATATATTACAAAGTGTCACTTTCACAGTAGATTTCCACAGATAGGCATCTTTTAACATTATCTTTTACTGCTAAAAGAGCTTCTGCAAAATTTTTAACATCTTCTTCTGATTGATTTAGTATATGAAAAGCATATCTCGTTGCAGATTTTTTGACCTACACCTGGTAACTTATTAAATTCCAATATCAGTCTTTCTAAACTTTTAGTTGGCATTGTTATCTCTAACTAAAGTGACTTCTTAAATTCTTTTGTTGTTTGCTAATTTCTTCTTTCTTTACCAAGTTCAGCATTTTTAATTATATAATCGTCTACTCTATCTTCATAGTCAGATTCCATATTTTCTATAATATCAATAATTTCTGAATAAGACATACTTTCTTTTAAGTAGTCTTTTAAATTAAAAGTAATTCTACTCTTTTCTATTATCTCTATTTTTCTATCATTGTCTTCTATTTCTCTTTTAATTTGATTTTCTTCTTTCTTTCTTACTAATTCTAATACAGTATCCATTTTTACCTCTTTTCTCGATTATCTTGACTAATAAAATAGCTAAATCATAATCTTTTTCTATACTCTTTCTTCTATCAACAGAGCAAGCTTGTTCAAGTGGATGAGTTACCATTTCATTCTTTTCAATTCCAACCATAACTCCTGCTTCACCTTTATTTAAAACTTCCACTGCTTTTGCTGCCATTCTACTGCTAGAACTCTATCACGTCCTGAAGGGTTCCTCCTCTTTGGATATGTCCTAAAACAACTGATCTAATTTCACTGTTGATATGTCCTCTTAATTTTTCTTCAATATCAAATACATTTCCAACACCTTCAGCAACTAAAACTATATCATGCAGTTTACCATTCTTTCTTCTTTCTTTTAGCTGTAATGCTAGCATTTCAATAGGATTATCCATTTCTGGTATCATTATTCCATCTCCACCACCTGCTATACAAGCGTGTAGGCTAAATCTCTGCTCTTCTTCCCATAACTTGAACTAAAATTGTTCTTTCATGAGAAGTTGCAGTATCTCTAATCTTTGACATAGCATCTAAAATAGTGTTTAAACAAGTGTCAATACCAAGAGTAAAATCAGTTCCACAGATATCATTATCAATAGTTCAGAATTCCTACAACTTTGATTCCATGTTCTTTTATATAAAAGGTTAGCTCCACGATATAGAACCATCTCCACCTATAACAACTAAATAATTTATTCCTTTCTTTCTTAAATTATTTGCTGCAATTTCTCTGAAATCTTAGCTTCTTTAAATTCTTCACAACGTGCAGTTAATAAGACTGTTCACCTTTATCTATTATACCCTGATACAAATCTACCTGTCGTAGGAAATATCTCGTCATTTAGCATTCCTAAATACCTCTTCTTATTCATAGACTTCAAAACCATAAGATTCTGCAATTTTTGCTGTTTGCTCTTATAGCAGCATTCATTCCGAGTGCATCTCCACCACTTGTCAATATAGCTAATTTTTCCATTTTTACTCCCACCTTATCTACTAAATACTCCCATTTGTCTAAATTTTTCATATCTTTTTCTACTAATTCATCAATGGTAATTTTTCAAGTTCTTCTAATGTTTCTAAAACCACTCTTTTAGATTAATAGCTGTTTCTTTGGGTGCACGATGAGCTCCTCCTAGAGCTTCGTCTATAATACCATCTATTAAACCAACTTTTAATAAACTTTGTGATGATAGTTTTAAATTATTTTGCCTTCTTCCACTCTACTGAGGATCTTTATACAATATTGCTGCACATCCTTCTGGTGAAATTACAGAATAAACAGAGTTTTTCAAGCATGAATACTTTATCTGCTACTCCTAATCCTAAAAGCTCCTCCTGAACCTCCTTCACCTGTACAACTGATATTATAGGAGTTTTTATTCCACTCATTTCCATTAAGTTTCTTTGCTAAAGCTTCTCCTTGTCCATGTTTTTCAGCTTCAAGTCCTGGATAAGCCCCTGGTGTGTCAATAAAAGTTAAAATAGAATTCTAAATCTTTCCAGCCATTTCATAAAGTCTTAAAGCCTTTCTATATCCTTCAGGATTAGCCATTCAAAATTTCTAAAAACTTTTTCTTGCATTGTTCTACCTTTTTGATGTCCGATTATCATAAAATCTTTTTCCATCAATCTTACAAAGTCCTCCAACTATTGCTGGATCATCTCTAAACAATCTATCTCCATGTAGTTCAATAAAATCTGTTGTTATATTTTCATATAATCTAGAGTATATGGTCTTTCTGGATGTCTAGAAACCATAACTCTTTGATAATCAGTTAAATCTTCATATAAAACTTTAAAAACAATATCTCTTTGATCTTTTTAATTTATTTATTTCTTCTGTTAAATCCACTTCTTTTTCTTCTGAAAACTTTTTAATTCTTCTATCTTTATGTTCTAATTCATCTATTTGAAATTCAAATTGCATTTACTACCCTTAAATTATGTTATTAAGCACCTTAAATATAGTTTCTTTTTAAATCTTCTCTCTTAGCAATAATGTCTACCATTCCACATTCTTGTAAAAATTCACTCTTTTGGAAATTTGTCAGGCAATTTTTGTCTAATAGTTTTGCTCAATAACTCTTGGTCAGCAAATCCAATTCTTGCATTTGGGTTCACTTATAATAATATCTCCTAACATTGCAAATGAAGCTGTAACTCCTCCAGTAGTTGGATTAACTGGAACAGATATAAAAGGTAATCCTGCTAATCTCATCTTTTTTTAGCTGCAGCAGATGTCTTAGCCATTTGCATAAGAGAAAACAGTCCTTCTTGCATTCTTGCTCCTCCAGAAATAGCAACAACAACTGCTGGGAATTTTATGTTCTATAGCTCTTTCTAAAGCTGCAGTTATTTTTCTCCTACAACTAGAACCCCTACTTCACCCATAAAATTGAAGTCCATACAACTATACTTACTTTTAGTCCATTTAATTTCTCCTAGACCACTTATAACTCTTCTTTCATTCCAGAGTCACGTTCAGCTTTTTCATGCTTTTCTGTATATTCAGGGAAATCTATTGGGTTTCCTGCTGTTAGATTAGAATCTTCTTCTTTAAATGTTCCTTCATCAATTAAAAGTTCAATTCTTTCTCTTTGCACTCATATTAAAAATAATGATTACAGTTTGGACATTTTCAATTTTCTTTTATCTCAGACTTATGAGATAAAAACTCCTAAAATGGACATTTTGTTATTTCTTCCTCTTTTAAATTATCAATATTTTTACCTTGTATTTTGCTCTTTTCTTTTTCTTCTTCTGAATTATTTTTCAGAAACAGTAGCATACTTCTTTTTGATTGTGTTATATTAGTTAAACCTAAATTTTTACTAAATCTTTAAAATTGACATTGTTTCACCTCTTTTTATTCTTAACACTTATTAAAAATCATACTTCATTTTATTATATTTTCTAAGTTTTTCAAATATTTTTTTATTTTTTTCTAAATTTCTTACTTTTTCTTTATTTATATGTAAATCCTCTACTTTTCTTTCTTCTTTCACTTTCATTTTGTTATTTTATTTTTTATTTTTATGGTATAATTTATTAAAAATATTTTGGAGGAAATAACTATGAACAAAAATAAAAATCTTTTTATTTTTATTTTTCACTATTAACATTAACAGCTTGTAGTTCTATAGATTCTTATATACCAAGTTTTTAACTGAAGGTTCTACTCCTGCTGCTATACAAGAAGCAGTTTGCTTCAAGTTAATCCTGATAAAGAGCTTTTATAGTGTTGCTTCTTCTCAACTTTCTAAAAGTGGTTCTACATTAGCTCAATCTCGTGCTAATAAATCTGCTTCTGAATCTTTAGAAGAAAAGTTAAATCTGAGTAGAAGCTCAACTTTAGGGGTTACTTAGAAGATGGATGCTTTTTCAAAAAGTATTGTTAATCCAGCTTTCTCTGATCTAGCTAACTATTCTACTGACCTTTCAATGAAAAAGTACTCAAAAAGGTGCTTGGGAAGATTCAGAAAAAGTATATTCTCTACTAACTGTTGATAGAGTGAAGTAATGAAAATTACTGATACTGTTTTTAAAGACTTTATCAAAACAGCTTCTAAAAATTTTAGGAAATGTTAAATAACAAATATATCTTATTGAATACACCTATTGTCTAGGGCATAGGTGTATATATATATGAAAAAGCTAGGGGCTGATGCAAAAATAAAAATAGTTCGTTACTGAGTAAGTTTCTTACGATAAAAATCAAGAATTCGCTAAGTCAGAAACTCGTTCAGACATTCTGATTTGTAGCTCATTCTATTTGATATCTAAAAATTAGTAACTCACTATTTTGACTTTGTAAATTAGATAGAATGTAAGCCCTATAAAATGAGAACTTAGGTTGAAATTGACAAAGAATCTAAAGTACAATATTTTTGAAAACTTAGAACTTTCAAATAGAGAGGTTCTTGGAGTAGTTAAAGCTAATGCCTATGGATTAGGGTTCTGTGGAAATTGCTAAAATTTTACAAGAGGTAGGAGTCAATTTTTTGGACTTGCTAATCTTGAGGAAGCAATAGAATTACAAGAAGCAGGGTATAAATGCTAACTTTTTAATTTTTAGGTGCAAGTTTTGAAGATGAACTAGTTGAAGCTACTAAAAGAGGTATACACACTGCTATTAGTTCTATGCAGCAACTAAGATTTTTTTAGTGGAAAATAATTTAAATCCTAATATACATTTAAAAATTTGATACAGGTATGACAAGATTAGGTTTTGAAGTTGATGAAGCTGAAAAAGTAATAAATTTCTGTAAAACTAATAACTTAAATCTAGTTGGATTTTTACTCATCTGTCAGATAGTGATGGTAATACTATAGACACTAAAAATTTTACCTTTAGAACAAATTGAAAAAAGTTTAAAAAATATATTAAAGGGCTTAGATTTAAAAATATACATATTTCTAATAGTGCTGGTATAACTAATTTTTCATGAAAATATATTGGAAAATCTTGTAAGAGCTGGTATAGCTATGTATTCTTTTACAGGGTAACAAGAAAACTCCTTGTTTAAAAATGTATTTACTATAAAAGTCAAAAGTTCTATTTACAAAAAAGTTAATAAAGACTCTTTTTGTATCTTATGGTAGACATTATACTCTTCCAGCTGACTCAACTTATGCAGTTATACCTATAGGTTATGCAGATGGTTTAAAAAAATATCTAACTAAGGGTGGCTATGTTTTTAATAAACAATCATAGATGTGAAATAATAGGTAATATCTGTATGGATATGACTATGGTAAGAATACCTAAAGAACTTGAAAAACTATAAAAATTTCTGATGAAGTTACAGTTATAAATGCTGATATCATAGATAATTTAAATATTCCAGAACTTTGTGTGTAGAATTTATGACAGGTATGGGTAGAAGAGTTAAAAAATTATGGTTTAATAATATCTAGCAAGTCCCTACTTCTATAAGTGGGAGTAGTTTACTGAAAACTACTGCTACTATGTTATAATTTACTAATTATTATAATTTTTGAATTAAGGAGATTATGAAAAGAAGTTTATCTGGAATACAACCAAGTGGAATTTTACATATAGGAAACTACTTTCGGTGCAATGAAACAATTTGTTGATTTACAAAGTGATTATGATGGTTTCTATTTTATTGCTGACTATCATTCTTTAACATCGCTTACTGGTCCTGAAACATTAAGAGAAAATACATATAATATAGTTTTGGATTACCTTGCTATTGGGCTTGATCCAAAGTAAATCAACTATATTTTTACAATCTAATGTCCCTGAACATACAGAATTGACATGGCTTCTTTCAAATATAACTCCTGTTGGACTTTTAGAAAGAGGACATTCATATAAAGATAAAAACAGCTAAAGAATACCTGCAAACACAGGGACTTTTAACTTATCCTGTATTGATGGCAGCAGATATTTTTTAATCTATGACTCAGATGTAGTTCCTGTTGGTAAGGATCAAAAAGCAACATTTAGAAATGACTAGAGATATTGCTATGAAATTCAATCAACAATATGGAGTAGAATTCTTTAAACTACCTGAACCATTAATTTTAGATGATTCTGCTATTGTTCCTGGAACTGATGGACAAAAATGAGTAAATCATATAATAATACTATTAATATGTTTGTTACTAAGAAAAAAATTAAAAGAACAAGTTATGAGTATAGTTACTGACTCTACTCCACTTGAAGAACCAAAAAATCCTGACAATAATATTGCAAAAGCTTTATGCTTTGTTTAACAATATAGATAAACAAAACGAATTAAAGAAAAATTCTTTAGCAGTAATTTTTGGTTATGGACATGCAAAAACTGAATTATTAAATTCTATCTTAGAGTATTTTGCAGTTGCTAGAGAAAAAAGAAGAACTTGTAAAAGATATGGACTATGTTAAAGATGTTTTAAATGAAGGGTCTAAAAAAGCAAGAGCTATAGCTATAGAAAAATTCAAAAAGCTAAAGAAATTGTTGGATTAGTAGAAATATTTATTAATAATAAGCTATTATGAGTAATAAAAAAGTAAAAATAGTTCGTTACTGGTAGATTTCTAGTTTTTATAGCAGATTACTTGCCAGCCTATAATGTTTCTAGAAAGCTCCACAAGGCTCTTTCAACATTATAGGACGTCGCAATAATCTTAAATATTCTAAAAATCTATATTCATAACTTACTTATTTTTACTTTTTAATTCCCTGATTGTAAGTCTGAGAATTTTCTTTCTATATCATATTTTAAAAAAATTCATTTTTAATTTTTACCTTTATTTTTTTCTTTTAAAGTAAAGCTATACATAAATCTCTAACATCTTTTATAGTCTTACTATCATATATAATATCTATAAATTTTAAATCACTAAATCCACTTTGTCTCAAACCAAAGATTTCTCCTGAATTTCTTAATTTCAAATCTTCTTCAGCTATTATAAATCCATCTTCTGTTTTTTTCCATAATAGATAATCTTTGTTTAGAGTTTTCAGTAGTTGACTCAGAAATTAAAAAACAATATGATTGTTTTGAACCTCTCCCAACTCTTCCTCTAAGTTGATGTAGAGACAGACAGTCCAAACCTTTCAGCATTATAGATAGTCATAATAGTAGAGGCTGGTACATCTATACCAACTTCAATAACTGTCGTTGCTATTAAGATATCATATTCTTTATTTTTAAATTTAAGCATAACTTCATCTTTTTCTTTAGCTTTCATCTTTCCATGAATTATTCCAATTTTCTTATCTGAAAATCTTCTTTCTATTTCTTCAGAAACCTTTATCTACAGATTTTAAAACCATCTTTATCACTTGTTTCAATAAGTGGTGCAACAAAATATGCTTGATTTCCACTATTTACTTTTTATAGATAAAATCATACATTATTGATAAGTCTTTATCATTAGCTATCCATTTTGTTTTTATAGGAGTTCTTCCTGGTGGTAACTCATCTATTATTGATAAATCTAAATCTCCATAGATACTTAAAGCTAATGAACGAGGGTATAGGAGTAGCAGTCATAACTAAAAGATTGCCTAAGAAACCTTTTTCTCTTAATTTATTTCTTTGATTTACACCAAATCTATGTTTGTTCATCTATAACTATAAGACCTAATTTTTTTAAATACTACATTATCTTCTATCAAAGAATGAGTTCCTATAACTATATCAATATCTCCATTAGCAATAGCTTCTAATATCTCAGTTTTTTTCTTACCTTTTATACTAGAAGTCAATAGACCTACTCTTAGACCTATTTTTTCAAGTCTTTCTTTCATACCTAAATAATGTTGATTAGCTAGGATTTCTGTCGGTGCCATCAATGCTCCTTGATAGCCATTCTCTGCCATATAGATAAGCATAACTGTTGCAACTGCAGTTTTCCCACTTCCAACATCTCCTTGCACGAGTCTATTCACAATTTTTCCATCTGAAATCTCATCATAGATTTCTTTTTATAACCTTTTTTTGAGCTCTAGTTAATTCAAATGGGTAAAAAGTTCTAAAAACTTTCTTACTTTTTCTTTTCCTTCAATCTCATATTTTCTTTAGTGTTTAAACTATCTATAATAAATCTATTTTTAAGTATGCCCCAATTCTAAAATTAGTAGTTCTTCTGTTGCAAATCTTAGATTAGCTAGCTTCTATTGCTTGAACTGATTCAGGAAAATGTATATTTTTAATTGCTTGAGTTCTTTCAAAAATCTCTTTATATCCTTTAACTAAATCATTAGGAATATTTTTCTTCAAAAGTATTTTAAAAAGTTTTCTAAAAATTTCTTAATTATTTTTCTTAAATTATTTTTGAGTAATACTTTTATTTGAACTATATATTGGTAAAATTTCTTTAGCTGTTTCTTTTCTTGTCCTTTATATAATTTATATTCAGGATTAATAAATTGAAAAAGATTAGATTTTTAGTTTGTCCAATAAATATATATTCTTCTCCTACTTTAAGTGACTTACTTATATAGGGCATACCAAACCATAAGACTTCCATTATACCTGTCCCATCAGTTATCATAGCCTTGACTATTTTTTCCCACTTCTATTTGGCATATTAGAACAGACATAACACTAGCCTTAACAACTACATATTCATTAAAGTTAAATCTCCAATATTTTTAACATTACTTCTATTATCGTATGCTCTAGGAAAATAATAGATTAAATCATAAATGGTATCTATACCTAAAGATTTTAGATTTACTACTTGCTTTGCTGTTATATATTTACTAGGAAGATCTTCCAACTTAGTATACATCTTTTTATAAGCTTCTATCATATAGACTCCTTAAAAAATGAGCTGTTGTAAAATATTTTTCAACAGCTCCACTTTTTATTCTAATCTAATTGTTCTAATATTTCATCTGAAATATCGAAAGTTTGAGTAAACATTTTTGAGAATCATCTAAATCTTCTAAAGCATCATAAAGAGCCATAACTTTTTTTGCTGTTTCTAAATCAGTAATTTCAACAGTATTTTCAGGTATCATAGTGATTTCAGCATCTTCATATTGATAACCAGCATTCTTTAAGTTTTCTAAAAACTGTTTGAAATTCTGTATATTCAGTTGTAACTTCAAAAACTCCATCACTCTCTTCAACATCTTCTGCTCCTGCTTCCAATGCTGCCATCATAAACTCGTCTGTATCTATACCTTCAGATTTTACAGTTATGATTCCTTTTTTCTTAAACATCCAAGATACTGCTCCATCAGCTCCAAGATTTCCATCTTTACGAGAAAATGTCATTCTCATTTCAGATGCTGTTCTATTTTTATTATCTGTTACAGCCTCAACTATAAATGCAGTTCCTGCAGGACCATAACCTTCGTATCTCATTTCTGTAAAATCTACACCTTCTAATTCTCCAGAACCTTTTTTTAATAGCTCTTTCTAGAATATCTTTTGGCATATTTCCAGCTTTAGCTTTTTCTATTGCAAGTCTAAGTCTTGGGTTGAAGTTAGGGATCACTTCCTCCTTCTTTAGCTGCAATTGTTAACTCTCTTCCAAATTTTGTAAATAACTTTGCTCTTTTCTTATCTTGAGCACCTTTTTCTATGTTGTATATTATTCCATTTACTATGTCCAGACACAGAAAAAACCTCCTATAATTTTTTTAATTTATATTAAATTTTATCATATATAAGAAATTTATTCTAGCCTTTTTATTGTTTTTATCTAATTTTAGATATAATACCAATACCAAAGACAGGTCCACTATGACTACCTATAGTAGCACCTATTTCAAATCTTCCTTTATATTCTATTTTTTTCTCATAGTATCTGCTGTTTTTCTTTAAGATATCTGTACTTTTGTAATTCTTGGTTAGTTCCTCCCCAAGCTGTGTATAGATAGATACTATTTTTACCTTCATTTTTTTATAATTTTTTTCCATGTAAGAGATAGCTCCTCTTTCTCCAAAAGTCTTAGTTTCAAGAGTAACTTCACCATCTTCAATTTTTAGAAACAGGTCTTAATTTTAAAAGACTTCCTATCATTGAAGAAGCTCTTCCAATTCTTCCACCTTTTTTTCTAAATAAGTTAAATCACTTACTGCAAAAGTATACTTTCATTTTATCTGCAATTTCATAAAGTCTTGCTAGTATAGTTTCAAGTTTTGCATCTTCTTTAGCCATTTTTGCAGCTTCAAGCACTTGATAAAGCTTGACCAAATGTTACAGACTTAGAATCAACTATAATTATATCTTTTTCTCTTTTTATCATTTCTCTTGCAACTTTTTGCAACTTGTTGAGTTCCACTCATCTTACTAGACATATGAATAGAAATTATTTTTTTCATATCCTTTATTAAATAATTCTTCATAATAATCTCTAAATTCTGCTGGAGAAGGTTGAGCAGTTTTTGGAACAACCTTTTTCTGTTATAAGTTTATGCAAAATTCTTTTTTTAGTTAAATCAACACCATCTTTATAGTTGTTTTTCACCTATTCTAAGTCTTACAGGTATAATTGTTATATCTAGTCCTTCTATCATTTCATGAGTTAAATCTGAAGCTGAATCTGTTAAGATAGCTATCTTTCGATAGACTAGGATCTCTTTGTTCTAAGTAGATATAATAAGAATAGTTATCTTGTTCTCCATCATACATATAGAATTTCTTTTAAATTCTTAGCAGTGATAATTTTCATTAGCTTCTTCTGTAGCTGTTTTTCCTTTAACTACAGTAAGAGATAAAGTTTTATCATTTATATTTTGTCACATACTATTTTAATTAAATCTTCAAGTGTTTCTGCTTTTTCTGTTAAAAGCACCATTTACAAAGAGCTATATGATCTCCAACTTTTAATTTCTATATTATTTACTTTAGTATCTCTAACAGCCTTTGTAATTTCAATAGAATTATTGAAATTTCAATTGTCTTAATAGACTTTGAAGATTCATTTTTCTATTTTTAGTGAAATAATATCCTTCTAACATTGTCTTTTGTATCTATAACTATAATATCTCTTTTATCTCTTTGTGCAGCTAATTTTTGCACTAGCAATAATATTTTTGTTATTAGGTAGTATGTATATAGTTTTTGCACTAATCTTTTTCAATCCATCTTCTATATCTGCAACAGAAGGGATTTTTAGTTTGTCCTCCAATTAAAGTTGCAGCAGCTCCATCTTTTAAGAAAAAGTTCAGCTATGTTTTTATTATCTACCACAGCATAGATAGCTACATTATTTTTCAATATTTTTTTCGTTAAATAGTAATTTAACTGTTTCTTCCTCTTCAACTACAAGACTTTTTCCACCATTTAATTCTTCTTCTTTAACTAAAAACATGGTTATGTTGAATTTCCATATTTTCAATTTTCATATTGTTTAAGTTACCTAAAAGCTCCAGCTATTTCTAAGACTTGTCCAGGATGGTTAGTATGTATATGTGTCTTAGTTTTCTTTCTTGTTTGGGCAACAACCATAGAATCTCCAAGTTGTTGAATTTTTGCCTTATATTCTTCTAAATCAAAATCTCCTGATTCTATTATAAACTCAGTACAATATTTAAATTTTATTTCATTTTTATTTACATATTCAAGTTTTTGCTTTTCTGTTTACTTGAGAATTTGCTATTCTAGCTAAATCTTTTAGCATTTCAGGATCTGTTACAGATTTTTCAAAACCCTTCAAGTACATAGAAAAATCCCTTTTTCCTCCTGCATCAACAACTCCAGCTTCTTTTTAATTTAGGGTAGAAGATTAGGAGTATCATCAACGGCTTCAGCAGCAGCATTTTTTAAATGAACTAAGAAAGGTATAAAATTATCTTTTGGACCTTCATAAGCTATTGCTGCTTCAGAAACTTTTCTTATAACAGTAAGTATTGTTCCTTCAACTGGTTGACTAACAGCCATATATGCTCTTTCTTTTGCAGAAACAAATGCTCTTGCAGCCTTAGGAATAGTAATTTCTTCTGTATCTCTAACTTCATCTAAGAATCCTTGAATAATTTGAGATAAAATTGTTCCTGAGTTTCCTCTTGCTCCTAATAGAACAGCTTCAGAAATTATATCTACAAGCTCTTCCATTTTAGGCTCAGTTTGTAAACCTATTAAAGCATTTTCTACTGATTGTAATGTCATAGACATATTTGTTCCTGTATCTCCATCAGGAACTGGGTAAACATTTAAGTCATTTAAAAACATCAGCATATTTTTAAAAAGCCATCTACTTGCTGCTATAAATAACTTAGTTAACCTAAGTGGTGTTAAAAACTTTTTATTTCTATTTTCATATTACCTCCAATTAGAAATGTTGGTGGGCTAACTACCCACAGTGCTTTTTACTTCTTTTTTGAAGTATTTTTTTAAATCTATGGTTTAAAACTAGATTTGAAATATAGACTATCACCCTTTTGCTAATTTATATTTTTTTATTAGCTACATATACTTCTAGTTCACCTTCTAATATATATATAAATTCTTCTGAATTACCATGACTATAATAGTCTCTTCCACTTTCTCCATCTACACCTATTTCATAAATTATAGGTTCCATATTTTTTTCTTTGTTGCTTGCAAGTAAAATTCCCATTTTGATATTTGAATCAATACTTTCTATATATCTTACATTTTGCAGCCTTTAACGTACTCAATATTTCTAATATCATCTTCTTCATCTTCAATAAGATATGCAACTCTAACATCTAAGGTATGAGCTATCTTCTTTAAATTTTCTATTGAAGGAGAAGCTTTTCCTTGTTCAATTTGAGATAAGAAACTTGCTGATAAATCTACTTTTTGTTGCAAGTTCTCTTAAAGACATTCCTTTATCGTTTCTACTTTTCTTTAATTTCTCACCTATAGTCATTTCCTTTTACCGTACCTTTTTATTTTTAATATTTTTTTAATAAGTTATAAAGAGCATGCATCATTGCTCTTTGTCTTATTTTATTTCTATCACCTTTTTAATTCTCTTCTAAAAATCTTTTACTTCATCTTTTACTCTAATTCCAATATATACAAGCCCAACAGGTTTTTCTTTTTGTTCCTCCACCTGGTACTAGCTATTCCAGTAGTTGAAATTGCAACATCTGTCTTTAGACCTGCAAGCATTTCTCTTGCTACTTCTTCACTCACAGCTCCATATTTTTTTCTAAAGTTTCTTTTTACTTTCAATCTTTTTATCTTAGCTTCATTTGAATAAGAAACTATACTTTCTATAAAGTTTTCAGATATTCCTGGAACTTCAATCAACTTACTAGCTATCATTCCACCTGTACAAGATTCAGCTGTTGAAATTGTAAGTGGTTTTTTCCCTGAATTTAGACATTCATAAATCGTGTTTTTCTATTCTATCATTATCTTCCCCGATTATGAACTCAGATATTCTATTATATAATTTTTTTAACAATTTTTTTCTACACTCTTTTTGTTTTTCACTACTTGTTTGTAGTCTTATTAGAGTTCCATAGTCCTTAACTAAAAATTCATAGAATATACCTTCTTCGGTAAATAAATCTTTTACAGTATTTTCAAGGGTACTTTTCTCCTATACCATAAGTAATTATATCTTTGATATATATTTGAGTTTTTAAATTATTTTCTTTAACATAATGTTTTAAAAAAATTTTAGGAAACATATTTTTTTAATTCATTTGGAAAAACCTGGAAAGGCAACTAGCCCATCAACATAAACTGCTGGTGCCATACCTACATCATTTTTTTAAAAGCTAATAGCTCCTTCAGGCTTTTCAACTTCCTTAAAAATTAGTCTTTATTAGGATTTTTATATGCTTTTATATTTCTTTAAAAAGCTCTGCTTTTTCTTTTTTTCATCAATTATTAATTTTTTTCTTTAAAAAAACTTTTGCCATTGCTTCCTTAGTTATATCATCATCAGTAGATCCTAAATCCCCTGTTAAAAATAACTAAATCAACATTCTTTCTTTGCATATTTTAAAAGCTTTTTACTATTTCATCCATGACATCTCTAACTGTCATTTTAAATTCTATTTCTATTCCATATTTATTTAATTCTTCTGCTATATAGATACTATTTGTATCTATTGTCGCTCCATTTAATAATTCTGTTCCTACTAAAAATATTCCTGCTTTCATTTTTCCTCCATTAATAGAAAAAAATTTTTGTCCAGATAAATACTAGAATAAAAGTTACCTATAATTCCAGCTAAGAAATCATCTAAGACTACTCCTACACCATTTCCAAAATTTTTGTGATTTATATATAGGTCCTATTTTAGTTATATCTAATATTCTAAAAATTACAAATGCCAATCCCATAGCAATTAAAGTTGCCTTTTACTCCAACAGGATTTGATTAAAAAAATAAGGTAGTCAAGAACCCAAGAACTTCGTCAATTACAACTGCTTGTGGATCTTCTTTTTTTAAATATTTCTTTTTCACATATATCTGATACATAAACTGCTATAGCAAAGAATGTAACTAAAAAAATACTAAGTAAAAATGAGTTGTAAACCATTACATTTATAAAAAAATCTTTTTAATATATGTTAAGAATAAAAAAATATTGGTATTCCTCCAAGAGTTCCAAATGTTCCTGGCATAAATGACATTTCTCCTAAACCGAAGCAAGTGGCTAGGGTTTTTTTATAAGTTTATGATTATGTCCTGACATCAATACACCCCCTTTTATAGTTATATTCTCTGTATTCACCTTTTTCTTGTCTTTTAATTGTTTTCAAAAACTTTTTTTATTTCATCAATAGTTTCAGTGGTAAATTCTAAAACTATTATATCCACATTTAGTTTTTTTAATATCTTCTTCTATATTGATGATATTAAGTGGCTTATCTAAAAATATTTCTGTACCATATTCATTTCTGATAATATTAAATCTATCATTTTTCTTTATTGGTAATAACTTCATCTTTTATTCTCAGCTATGTCTACATCTATAGTCATTCCTTTTTAACTTTTGAATAAACTAGCAAAGCCTTTTTTTAATCTTGTCTTTCCTAGTTCTCTTATTTTAGCAAAAGTTTATTTCAGGTGAAACTATAAAACTTTCTAAGTTCTTTATTCTCTCCAAAACTGAAATAGTATAAGAATTTACTATATTCATATTCAATTCAACATAACAGATGAATTTTTTTATTTTCTAATAACTCATAGAGATTAGAAGCCAATTTATTATCTAAATTATGTTGACTTTAACTTAGATTGTTTTAGCTATATCATAAGTTCTATCATATATTTCACTTATATTATATTCATCTTTTTACTTTTTCTAAAAAGCTTTCTTTGTTCCTCATTAGAGACAATAACCCTTATTTCTACATCTTTAGGCTCATCTTTTTCTATCTCTAATTTAAAAATATTCTTGATTATTTTGCTTTTTAATTCACTGTCTAAATCTCTTCTAAAAATATGAAAGTATTTCTCTCGAAAACTTTTCAACAGCTGTTCTTTTTTTAAATTTTTTTAATTCTGATAGAGGAATAAAAAAATATCTTCATCTATATCAACTTCAATATTTTTTTAACAGTAAATTCACTGTCACCTATTTCAGATAACTTTTTCCTTTATATCCTCTTCACTTATAGCTCTTTTTTTGTGCCTTTTTGAGTTAAAGTTTCAGAGATTTCTTCTAAATTTAAAATTCTATTTCCATTTTCATCTTCCAAATAAATTTTTAAATTTAATTTTCTCATTTAATTTAGCAGTAAAAATCAAAAATTTACTTCTAACTTTTTATCTGTATTTTTTTAATTTTTTTGAAATTTCATCATTTAATCTTTTATTGTAATTTCTAAAAATATACTTTTGTTCCTTCTGGGAAAATTTAAAATTAACTTTTCATTTTTATAAGCTATTTTTCTATCTTCTTTTACATTAGCTACATTTATCTTTCCTATATATGTTCCACCAAGATTTTTATAATCCTTAGAGACAAAAGTTACTCCATCTCCTGAAACTATATCTTCATCTAGCCTTATATTCTTTCCTAGGACTTCTCCTATTTTTTTCACCCATATTATATGAATAATCTCTATTCATAATAGCTTTTATCATTGTTGTAGAAATATCCTTTTGAATAACCTCTATTGAATAATTTATGAGTATTTTTCTTCCTTATCTATTCCATTTATTAGACTTCTAAAATAAGAAACTGTCTCATAGACATAGAAACATCTTTCATTCTTCCTTCAACTTTTTATACTTTCTACTCCGATTTCTTGTAGTTTTTTTATTTCATCAAAACCATATAACTGGTCTTTAGGACTTAAAAAAATATGATTTTCTCTCCACAAGAAGTCTTGTATTCTTTTCTACAAGGTTGGGCACACATTCACGATTACCACTTCTTCCACCTATGAAAGCTACTCATATAGCAATTACCAGAAAAATGATATACATAGTGAACCTGAAACAAAGATTTCAAGTTCCATATCTGTATTTTCTCTGATTTCTTTTATTTCTTCAAAAGCTTAATTCTCTAGGTAAAACTATTCTTTTGAAACCTAATTCCTTTAAATAATTGATTTCATAATGGTTGGCAACAGTCATCTGTGTACTACCATGAATTTCTATACTAGGGAAATTTTTATGCAAGTATTCTGCATAACCTAAATCTTGAACTATTATTGCATCTAAACCATAATTATATAGCTCTTTTAAAGTTGGATATAGAGCTCTATCTCCCTATTAGTCATTATAGTATTAAGAGTTAAGAATATTCTACTTCCTCTTAAATGTGCATAATCTATTGCTTTTTTTAATTCTTCAACTGTAAAGTTTTCAGCATTTCTTCTTGCTCCAAAAACCTTTTAAACCCTAGGTATATTTCGTCAGCTGTTGCACTAATAGCAGAATAGAACCTCTCCATATTACCTGCAGGTGCTACAATTTTCATATTTTTTTCACAAAACCTTTCTACTTTTTCATATAATTCTTCTAAACTTGTATTATTTTTCTATAACAATATCAGCTTTCTTTATTCTTTCTTCATTTGATATTTGAGATTTTTATTATTTTTACTTGCAAGTTCTCTGTCTATATTATCTCTTTCAACTATTCTATTTAATTGTACATCATAGTCTGAGATAACAACTAATATTTTATCACAAAATTTGTCTATTCCACTTTCAAATAGTAAATGGAACGTCAAAAAAATTATCGTTTCATCTGTATTTTTTTCTTTTTAATTCTCTATAGAAATCAATAACTTTTGGATGTATTATAGCATTTAATTTTTTTAATTTATCTTTATCAGCAAAAAAACTATTTCTTTTTAATTTTTTTCTATCAACTTTTCCATCTTCAGTTAAAATTTTATCTCCAAAATTTAAAATTATTTCTTCTTGAACTGAAATTTTTTTCTGAAATATCTTTTGCAATTTTATCTGCATCATAAACTTTAAAAACCTTTTTCAGCTAAATATTTTGATACAGTACTTTTTACCACTAGCTATTCCACCAGTTAAACCTATTATCATAATTATCTTCCTTTTTATTTGTCCTAAAGAATAATTTATCACAAATTCAATTAATAGCAATATATATGCGTATAGATTAAAAAGTTAAAGATTTTTAGTTAAAAATTTTGAAACTTCTTTCAATAAAAAGTATTTTTATTAAAATGCAATTTTTATTTTATATTAACTAAAATGTAAAAAGTATAATTATAATATAGTTTTTATTATACAGAGGGGACTATATGAAAGTTTATAAAATAAAATTAAAAATAAAATTAAAAAGATATTTTTCTAAAAGATCTACAGCTCACATTACTAGATTTATAGATATGAACTTTATCAAACAATATCGAAATGTACAACTATCATAACTCTAAAATATATAAAGAATATTGCTTTGATTCTTTATTTCATTAGAAGAAGATAAGATATATAAAAAGATAAGGAATATTTTTTTAGAATTAGAAGTATAAATCAAAAATTACTATTATTTTCTAGATACTCTTCATCTTTTCAAACTATAGATATCGAATGTTTATCTTTAAATGCAAAAACTATCGAGAAAAATTAATTGAAAAATTATATACTATAACTCCTATCTTAATGAAAACAAATGAGGGATACTGGCAATATTCAATGACTTTTTGAAGATTTTGAAAAAAGATTAAAAATAAATTGCTTAAAGAAATATCTGTATTTTACTCAAAAAATGGTGATTTAGAAGTTGATAAAAGAACTTTTAAAAGAATTAGGGAAGATAAATCTGACGATATGATTTATTTACTAATATTAAATTTATCAATAAAAACCTATTACAATTATTTACAGGGAAGAAAAATTAGTTGGAGATAAGTTGAATTACAAATAGCTAATAACGAAAAGAGCACAAGATATAGCATATATGCTTCTAGGAACAGGTCTTTTGGAAAAGGTGTACGAGGGGTTGTGGTTTCTTAGGTTTCAAATTTTATGAATAGGGTGTTATCTTGGTTAATGAAGCATTAGAAGTATTTAAAAAATTTATGATAAGGAGGGGAAGAACTTGTTGTAAGTAAACATATTCAAAAGATGGAACATACATTTTAGTAAATATAGAGTTGAGGAAAAATAATTGAAAAACATGAATATAGCTTATGATGAAAAAAGTATAGATGGAGAACTTAATCAATACTATAGTATATTGAGGCTTTGATTATTATTCTAATTTAGTTGATGTAGATAAACCAATGGACTCTAAAAAGACTATCCATTCAAATCAAATTTATTCCTTTTATAAAAAAGATAGTATAAGAGAATAAATTAACTAAATCAATTATTGAGGGATATAAAAAGAATTTATTAAATCCTGAGGAGAAATACAATAGATAAGGAAACAAAGGAACTATATAAAATATTGCTAATAAACTTCCTGAAATTGAAAAAGATACTGTCGAAAAAGATATTTTCATGGATAGAAACTAATGTAAATGGGGGATTTACTAGAAGACAACAAAAAGATTATCTAAAGATATTTTTGTTGAAAATGATTTAGAGTACTAGTTTAGAATTATTTAAAAATGAGCACAAAAAGATATCTTATTCCTAATATTTTTAACTCTAATGACTACAATAAAAGATTGAAAACTATCTATGGATTATCCAATAATAATATGGGGATTAAATAACTACATTTTTAGAAAATAAAACAGATATCAACACCATATTTAGTTGATACAAAGAAGATTCTCTTTTTACAGTGTGCTTTCTACAATTATTTATTGCAGAAGTAAAAAACAAAGAAATTATTTTATTTATTTTACAGAAAATGAAATTATTCCAAAAACATATAAAGATGCTTGTCCGAGATGGAGCTGATGCTTATTGAATGCTACTTATTCGAAAGATGTTGATATTAAAAACTTTAATATAATTTCAAAAGTGATGAGTAGAAATAAATATTAATTTTAAAATATTACATCAAAAAGAAAAGATTCTGATGAGATTGAATGGTAACCTATAATAGAGAAAAATAATGAATAATATAAATAAAATTCTTTTCTACAATTCTTTATAGAAATTTTTAGCTAGTGATGGAGATTTAGACATTAAAGATATTGAGATAAAATTATTAATGAAGTATAGAAATGCTTTTTATAAGTGGTTTTATCTAAATGATGAAAGCTAGTCAAAAGTATCATATATTTAGATGCTGTAATGATAGCAATAAAAGTGGACATCTATCAGCTAATCAACAACTTGATTTAGGTTTTTGTTTGGAAGAGTCTTTTATAGTGAACTTATGGAAGATGAGTATAAAAGAAGTATTTTTTAAATCATAGCTTTATCAGAAGAAGACTGAAGAACTTTTAAATGATGAAGTATGCAGTTGGACAAATTGCATATATAAATTATATGAAAATAGCAAGGCTAAAAGCTTGAATTTCATTAAACAATTAACTTTTATTAAAATCCTACTATTTTAAAAGAAAATTAAGAAAATTGTAATTTCATATTCACATATTTTCGAAACTAAAAATATTAATAGAACAATCATCAAATATTGGTTTATATCAACCAAAAGAAATAAAAATAGATATATTATTAGCAGGATACAGCGATATAGTTTTTCTTTAAAAAGAGGGAGAAAATAATGAAAATGGAAAAAGAGTTTATGGAATTTTAGAATATCATCTATTATGTCTGAATTGAACGCAGATTTTTAGTGAACCTAAATCTATTTCTAACGGAAGAATTTTTGGAGCGATAAGGCATTTAAGTATCCTATGATATTGGGAAAATAAAGGGAGTTCTTTATATAAAAATCTTTTAAAAGTAGAAAAGGGCTTTAATTCCTAAAACTTTAAAAAGAAAGATATGAACAATTATTTCCAGAAAAGAAACTTGATAAAAATACTGAAACTATTGATGTCATAAAAAACTTGTTTAAAGCTATAGATGTAAAGAATTTTCGAGCAACATTCGCTGAAGAAGGATAATATTTCCATTGCAGAGACAGTTCAAATAGGACAAGGTTTTAACTCTATGATGAAAGTAATACTGAAGTTCAGATATATTATCATCCATTTAGAGATCCTAAGGTAAGACTAATAAAGAAAACTAAAGAAACTGAAGAAGCTAAAACTCTACTTTAGGAACAAAAGATAGTTGGTGATGAAGCTCACTATTTTTACTAACTAATATAAATCCCTTAGCTTATAAAGAATTTGTTGAATTAGAGAATAACTGAAGGTTATACGAAGAAGACTATTTGAAAAATTTAGGAGGCAGCTTATCAGCAGCAACTTCTTATGCTACAAACTCAAAAGTAGGTTGTGATAATGAATTTGCATTAGTTTGTTGAAAACAGAAGAAGACTTTATGTTACCAACTTTAACTCAATATATAAAAATTTGAAAAGGAGAAGATAAAATAACTCTTAATTTAGCTACTATACTAAAAGGAGAGAAAATAAGGTTAAAAATATAGAAATTTTCTATAATCCAGTAACAACTGAAATTATAACTGATATTACTTAATTGCAATTTATGTCTTAACTAAGAAGAGAGTATAACTATGGAAGCACTAAAATTTACTTTAAGTGGTGATAGTGCCTTTTCAAAGATATGTAATCAATCTGTATATTTAACTCATGGAAATATACACTAGAGTAGCTTATTAGGAATATTTGGGCAATCTTGGGATATAATGGATATGGTAAACAAAAATGATATGCTAAAAAGAAAAGAAGAATATTACTGATTATCATGAGTTCTATGAAAAATTGAATGATATTAAGATATCAATTGTTTCTAATGGAGAAAATAGTTATTTAATAAAAATTACAAACATTTAATAACAGTGTTTAGGTTTATGCATCAAAAGAAGAAGGTGGAAATTTAATAGTGAAAACAATTTTGGCTAGAAAATCCATCTTGGGATATCTATTTATTGTTAGATTGTGAAGAAGCCATAGCTGACTACATAAAAGATAGAAGAGCTATTTATCTTCCATATTGGAACTAATGACCATTTAATATAACAGATGTAAAAATAGTAATATTGAGATGACTGAGAAAATGAAAATATTGAAATTTTTATCAATGGTAAAAAGCATGTGATATATCTGATACAGAAAAATGCCTTTCAGTATAGATGATATGAGAAAAGATATATAAATATTCTGAGTATTTACCTATTGGATTATCAAAAAGAGTTAAATCAGTATATAAAGGGAAAAATCACAATCACCAATATGTCTGTTAAATTACTAAAGAATATTATTATAAAGTAGAAGATAAAAATATTGTTTTTCTATTAAAAATAAAAAGCTATTACCAAACTTAATTAATTATTGTTATTTGCAATAGCTTTTTAAACTCTATGGAGGTTTATGACAAAATTTGGAGATATCTTTGAATTTTCAAGATAAATATAAATACTTAGCACATATAAAGATAATAGAAGAGCATTAGAAGAACATACAAATTAGTGAATAAATATTTTTGAAAAATTATAGAGTATAGTTTAAAACTATTTTTGAAAGAATTAAAAATATTTTAAATTTAGAAAATAATGAAGAAGAACTTTTCTACAAAATGATAAGTGATGTTGTAAATTTCATGATTTTAGGAAAAATTAATAGTCAATTTCAAATTGATAAGATGTTAAATGAAGAAATCTTGACAAATGAAAGATAAATATAATATATCAGGAGTTTTAAGCTCTGATCATTCTCTTTTATCAACATATATTCATAGCATTAGTTTCTAGAACATTGCTTTGAAATATTAGAAACAGATTGTCATCTTGTTAGAATATTGTTTTCTTTATCCTATGCTATTTCAAAGCATCATGGAAATTTAGAAAGTTTTTGAAGAATATATTGAAATTAGCTAGAAATAATAGAAGAAAATATCTTAAAAATTTAAAAATATTTCTGTATCTAATGAGGGAATATTAAGAGATGAAATGTTTTATAAATTGATAGAAAATGAAAGATATCAATACTTATTTTAATTTTATGGATATACATATCAATAAAGAAAGAACATATTTCTTCTCAAAGAATCAATGGCTATTTTACTCTTACAAAAATGATGTTTTCTCTTCTTATAGCTAGTGATTACTATTCTACAAGTGAATTCATGCAAGAGATTAAGTATGAGAATTTTTGGAAATATGGGAAATATAGACATAATAAAAAGAGAATATGAAAATAGTGAAATAATCAAATCTATTAGAAATATAGAGAAGAATGGGATATCAAACGAGAAAGATATAAATAATTTTGGGACTAAAATTTTCTTAGAAAGACTGAAAGAACTTAGATAAAAATAGCAATATATTTTTCTTAGAAGCACCTACAGGAAGTGGAAAAAGTAATACTGCCTTAAATTTAAGTTTAAAGAGTACTAAATGAAGAATAGAAGAAAATATGTTTGTCCTTTTAATACTTTAGTTGAGCAAAATATGAATACTTTAAAAATATATTTGCTAATAATAGAAAGTTATAGAAAATATAGCTGTTGTTAATTCTGTCACAGCTTTAACGACTAAGGACAGTAGAGATGTTCCAATAGAAGAATACAGTAATATTTTTGAATGGATAGGCAATTTCTAAATTATCCTTTCATGTATTACCACATGTTGGAATATTTAATACTTTAATAGAAATACAAAAGAGATTCTATGCCATTTTATCAATTAGTAAATTCTGTTATAGTCTTCATGAGATTCAAGCATATAAAAATACAATTTGGAGAAATTATCAGTATACTTAATTCCTATGCAAAATTGTTAAACATTAAGAAATTATTATAATGTCGAGCATACTACCCGATCTTTCATATTTATTAGATCATGAAGATAATATTGCCAGATTAATAGAAAAACAGAGATGAATATTTTAATAACGAGATTTTTAAAAAGAGAGTTGAAGTAAATTATGATTTATTAAGTGAGAAAAAGATTGAATATACAGAGTTATTAGAACATATTATTGAAAACTCTTTTAAATAGCAAAAATTATTGATTGAATTTATAGTAAGAACAGTGCAAAAAATTTTATGAAATTGCTAAAAATTCTGAAAAGGGATTAAATGTTAATCATGAAATATTAATTTTGACAGGAGAAGATAACAAAGCAAGAAGAAACTCTATCATATTAACAATGAAAGATAAAAAGTTATATTGATATCAACTCAACTAATTGAAGCTGGTATGATATAGATGTTGATATAGGTTATAAAAATATCAGGTTTTAGATAATGAAGAACAATTCTTAGGAAGAATTAATCGTTCTTGTAGAAAAATGGTAAAAGCATATTTCTTCTATTTAACTGATGCTAAAAAGTCTATAAGAATAATATCATCATTGAAAATAAATTAAATTTATTTTTCTGATGAGATGAAAGATGTTTTTAAAAAGTAAAAATTTTGATATTTTCTATTCTAGTATTAGAAATTTTTACAGAAAAATCAAAAGAAAAAGTAGTGAAGATAATTTTTGATGCTATATTTATAATAAAAATAGACTTTTAAAAAGAAAAATAGAAGTTAATTGAGAGAGCAAGAGAATGAAAACATATTTTTCAATAAAACATTAACTGATGAAGAAATAGAAGTCGTGGTACAAATATAAATGGATATGAGATTTGGAAAAATATACAGATATTCTAAAAGAAGAAAATTATGCATGAGTAGAACTATCTAAAAATTAGGGATGATGTACTTTTATATACGAATTAAAAAAGATGTAGAATTAAATTATAATGATATCAAAAAGGTTCTATCATATATATCGATGATGGAGATAAATATTTTACAGATGGAGATATATATGGTGGAGAAGGAGATATGTTTATCTAGGGAGGCTAAAAATGAATGGAACCATTATAAATTACTATTTTCATTGTAAAAGACAATGCTATATGTTTGCACATAGATTAAATTTAGAAGATAATAGTGAAATAGTAAAAATTGGAAAAAGCTATACATGAAGATAGAGCAATGAATTCTGAAAAATACAGAGATTAAAATAGAGAATATTGCCTTAGATAAAATAAATAGCAAATATCGTAACTGAAGTTAAGAAATCAGATGCTGATGTTGAAGCTAGTAAAGTAACACTGCTATCTATTATTTAAAAATACTAAAAGATAAGGGAATTGAAGAAAAGGAAAATTAGAATTTGTTGATAAAACAAATAAAAAGTAGTATCTATAGACTTGGATTCTGATACTGACTAGAAACATATGTAAATGAGAATTCAAGATTATTAGAATCTGATGAATTACCTAGATAATAAATATAAACAAGTTGTCATGTGCATACTATGAATATTGTTATATTTAGGAGATGAGAACATGGGCAGTACAAAAATATATTACCTCTATGGAGAGCTTTCAAGAAAAGATAATTCATTATGCTAGATGGAAAAATATTATATTCTATTGAAAATACAAAGAAATATATTGCTTAAAATCAAAGTAAGTATAAATTCTAAATTACTAGATATAAAAATAACATTGTTGTACATTTCTTTAATTTTTTATGGAGGATATTCTGGAAGTTTTGTCAAAAATCAATACAATAGTGGAAAACTTTTTGGTTAAACAAGTTGAAAAATTTAAAAGACAATAGAGGCTAGAAAATTGCAAAGCAGTAGTTAAAGGCATTGGAGCAAATATTGATGAAGTTCTGTATCATTACTATAAACATGGAAAATCAAGTCAAGATGCATAGATTGGATTAGAGAGACTATATAAATTAGTTGATGAGACAGAAAACATCAAGGAATTGCTGGCTTATGAAGGTGAAATATGGATGAGATTCTATTCAATGTTTTCCAATATTTTATCAATGAGGACTTTATTTTTAAATAAAAGTAAAAGACCTCCTGATAATCCAACATGCTTTGATATCTTTTTGGAAATACTCTCCTATATACTAAAACTATATCGGCAATCTATAGAACTCATTTAGATCAAAAATTAGGTTTTCTCACGAGCCATCAGAAGGAAGGTTTTCTTTAAGTTTGAGATATTTTGAAGTTTAGACCTGTAATTGTGTATAAAAAACCATATTTGATTTTGGTAAATAATAAAAAGAATACAAGTAGTAACATTTTTGAAAGATCTTTAAACTATTGTATTTTTAAAATGAAGAAAGGAGACGATTTTTATTGAATCCTTTTGCAAATAGAATTGAGTCAACATTTTTATACAAAAGTTAAATGAAAAATAAGCTATAGAACAGCAATAAAACTAGATTGTTATAAACTTATAAAAATATTTTAGAAAATAAAGAATTTCATTCCATTTTTCTTTAAAAATTCAATTTAGTTTGGAGATGAAAATTGAAAAATATAAACTACAATTATGCTTGGGTATTTTATGATGTTTCTGATAAATAAAGTATTTAAAATATGTAAAAATATTTATCCATTTTCAAAAATCTGTTTTCGATGGAGATATCCTCCTTCTAAATTTAATTAACTTAAGAAGCGAATTAAAAATATATAGTTGAAAGTGAAGATTTTATTTGTATTTTAAAATTGATAAAGTTCTAATGTTTGTGGAGAAAGAATTTTAGAAATCCTCCTCAAAATGGAGAAAATCTATTTCTATAAAATCAAAATTTCCCTAGCACATTAATTATTAAACACTTAAAAATATAGCTATTTGATGAAATTTAAATAATAGATGCGATTCTGGAAACATTTCAAAAACACTTGAAATTTAGATATATATCATAATCCTAAACTGAAAAATAACTATTAACCGTAAACATAAATGTTTTGAAATTAAAAAATATTTGGATTAATTGCATTATACCATTAACTCGTAAACATGAAATGCTTTTTAAATCAATAATTAACCATTTGAGCAAAGAAGAAAAATATACTTAACCGTAAACATATATATGTTTCATACTTCTACCATTTTTCTTATTTATAGGACACTAAAAGTATTTTTCATTATGTGTTTTTCATCTTTAAATTTTAAAAATTATTGATCTTTTTCATTTTAGGCTATAACCTATGGATATAATATTTGAAAAGGGAAAGAGCATGAAGAAGATAAAATTTTATTAGTCTTTTTACCTCTACTTGCAGGAGCTTTTAATTTATCTTTTGTATAGAAGTAAAAACCCCTATTATTACAATTTTATACATTTTTTTGGATATCAATGGTTTCGTTCTTCTAGCAAGAGACAGCCACTCTATACAGAAAACTATTTCCAACATGGGTTATCTATTCACTACCTGATGGCTTATGGCTTTTTCTGCTGGAGCAGTATTTTTGATTGCCAGAAAAAGATTTTTCTTCATGTTATTTGGTTCTTCTTCATATTTACTTGTCATCTTAGGAGAATTTGTACAAAAGTTTTTTTGGTGGACATGGAACTCCCTGTAGGAACTTTTTGATAAGTCAGATATAGTTGCTTTCACCTATGCCTATATAAGTATCAATATTGTTGCTATAATTTTAAGATTATTTTCAAAATAAAGATAAATATATATTCAAAATTCAAAAAGAAATTCTTGAAAAATATATGTTATACTATAATAATATCAATCGTAGGATTGTTAGCAAATATGTTTTAATTCGTAAAAAGTCGGGAGGTAGAGAATGAAAAAGAATGTTACAGTTTATTGTGGAGCATCATTTGGAGTTGATAAATCATATCAAGATATAACTAGAAAAACTTGGAGAATGGATAGGAAAAAATAATTATAATCTTGTTTTACGGTGGAGGTAGATCTGGTTTAATGGGACTGATTGCTGATTCAGTTCTTGAAAAATGGTGGAAAAAGTTACAGGAATAATAACTCATTTTCTATCAGAAAGAGAAATTGCTCATGATGGTATAACTAAACTTATAAAAGTAGATACTATGTCAGAAAGAAAAAGAAAATGGCAGATTTAGCTGATATCTTTATAGCACTTCCTGGATGATCTGAACTTTAGAAGAAATAACTGAAGTTGTTTTCTTGGGCAGTTTTAGCCTTACATCCTTGTCCTTGTATATTTTTTAATTATGACAATTACTATAACCATATCAGAGATTTTTATGATTTAATGGCTGAAAAAGGATATATGAAAAAGAAGCTAGAGAAAACTTTGCTTCACTGATTCTTTTTGAAGAAATGGAAAAAAATTCATAGCTACTTATGTACCACCAAAAAGCAAGAGAATATCACGGAGAATAAGAAAGAAGACTATTGCAATAGTCTCTTTAATTTTTAATCTCTCAGTGCCAATGGCATCAATATATAAATATAGTCTTCATTATCTTTTTCATACTTTTACTGCTGAATTAGCATACATAAACTCTAAAACTAATTCTTTTTCTTTAGGAATATTTTGTATAAATTCTAATAAATATTTAGAATTTAAAGAAATTTTTTAAATCTTCACCTTCAAAGCTAATATTTAACTCTTCATTTATTCTTGCAATATCATTTAAAAGCTGATATTATTAACTTACTTTTCTCCATTGTCACCATGTTTAAATTGATAAGTTGATGAATATTTAGATTCCATATTACTTCTTGAGAAAAATTAAAACTCTTTTTAATAAATTAGTAAATGTTTCATTATTTATAGATAATTTTTTTATCATAAGTTATATTTGATAATATATCTGCATAATTAGGGAATCTTAACTCAATTAATTTTTGTAATTATAGTAGTTTCCTTATATTTAAAAATATAGATGAGCATCTTCTTTATATTTTTATAAGCTCATTATCTAAACCTTTAACAATTTTAACAATAGAAGAAATAGTATCAGCTGGAACACTTACTGCAAAGTCATTAATTTCTTTTTCTACATCTTTCTTTAAATAAGTTAAAACGATAAGTATTAGTTGAAACAAAATTTAAAGTCTTATTATTACTTTCTATTCTAATACAGTTCATAGCTATGTTATCTGGAGTGTCAGCTGAGAATAAAACTTTCTCAAAGATTTCAACTAGCTCTTGACTAGGCATTTCAAATTTAAAGTTATTTTTCATTTAAGTTTATATTCTCAAATGTATTTGGATAATCTTCCGTAGTAAACACATCATATTCTGTTGTAGAATCTTCAGTTTCAATAAATAGAATATTTCTGTTTTCAACTCTTAAAACTACAAACTCATCTTTTTATTTCTTTTAAATATTCATCTATGATAGAAGGACTAAAAAGCAACTTCTCCTTCTCTTATAACTTCATTTACATCTATAGAAGTCTTTATAGTTGTATCTAAATTTGTTCCAGTAAAATATACTTTATTATCCTTAACCTTTGCATAAACACAAGAAAGAATTGGTTTAATCTTATTATCTTTTTATTGATTTTTTTCAACTATTCTAACAGCTGTTAAAAAAATTCTGTCTATTCACTTTAATATGCATATTTTTCCTCCCAAAATATTAAAATTTAAATTTGCTTTCAGTTCCACTAAGTAGTCTTGAAATATTTGATCTATGTCTATATATTACAAAAAAATTCCTATTATTAAAGATAACACAAATAAGTATGAACCCTTATCAGAAAAATGTAAAAATAGGTAATAGAAAGGCAGCTGTTATAGAACCCAATGATATATATCTTGTAAAATATACTATCAACATAAATATAGCTAACAATATTAGTGTTATTGTTGGTATTAGGAATAAAAAATACTCTAAACTTGTTGCAACTCCTTTTCCACCTCTAAAAGAGATAAAAGCAAGAATAAGTGTGAGCTAAGATTGCAACTAAAACCTATTAAAAACTAAATCATTATATTCTAAATCAAACTTGCTTGCAATGTATAAAGGAAGAAAACCTTTAAGAACATCCATTATTAAAACTGTTGTTCCTAGCTTTGCTCCTAAAACTCTGTATGAATTTGTAGCTCCGCTATTTTTTTACTTCCATAATCTCTTACATCTATGTTTTTGAAAAATTTTACCTAGCCATACTCCACTTGGAATTGCTCCCATGAAATATGCCAAAACCATTAAAAAGAAATAAAGTCATAATCCCTCCTCTATAACAAATAAATTTTACTCTATTATATAATTTTTACATATAAAGCAAGTTAAAGTGAACTACTCCCACTTATAGAAGTGGGAGCTTCTTGGAAAGTATGTGCTTTTTATTAGCCACATATATTTACTAAGCTCTTCGGGTAGTCCCTACCCTAATATATTTTTTTAACTTATTTTTCTTCTCTTAATATTTCTAATCCTTTTCTTAATATATTTATACTTGCATTATAATCTCTATCTATTTCTAACCCACAACATTCTGCAATGATATATTCTTTTCTGATAATGTTAGAGTTTCTTTTTATACTACCACAACTAGAACAAGTCTTACTACTTGGATAAAATGTAGGTACTTTTACAATCTTTCTTTCATACCAATTTGCTTTTATATTCTAGTTGTCTTATAAATTCACTCCAACTTACATCTGATATACTTTTTGCTAATTTGTGATTTTTTTAACATTCCCTTTATATTTAAGTCTTCTATACAGATTATATCGTGGTTATTGATAATTTTTGTACTCAACTTATTTATAAAGTCTTTTCTTTTTATTTCTAATTTTATTATGTATCTTTGCTACTTTTTCTTTTTGCTTTTGATAATTCTTACTATCTGATAGTTTTTTTATCGCTATCTTTAGCAAGTTTACATCTCTTTGATAGTTTTCTTTGTTCTCTTTTCAGTTTTTTTCTCATATTCTTTTTGTTAGCTTTTAAATTTTCTACTTTTGTACAATCACTCATTGTTGCAAATTCTTTTATTCCTAAATCTATTCCAATATTTTTTTATTACTTTTTGGTAATTCTTCTATTTCTTCTTCACATAATATTGAAACAAAAATAATGATCAAGACTATTTTTTTACTTATTGTTACTGATTTAATTACACCTTTTATTTCTCTATGTAATTTAATTTTAACTAGCAATTTTAGTTTAGGAAGTTTTATGTAACTATCTTTAATATATATTGTGTTCTGATTATTTGTAGAATAGCTTTTGGACTGGGTTAGATTTACACTATATCTTGAAAAACCAAAAATCTTTATTTTTAAGAAAAATTTTTAAAAGCCTTTTCTAAATTTAATTGTGCATTAGCAAGAGCTAAAGCTATCAACTTCTTTTTAAATAAGGATACTCTTCTTTATATTTAGCAGGAGTAGGATACCTAGTTTTAACTCCTGTTGCTTTATATTCTTCATAATCTTTCTTTTCTATCATCTAACATAAGATTATAAATTTTTCTAACACAACCAAAGTTTTTTTGAGAAAAAGATTACTTGTTCTAAGGTAGGATATATTCTAAATTTATATGCTTTTTTTATTGTCTTCATTTCCTCCTCCTTACTTGCTCCACCAACATTCAACACTGTAAAACTTCTACTCCAAAAAAATATTCATTTTTTTATTCCTTTTAACTGATTTAATTATATCATATTTTTGAAACAATTTCAAGAAAAATAAAAAGTAATTCATCCCCTACTTATAGAAGTAGGGGACTTCTTGCTAGATATTGTTAAAAAGAGAACTTTTTAAATTTTTTTACTTTCAAAAAGTTCTCTTATTTTTCTTATTTGTCTGACATTTTCTTTAAAGCATCTCTTATTTCAGTAAGTAATACTTCTTCTTTTGTTGGTTCAGGTGCTGGAGCAGGTTCTTCATCCTTTTTCTTTTTGAATTTTAGCAATTAGTTTTATAAACATGAAAAATACAAAGTGCAAATTATAAGGAAATTTATAATTTCTTGTATGAACATTCCATATTTAATAGCTGCTTGTTCAACTCCTTCAACTGGTTCTCCTATTTTAATTTCTAAAGTAGTAAAATCTACATTTCCTACTATCATTCCTATAATTGGCATAAAGATATCATTAACTAAAGCTTGTTACTATTTTTTTCCAAAAGCTGCTCCAATGATAACCCCTACTGCTAAATCAACCACATTACCACGCATTACAAATGCTTTAAATTCATCAACTAATTTCATTAATCCTCCTAAAATTAAAAACTTTTTAAAAAAACTTATATTGTAAATTTTGCTACCAACTAACTTTCAATAAAACCACCTGCTATTACATTTGCCATCATTGTTGTAAAAACAATTCCTTGTCCTGGTGTAATAGCTCTAACTTTATTGTCTATAAATTTTCACTTGGAAATTATCTCCATTTTTTTCTTTAAAGACACATTTATGTAAAAATATCTCTTGAACGTGTTTTTGCAAAACATTCTAAATTATCTAAACTTTCCAAAGTTGGAACTGAGAATAAATTTAATCTTGTAGCTGTAAGCTCATCTTTAAATAAATCTTCGTTTTCTCCAACTATGATATTGTTATTATCTTTATCAAAGGCTAAAAACATATAATGGTTCTTCACTAGATATTCCTAAACCTTTTCTTTGTCCTATAGTATAGAATGAAAATCCTTTATGTTTCCCTAAAAATCTTTCCATTTTTATCCACAATATTTCCTGGCTTTTTCAGCCTTTCCTTTAGTATTTTCAATTAAAAAAATTCTTTTAATTTTTCCATCATCTACAAAAGCAAATTTCTTGAGAATCTTTTTAGAATATACTCTTACTCCAATTTGTTTAGCAAGTTCTCTTAATTTAGGTTTTTCTAAATCTCCAACTGGAAAAAAATAATCTTACTTAATCTATCTTTTTTTGAATTTGAGATAGAAAATAAACTTGATCCTTGTTAGAGTCATCTCCAACACTCAATAGTCCATTTTTTTAGTTTAGTATAATGCCCAGTTGCCATAAAACTAGCTCCCTTAGATAAGATAAAATCTAACATTTTACCAAACTTTATATGTCTATTGCAGACCATACAAGGGTTAGGAGTTCTTCCATTCATGTATTCATTTACAAAATAGTCCATAACCTTTTCTTTAAATTCATCTCTAACATCTAAAACATAGTGTTCTATCCCTAAGTCATCACATACTTTTTTTAGCATCTGAATCCTCATCTTTAAATGTTTTCATAGTTACTCCAAAAATATCATAACCTTTGTTGTTTTAATAGGTAAGCAACTGTAGAGCTATCCACACCTCCACTCATGGCTACGCCAACTTTAATCCCTTTTTTTGTCGCTATCAAATTCAATATACTTGCTGAATTCCTTTAGCAACATTTTTACGTCTATCATTTTTGTTCCTTTCTAACTTGTTATCTTTTTAATTGTATAAAATATTATAGCTAATGCTAAAATAAATATAGTTACATTTGCTATTTTGATTATTTTAATTAGTTTTTTTCTTTACCAAAAAGTTTTCTAAAATGTGACATTACATATGTTGTAAGAAACCATAAACTTGTTCCACCAAGTCCAACTCCTAATATTGCTTCCATATAGATTGTCGGTGGTGAAGTGTTTCCATCATCTAAAACTTTTAAAAACAGTAAATACAGTTGCAATGACTAAAAATACTTGAAATATTTACTATTGCAAATCCTGCTCCTGTTAAATAATTTTTGTAACATACTTTTTAAAAATCTACATTTATATCTTTTAATTCTACCTTAGTAGAAGTTTTCTTAATGAAATAACTAATAAAAATAATCCTATGATTAAAGACAAATAGTTTTCATATTTTACTATATATTCTTTAACCCCTGAGAGAAATAACAAGGCAACTGTTGAATAAACCATATCAATAGTTACCATACCCAATGCTGTAATATACCCTTCCATCTTCCCTCAATAATGGTGAGTTCCATACAGTAAATCCCAACAGAATAAAGGGTAAAGATAAAAATAAATCCCATTATCATCCCTTTTAAAAAATTGTAGTATCCAAAATAAGCTCCTTAATATTTAGTTTTTAGAAGTCCTTTACAATTCTAACATATTTTTTTCTTTTTCTATAATTTAATGTTATAATTTTTTTGTAGGATAATAAGGAGGTAATATTTTGACAGAATTAGAAGTAAAAATTATAAAATTTTTATTGTCCTCTGCTGTATATAGTGAAAATGCCATAATGAAAAATTTTTGGCATAGACAAAGAAACCTTAGATAAAAGTTTTAAAATTTTTAGAAGATAATGGCTATCTTGAAAGTTATGAAGAATATATGAAAAGAGAAGGCTTAAATGAGGAAGGAGATTGTTGTAAAACAAAAAAAGATAGTTCTTGTTCAAGCTGTTCATCTTGCTCTAGTCATTCATGTTCTTCAGGTTCAAGTTGCTGTGATCATAATATTTTTTTAGTGATTTAGAAGATTTTTCTAAAAATAAAAGTTATTACAATGAAAGCAGTGGATAATTTTTCTTAGAAATAAAAAAAGGGTGCAACTAGCACCCCTCATTATTTTTTATTTAGACATTGCTTGAATAAACCATAATTGTTTTACGAAGTATTCAATATGATCTTCCATCATATTAGCTACTAAGAAATCATCTTCTTCATTAGCAACTTCTCTTATTTTTCTAGCATCTGCTAACATTAATTCCATATCTTCTTTTATACTAGCAACTACTTCTGGGATAGTGAAGTCTTTAACATCTAATTCTTTAACAGTTGCATGTTTTAAATAGTCAGCAACTTTTGCTAAAGGATATTCACCTTTTCATTTTAAATATTTCTGCAACATCATCAAATTTTTCAAAATAGTAATCGTATAATGATTCTGTATATTCATGTATAGCTTTAAATCTTGCACCAACTACATTCCAGTGCAAATTATGAGTTTTTGTTACAAGTACCGCTAAATTTGATAAGTATCTGTTTAAATTTTTCTTTTATTTTTCATTTTTCTACCTCCATAAAAATTAATACAAAATTATAAAATTTATTTCTTTTTCCTTATGCACCTATATTATCATAGTATACATGTCTTGTCAAGTAAAAAAATTGTAATAATTTTAAATTATATCAATTTTATATTGAAAAATAAAAAGAAAAATTTATAAAGGTTTCTTTTAAAGGTATCCCTATTTTTTTCTTGGATACTTTTTATCAGTAGACTTAGTTTTTAAGATTTCTATTATAAGTCTATCCTCATTTGAAAAATGGTAACTTTAAATTATATTCTTTAATTATTTTAGAATTTAGAACTTTTAAAAGCATTAGATGAATTTTTCAATTTCATCTGTTCCAGTCATTTTTGTGGTAAAAATCTTCCATTGACTTTTAAAAAAGGTATTTTCATATTCTAAAATAACAGATAAGTTAGAAACTCCTCTACAAAGTCCCACATCATATTTTTTTTCTTCTATCTTTTATAATTTCTTCAGCTCTACCATTTATAATTTCAACATTATTTAAGGCCAATTCACTTTTTACAAGCTCTAAAAAAATCTGTTTTTCTTTCTGACAGAATCAAGAAGAGTAAAATTTTTAGCTTCATTGAATATAGCTAACATCATTCCAGGAAAACCTGCACCTGTTCCTATATCTATTAAAGTCTTATCCTCTTCTTTTTAATAGATTTTGAAGTAATAAAGAATCTAAAAAAATGCTTTTCTATTATAGCTTTTTCTTCTCTTATTGCTGTTAGATTTGTATGGCTATTATAATCTAATAAAATTTCTAAATATTTTAATGCTTTTTCTATTTTATTTTCATCATATGAAACTTTTTATTTTTTTCTAAACCTTCTTTAAAAATATTCTTTCAATTTAATTTTCCTCTCATTTTTAAATAAATTAATATAGCTTGAATATCAGCTGGAGATACTCCTGATATTCTGCTTGCCTGTCCAATATTTATTGGTTTTATTCTCTTTAACTTATCTTTTAGCTTCCTTAGGTATAGTCTTTAAATCATCATAATCTATATCAGCTGGAATCTTTTTATTTTCCATAGACTTATGTTTTTTTCTATCATTTTTAAAAGCTCTATTTATATAACCTTGATATTTAACAGTTATTTCTACTTGATAACTTGTATCATGGTCATAACCTTTTAAATCCACTCCTTTTTATTTCTTCTGAGATATATACTATATCTTCAAAAAGTGACTTCTGGTCTTCTCAATAACTCTAAAAGTGTACTTCCATCTTTTATAGGATTTTCTCCTCTTTTTAAAAGAGTTTCATTAACTCTTAAATTACTTGATCCAACATTTGTTTTTTTGTTAAAAATTTCTGTTATAAGTTCAACATCTCTTCTTTTCTTTTTCAACTCTTTGATATTCTTCTTCAGGAATCAATCCTAATTCATATCCTATCTTACTAAGTCTTAAGTCTGCATTGTCCTCTCTTAAATATAGTCTGTATTCACTTCTAGCTGTGAACATTCTATATGGTTCATTAGTTCCTTTGAAACTAAATCATCTATTAAAGTCCCTATGTATGAATCAGCTCTATCAAGTATTATAGGTTCTTCATTTCTTAATTTTCTTACAGCATTAATTCCTGCCATAAGACCTTGTGCTCCTGCTTCTTCATAACCAGATGTTCCATTTATTTGTCCTGCTAAAAATAGATTCTCAACTGTTCTACTTTCTAAAGTATATTTTTATTTCTTCAGGTGGAACATAGTCATATTCTATTGCATAAGCATATCTCATTACTTTTTGCATTTTTCAAAACCTTTAACATTTCTTATCATCTCTTCTTGTACATCAACAGGTAAAGATGAAGACATTCCTCCAAGATAGATTTCATTTTGTTTCATAACCTTCTCTTTCTAGAAATAAATGATGTTGATTCTTATCAGGATATCTATAAATTTTTATCTTCTATCGAAGGACAGTATCTAGGTCCCTAAGCCTTTGAATTTTACCATTGAATAATGGCGATCTTTCTCTTGCATTCTTAATAATTTCATGTACTTTTTCATTAGTATGAGCAATGTAGCAAGAAATTTGCTTTCTATAAAAGCTTCTTCATCTGTTGTTCTGTTTGAAAAATTTTAAAACTTGACTCTTATCACCAGGTTGTTCTTCTAAGACAGAGAAATCTATTGTTCTTCCATCTATTCTTGCAGGAGTCCCTGTCTTGAATCTACCTAATTTCAACCCTATTTTTTTCAAGTGATAAAGGAAGTTCTTCAGACGAAAGCTCTCCCATTCTACCTGCTTTAAAATTAATTTCTCCTATATGTATAAGTCCTCTTAAGAAGGTACCTGTTGCTATAATTACAACCTTAGCTCTATATTCTAAACCTTCTCTTATCTTTATACCTTTTTATTATTTTCTTTCCATCTTCTTCTTCAACTACAAGTTCACTAACCATACCTTGAATTACAGATAAGTTATCTGTATGTTCTAAAAGTTTTTTCATTTCATTGGCATAAGTCATTTTATCTGCTTGTGCTCTTAAAGAACGAACTGCTGGTCCTTTTTTAGTATTTAAAACTCTTATTTGTATGAAAGTCTTGTCAATATTTCTTCCCATTTCTCCACCAAGAGCATCAATTTCTCTTGCTAAATGAGATTTGGCTGGTCCTCCTAACGAAGGATTACAAGACATCACTCCAATATTGTCAAGTGATATTGTAAATATTGCTGTTTTCATTCCCATTCTTGCTGAGGCAAGTGCAGCTTCACAACCTGCATGACCTGCTCCAACAACTATAATATCAAATTCTTGCATTTTTCCCCTAAATCAATTTATTAAATGCTTCTACTGATTTTTTATCAGTTATAATCATTAATATGTCTCCTTCTTCTATTATAATATTTGCAGTTGGATTAGGTAAAAATTCTTCATTAGCTTTTTTATTCCAACTATATTTATATTATATTTATTTCTGACATCTAATTTTATAAGACTGTTATTCCAAAATATACTAGGTGCTTTTACTTCAACTAAAAACAAAATCGTCTGAAAAATTTTAAAATGTTCTTTTATATCTGTATCTATTATAAGCTCAGCTATTCTTTTTTTCCCATATGTTCTTCTGGGTAAACTATTTCAGTTGCTCCAACTTTTATAAGAATTTTTCCATGCTTCTTATTTATTGCTTTTTGCTATAATAGTTTTTATTCCCAATTCCTTTAGGTTAAGTGCTATCATTACACTTGCCTCTATATCTGCAATGCAAATAAGCTACATCAAAATTTTCTGCTCCTATATCTTTTTAGGACTTTTCATCACTTGGATCACCAATCACAGCATTTTTTTATTATATTTGCATCAATTTTTCCTGTACTAATTCTTCATCTATATCTATAGCTAAAACATTTTTTTCTGCTTCATATAAAGTTTTAGCAACACTTGTTCCAAATCTTCCTAAACCTATTACTAAATATTGTTTCATACTCTTCTCCTATCCTATTAATATCTCTTCTTTTGGGTATTTTTATTGAACTTCTCTTATTACTTGTAAAAGCTAATGCAACTGTCATAGATCCTAATCTCCCTATAAACATTGTTACTACCAGTATAAGTTTTGATATTATTCCTAAACCTGCTGTTATTCCCATACTTTAAACCTGTTGTAGAAAAATGCTGATAGCACTTCATATATTACTTTATCTGTTGTAAAACTTTCTATTGATAATATAATTGTTGTAACAACAACTATATAAAATATTGATATAACAACTATTGCTAATGCTTTGTTAATCAATTCCCAGTCTATCCTTCTTTTTAAAAAACTTCAACATATTCTTTTCTTTTTAAAAACTCCAAGTGCATAGAGTATTAAAACTCCAAAAGTTGTTGTTTTTATTCCTCCACCTGTTGAACCAGGTGAAGCTCCTATAAACATAAGTATATATGAAATAAAAAAACTGTTGCTGGTTTTATATTCCCCAGTGGCACAGTATTAAAACCTGCTGTTCTTAATGTTACACTTTTGAAAAAAATGAATTTATGAATTTATCTAAAAAAATCCCATATTTCCCAAAGTACTAGGGTTATTATATTCAAATATTAAGAATAATATTGTTCCAAAGGTTAAAAAGAAAAAAATGTAATAAGTAAAGAAAATTTTGAAGTTATACTTAAATTTTGTATTTTTTTCTTTTTATAATAACAAGTGAATTTATTGTTACAAAACCTATTCCACCTAAAAATAATCAAAAATGAAATAGTTAAATTGATTAATTTATCATATTTGAAAAATCTCTAAGTTATTAGTAAAAAGTGAAAATCCAGCATTACAAAATGCTGACACTGAATGAAACAATCCATAAAAAAATTGATCTTTTTAATGAATAATATTTAGAAAAAGCCATAAGTTAAAAATTGAAGCTCCTAATATTTCAATTATAAATACTGTCAACAATAGATTTTTAATAAAGTTTGTAATACCACCATTGCTATTAGAGTTTCTCTCTCTTTTAAAAAGTTCCCTAGTTTCAAAAGCTCATCTTTTTGCCAATTAAAAAGAAAAACTATTATTGAAACTGTCATAACTCCAAGCCCACCTAATTGAATAAAAAAACAAAATTATTAATTGACCTGTTGAAGTAAAAAAACTTGACTTACATCAACAACAGATAAACCTGTCACACAAATAGCAGAAACTATTGTAAATAAGAGTCCATAACTGTAATATTTTGATTTTCTCTTAATGAAAAAGGCATTTTTAAAAAGTATTACTCCAATAAAAAAATTGCTACTAAAAAGCCAAATATTAATTTCCTATAAGGAGATAAGTTATCCCACTTTTTAATAAAGTTAATTTTTGCATCTTTCTCCTCTCTTTTAGACATCTCTTTTTTTCTAACATCTCTTCTAATTTATCCAATTTTTTTATCTCTTCTAACTAAAATAAAAAGTAATTAATGTTGCTATACTGTCTGCTGTTGGAGCAGCATACCAGATTCCATTTAAACCAAAAAAACTTAGGTAAGATTATTAAACAAGGTATCATAACGATAATTTGTCTGGAAAGACTTATAAAAAGCTCATTTTAGGTTTTCCCACCGCTTGAAAGTAAATTGACGAAACAATTTGAAGTCCAACTATTGGGAAAAACTAGAGTATAAGCTTTTAAACCATATTTGCAATCTCTTTCAATTCAGGTTTATTTGTAAAAAATATGAATTAAAAGAATCTGAGAATAATCTTACACTTGTATAGCCAATTAAACAGATTATTGTCGCAGCAAAAATCCCTTTATATAATGCTTCTTTTACTCTTTTATATTTCTTTTGCTCCATAGTTATAACCTAAGATTGGCTGTATCCCTTGATTTATTCCAAAAAAATAGGCATAGCCATAAAAGTCATAAATGATTGTACTATTGCCATAGCACCAATAGATGTGTCTCCACCATATTTTTTTAATACTGTATTTAAAATATATGTTACTAAAGCTAAATCCTATCTGTATTGCAAAGGCTGAACTTCCTAAAAGACAAATTTCTTTTTGATTTATAGAAATCATATCTTATATCTTTTTTTATTAATTTTATTTTACTTCTCTTGGACATAAAATAATGAATAGTCCAAATCATTGACACATATTGTGAAATTATAGTAGCTATTGCAGCTCCTTTTAACTCCCATTCCAAACATAAAGATGAAAAATAGGATCTAGAACTATATTTGTTATAGCTCCTATAAGTAAAGTTCCCATCGCTATTTTTGGACTACCATCTGATCTTATTACAGAATTTGAGACTCAGTCCTAAAATTGCTGCTGGTACTCCAAGATTTATATAGAATAGATAATCTTTTTGCATATGTAAAAGTCTCATCACTTCCACCTATAAAGTAAATTATTCTATCCATATTAAAATAAATTATTATCATAAGTATGGCAGAGATAACAAGGGACAAGAATACTGCCACTCCTAAAAATCTTTCAGCTTCTTCTCTGTCCTTCATTCCTAATTTTAGAGATACTGTGGCTGCTGAACCTATACCAATTAATAATGAAAATGCAAATATTAAAAATAACTACTGGAAACACAAGCCCTACACCTGTTATTCCTAAGTGTCCTGTACCTTTTTATATTTCCAATATATATTCTATCTACAACATTGTATAAAAGCATTTACAAACATTCCTACAATAGCAGGAATAGAGAACTTTATAAGTAATTTTGTTATGCTCTGTTTCCATGAAATTATGTTTATTTTCCATTTTCCATCCTTTATCTATGAGTTAAAAATTAATGAAATATACTTAAGTTTTTACTAAGATTACTGCGACGTCCTATAATGTTGAAAGAGCCTTTGTGGAGCTCTAGAAACATTATAGGCTGGCAATAATCGTCATATATAACTATTTTTTTATTTTATTCAGTTGATGTATGTTTCATTAAACTTTCTTTAACTTCCCCAACTATCTTTTTCTGGTAATAATAGTACCAATATATCTCCTGCCATCATAACAGTTCTACCCTTTAGGAATTTTTTTCAACTCCATTTCTTATTATTGCAATTATTAGTACTTCTTCTGGCCAAATAATTTCTGAAATTGCTTTTCCATCCAATAAAGATTCAGCCATAACAGGCAATTCTATTGTAATCTTTTCCTTGATTTTTCCTCATCAACAAGGTCATCATCTTTTTTTCATTCTATCATATAAAATATCATATACAGGTTGTTGACCTAAAAAGTTCTGTCACATAAAAAGAAACAACTGAAACTGTTGTTAAAGCTAATAGTAAATGGAAAACTTCCTGTCATCTCTAGTATTAAGATAACTCCTGTTATAGGTGCTCTTACAACTGCAACAAAATAAGCTGCCATTCCTAAAACTATCCAGTGTACAGTAAAATCTGCTCCTGTAGCTGCAAATAAATCTAGACATTCTCCAAAAATTTTCCCTATAATTGCCCCTAGAACCAACATAGGCAAAAAAATATTCCCCTGCAAAACCTGTGGCATAAGAAATTGAAGTAAAAACAACTTCGCTATAAAAATGACAATAAGTGTGTAAATAACAGCTTTTTGATGAATTAAAGCTTTCAACTAAATCATGTCCTCCACCTGTTACTTCAGGTAGAACAAAACATAAAATAAAACGAAACTGTCATTACAAAAACATACTTTTTATTTCTCTTGGAAGTTTAACTCCATTAAAAGGTATCTTGAAATTTCAATAGAGATACTGTAAATAATTTTCCAAAGAATGCTATTATTACTCCAAAAAATTATATATAAGAAAAATTGAAAATATGGATTTATATCTAATGGATACTTTATCACAATATCAAAAGATGTTTTGAACTCCAAAAATTCTTCTTCCTACAAAGTCTGCTGCTATACTTGAAACAAAAGCACATATTAATAATTTTTCCACTTAAGTATTTATGAATTTCTTCTATACTGAACATTACTCCTGCAAGCGGTGCTCCAAAAAGCTCCTGAAAGACCTGCACTAGAACCACTTGTCAATAAATAATTTCTTTCTACTGTATCTTTTTTTAAATAATTTTGAAACTCCATAACCTACATAAGATCCTAGTTGAACAGATGACCTTCTCTTCCTAGAGATAGTCCTGCTCCTATACCTAAAACTCCAGCAACAAATTTTTGATATCAATTCAAAAAACCAATTTTTATAATCTATTCTTCCCTAAAATAAGTCCCTTAACTTGAGGGTATTCCACTTCCTGAAGTCTTAGGAAACTTTTTAAATAAGTAATTTTACAATAAGTCCTATCCCAATAAATAGTGCCCAAACTTTTTAATAATGCCATTGGATTATTTAAGTTTACTTCTGAAAAATATTCTTCTAATTACTCCTATTTTTCCTAAGCCCTCATCTATAACAAGAAACTATAGCTCCTGTTATAAGTCCAACACACAAACAAGCTAAATAAAGTTTTTCCATTTTCCTTTATAGAGTTTCTCGACCATACTTTTCGCATCATTCATAATTATCCCTTTAGTTTAATTTTTATTAGAGATAGTTCCACCAGATTTTTATATCAGTTTCTACATTAAAAATTGTCTCAATAATAATTATTATTCCCCTTTAAGATATTATCTAAGCTCATACTTGGAGTATTAGCTTTTCCTATAACTTGCTCTGGTATATAAGGTATATGCACAAAACCAGATTTTATTCCTTTATATTTTTTCAATTAAATATCTAACCCATAGAAAACATGGTTACATACAAAAGTTCCTGCTGTATTTGAAATTGAAGAAGGAATATTATTTTTGAAAGTTCATCTTGAATTGACTTTTATTGGTAATGTTGAAAAATAAGCATTTTCTCCATCTTCAAAAATATTTTCATCTATGGGTTGATTTTCCTTCATTATCTTTTTATTCTAAAAATCATCTATATTTATTGCAACTCTTTCTATTGAAATACTTGCCCTACCTCCAGCTTGTCCCTATAGAAAGAACATAATCAGGTTTATAACTTTCAATTTCCTTTTCTATTTTTCTACTGATTTTTTTGTATACTGTTGGAATTTCTAAAATTCTAACTTCATTTTCTCAATTTTTTTAGGTAATAACTTTATAACTTCCAATGCAGGATTTACTTTTTCTCCTCCAAAAGGATCAAAACCTGTAACAAGAATTTTTTTCATCTCTCCTCCTATCTAAACAAAAAAATAGCACCTATCATTTAAGTGCTTTTTATTAATTATATTCTTTTATTTTTTTATATGTCAACTATAGTATTAACTTGTGTTATATGTATTAATAGAGTATAATATTAAAGAAATTTTTAGAAAGGGCTGATTAAATGAAAAAGTATTTTAAATTATTTATGTTAATGTTATTAGTTTTTCTTACTCTTATTCAGGAGTAATGCCAGAGACTGATTGGAAAATTAAAAAAATTTAAAAGGTAAAGTTAAATCTATGGTTAAGACTGAATATGAATATGATAGTTCAGGGAAGCTAGAAAAAAACTTGGGTAACAGAAACTTATTTTAATGAACAAGGCTATATAACAGATGAAGTTCAATATGTAGATAATAGATTAAATCAAAGTATAATATATAAAAATAATAGTGATGGATTACCTATAAAAAAGATGAAGTCAGTAGGGTATATAGTTATAAATATGAAGAAACAAAAGATGGAAATTTACTTGTAACTATCAAAGAAGAAAATGTAGACAAAAAAATTTTTCCAAGCTTAGAAAAAATAACTTATAATAAAAATGGGAAAAAATTCATCATTTAGTTTATTCAGGTGAAGAATTAATAACAAATGATACATATATCTACAATAAAAAGGTAATTTGATTGAGATTAAAAATAATACCTTTCCAGAAAATAGTATTAAAATAACTTATAATTACAAAGCAAATGGAGATTATGAAAAACAACTGATGTAGCTACTGCAAAGTGGACATATCTCTATGATAAAAAAATGGAAACGAAAAAGAGTATATCTCTATGATTAAACAAGGCTCATAAGAAAAACCTAAAAATTTCTATATATTTAAAATTTAAGGATATAACAAGAGATGAATATGGAAATCTAACAAGAAGTACTTCAGTTAGATATGATTATTCAAAAAGAAAGAAAGCAGTATATATAAAAACTTGAAAAATAAGTATGAGTATTATAAATAGAAGGAATTGATTAAGTGAAGAAATATTTTAAATTATTTATGTTAATGTTGTTAGTTTTTCTTACTCTTATGCAGGATAATGCCTGAAACTGAGTGGGCAAAAAGAAAATTAAAAAGGTAAAGTTAAATCTATGGTTAAGACTGAGTATGGATATGAAAATTCAGGAAAAAAATAAAATTTACTAGTTTAGTTAAAACAGAATTTAATGAAAAGGGATATAACAAGAGAATCTTTTACAAGAGATGGAGTGGAATATAAAATTGTTCAATATCAATTTGATAAAAATGGCTTTATAGCTAGGAGGATTGAAGAAGTTCCTCAAACAAGTATTAACAACTATAAATATTCATATAAATATTCAAAAGATGGAAATTTAATTGAGAAATCTGAATTGGTGGAAAGAGTTAGAGGATACTATCCAATGTATGATATAATAACTTATAATAAACTTGGAAAAGAAATTAATGAGCTAAAATATGTAGAAGGTAAACTAGAAGGGATGTCTCAACTTTCTATAATGAAAGAGGAGATGCGACAGAGGTAAAAATAATCTAAATCCTGATTATCCATATCTTAATTTATTATGATTACTATAAAGATGGTGGATATGAAAAAACAGTAGATGGAAGTGGTAGAAGAAGTTTCGTTGTTGTTGACAAAAATGGTTTTCAAAGAGAATTGGCATATGTTCTTTTCTTTGGTTCAAGAAATCCAGTAGTTCAGCTTGATATATATGAAAAATATCAATGAAAAAGAGATAAATATGGTAATATAACTGAATTCACTTCTGTTAGATATGATGTTTTAGAGATAATAAAGCTAAAAGCAGAAGATATCTATAAACAACTTAGAGAACAAAAATTAAAAAAATTGGTGTTAGTGGAAAAGTAGAAATAACTTATGAATACTATAATTAAAAAATTTGGAAGGAGAGACAAAGATAAAATGAATGAATTAGACAAAAAATTACTCACCTAATGAGATAGAGGAAAAAGTGGTATAAGACTTGGGAGGAATCAAAATTCTTTGCAGCAAGTCTTTCATCTGAAAAAGGAAAAACTATTCTATAGTTATTCCACCTCCAAATGTAACAGGAATTTTTACATATAGGGGCACGTTTTAAATAACTCTATTCAAGATACTTTAATAAGATACAATAGAATGAGAGGTAAAAATACTCTTTTGGATGCCAGGTTGTGACCACGCTGAATAGCAACTCAAAATAAAGTTGAAAGAAAATTAGCAGAAGAAGGATTAAAAAGAAGATATAGGTAGAGAAAAATTCTTGAAATGACTTGGGATTGGAAAGAAAAAAATATGGAGGTATCATAACTCAACAATTAAGAAAGTTAGGAGCTTCACTTGACTGGGATAGAGAAAAGATTTACTATGGACGAAGGACTTTCTTATGCAGTTAGAAAAAAATTTTTAACGACTTATATCATGATGGTTTAATTTATCAAGGTGAATATATGGTAAACTGGTGTCCTTCTTGTGGAACTGCACTTGCAGATGATGAAGTTGACCACGAAGAAAAGATGGACATCTATGGCAAATAAAATATCCTGTAAAAGATTCTGATGAATATATAATAATTGCTACTTCAAGACCTGAAACTATGCTTGCTGACGTGGCAGTTGCAGTTCACCCTGAAGATGAAAGATATAAACATTTAATAGGAAAAACTTTAATTTTACCATTAGTTAATAGAGAAATTCCTGTTATTGCAGATGAATATGTTGATAAAGAATTTGGAACAGGAGCTTTAAAAATTACTCCTGCACATGACCCTAATGACTATAATTTAGGAAAGAAATATAATCTACCTATAATAAATATGTTAACTCCTGATGGAAAAAAATAGTTAATGACTATCCTAAATATGCAGGACTTGATAGATTTGAAGCTAGAAAAGAAAATTGTTGAGGACTTAAAAGAACAAGGTTTCTTTTATAAAGACTGAACATTTACACCATGCAGTAGGACAATGTTACAGATGTCAAACTGTTATTGAACCAAGAGTATCTCCTCAATGGTTTGTTAAAATGAAACCTCTTGCTGAAAAAGCACTTGAAGTTGTAAGAAATGGTGAAATAAAAATTCTTCCTAAGAGAATGGAAAAAATTTACTATAACTGGCTAGAAAATATAAGAGATTGGTGTATATCAAGACAAATTTGGTGGGGACATAGAATACCTGCTTGGTATGGACCTGATAGACATGTTTTTGTTGCTATGGATGAAGCTGAAGCAAAAGAACAAGCTAAGAAACATTATGGACATGATGTTGAATTATCTCAAGAAGAAGATGTTTTAGATACTTGGTTCTCATCTGCACTTTGGCCATTCTCAACAATGGGTTGGCCTGAAAAAACTAAGGAATTAGATTTATTCTATCCTACAAATACATTAGTAACAGGAGCAGACATTATATTCTTCTGGGTTTGCTAGAATGATAATGTTTTGGTATGTATGAACTTAAAAAGATACCATTTAAAAATGTATTCTTCCATGGAATAGTAAGAGATGAAATTGGTAGAAAGATGTCAAAATCTCTTGAAACTCTCCTGATCCACTTGACTTAATAAAAGAATTTGGAGTAGATGCTATAAGATTTTCTATGATATATAACACTTCTCAAGGACAAGATGTACACTTCTCAACTGACTTACTAGGAATGGGAAGAAATTTTGCAAATAAAATTTGGAATGCTGCAAGATTTGTTATTATGAACTTAGAAGGTTTTGATGTAAAATCTGTAGATAAAACTAAATTAGATTATGAACTTGTTGATAAAATGGATAATTTCAAGATTAAATGAAACTGCAAAAGATGTAGAAGATTGTTTAGAAAAATTTGAACTTGATAATGCTGCTAAAAGCAGTTTATGAATTCTTAAGAGGAGATTTCTGTGATTGGTATGTTGAAATTGCAAAAATCAGACTTTATAATGATGACGAAGATAAGAAAATTTCTAAATTAACAGCACAATATATGCTTTGGACTATCTTAGAACAAGGATTGAGATTACTTCATCCATTTATGCCATTCATCACAGAAGAAATTTGGCAAAAATTAAAAGTAGATGGTGAAACTATCATGTTACAACAATATCCTGTAGCTGATAATAATCTAATAGATGTTAAAATTGAAAAATCTTTTGAATATATAAAAGAAGTTGTTTCTTCACTTAGAAATATAAGAGCAGAAAAAGGAATTTCTCCTGCTAAACCTGCAAAAAGTAGTTGTATCAACTTCTAATTCAGAAGAATTAGAAACTCTTGAAAAGAATGAATTATTCATCAAGAAATTAGCTAATTTAGAAGAATTAACTTGTGGAGCAAACTTAGAAGCTCCTGCACAAAAGTTCTTTAAGAGTAGCTGAAACTCATCAGTATATATGATATTAACAGGACTTTTTAAATAATGAAGCAGAAATTAAGAAGATTAATGAACAACTTACTAAATTAGAAAAAGAATTAGAGCCTGTAAACAGAAAATTATCTGATGAAAAGTTCACTTCAAAAGCTCCTCAACATATAATTGATAGAGAGCTAAGAATACAAAAAAAGAATATCTTGATAAGATAGAAAAATTAAAAGAAAGTTTAAAAGTTTTGAAGAATAAAAAGTTAAAAGGCTATTGAAAATTTTCAATAGCCTTTATTTTTAGAAATAAAAACATCACTTATTCCAGTAAGTGATGTTTTGCCTTTTATTTTGGTTTTTATGGTTCAATATATTTCTATATCTAGATTAATTATAGTATTTATTTTTATCTTGTCAATGATATAATTAATTGTCTTTTATTATTTTTCCCTTCATCTCAAAAAGTAAGGAGGTGAAGATGTTGAAAAAGGTTATTTTATGGTTCACGATAGTAGTATTTTTAATGCTTTTATCTAAAAACATTAATTTAACATTTATTTTTAATTTTTAAATAATTGTTAAATACTGGTTTTATGTGGGTGATTTGTTCCAGCAGATCACCTGCTTTTTATTTTACAAATTATAACAAACGTGGGATACTTTAAATAGTTCTAAATAGAACTATTTAAAAATAAATAAAAAGGAACGATATATATGCAAAAGATTAGGTGGATTTCTAATAACTAAAATAAAACAATTACATAGTAGAGCATTGGCACAATGTATAAGTGATAAGGGTATAGATGCTTTTAGTGGGAACAAGGAAAGATTTTATTTGTGCTTTGGCGAAAAAGATAAAATCAATCAAAAAGAGTTAGCAACCGAAAACAGGTTTAGCTAAGAATACAATTACAGTTATGCTTGAAAAAAATGGAAAAATAATTTAATTAGAAAAATAACAGATGAAAATGATAAAAGAAAATCATTGGTAATTTTAACAGATTATGCAAAGTCTTTGAAAAACCTTTTGATGAAATTTCAGATGAGATGTTAAAGAAGGTGTATAAAGGTTTTAGTGAAGAAGAAATAGATAAATATGAAGAATATTTACATAGAATTATTAAGAATTTAGAAGAAAAAGAGGAAAGTGATAGATAATGGTAAATCAATTAATGAAATTATTGACAGAAGACTTTAAATTTTTACTAATTTAACAATAGAACATGTTTTAATATCGTTGTTAGCTATAAGTATTGTTAGTGTACTAGGTATTATTCTAGGAATAATAATAAGTGAATATAGAAGATTTTCAGGTTTAATATTAGGAACTGTCAATATACTTTATACTATACCTTCAATAGCATTATTGGGATTTTTTATCACTATCACAGGAGTTGGAAATACAACAGCACTTATCGCTTTAATAATATATGCACTTTTACCAATAATAAGAAGTACATACACAGGAATTGTAAACATAAATCCTTTGATTATTGAGGCATCAGAGGGAATGGGAAGTACAAAATTACAGCAACTATTCAAGGTTAAATTGCCACTAGCATTGCCTGTTTTGATGTCTGGTATTAGAAATATGGTTACAATGACAATAGCACTTGCAGGTATAGCTTCATTTGTTGGAGCAGGAGGCTTAGGGGTTTGCAATTTATAGAGGTATAACAACTAACAATTCAGCTATGACTTTTCTTGGAAGCTTACTTATAGCACTTTTTAGCTTTGATTTTTGATTTTATATTAGGAATTATGGAGAAAAGATTGACTCAATCATAAAAGAACAAAATATAAAGTAAATTTTAAACTTATAATTTTAGGGCTTTTCATAATTATATTTGGAGCATATTTTTCTTTAAATTCAGATAAAACTATAAATATTGCAACAAAAACCTATGACAGAGGGCTATATCTTAGGACAAATGCTAACTGAACTTATTGAACAAGATACGAATTTAAAAAGTAAATATGACAACTGGGGTTGGTGGTGGAACTTCAATATACAGCCTGCAATGGTTAAGGGAGAATTTGACCTATACCCTGAATATACAGGAACTTCCTGGGAAGCTGTATTGAAAAAGAAGGTAGCTATGATGAAAGTAAATTTGATGAATTACAAAAGAATATAAAGAAAAAAATATAATTTTAGAATATGTAAATTTATATGGTTTTAATAATACTTATGGTCTAGCAGTAAATAAGGATATTGCAGAAAAATATAATTTAAAAACATATAGTGATTTAGCAAAAGTCTCAAATAATTTAATTTTGGTGCAGAATATGATTTCTTTGAAAGAGAAGATGGCTATAAAGAATTACAAAAAAGTATATAATATGGATTTTTAAAAAGCAAATAGATATGGATATAGGACTAAAATATCAAGCTATGAAAGATAAGAAAATTGATGTTATGGTTATTTTTACAACAGATGGGCAACTAGCAATATCTGATGTAGTTGTTTTAGAAGATGATAAAAAGATGTATCCATCATATAGAGCAGGAACAGTTGTAAGAAGTGAGATTTTATCTGAATATCCAGAATTAAAACCAGTTTTAGAAAAATTAAATAATATTTTAGATGATAAGACAATGGCAGATTTGAATTATCAGTTGAAAGTGAAGGTAAAAAGCTAGAAGATGTTGCAAGAGAATACTTGCAAGAAAAAGGTTTATTGAGGCTAAATAATGATAGAGTTTAAGAATATTAGTAAAAAGTTATGAAACCAAGAAATAATAAAAGATTTTAATTTGACTATTGAATGTGGAACATTTTTAACTATCATAGGTTCATCAGGTTCTGGGAAAACAACAATTTTAAAAATGATAAATGGTCTTATAAAGGCAGATAAAGGTGAAGTACTGATAAATAATAAAAATATTCAAGATGAAGATTTAATCGAACTTAGAAGAAAAATTGGTTATGTAATTCAGGAAATATTTTATTTCACATTTAACAGTTTTCGATAATATTGCTTACGTATTAAATCTAAAAATATGATAAAAAGAAATTGAAAAGATAGTAAATGAAAAATGGATATGTTAAATCTTTCAAGAGATTTAAAAGATAGATTGCCAGATGAACTTTCAGGTGGACAACAACAAAGAGTTGGAATAGCAAGAGCCTTAGTAGCAAATCCTGATATAATATTGATGGACGAGTCATTTGGAGCAGTTGATGCTATCACAAGATATCAGTTACAAAAAGATTTAAAGGAGTTACATAAAAAGACAGTAAGCAACTATTGTTTTTTATTACTCATGATATAACTGAAGCTTTTAAAATTAGGAACAAAGGTTTTAGTATTGGATAAAGGTGAAATCCAACAATATGATATACCTAAAAATATTTGTTCTAATCCTAAAAATGAATTTGTAAAACAATTATTAAAAATGGCAGAGATGTAAGAGAAAAAGAATTGAAAAATTTTAAAAATGATATAATTTAGACATTATGAAAATCTAGAAATGATTTAATTAAATATGAAAGGAGATCAATTATGAAAATTTATGATTTTACTGTAAAAATAGAAAAAGGTGAAGACGTTTCTTTAGAAAATTTTAAAGGAAAAAGTCTTATTGATTGTTAATACTGCAACTAGATGTGGATTCACTCCTCAATATGATGAGTTAGAAGCTTTATACTCAAAAATATAATAAAGAGATGGTTTTGAAGTTTTAGACTTCCCTTGTAATCAATTTGGAAAATCAAGCTCCTGAAAGTGATGATGAAATTCATACTTTCTGTCAATTGAATTACAAAGTTAAATTTGACCAATTTGCAAAAGTTGAAGTTAATGGAGAAAAATGCTATACCACTTTTTTTAAATATTTAAAAAGAACAAAAAAGGTTTTTGCTGGACTTTGATCCTAAGCATAAACTAACTTCTGTACTTAATGAAATGCTTTCAAAAATGATCCTGACTTTGCTAAAAAACCTGATATAAAATGGAATTTTACTAAGTTTTTAGTGGATAAATCTGGAAATGTTGTAGCAAGATTTGAACCTACAACAAGTGCAGAAGAAATAGAAAAGAAATTAAAAAAATATTCAGTGAACTACTCACGACTAACACTCTACGAGTGCTAGAGTCGAGAGCTTCATGCAAGATAACTGAAAAAGTAAGTTATCTTCTAGAAGTTTTGGTTTTAAAACCCTTATTCTTTTGGCTAGTCCACAATAGCCACTACTGGATAAGACTTGCGTCTACACCGCTACTTTTATCTGTATATTATATTTAAAAAGAACAACTATACAGAACAGTGAATATTTTATAAGGCTACTGTTTACTAGCCTTAACTCCATATATTCAGTTGCTAATGTTCTAAATATATTATACACTAAAACTAGTAAATTTGCAAATTTTAGTGCAACATTTTCAATGTTGGTGTTATTCATACCCTACGAGTACAGTGTCTCACGACTAACACCCTAACGAGTGCTAGAGCCACGAGTGTTCTAACACATTTCATAAAATGAAATTAGCTCTTCTTAATAAGGAGAGCTTTTTAGTTATAATACTTATATATAAAATATTAAAAATAAGAGGTTGGATTTTGTTTAAAAATTTATTTCATATTATAGTTCCCTCATAAGAAAATGTTTTTTAGATTTACTAGCAGCTTTTCTTATTTCTATTTGTGATTTATTCTATCCTATATTAACTCGTTCAATATTATATGATTTTATCCCAAATAGAAAATTAAAAACAATTTTTTCTTTTTCTATTTATCTTAGCATTAATCTATATTTTTAAAATGCTATCTAATTATTTTGTTGGCTACTATGGACATATTGTTGGAGTAAAAATACAAGCAGATATGAGAAGAGATTTATTCAAGCATATTCAAAATATGCCCATATCTTATTTTGATAAAAATCAGACTGGGGATATTATGTCAAGGATAGTAAATGATCTGGTAGATATTTCAGAACTTGCTCACCATGATCCATGAAGATGTTTTTATATCAGGTGTTTTAGTTTTAGGTTCTTTTTTTCTATCTAATTAATTTAAACTCTATTAACTTGTATAGTTTTCTCTTTATTCCTATTTTTAGCTCTACTTACTATTTTTCTTAAGAAAGAGAATGATGAGAGCTTTTGCTGAAACAAGAACTACTGTTGGTGCTATAAATGCAAATTTATCAAATTCTATTTCAGGAATTAGAATCTCTAAATCTTTTAACAATAGCAAGTTTGAATTTAAAAATTTGAAGAAGGAAACTCTAAATATATCATTGCAAGAAAGGCAGCATACTTTTTGGTTAGCTGTTTTTCAAGGTGGAGTTTACTATATCATAGATACTCTTTATCTTGTTATGCTTTTTAAGTGGAACTTTATTTACTTATTACAATAAGATTACTGTAGTAGATTTTTGTTACATATATGTTATTTGTTAATTTATTAATAACTCCTATAAAAAGGCTTATTAACTCCGTAGAACAATTTCAAAATGGAATGAGTGGCTTTAGAAGATTCTATGAAGTAATAACTGTTCCTCAGGAAGAAGAAGGAAAAATTGAAGTTGGAAAAGTTAAATGGTGACATAGTCTTTGATGAAGTAACTTTTAGATATGAAGAAAAATGAAAAATGTTTTTGAGAATTTCTCTTTAAATATTAAAGCCGGAACAAATGTAGCTTTTAGTTGGTGAATCAGGAGTTGGTAAAAAGTACTATCTGCCATTTAATCCCAAGATTCTATGAAATTTTATCTGGTAAAAATTACTATAGATGACATAGATATTAAAGATATGACTTTATCTTCACTTTAGAAAGAATATAGAATTGTAAGTCAAGATGTTTTTCATTTACAGGAACTATAAAAAGAAAAAGATATTGCTATGGAAAATTAGATGCGACTGATGAAGAAATTTACAGAGCAGCTAAATATGCAAAATATCCATGACTACATTATGACTTTAGAAAAAGGATATGATACTCAAGTTGGTGAAAGAGGTATTCGTTTATCTGGAGGACAAAAAGCAAAGAATATCTATTGCTAGAGTTTTCCTAGCTAACCTCCTATTCTAATTTTTAGATGAGGCAACAAGTGCTTTAGACAGTATAACTGAAAGAAACATACAAAAATCTCTAGATGAACTTAGTGAAGGTAGAACAACCTTAGTGGTTGCCCATAGACTTACAACTGCAAGAAAAGCTGATGTTATAATTGTTATCACAAAAAGATGGAATAGCTGAAATGGGAAATCATGATGAATTAATGAAGCTACAAGGAATTTATTATAAGTTAAATCAAGTTTAAAAGACAAGAAGCTGTTGCAAAAATAAATTTTTCAATCTAAAGTAAAAATAAGTGAGTTACGAATGGAAATTTTAGATAAAAATTGAAAGCAAGTGAGCCGAGTAAATGTTTGGTATGTCTGAAGCCAACTTGTTGGCAATCTTAGAAAAGTCTTAATGAACTTGTTCATTTAGAGTTTCTTACAGATATCGAATTTCTTAGAAGCACTTAGCAATTTATTGCTTAGAGCTTCTTATGATGCAGAACGTTAATTTTTATCGTTAAGAAATTTACTCAGTAACGAACTATTTTTACTTTTTATTAATTTGTAACAGTTTCTTTTTAATATTTTTATTTTTATTTTTCAATGAACGTTTATACTTCTAAAAACTATTCCATCTATCATGGAACCACATCCATTGTTCTGGTATTTTCTAATAATATCTTCCATAATATTTATTAGATACTGCACATTATTTTGTACATCTTCCTTTGAAATTACCTGTTTTCAATTCTATTTCATCTGTAACATAGATGGTAATTGTGTTATCATCATTAAAAAGTATTATAGACAAGTAAGAAAGGTAAGTCAAACTTCATGCCATTGATACTGCTCCACTAGGTGCTTTTTGTTTGCTTTTGCCAAAGAAATTAACTATAGCTCCTTTATCTCTATGATCAGAAAATAGTGCAATAACTTTCTTTTCTCTCAATTTAGAAATTAAAACTCACTTGTTCTTTCATCTATTATCCCATATAATTTGCTTTACCTCTAAGTTTTTGTGATATAATCATTAATGTATGACTTTTTTGCTTTTTAGCAACAGTAATAATTTTATTCTCACCTGTACAAACTGTACTTGCTTTCCATATTTCCCATGTGCATAGTAGCTGCCATAACACCCTTTATCTTTTTACAAGCATTCAACATACTTTCTTGATTTATAATCTTTATGTTTTTAGGATTCTTTAGATATTTATCAAACCATAGTGAACATAAAAATGCCTTTTTATCATTATTCTAAAAGATTTTCTTGCAATCTTTTCCACTTTCTCGTCACTCTTTTCTAGGAAAAGCTCATTTTCAAATTCATATAGGGCTGTCATTCTTCTACTTTTAATTAATTTATATGTAAGATTTCCAAAAATCTCCAAACTTAAATCTCAATTTTTTCAGGTAATAAAAGTAATAAAAATAAAAATCTAGCAACAATATATTGAATAAAATACATAATAAAAATCTCTTTAAGTTTTTCTAATTTATTATAACATATTTTTACAGACTTGCTATTCTATTTTTAAATATGTTATAATATTCCATGAATAAAAATACTTTGGAGGTAAAAATGAAAATTGAATAATTATGCTATGCATGAAGAAATAGTTGAATTAAAAACTTCAATGACTGACATAAATGAAATAGAAATTAGTAAATTTAAAAATTCTATGAAGGAAAAACTATGCTCAAAAAGATGTTGTATTAGTAGAAAGTGGTATAGGAAAAGTTAATGCTAATATCTACTACTCTTTTTAGTTTCTAATTTTAAAGTTGATAAAATAATATTTACAGAGTCGCTGGAGCAGTTAATCCTGATATTAAAGTTACTGATATTGTTATTGCCACTGATTTAGTTGAATCTGATATGGATGTAACAGCCAGGAAACTATAAATTAGGAGAAATTCCTAGAATGAAGAGTTCTAATTTCAAGGCTGACCCTTATCTTTTTACTTTTAGCTGACCTCAGTTGCTAAGCAAAAACTTTTTGGAACTGAAAGAGTTCATAAAGGAAGAATAATAATAGAGATGAATTTGTGGCTTCATCTGAAAAAGTAAAAAAACTTAGAGAAATGAAGCTGAATGTGTGAGATGGAAGGCTGCAGTAGCTCATGTCTGTGAAGTTTTAAATGTACCATTTATAGTTTTAAGATCAATTTCTGATAAGGCTGATGATGAAGCAGGAATGACTTTTGATGAGTTTGTAAAAATTGCAGCGAAAAAAATTCAAAAATCAATAGTAGAAGGAATTTTATCAATTATAAAAATAGATGGAGGAAAAAATGAATATTGATGCTTTACTAGAAGAATTATATGCTTATTCTATGTTTAGTATAAGACTTGGTTTAGATAATATTAAAGAAATTTGTAAATACTTAGGAAATCCTCAAAATTCATATAAGGTTATACATATAACTGGAACTAATGGTAGGGATCTGTTTCAACAACAGTTGAAAGAGTCCTAATAGATGCTGGATATCAAGTTGGAAAATATACTTCACCTCATATACTTGAATTCAATGAAAGAATCTCTTTTAACGATAAGTATATCAGTAATGAAGATGTTGCCAAATATTATGAAAAAGTCAAAAAGATTATTGAAGAACATAAAATACAAGCAACTTTCTTTTGAAGTTACAACTGCTATGATGTTTGACTATTTCAAAGATATGAAGGCTGAATATGTAATTTTAGAAGCTGGTATGGGTGGAAGATATGATGCAACAAATATCTGTAATAATACTGTATCAGTGATAACTAATGTTAGCTTAGAGCATACAGAATACTTAGGAGATACTATTTACAAAATAGCAAACTGAAAAAGCTGGAATAATTAAAAACTGTCCTTATACCATCTTTGCTGACAACAATCCTGATGTAAAAAGCAATTGAAGAAGTTACAGATAAATATGTGAATGTCTTAGATAAATATAAGGATAGCAATATAAACTTGATTTTAATACTTTTACAACAAATATAAATATAAATGGAAATATCTATGAATATTCACTTTTGGTGATTATCAATATAAAAACTTTTTATGTGCCTATGAAGTTGTAAAATACTTGGGTATAGATGAAAATATAATAAAAGAAGCAATTAAAAAGGTTGTATGGCAAATGTAGATTTGAAGTATTCTCTAAAAATCCTCTTGTGATTTTTGATGGTGCTCATAATGTTGCTAGTGTTGAAGAACTTATAAAAATTGTAAAACAACACTTTTCTAAAGATGAAGTTACTCGTGTTAGTGTCTATTTTAAAAAGATAAAGATAGGGTTTCAATGTTTAGAAAACTAAATGAAATATCTTCTAGTATAATCTTAACATCTATACCAGACAATCCAAGAGCTTCAAACTAGCAAGAGAATTATATGATTATGTTGAAAATAAAAAGATTTTGAATATGAAGAAGATCCAATAAAAAGCATATATTTAGCTTTAGCAAAAAAGAAAAACTTACTATATGTTGTGGTTCTTCTATATCTTAATTAAGTTAAGAGGGTTAAATGGATAAAGAATACAAAACCATCAAATAGGAGAAGCCTGTAAACAAAAAGCAAGAAGCTTTCAAAAAGAAAGAGAACTCTAATGCTAATAATACTAAAAAATAAGGTGAATACAAATACTACTCCAAAAAGTTAAACCTAAGGTTAAGAAAAACTAGTATACTCTCCAAAAATTTCTTAACTTTATAGTTTTTCTTGTATTTATTATTTTACTTTCTTTATGTATAAAAAGTTTCTAACCAAGAAAAAGTTAGAGCAGGCTATGGCAGAAAAATACAACCAAACAGGTACTTGCAGCTATGGATCTTAGGAAATAATGAATTCTATGGTGAACTAAAAAGAAATTAAAAAGAAGAAAAAGTTCAAGAAATAAAAGAAGAAAAGAAACTTGAAGAAGATGTAGTTGAAACCCCTAAAGAGCTACTAAAAGAAACAACTATTGAGAAGAAAACTGAAGTTCCTAAAGAAGAGAAGGCCCTGTTGTAAATGATAAAAAGAGCTTAAAGCAGAAGCTAAAACTGAGGAAAAGAAGACTGTAGCTAAGGTTGAAGAAACTAAAAAGAGGAAAAGAAAGTTGAAAAACCTAAGCCAAAAAGAAACAACTACTGAAAAGAAAACTGAAGTTCCTAAAGAAGAGAAGGCTCCTGTTGTAAATGATAAAAAGAAGTCAAAGCAGAAGCTAAAACTGAAGAGAAAAATCTACTGTAAAAGCTGAAGAAACTAAAAAGAGGAAAAAGAGTTGAAAAACCTAAGCTAAAGAAGCTACTTTCTGAAAAGAAAGCTGAGATTTTCAAAGAAGAAAAAGCTACTAAAAAGGTTGAAGAAGCTAAAAATAGAAGAAGGTAGAGAAACAGTCAAAAAGCTAGTGTTAGAGAAAGAAGCTCAAAAAGAAGTTAAAAAGGAAGAAAAAGAAACCTGAAGAAAAGGCTAAAACTGAGAGAGAAAAATCTACTGTAAAAGCTGAGGAAGCTAAAAAGAAGTGAAGAAAGAGAAAAGCTACTCTAAAAAGTTGAAGAAACTAAAAAGAAGTAAAAAGAAGAAATAAAGACTATTAAAACTAAAAAGAACCTGCTGAACATTTAAGTAATGAATAAGTTAAGGTAAAATTAAATAAAGAGATCAAAGAGGTTGAGGGGACTTACACCCTTAAAACTATATGGAGGAGATATGTACACATATACCACTGTTAGAGAAATTGCAGATTCATTAAATTTAGAAATATTAAATGAAGGAATTTAGACTTAAAAAATTGATATTCTATATCTATCAAATTAGTTGAACTTGTTGGTTTTTAGATAAAGATAGTGATGAATTAAATAGATATATCAATATCTGTAGTTTAAAAAGAATCAAGATTTATGGCTACTTTTTCTAAGGAAAGAAAAAGAGTTATTTCAGAATATATGGCACTTGGTTTCCCAGCTCTAATCTTTTTCAAAAGATGCTATTATAGCTGAAGAATTTATTATTATGCTAAAAATATAATAAAAATATTCTCTTAAGTAATGAAAAAGGCTTCTGTTACTGCAAGAAAATTAAAATCTTTCTAGAGCACTATCTGTTGAGGAAGAGGCGAAGATTATTCTTGTGGAAATTCATGGTGTTGGAGTATTGATGACAGGTTATTCCAATGCTAGAAAAGGAGTTATGATAGAGCTACTTGAGAGAGGTCACTGCATGATAACAGATAAGAATCTTATCATACGTCAAAGTTGGTGAAAATGATTTGTTGGTTACAATGGAGTAAAGCTAGGGCATTTTTATCTAGAAGATATACAAAATGGTTCTGTCGATGTTACAGATCATTTTGGAGTAAAAATCAACAAGAATAGAAAAAAGATAAATATTCTTATAGTTTTAGAAGAATGGAAAGAAAAGAATTCTATGATAGACTTGGACTTGATATACAATATGAAACTTTTTGTTGGTGAAAAAAATACAAAAGTTTGTTATACCTGTTAGAAAAAGGAAGAAATATAGCTGTTATCATTGAAACAGCAGCTCTATCATTTAGATTAAAGAGAATGGGACATAATACTTTTAGAATTTCTTAATAAGTCTCAAGAAATAATACAAAAAAGAAAAAGAGAGGGAAGAAAATATGAATACAAACAGTTTAGCAGTTACAAAACTATTAAATGAATTTGACTTAGAAGTCAAATATGGTGAGATAAAGTGACAAGTACATATATAAAAATCTTCTAATGTATACCGTCCCTCTTGTCACTTATAGGATTTTTGATTTGATAGAAGAAGTTTCTAATATAGGTATACAAATATTTTCAAAAATAGAATTTAATTTTTAGAAAAACTTTTGTCCCTACAGAAAGAATTAATAATTTAAAGAAGTTTTTATCATTTGATATACCCATGATAGTACTGACAGAAGATGCTAATGCTCCTGATTACTTCTTTTGAATTAGTACAAAAAAAGTGGTCATATTTTAGCTATTGCTCCATATAAAATCTTCTCAAATACTGCAAAACTTTAATAACTACTTGGACTCTTTCTTCTAGAAACAATAAGTGTCCATGGAGTTTTAGTTGAGCTTTTTGGTTTTGGGAGTCTTACTTACAGGTAAAAGTGAATAGGAAAAGAAACAGCATTAGAACTTATACATAGAGGTCACAGACTTATAGCTGATGACATGGTTAAATTTCTATAGAGATACTCATAGGAGACATTGTAGGTAACCAGCTGAACTTCCATTCTTTATGGAAATAAGAGGTTTTAGGAATCATAGATATAAAAACTTTATATGGAATGAGTTCTGTAAGATTATCTAAAAGATTGGATATGATAATAGAGCTAAAAAGCACTTGATAACTCTGATTATATGTCAGCTCCAACAACTCATCTATATGAAGATGTACTAGGAAAACCTATTAAGAAAAAGAATACTTGAAATTTCTTCAGGTAGAAATGCTGCTGCCATGGTTGAAGTTATGGTGATGGACTATATGTCTGGTTTACTTGGTCAAAAATAAAAGAAAGGAAAATATAAATTGAAAGAATTTATTGAAAAATTTGAAAGAAATAAAAAGCTATTATCGAAGAAAAATCAAAAATATTATACTAACAGCTCATGTCAATCCTGATGGTGATGCTGTAGGTTCGGGACTAGGTTTATTTCTTACATTAAAAGAAAAATTACAAAGATAAAAATATTAGATTTGTTTTACAAGATAGTATTCCTTATACTACCAAATTTTTAAAGGGTTCTGAAAGAAATAGAAACATATAATAGTGAAGAAAAAATATTCAACTGATTTATTGATATTTTTAGATTCAGCTACAAGAGAAAGAACTGGAGAAACTGAAGAAATATAGAAGCAAAACTTAGTATTAATATCGATCATCATATGAGTAATCCAAGTTATGGAGATGGAATTGTTATAACATATTCATCTTCAACTTCTGAAATCGTTTATCACTTTATCAAATATATGGGTTATCCGATAAGTTTAGCTACAGCTGAGGCTTTGTATTTAGGTCTCAGTAAATGACACAGGAAATTTCTCTCATAGCAATGTAAAAAGTTGAAACCATGATGATGGCTACAGATTTAATTTCACTTGGTGTAAAATACAACTATATAGTAACTAATTTTTAAATTCAAATTTTTATCAAACTTTAAAAATGTTAGAGATGCCTTAACAAAGTTTGAATTTTATCCTGAAAAAGAAATTATCATATTATTATTTAGATCAGACAACTATGCAAAAAAATATGGAGCTAAAAAGAAGACACTGAAGGGGTAGTTGAGAAAATTCTATCATACTAGTGAAGCTTCTGTTTCATTATTTTTAAGAGAAGAAGCTGATGGAAAAATCAAAGGAAGTATGAGATCTAGCATGAGACAAATGTCAATAAAATTGTTGCTCTTTTTGGTCGGTGGTCACTATAAAGCCGCAGGTTTTTCAAGTGATTTAAGCCCTCAAAGAAATCTTAGATATTGTTTTAAAAAAACTTAGATTGAGGTAATAAAAATGAAAAAAATAAAAATATTGGTCATTTTAATTTTTAAGTCTTTTATTAATTTCTTTGTGCTGAGAAAGAAGAAACTGCTGAAAAGGTTGAACAAATATTTTATACTGCTATGCCTAGCAAGAGTATAATTTAAATCCTCAATCTTATACTGGAAATGAAAGAGCTTTAATAACTCAAATATTTGAAGGCTTAACTGAATTAAAAGATGAAGGTGCAAGATATGTTGGAGTTCTTAATATAGAGCATTCAGATGATTTTTAAAGAATGGATTTTACTTTAAGAGATGATTTAAAATGGTCTGATAATCAAAAATAACTGCTGAAACTTACCTTGAAAGCTGGTTAAATACCCTAGAAAACTCAAATTCAGATGAGATATATAGAATGTTTGTTATCAAGGGAGCAGAAGATTTTACTAAGAAAAACTAGACAGAAGTTCTGTTGGGTATAAAAGCTCAAGAGAATAAATTTGTAACTTTAAATTCTTCAGTTAAGAACTTTGATTAAAAATATGGTCGCACACTTGTGACTCTAGCACTCGTAGGGTGTCAGTCATGAGTTAGACCATTAAGTATAGTCAGCATATATAGAAATATGTATGTAGAGGTAGCAACTTTAAAAAGCTATCCAATACTACTCGAATTGCTGGAAACCCTAAAGCTAGTATAACTCACAACATAGTACCTAAATAATATGGTACAAATGTGAAAGTGGCGAAAGCAGAAAAATATACTAGATGACATAAGGTTAAATCCTAAGTGTTAAGCCAATGGGCAATCAGCAGCCAAGACCGAAAGGTAAGGTTCAACGACTATTCCTCTTGAGGGAAGTACACTAAAGCTAGTGGAAGTGGGTAGACCCAAACAGATAAAGCTGTGGGATAAGATATAGTCTGTGCTTAATAGAAATATTAAGAAGTTCATAAGAGAACTGCATATGGTAGCGTACTTATGTGAACGACAACCTCTAAAAACGACTGAGTCAGTTTTAGGTTCATATATTTAGAAAAATTTTACTTTTTCATTTACTTATAGTATAAAAAGTGGCATACTATATATAGGAAAATGGAGGTGAAATCGCATGGAAAAGACATAAGTTTAGATTTTATCCAACTAAAACTCAAATAGCAATATTAAATTGTACTTTTGGTTGTGTAAGATATGTCTATAATCATTTTTAGGTTTAAAACAAGAACTATATAACAAAGAGAAAAATCTATGTCATATAATCAATGTAGCAAAAATACTGACAGTTTTAAAACAAGAAAAGAATGGTTAAAAGATGTAGATAAATTTTTTTCACAAAAATTCTTTAAAAAGATTTTAGATAAAGCCTATAAGAACTTTTTAGTGAAGTAGCTATCCAAAGTTTAAATCTAAGAAAGATAATAGAAAAATCATACAGAACCAATTATACAAATAATAATATAGAGTTTTTAGATAAATGGATAAAAAGTACCTGAGTTAGGAAGACTAAAAATAAGAGATAAAAATGAAACCACAAGGAAGAATAATAAATGCAACAATAACACAAGTACCTAGTGGAAAAATATTATATATCTTTTTATGTTGTACAGATGTAGAAGTAGAAAAAATTAGAAAGTACAAATAAGAATGTTGGAATAGATTTAGGTATAAAGGACTTTGCGCTTACTAGTGATGAAATCTCAGTAGAAAAATCCAAAATATTTACAAAAATCTTTGAATAAACTAGCAATATTACAAAGAAAACTATCACGAAAATCAAAGGGTAGTTCAAATAGAAATAAAGCTAGAATAAAAGTAGCAAGATTATTTGAGAAAAATATCAAATCAAAGAGAAGATTTTTGCAAAATTATCAACAATGCTAATAAAAGAGTATGATATTATTTGTATGGAAGACTTACAAGTAAAATATGGTAAAAATCATAAATTAGCAAGAAATATTGTAGATGTATCATGGAGTGAATTTAATAGAATACTAAGTTATAAAGCGAAATGGTATGAAAGAACAATAGTAAGAGTAGATAAATTTTTGCAAGTAGCCAAATATGTAATTGTTGTGGATATAGAAATGAAGAAGTAAAAAGATTTAAGTGTGAGAGAATGGACTTGTCCAGTATGTGGAGCTGTACATAATAGAGATATAAATGCAGCCAAAAACATATTAAAAGAAGGACTAAGGATATTAGGTATAAGTGCTTAAATATATAAATATATGAACTGTAGGAACTATGGGGATAGCTTGGTAATTTAGTTGGCTAACAGAAGCAACTACTACCCTAAGAACCCTGCGACTTTAGTCGTGGGAGGTTCAGGAGGGTAAGTAATCCTATATTTTATCCAATCAGAGAAGAAAATGCTAGTTTAACTCTTGATAGAAAGATTGTAAATGGTGCTTTTAAGGTTTCTACTACAATGAAGATTCAATTGTTTTAGTGAGAAAATGAAAATTACTGGGATAATGTCAATACAAAATTAAAAAGAAGTCAATATTGCTCTTGTAGAGAATGATATTATGGCTATGAAATGTTTCCTCGTAATGAAATAGACTATTTTGGAGAACCATTTTTACTCTATACCTTTTGATAGATTAGGACAAGTGAATACTTTTACCAGAAAAATTAGTTTTTCCTAGCACTAGATATTGCATATCTTCTATACCTAATGAAACTAATGAAAAGATATTGAAAAGGCTGAATTAAGAAAAGCTTATGTATGCTGTGAGTGATCCTGAATTTATGGAAAAGTTATAATAGAAAATAACTCTCCTAGTATTTTTGAACATCCTCATCCTTCTTTCAGAAGTTTTTAAATAAAGCTAAGGGACGACTTTGAAAAATTAAATATTAAATTCTCAGAGACCTCTTATATAGCTTATTTTTCAGCTGATAATTTATTAGGATTACTATTATCAACTGTTAAAGAATGGGTATCTTAAAATTCCAATAAGAGTTAGTTCTAGTACTGATTCTCCTATAACTTTCAAAAATTGAAAATTATTTAGTTGGAACAAATAATAAAAATGATTTATATCACTATATAAATTATAAATATAAAACTAAGATAAAAACAGATGAAGAATTCTTAGATTCTTTAGTTGTTATTCCACCTTTACAGGAATATAACACTGTTTTATCTCGTTCAAGGTAAGAGGTTTAAATCTTACTCTAGTGGAGATTTATACTTTAAAGTACATAAATATGAATAGAAGAGTAAAAGAAAAATAGTCTCGTTACTGAGTAGATTTTTAACGATGAAAAATCAAGAATTCGCTGTAATTCGACCAACCTCGCCATGCTCAGACACGTCGATATCTACTCGCTCATTCTATTTGATTTTTCATCTAAAGAAATCTACATTCGTAACTCACTTATTTTACTTTTTATTTTAAATATTATTTTTCTCTATGGATATGTATTGCATTAGCTTGATGTAAAGGTGTTACAGTTAAATCTGTAATTTGTATTTTATCAGGAAGATTTGCAACATAAGCATAGTATCTGCAATATCTTTCTGCATAGAGGTTCTATTCCTCCACAAACTCCATCTGCTCTTTCCTTATCTCCTTTAAATCTAACCAACCAAATTCTGTATCAACAAGTCCAGGTTTTATGTTTGTAACCTTATTTTTATCTATAAGTTCAGATCTCATTGAATCACTGATAGCTTATATAAATTTTGTTGCAAGTCATATGCTACCATGAGGATATGCAATTTCTCCTGCAACAGAACCTATATTTATAACTGTACAAACTTTTATCAGTCGCTATCATAAGAGGTAGTATTGTGTTAGCAATATATGTAAACCCTTTTTTATATTAGTATCAACCATTCATCAACATCTTCCATGTTGTATTCATATAGTTTTTCTAATCCAACTGCTAATCCTGCATTATTTACTAATATTTCTATTTTTCCATTCATCATCTCAAATGAATTTATATTTTTCAAAACATCTGAATAACTTCACATCGAATACTAAAAGTTTTACTTTAATTCGATATTGCTTTTCAAGTTTCTTTTAATTCATTTAAAAATATTTTCTCTTCAGCACAAATAATAAGGTTACCCATTTCAGCTAATTTTTCAGCTGTAGCTTTTTCCTATTCCAGAACTTGCACCAGAAATAAATGCAATTTTCCTTTAATATTACTTTCCAACAGCCTCCTATAAAAATTATTTATTTTAGAGAGTTTATCATCTCTTTAATTTCTGTGAATCTTTTTCTTCAAGTATTCTTCACTTTCAGCATAGCCTCTAGTGCTTCAATAGATGAATCCATATGATATTTTGCTTTATTTTTATCTCCTAAAGCTGCATAACAATAAGCTAGTTCTAAGTCTTCTGAATATGGTGCTCTTTCCTGCTGCATATATAGCCTTCTGTTTCTAAAAGTTTTTCAATAGCTTCTTCATATTTTCCTAATCTAGTCGACATTCACCCTAATTCCATATTTATCCATCTGCTCTCTCACCTAGATCATATGATTTTCTTAAAAATTCTTCACCATTTTCTATTTTTCCTAATAAATCATGACATTTTTCCAATACTTGATAATAAATAAGTATCTGTCTTATATCTTTCTTCTTTTCATAGCTTCTACAAAAATACTTAAGAGCTTTTTCATACTCATTTAGGTCTCGTAACATAATCCAAATTCAAGACTAATCCAAGCATCGTTTCTTCCAAGTGATCTAGCTGGAAGTATTCTAATGCTTTTCATATTCTCCCAAATTACGATAACAAAAAGCTATTTGAGAAACTACAGTAGGATCTTTACTTGCTCCTAAAGATTTTTCAAATTTTCGAAATAGCTTCTCTATAGTATCTCCTAAAAACATTAAACACAACCATACTCAATATAAAAATTGAGGATCGTCTATTCCTATTTTTCAATCAAGATATTTTAATTGTTCTTTTATATTCTTGTCTTTCTTCATAAAGATGTGCAATATTAGATAATACAAAAATATCATTTTTAAACTCTTTCTAAAATTTTCCAACATTAAAGAATATTTCAATGCTTCTTCATTGTTTTTATAAAGCTTTTAAACAATTAAACATATTAGTATACAGCCAACTATCTTTTCTTCCTAAGCTTTCTACTTTTTAAAAATATTCTATAGCTTCTTCATATTTATCAATATTTTTGATATATATAAGCTATTTCTGATAATACCCATGTTTTCTTATATATATCATTATCTAATTCACCTGAATTAATTATTATTGATAATATTTCAAAGCTCTTCATATTTTCCTAATCTTTATAGCACATCCCTATCTCAGCATTTGTCCAAGCCACTTTATTACCCAATTGTTGTGCTTTTCAAATATGCTTCTAAAGCTTTATATTTTTCTACATTGCGATATGCCCAACCCTAGTTGTGAGTATATCCAAGCATCTTCTACCTTTGATTTTTAGCTTTTTAAAAAATATTTTGCTGCTTCATCAAATTGCTTTAACTCTACCAAACAATATCCAAACTCAGAATTAATTGATGGATTATTCTTTTTCTCTTCTACCACTCTTAATACTTCTAATGCCTTTTTCATAACTTTTTATCAGCAATATATGCTCTAATTAATTTTTTTCTACACGCTCAATATCTAGTTGCTCTACTGAAGTATCTTAACTTCATGTATTATCTCTTGATATTCTTTTGATATTTTATCCATTTTTACTCTTATGATGGTTTTTGATAAAAACACTTATCATTTCCTTTATTTCGTCAAATTGTTCTTTTTTAAATGTTCTTCATTTTTCAGCACGAGAACCCTAAAGAATCTATAGATAATTTTCATATGTTTTTCAGCTTTCTTTTTATCACCTAAAGCTGCATAGCAATAAGCAAGTTCTAAATCTTCTAAATCAACTACATCTCCTTCTTTAAGAGAAAGTCTTGACTCTACAAGTTTTTAACAGCTTCTTCATATTTACCAAGCCTTTCTCAAACATCTTCCCTATATTGCATACATACCAGCTATTTTTACAATTTATAAGCTTTTTGAATAGGCATCTAAAGCATCTTTATATCTTTCTAAATCAAAGTATATATTAGCAACTCTTGACCAAATCCATTCATCTTTTTCTACCTAATTTTATAGCTTTTTCAAAATATTTAATGGATTCTTTTTGCTTTTATCATCATTATAAGCAAGTTCCCAAGCAATTTCTGAGTTAATCCACTATCATCTCTTCCTAATGCTTTTTGCTGCATTCAAATAATATAAAGCTTCTTCAGCATTGGAATCATCTTTTCTCCAATAAGCCATCCAATCTTTCTGAATTGATAAATATCTTTTCTCCAGTATTATTACGTCTTTTATCTTTTTCAAGAAGCTCTAAAGCCTTCTTTAATCTTTTCAATACCTTTCATCATATTTTTCTAATCTACCCTAAGCATTGACCGATTTCTGCATTAATCCAAGAATCATCTCTTCCTAATTTTTCAGCTTCTAATAAAAATTCTAAAGCTTCTTCATATCTATCCAGTTCATTATAAAGCCAACCCATATCAGATAATAACCAAATTTCTTCTTTATCTTCTTCATAGGCTAATAAATAGTATTCAAGAGCTTCCTCATACTTATCAAGATCTTTTATAACATATACCGATTTCTGAATTAATCCAAGCATCATTTCTTCCAAGTTCTTTTTGCTTTTAAAATGATATTTTAAAGAAGTTTTTTCACTACCTAAAAGACGATAGCAGAATCCTATTTGAGAATTTAAATAAATTTCTTCATTAAGTTCTTCTTTAACTTGAAGTCCTTTTTAAATTTTGTTATAGCTCTTTATATTTTTCTAATCTCATTAAACAGAAACCATATTCTGTATAGAACCAACAATCTTTTTCTTCCAAGTTTATCTATTTTCTTAAGATATTTTTAGTCCATCTTTATATTTTCCTAGTCCATCATAAGTCCATGCTATTTCTGATAATAAACCAAATATCTTTTTATAGTCCTTGAATTTTTTTCAGCTAATAAATAATGTTCTAGAGCTTTTTAAGGTTTTTCTAATCTCTTAAAAACATATAGTTATTTGAATATTAATCCAAGCATCATCTTGTCCCTAATTTTTTAGCTTTTTAAAATATTTTTAGGGCTTCTTCCATACTTTTCTGTTCTTGCATATACTTTTTCCATACTCTGCATTTATCCATTCATCTTTTCTACCTAATTTTTACTTTAGCTAAATAATTTAATTCCTCATCAAACTTATCTAAAACACCATAAATCCAAGCTATTTCTGATAGTATCCAAATATTTTTCTCCATTTCTCTCATTTGCTAGCAACAGATTCCAAAGCTTCTTCGAATTTATCTATTTCTTTTATAACAAATTCCAAGTTCAGCATTTATCCAATCATCATCTCTTCCTAATTCTTTTGCCTTAAAAAGATGTTCTAATGCCTCTTCATATCTACCTAAAATACGGAATGTCCACTCTATTTGAGAATTGATCCAAATATCATCTCCTTCCCATTTCACTCTGCTTTTTTATAAGTGCTTCTAGAGATTCTTCATATCTATGTTGTTCACCTAGACAATATCCAAGTTCAGAGTAAATCCATATTTCATTTCTTGGATCAGTTTTTAGAATTGATAATAGATTTTTAATAAATCCTCTGCTATATCATAGGCTTCTATTCTGTCATACATCCAAGCTAAATAAGAATATACTTGTACTTTATTATCTTCTGTTTTTATATAATTTTTAGCTTTTTAAAGCATATTCAATAGCTTTTTCTTTGATCTTCTTCAAGTTTATTCTTTGATAACTCTATATATATTTTAATAAATAATTTTTAATTTCATCATCATCTAGTCAATTTCATCAGCTCTTAAAAAATATTTTTTTCTGCATTTTCATAATCATCTCAGATAGTAATAAGAAAACCTATTCTATAATTCCAACGTCTAGTATCTTTTTCTTCTGTTTCTATAGTTTTTAAAATTTCAATAGCTTTTATTATATTCACCTATGTTGTTATATGCTCTACCTTGTTCACTTATAATTTGACTATTTAGTTGTTCAACTGGTAGTTTTTCTATCATATCAATTATTTCTTGATATTTTTCTAAATTATCTAAAAGATTCAATTTTTGTTAGTATTTCTTCTACTGTTTTTCATTGCCTCACCCTTAAAATGATTTCATATCAATAGTATATCTTATTTTTATTTTTCAAAAAAATTTATTGAAAAATAAGAAAAATAAAAATCAATTGTAAATTATTTCAACCTACAATTGATTTTCATATTTAATTAATTTTATTTACTTTTACAGAAGCTTCATAGATTCCTTCAATAGTATTTGCTAAAGTTTTATTGAATTCATCATCAGTTTGTTGAGCTGATAATCCTTCAGTTAATGCTCTTGAGAAACTTGCAATAACTCCTTTGTTTTTAGAAAGAATATCGTTAGCTTTTTCTCTTGAGTATCCTCCAGATAAAGCAACAACTCTAACTACTCTTGGATGTTTTGTAAATTCTTCATAGAAGTTTTCAACTGTTGGTAAAGTAAGTTTTAACATAACATTTGAAGTTTCAGGTAAAGCATTAAGATGTTTTTCTAATTTCATCTCTTAATATTTCTTCACATTCAACTTTATCAACATTGTTAATATCTACTTCAGGTTCTATTATAGGTACAAGTCCTGCTGCAACTATTTGAGCTGCAACTTCAAATTGTTGGTCAACAACTCTTGCTATACCAGCTGGAGATGCTTTTTAATAACTGAACGCATTTTTGTTCCAAAAATATGTCTTTTCATTAGCTTTCTTTAAAAAGATCTGCTAATCCTGGGTTTGGTTTTCATTGTTTGAACACCATCAGCATCTAAATCATTAAGTCCTTTATCTATTTTTAAGAAAGGTAAAATTCTCTTTCTTCCCATAAGAAATCTGCTGTATATTTTCCATCTATTTTGCTATCCATAGTTTGTTCAAATAAGATAGCTCCTAAGATTTTTTTCTTCATTGAAAGCAGGGCTTTTAATGATTCTAGTTCTCATTTTATGAATTAAGTCGAACATTTCTGCATCGTTTGAGTATTGGTCTTCATTAACACCATATAATTTTAATGCTTTTTGGAGTACTTCCTCCACTTTTGATCAAGTGCAGCACAAATCCTTTACCATTTCTCATTTTTCTAATTTTTTTCGTTCATTATCTCACCCTTATTATTTATAGATATTTAACAAGTAATTTTATCACATATAATTTGCTACCTATACTTTTACCATATTTTTATTATTTTTCAAATGAATATTTTTAATTTTCTTAAAATGCTTTAATTTGTTTCAAAAACGATTACTAAAAGTATCAATAAAAATAGTATTGTTAGGTACATTTTTATTACTTTTAAGCTAATAAGTCATTAAGATTTTTAATAAATTCAACAGGATTTTCATACTAAATCCTTCTAAAAAGAAGTGCTTGATTATACAATACATCAACTAGTTTATTGAAATTGTCAGTTCCTTCAGCAGCTTTTAGCTTATCAAACAACACATGTTCTGGATTGATAGCAAGTATTTTTCAGCCTTAGGGAGCATCGTTATTATTAGTCATTTCAGATAAAGTTTTTCCATTTCTAGACTAAGTCCACCTTTTGCAAGAAGAGCTGAAGCAGAGTTACCTATATTGTTACTCAATTCAACTTCATTTACTTTTATCTTTTAAAAATTCTTTAGTTTTTTCAATTAAAGTCTTATTTTCATCAGCTATCTTTTTAACTTCTTCTTCTTTTCTTTATCGTCAGACAATTTAAAATCAGAGCTATTTATAGATTTAAATTCCTTTTCCTGAGTAATCTCTCATTGCCATTAAAGTGAATTCATCTATCTTTATCTGTTAAGATTAAAACTTCTCTCCTTGTTCTTTTAGTTTTTCCATTTTTGGTAGAGCTTTTACTGCATCTATGCTTTCTGCAGGAACATAAAGAATTTCTTTAGTTTCTCCCATTCTATCCACATACTCTTTCAATGTAGTGTATTTATCATCATGTGAAGATATGAATATCAATAAGTCTTGTAATTTTTCCTTGTTCATACCAAACATATCTTGAACTCCACCTTTTGATACATCTTCCAAATTCTTTCCAAAAATTTATATATTTTTTCTATCGTTTTTAATATTTTTCTAACTCAGAAATTATTTTCTTTTCTAAGTTTTTAGAGATTGCTTGTAATTCACTGTTTTGTTGTAATATTTCTCTTGAAATATTAAGTGATAGATCTATCACAATCAACAAGTCCTGAGATAAAAATTAAAATATTCAGGAATTAAATTTCACATTTTTCCATAATGAATACATTTTTAGTATATAGTTGTAAACCTCTTTTAAAAATTCTTTGTGTAGTAATCAAAAAGGTAATTTTTAGGTATGAATAGTAAGGCATTATATTCAATATTACCTTGTACTTTTAAATTAATATGAAATAAGGGATCATTCCAATCGTGAAAAAGTTGCTTTTGTAGAACTCATTATAGTCCTCATCTTTAACTTTTTATCTCTTTTCCAAATAGGTTTAGTTGAGTTTATAACTTCATCTTTAAAAGTAAATTTCATATCTTATATAGTTAGAATATTTCTTTTACTAAGTCTTTATTTTCCACCTTCTAAAAATTCACTATATTCTTCTCCATCTTTTAAATGTAAAGTGATTTCTGTCCTCTATTTTCTTTAGATATTTCTTCTATCTCATAGTTTCCATCACCCTGAAGATACCCATTTTTACTCCATTTTCTGAATAAGGTGATCTTGTTTCAAGTAATTTTATCTGCTACAATAAAAGCTGAATAGAAACCTACTCCAAATTGTCCTATTATATCTATATCAGCTTTCTTAGCTGCTTCTAATTGTTCTTTAAATACTTTTGAACCCTGATTTTTGCAATAGTACCTATATTTTCATCAACTTCATCATAAGTCATACCAATACCATTGTCTTTTTATAGTCAAAGTTCGATTATCTTTATCAACACTGATTTCTATTTTAAATTTATCATCTCCTTTCAAAAAGCTCATTATTTGTCAATGACTGAAATTTTAACTTATCTATAGCATCATTTGCATTAGATATTAACTCTCTTAAAAATATTTCCTTATTTGTGTAAATTGAATGTATCATTAAGATTAAGCAGTTCTTTGTTTTGCTTTAAAAGATTTTTTTCTTCTTTTTCATTTTCTTCCTCCTTTTAGCACTCCTATAGAGTGATGGCTAATAATTCATAATATATACCATAATTTTTTACTTGTCATCAAAAAATAAAAAGTGAAAAACATCATCTTCTACTTTTTATCTTTATTTCTATATATTAACTTTATATTATTCTTCAATTATGTAAGCTGCAACTATTTCAGCATAATAAGCTGTATGAGGATCTCTATTTGCTCCAACAAAAAGTTCCATCTACATCTTGTGGATAATCTTTTTACTATATCTTCAGGTAAATTTTTCTAAAAACTTGTTTTTGTTTATATAGAACTTTACACTCTAAAGTAATAGGTAACTCTTTTATAGCTGGAGATGATACTATCTCTGAATCAACAAGAGTTAGATTAGCTTTTTTTTATTTTATCATATTTCTCCCACTTTTTTGTTCCAGCTATACCAAAAAACTTTTGAATCTATTTTTCAAGTGAATATTTATTGTGTAATCTAGTGCTTTGTCTAAAAATAGCTTTTGTATATCTATTTTCTCTAATGTAAGTAGTAAAAAGTACTTTTATTCCACCTCAATTCCTAAAGCTCCCCAGCTGATAAACCATAGTATTTACTTTTTCATCATCTTTTTACAGTTAAAAAGTACTCCTTTGATAATGCCTTTAAAATTTTAGATGAATAATCTAAAACATCAATCTTCTTTTTAGTCATAATATCCTCCTAATTATTTAAAAAATTATACTACTTGTATAGTATAATTTTTGATATTATTTGTCAACTTTTAAAAAGCTGAATCTTTAGTTAAAATACACCTTTTTAGTGTCACTAGTAAGCATCTAAAATATAATATTGACATTATCTGTATATATGGCTATAATGAAAAATTACAACTAATACAATCTTTTATTAAGGAGAAAAATGATTATTGGTATTGATATAGGTAACATACATATAGTTACAGGAGTTTATGATGATAAAGGTGAATTAATTTCAACTTTTTAGACTAGCTACAAATGATAAGATGACAGAAGATGAATATTTCTCATATTTTCAATAATATTACAAAAATTTAATAATATTTCTATTGAAAAGGTTGATGCAATCTAGTTTCATCTGTTGTTCCAATATAATAATAACTTTCCAATTTTTGCAAGAAAAATATTTCAAAGTTGAAGCAATAATAGTTGATTTAGAAAAGAAAATTCCTTTTACTTTTTGCAAAGGAATAAATTACACTGGTTTTGGTGCTGATAGAATAATAGATATCACAGGTTATGCAAAATATCCCATGACAAAATTTAGTTATTTTTGACTTTGGTACTGCAACAACTTATGATGTATTGAAAAAGGAGTTTATATTGGTGGAGGAATACTTCCGGCATAGATATGTCTATCAATGCTCTATATGGAAACACCGCTAATTACTCTAGAGTAAAATTTACTACCCTAGTAGTGTTTTAGGTACTGATACTATGAAACAAATACAAGCTGCAATATTCTTTGGTTATGCAGGACAAATAAAAAACATATCATTAAGAAAAATTAATGAAGAGTTGGGAGAAGAAATTTTTGTTTTAGCAACTGGTGGTTTGGGAAGAATTTTTATCTGCTGAAATTGATGAAATTGATGAATATGATGCTAACTTAAGTTTAAAAGGATTATACACACTATACATGTTAAATAAATAAGCTATTCATGAAGAAAGGGGAGGATTTTATGGAAAATTTAAAGTTCACAAATATGAACCACCAAGACATATAGTTGATTTTCATGTCGCTGGTTTTGCTTATTATGATGGTTTTAGATGTTCTGAACCTCTCACGACTAAAGTCGCAAGGTTCTTAAGTACTATTTAGTTTCTTTTGAATATCTAGTATTCAAATACTAGCTCATTCTCTTTAAGACTTTAATGGACAAGCTTTCCATTGAGAACATTTACGTCCTGTTGGCACGGTTCAAAACCATTTAATTTTTGGCAGTGAATATTTTTACGAGGTTACTGCATTTTCCTAACCTCAACCTTATATATTCAGTTTCCAAAGTTCTTAAATTATTATACACTAAAACTAGTAAAATTGTAAATTTTTAGTGCAATATTTTCAATGTTGGTGTTATTCATACCCTATGAGTACATGTCTCACGGCTAAAGCTTTCACGAGTATTCTAACACTTTAATATTGTAACTCACTTTTTCTTTAAAAATTAATTAATAGTTTTATCTCTTTTTAAGAATAGCTTTTCAGTTTTTCATAATTGACATTGACCCCATCATCTAAATCTAATGTTATCTTTTTGTTCAGCAATATGTTTTACCTCATTAGCATATTCTCTTAATTCTTTTAACAAGATATCAAGATCCTTTAATTCTTTTTTCAACATTTTTCTTTTCTTTTTGCACTTATGTCTTCATCATATAACTGTCTTTTCTATAAATTTTTCTTTTTGTTTTTCAATCATTTCTTGATAATGAATCAAATAATCTGTCTCACTCTTGCAACTGTTAAAGGTTCATATCTATGCATATAGAATAGACAAGAAAAAGCATTTTTCTTTCCACTATTCATCAACCAATAGATAGGTCTCTTTTGATATCTTTTGTAAATGATCTGCATAGAAATCTTTAATAAAAATATATTCTGATAATTTCTTCAGCAGATTTTTATTATCTTTATTTCTAATGCTTCTGCTATAAAGTTAAGATTATCTTTTTAAACTTTCTTCTCCATAAACAAATTTTACAAATTCTTTTTACTCTTTCAACTATATCATTTGAGAAATCTTTTTCAGCTGTTATTGGTAGAATTCCAAATTCATCAGGAAGAAATTCTGTTTCAACTTCTTGTCTTAGCTCTCCATTAGCATCTTTAACAAGGAATTTATTTGAAGATAATTCTAATACATCGTCACTATTTGCCATAATAAGACCTGGCTTATCTGTTGAATATCTTCCCATAATGCATCCAATAGCATAAGATAAGAATTGTTTTACAAGTTCATCTTTATTAAATTCTAAACTGACCTCTATCATATAGATATTTTTCTGACTCACTAGAAAAATTCCTTTAGCTTTTACTATTATCTATCTCAACAATTTTAGCTTCTTTTCTTTTAAAAATAGTAATATCATCAAAAGAAACTTTTCATCCATTTCATCTTGCAATTCATAAATTTCAATGAAGAGTCTATTTAACTCTTCTTCATTTTTATGAAGTTGAACAAAATTATCTCCAATGAGAACAATAATTTTCAAAAAGCAGTTCTTAAATCTTTTCCATCAACTAAAGATAATTTTTCAAAATCCCAAGAAGTTTCTCTAGAATCCCATTCTTCTTTGGAGATATCTATATTTTGTTGAAGTAAACTATTAATTTTTCTTATTTCAATAGTATCAGGAAAAATTATAGGTAATTTCAGTATCTCCTACTGGACCTATTTAAAAGTAGGATTTATTAAATTTATACAAAATATAGAAAAATTTAGTATTTAAAAATGCAAGAATACTCTAGATCAACTTTTTTTCATTTTGAAGAAATATAGTTGAGCTCCTGAATTATATTTTTGAATCTTTTCTTTTATTCTGTATGAAGGAAGTAGTAGTTAAGTTTCTCCCAAGTTATTCCTATTTTATTTTCAAATTTTAAATTGTACATACCCCATGAGATTTATATTCCTCTTTTTGTTTCTTCACCCAATTAATAGTACTTTCCAAATTTCCATACCATTTTCTAAATTCTCCCCTGTTGCATAAAAATACTTTCTATTAAAGTCTATACTTTTTTTATTTCCCAAAAAGAAACGTAGATATTTTCCATCATTATGTGTCTTTATTCTTCCTCCAGATTCTGCAAACTCCCCCAATTTTTGATTTTTCAAATATCTCTTTATCTTATCACTAACCCAATAAGCTATTGGACTTCCAGGTATTTTCAAAAATCTTTTTGTTTTAGCTTGAAAAATAATTAGCTTTATTAAAAATTCTTCTTCCTTTAAAGTCAGCATTATTGTAATCAACCAATCTTAGATATGTTCCATCATTCTTTGGACTTTTCTTTTGCATTATCCAAGCAACTGTAGATACAACTTCTCCACCTATTTCTGAAAAAAGCTCTTGCACCTAAATGATTTAAAAGTTTTTATTTCAGTCTTTTCTACAATATTCTTTCTTAAATTTTTCAAAAAGATGATAAGAACATCCATGATTGCATAGTTATCATAGAAGTGTAACAATTTTTTTCTTTTGTAAATTCATTACATCTTTCAATAAATACTGCAAAATAAATCACTTTTTACTATCTTTATAATTTCTTTTTCAACATAAGTTTTTAGTTTTTGGACTAAAACCTTTTCCACCCATATATGGAGGATTAGTTACCACTGCTTCATATTTATTTGTTAGTGCTATATGTTGTGCTATTAAGTTTTCAATTAGTTCTAAATCCTCTTCTATACTGATATTTAACTCATCTTCATTAAATATCAATGTTCCTTGTTCATTATTTAGGCTTTCTTTTAATAGATTAAATTCTTTTTCTAATGTTTCTTTATCTATAGTTTCTAATTTTAAAAATACTTCCATATTCTTTTGCATCTTCAAAATCTTCTATTATTTTACTAAGATTATTTAGTTGTTATCTTTTTACCTTATTTTTAATTTTTTTCAGATAGATTATTACTTTCTTCAATTATTAAAGTATTCAATTTCTAAAAGTTTCTCTCTTTTTAATACTGAGAATAATCTCGTGAATTTTTCTCTTTGCTTTCATCATAAGTGCAAATGAAGCTAATTGACCTGCTCTTTCATCTATTTCTAAACCATATAGATTATTTTTAATATTGATAGCACACTATCTTTTTGTACTCCAACCAAGATTTTCATACATTTCAAATAGTAGTCAAATAATGCATAAACCAAGATATGTCCACTACCCATTGCTGGATCTAATATTTTTTATCTTCTATCTTTTATTTTTCTGAACTTTCATCTAATTTTGATTCTATATAGTATTTTCCAATTAGTCTTTAGGGCTTATTTATTCCAGTTGACTCTAGAGCGAGTTTTCCTAATGAGTTTTCTACCATATATTTTACTATCCAATCTGGAGTAAATAATTATGTTGCTGGTACATTCTCTTTTGATATTCTTTCTTTTTAGCAAAAATTTCATCTTTTCTTTTCTGAGTTATAGAATTGATAGCCAACCTATTAATTCTATTGGAGCTTCTTTTTCCTATTTCTTCTCTAATTCTTACTAATAGAGAGTTTTCTAATAATAGACCTGTTGGAAATAGAATATCTGAATAAGTCCCTTCTTAAAACATAAATGGCATAATAGCTGATAATTCTTCACATTTTCTTCAACTAAAATAGAATACAGTTTTTCTATTGAGTTTGCTGTATTTTTCATCTCTTAAATCATGTAGTCTCTTTGTAAAATCAGCATCTAAACTCTAAAGAATTCAAAGTCATAATAGTTATCAATTATTCCAGGTTCATTTTTAAGACCGTTATTGAATATCATTTTTCATCTATATTCATTTGTTTGCATAAATGCTAGAGCAGTAAGTCTATTAAACCAAGTATATGCACTTTTTTCTACAAGTTCTTTCATAGCTCATTTGTTTATATTTCTTTTCTTACTAAACTATTGTAGCTTTCCCTGAAAGAGAGCCATTTATTTCTACTTCTTCCTACAACTTTTAGCTTTTTCTATTCCATTTTTAGTTATTCCAAGAATATCAGCCTTCTCTCTCATTTTTCCATTAATTCATTTCTGGCTTCTATTGCAAAAAGTTTTAAACTAGTCTTATTCATCTCTCCACCTCATATTATTTTTATCTCCTTTTTCTATTATATATTAGCTATATTTTATTTGCAAATTTCTATGAAAAAGAGAATTTTTAAGTTTTTAATTCTCAAAAATTTCTTAATTCTATCAGGTCACAGTCTAAACTTTATTTTTCTGTTTTTAAAGCATGTTTTGAGCAATAATATCTAAAAATACTAGTGGCTCATCTTTTTCATTACGAAGTCCATGAGATTGATTTGGTCTCGCAATAGTTACATCTCCGCTTTAACTACTGTTTCTTTTCCTGAACCATCTGTAAAGATTCCTTCCCTGAAATAATGATGTAGTATCTTCATTATTTTTTATGAGGATGCACTCCTACAGATTCTCCCTTATTTAGTGTCATCCAACCTATTTCTTTGATAGCTTCATCTTCAGTAGCCATATCTCTAGTAAAAGGCAAATTTTCCATGTAAAGTTCCGTTTCTCCTGCTACATTTTGTTTGTCTAATGCTATCAATTCTTCCTTCTTATATACTTGTTTTAAAAGAATTGGATTTTTCTTTTGCACTAGCTACTCCTGTTAAACAAACTGATAAGCAATGTGAAAATAGTAATTTTTCATAAAAATTCCTCCTTAAAAAGTTTATATTGTATGTGTATTTTTTTATACGGCTTTTTCATCGCTAACCATTAAACTTGCAACTCCATTTAAGTCTAAACCTGCAAACAATCTTCTTCATTTTTAGCATTTTTAACTTATAGTATGCTGCCTCAGCTATCATAGCCGCATTATCTGTACATGGTTTCATACTTGGATATATAACTTTAATTCCTTTTCAGCTGCTTTTTCTGTAGTTGACTTCTCAATAGAGAGTTTTGCAGCAACTCCTCCTGCAAGCATAATAGTCTTTACATCAATAGCTGCATCTAAAGTTTTATCACAAAGAATATCTACAACTGTTCCTAAGAATGAAGCTGCTAGATCTTCTTTTTATATTCTTGATTTTCATTTCATATTATTATCAAAATTTATAATAGCAGTCTTAATTCCTGAGAAACTAAAGTCAAATCTTGAAACTTTTAGGGATAGTAATTTTAAAAGTTTCATCCCCTTATAGTACATCTTATCTATAACAGATCCACCAGGATATCCTAATCCTAAAAACTCTTGCAACCTTATCACAGCTTTCTCCAACTGCATCATCTAAAGTTTCACCTATATTAGTAA